>Ga0307288_10000338_pt1 | contig 16379 bp, 15 predicted proteins | sample ER_DNA_142_FD_194469 | JGI IMG/M metagenome (GOLD analysis project Ga0307288, IMG submission 194469) | Bulk soil microbial communities from the East River watershed near Crested Butte, Colorado, United States - ER_DNA_142 | ecosystem: Environmental > Terrestrial > Soil > Floodplain | place... | reverse complement strand
TAAGTTTGTGCACATGTTCACAAACGCCCTAGAGTGGCGATGTTTGGACCAGATCCGAGCGCCGATTCAGGAGTTGCGTGTCGCAGAGCTTCCCGACCGACCCTCCGCCGCGCGCGGCGGCAACGCAGCATTGGCGAGCCGTACCCACTCTGAAGGGAATCCCGGACGCCACTGTTGCGCGACTGCCCGTTTACCTTCGCGCACTTAACCAGCTGGCGGAGCAGCGGATCGACACTATTAGCAGCGGTGCGCTCGCCGAGGCGGCCGGGGTGAACTCTGCCCAGCTCCGCAAGGATCTCTCCTACCTTGGCTCTTACGGCACCCGCGGGGTCGGCTACGACGTCGCCTACCTGCGATTCCAGATCGGCCGCGTCGTCGGCTCGGCCCACGACTGGCCCGTGATCATCGTCGGCTTGGGCAATCTCGGTACGGCGCTGGCTAACTACTCCGGCTTTTACTCGCACGGGTTTCGCGTCGTCGGCTTGATCGACACCTCTCCCGATCTGGTGGGCAAGGGCATTCACGGTCTCGCCATCGCCGACCTCAGCGAGCTCGAAGACGTGGTGGCAAAGACTGGCGCCGTGATCGCAGTGATTGCGACGCCCGCAGATGCCGCCCAGTCTGTCGCCGACCGTCTCGTCTACCTCGGGGTCACCAGCATCCTGAACTTTGCACCGACGGTCCTCGTGGTGCCGGAGGGCGTCAACGTACGCAAGGTCGACCTCGGCCAGGAACTGCAGATCCTCGCCTACCACGAGCAGCGCAAGAGCGACGACAGCCAGATCCTGGCCAAGAGTAGGAGGACCAGCTAGTGAGCATCCTGGTGGTCAGCGTCTCGCACAAGTCGACATCGGTCTCTCATCTGGCCGAGCTGGCGCTGGATGCTCCCGCATCGGCCAAGCTCGCGGAGCAGCTCATCGGCTCCGAACACATCGACGAGGCAGTGGTCTTGTCCACCTGCAACCGCACCGAGTTGTATGCATCGGTTGCCCGTTTCCACGGCGCTTTGGACGATGCGACACAGGCTCTTGCTGACATAGCCGGTCTGAGGCCAGGTGAGCTGCGGTCATTGTGTGCGGTCTTCTTCGACGAGGGTGCGGTCGCCCACATATTCTCGGTTGCCGCCGGGCTGGAGTCGCTCGTGATCGGAGAGAGCCAGATTCTCGGACAGGTCAGGGGCGCACTGACCCTCAGCCAGGCTCATGAGACCGTCGGCACTGTCCTCAATTCCTTGTTCCAGCAAGCGATCAGAGTCGGCAAGCGGGTCCACACGGAAACCGGAATCGGCGCGGCTGGCCGTTCGCTCATCACTGCTGCGTACCGGCTCCTCACTGACGAGTTGGGTGCGCTGCAGGGGCGTCGGGTGCTCGTCGTGGGCGCCGGTGCGATGGCTGGACTAGCGGCACGAACAGCGGCAGCCGACGGCGCATCGGTGACCTGCGCCAACCGCACGCTGGCACACGCTGAGCGATTGGCTGACGCTGTCGGCGGAACAGCGGTGCCGCTTTCAGATCTGCCACAGGCCTTGGCCGTCACCGATCTCCTCGTCACCTGCACCGGGGCGCGGACGCTTACCATCGGCGCAGCCGACCTGGCCGGTACGCCGGTGCGCGGAGTCGTCGATCTTGCACTTCCCGCTGACGTCGCACCCGAGGTGGTGGAACACGGTATTTCCCTGGTGAACCTTGATCGTCTGGTCACCGACCAGCCAGATGTTGCTAGTGCCCAAGAAATCGAGGACGCACGCGACCTCGTTCGGGAAGAGGTGGCCCACTTCCTCGGCTTGCGCCGCGCGGCCCACGTCGCCCCGACCGTGGTCGCCTTGCGTTCCATGGCCTCCGACGTGGTGGCCGGCGAACTGCGTCGCCTCGAGGCCAGGCTGCCTCAGCTTGATGATCATGAACGCGAACAAATCCAACGCAGCATGCGACGCATTGTCGACAAGCTGCTGCACACACCGACGGTGCGCGTCCAGGAGCTGTCCTCGGAGCCGGATGCGGTCGATTACGCGGCTGCCTTGCGGGTGCTCTTCGCCCTCGACCCGCAGGCCGTCGCGGCAGTCATGACACCCGAGGTCGGGCCTTAGTCATGTTCAGCTGGCCCCAATGAAAACAGTCCCTCGCACCCGACCGGTCCGGCTCGGCGCGCGTCGGTCATCGCTGGCCCGCGCCCAGGCGGACCAGATCGCCACCGCCCTGGCGACCGGCGGCATAGAGTCCAGCTTCGTTGGCATTACGACTACCGGCGATGTTGATCAGCGGCATCTCACCGAGATCGGCGGTTCCGGCGTCTTTGTCAGCGCCGTACGCGATGCTCTGCGACGCGGCGAAATCGATGTCGCGGTGCACTCGCTGAAGGACTTGCCGACCGCGCCCGCGGAGGATCTGGAGATCATCGCGATTCCGACGCGCGAAGACAGCCGTGATGTGCTCGTGGGTTGCCGGCTCGATGATTTGGCCGATGGCATGCGGATCGGGACCGGCGCGCCACGACGCGAGATGCAGATCTTGGATTGGGCGGTCGGCCGGAATCTCAAGCTGGACGTCGTACCGATTCGGGGCAACGTCGAGACCCGGATCGAGCGAGCGCGAGAAGGCATGGTCGACGCGGTGATCTTGGCGGCCGCCGGGTTGCGCCGGCTCGGCGTACTGGGTGAGCCGGCGGCAACTACCGGCGACCTCGTCGTCAAGCAGCTTCCAGCACAGATTCTTGATCATCAGGTGATGCTTCCAGCACCTGGACAAGGGGCCCTCGCGCTAGAAATTCATCGTTCTCTCAGCATTGAGTTTCGTCACCATTTGGTAGATCTCGACAACCTCGTTGCCCATGCAGAATCCCTTGTAGAGCGGGCTTTTCTGGCCACACTAGAGGCTGGTTGTATGGCACCGGTGGGGGCCCATGCTGTGGTCAAAGCGATCCGTGGTACAAGTCTCGATTTGACTCTGACCGCCGTAATTGGGAGAACGTTACTGAGCAACTTGTCAGAACCAACCAAAGCAGGCCCAGCGGTACGGCTGGAGGTGCACGGATCAACGAAGGATCCGCAGCAGTTTGGGGCCAACCATGCTGGTGAAGTGCTGGCGAAGTTGCGGGAGCGAAACGTCTGAACAACCTAGGCTCGACCGCCTGCGAGGCGGCCGGACTGACACAACAGAACGCGAGGAATCAGTGAGCACATCCTCGGCTCGTAGGCCCCGGACCTCCCCCTCAGCTACTCCAACCGCACCTATCGCCAAAGGTCGAGTGATCTTCGTCGGCACCGGCCCTGGTGATCCTGATCTGTTGACCCTCGGCGCTATTGCCGCACTCGCCGATGCTAATTCGGTCATCCTCGACAATGATCGACAACGCGAGATCCTCGAGCACCCGGCGATCACGCTTTCCGAGGATGCCGACGTGATCGCGATCGGCCTGACCGAGGCGCGCAAGCCGTTGAGTCCATCGGCCCGGGCCAAGATCGTGCTCAAGCAAGCCTCCACAGGTAGCCGAGTAGTACGTCTCGTGACGGGCGATCCGTTCTTGGACAACGCCGTCGCCGACGAGGCCGCGGCGTGCGTACGCGGTGGTATCGACTTCGAGGTGGTGCCAGGAGTCTCGAGCCTGACGGCCGTGCCCGAGTACGCCGGCATCGACTTGATCCATGCTGGAGGCGTGCAGTTCGCCTCCGTCACCGACGGCAAGTTCAGCAAGAGCGGAACGGCCCAATGGGGATCAGCCGCAACGATCGTGGTCAGCACCGTGGTGTCGATGGTGAGCGGTCTGGTCGAGGCGGCCAAAGCTGCTGGCCGACCAGGAGATGATCATGTTGTCGTCACACTGCATGGCGGCAGTACCGAACAGATCACACTCAGCACAAATCTCGATGGACTGGCTGCCGCTGTGCGGTCGGTACGAGCGCCGGCCTCCGATCCCGTGCACGTGATCATTGGAGCTGCTGCCGAGCAGCGTCACGAGCTGAGCTGGTATGAGACAAAGCCGCTGTTCGGCTGGCGGGTGCTGGTGCCTCGTACCAAGGACCAGGCCGCGCCTATGGTCGCCCGGCTGCGGACCTATGGAGCGCACAGCGAAGAGGTGCCGACCATCTCGGTTGAACCGCCACGCAGTCCATTGCAGATGGACAAGGCAATCAGAGGGTTGGTCGAAGGCCGCTACGAGTGGGTTGCCTTCACCTCGGTCAATGCCGTCCGGGCCGTACGGGAAAAGTTCGAAGAGTACGGGCTGGACGCTCGGGCCTTCTCTGGTCTGAAGGTGGCGGCCGTCGGCGAGGTGACCGCGCATTCCCTGCAGGCTTGGGGAATCGAGCCCGACCTGGTGCCAGAGGGCGAGCAGTCGGCCGCTGGCCTGGCCGTTGAGTTCCCGCCGTACGACGAAGTTCTCGATCCGATCAACCGGGTTTTCCTACCGCGAGCCGACATTGCCACTGAAACGCTGGCCGAGGGCCTGAGGCGCGCGGGCTGGGAGGTCGAGGACGTGACCGCCTATCGGACCGTTCGGGCGACACCGCCCCCGGCGCCGGTTCGTGAAGCGATCAAGACGGGCAAATTCGACGCCGTGGTCTTCACGTCTTCATCGACGGTGCGCAACCTGGTCGGCATCGCCGGGAAGCCGCATGCGTCGACGATCATCGCGGCCATCGGGCCGGCGACGGCGCGAACCTGTGAGGAGCATGGGCTGCGGGTGGACGTCATCGCCGCCAAGCCATCGGTGGTGGATCTGGCCGATGCCTTGGCGAGCTTCGCCGCACAGCGCCGTGACGCGTTCCTGGAGGCCGGCGAGCCGGTCCTCAAGCCGTCGCAGCGCCGCCCTGGCACCAGGCGTCGAGTCTGATTGCTTCGGAATCAATGCGCCCCAAGCCTGTCGAAGGAATGCGCCCTGAGCCTGTCGAAGGGCAGCATCCCGGGCTTCGACAAACTCAGCCCGCAGGTGCCATCAGCCAGCGGCCTAGACGGCTACGGACCGCTGGGGCCATGCGCGGGATGGTTGCCGAGACCAGCCTCGAGCCGCGCCAATTGATCTTGCCCATGTTCGTTGCAGAGGGCCTGCGGGAGCCGCGCCCCATCAGTTCCATGCCTGGGGTGGTGCAACACACCCTGGACACGCTCCGGAAGGCGGCGGTCGAGGCCGCCGACGCGGGTCTAGCGGGCGTCATGCTCTTCGGCGTGCCTGAGCACAAGGATGCCCGCGGCTCCGGAGCACTCGATCCGAACGGTATCTTGACCGCCGCCATTCGGGCGGCGCGTCAGGAAGTCCGCGACGACTGCCTCGTGATGTCTGACGTGTGTCTGGATGAGTTCACCGATCACGGACACTGTGGTGTCCTTACTCCGTCGGGGACAATCGACAACGACGCGACGATTGAGATCTACGCGCAGATGGCCGTACTGCATGCCGAGGCCGGCAGCCACATGGTCGGGCCCAGCGGCATGATGGACGGCCAGGTCGGCGTCATCCGTGAGGCGTTGGATGCGTCAGGCGCGGCGGATGTGGCGATCCTTGCCTACTCGGCGAAATACGCCTCGGCGTTCTACGGCCCATTCCGTGAGGCGGTTGGCTCCTCGCTGAAGGGCAATCGCAGGACCTACCAGGAGGATCCGGCCAACGTGCGAGAGGCGCTCCGGGAAGTCGCGCTCGATGTTGAGCAGGGTGCTGACATCGTGATGGTCAAGCCTGCCCTCGGCTACCTGGATGTGGTACGCGCGGTGCGCGAGGCCGTCAACCTGCCGGTTGCGGCCTACAACGTGTCGGGGGAGTACGCGATGGTGGAGGCGGCTGCGGCCAACGGCTGGATTGATAGAGACGCAGTGATCAACGAGGCTCTGACCTCGATTCGACGCGCAGGTGCCGATGTGATCTTGAGCTACTGGGCCATGGAGTGGGCGACGCGGCTCAGGGTCCAATGACCGTCCGATCAGCGTCCAGCACAGTAAACAGCGAGGCCGCCTTCGAGCGGGCCCAGGCCGTAACCCCCGGCGGTGTCAACTCACCGGTCCGGGCATTCAAGTCAGTCGGCGGTACGCCGCGGTTCATCGCCCGGGCCAGCGGCGCGTACCTCTACGACATCGACGGCAATGAGCTGGTGGACCTGGTGTGCTCGTGGGGGCCGATGCTGCTCGGTCACGCCCATCCGGAGGTCATCGGCGCCGTGGCCGAGGCGGCGCAGCGCGGAACTTCGTACGGTGCACCGACCATCGCCGAAGTTGATCTTGCTGCCGAGATCATCGATCGAATGCCCGTTGAGCAGGTCCGCCTGGTGAACTCAGGTACCGAGGCGACCATGTCCGTGCTGCGCCTCGCGCGCGGCATCACGGGCAGAAACAAGATCATCAAGTTTGCCGGCTGCTATCACGGCCATGTTGACGCCCTCCTGGCCGCTGCCGGATCGGGAGTCGCGACTCTCGCGATACCCGGCACACCCGGCGTGACCGAGGCAACGATTGCCGACACTGTGGTGCTGGGCTACAACGACCGAGCCGCCGTACGGGAGGCATTCGACAGCTTCGGCGAGGACATTGCAGCCGTGATCACCGAGGCTGCCCCCGGCAACATGGGCGTCATCCCGCCTGGCACAGAGGACGGCATCGGCTTCAACGCCTTCCTGGCAGCCATCGCCCGCGCCAACGGTGCTCTATTCATCTCCGATGAGGTGATGACGGGCTTTCGGGTGAGTCGCTCGGGGCAGTTCGGGCTTGATGGCGTACGGCCCGATCTGATGACCTTTGGAAAGGTGATGGGTGGCGGCTTTCCTGCGGCAGCATTCGGCGGCAACGCGAATCTGATGCAGCACCTGGCTCCGGTAGGGGGCGTCTATCAGGCCGGCACCCTCTCCGGAAACCCCATTGCCACCGCGGCCGGCCTGGCCACGCTCCGGCTGGCAACCGCCGAGATCTATGAACAGATCGACCGCACGGCGGCGTCGCTGCGGGCCGAGATCGGTACCGCCTTGCACGCGGCCGGAGTCCCGTACGTCATTCAAAATGCGGGGAACTTGTTCAGCGTTTTCTTCGTGACGGAGGACGTGACAGCCGTGCCGGACTACGCTACCGCCGGGCGGCAGTCCACCGGCGCGTATGCGGCGTTCTTTCACTCGATGCTCGGGTCCGGTGTTTACTTGCCGCCGAGCGGGTACGAAGCTTGGTTTCTTTCCGCGGCGCACGATGATAGAGCGATGAGTCGAATCGTCGAAGCGCTACCGGCTGCGGCGGCAGCCGCGGCAAGCGCCTCGGGATAGCGAACGAGGAGGCCGGGATGGGTCAGAGCCGGACGATTGTGCATCTCGTGCGACACGGTGAGGTGCACAACCCGGCCGGGCTGCTGTACGGCCGGCTGCCCGACTATCACCTCTCCGAGCGCGGCAGGGCGATGGCTGAGCGGGTTGCCGACTATTTCCGGCACCGGGACGTGGTGCATATCCGGAGTTCGCCGCTGGAACGCGCACAAGAAACGGCGGAGCCTATTGCCGAAGCGCTTGGTCTACCGGTCGTCATCGACGCTCGGGTCATCGAGGCGGCGAACCATTTCGAGGGACTTCGGCTCTCCTTTGATGGCGCGCTACGTAATCCGAGGAACTGGCTGTACTTTCGCAATCCCTCGCGGCCGAGCTGGGGCGAGCCTTATACCGACATCCTGGCCAGAATGCGCCCCGCAATGAGAGATGCGGCTGGTGCCGCAGCCGGCCATGAGGCGGTGATTGTGACCCACCAGCTTCCGATCTGGATCGCGCGTAGCGATGCGGAGGGGCGGCGGATGGCTCATGACCCGCGCAAGCGCCAGTGCACCTTGGGAAGCGTGACCTCGTTCAGCTACATCGACGCACATGTCACCTCCGTCAGCTACGCCGAACCGGCTGCCGAGCTGCTCAGGCCGCACCAGACCAAGAAGTTTGTCGCAGGGGCCTGATGCTGCGGCGTACCGCAATGCTCTGTTTGATTTGCTCGCTTCGCTCGCTGCGGATCGCGCTGGGAGGCCGCCTACTTCGTCGTCGCTCGCCGACGAAAAGCGTGTCGACTCGCTTCTCCTCAGCACGGCGGCGCGCGATCCGTGCTTATTGCCTCGCTCGCCAAGCTCGCTCGGCGCGGCTCGCGCGTGCAGCGATCCCGTGTTTCATTTGCTCGCTCCGCTCGCTGCGGATCGCGCTGGGAGGCCGCCTACTTCGTCGTCGCTCGCCGACGAAAAGCGTGTCGTCTCGCTTCTCCTCAGCACGGCGGCGCGCGATCCGCGTTGCTGCTGGTCTGGCTGCCACCCTGATGCTGGCGGCATGCACGAGCACCGGGGCGGACGAACAGACCCGAAGCGCCGGCCAAGCCGGCTATCCCCAAGTGCAAGGCAATCTGACTCGGGTGCCGCCAGACCAACGGAAGGAATTGCCGGCTGTCTCGGGTCCCGCACTCGGCGACCGCAAGCCGATCTCCACCCAGGACTACGGCGGCAAAGTCGTGGTGATCAACGTTTGGGGTTCCTGGTGCCCACCATGTCGGAAGGAGGCACCGGACCTACAGGCGGCGAGTGTAGAGACCAAAGACATTGCCCAGTTCGTCGGCATCACCAGCAAGGACTACGACCCGGCTCCGGCTGAGGCCTTCGTACGCAGCTTCAAGATCACCTATCCGAGCATTTACGACCCTAGCGGCAAGGTGCTGCTGGCCTTCTCCGGCGACTTGCCGCCGAGCGCGATTCCATCGACGCTGATCATCGACCGGCAAGGACGGCTGGCCGTCCGGGTACTGAGCGAGGTCTCCAAGATCACGCTGGTAGACATGATCAATGACGTCGCGGACGGTCGGTAGATGACTCCTCTCGACCTCGCTACCTGGGCCGAGACAGCTGTCGGCGGCTCGATGATCTTGGCGCTCCCCGTCGCTCTGCTCGCTGGCTTGGTGTCCTTCTTCTCGCCGTGCGTGGTACCGCTGCTGCCTGGCTACCTCTCCTACGCCACAGGCTTAGGTGCGGCCGAGGTCGTCGAGGGCACTCCGCGTCGCGGCCGGATGCTGGCCGGCGCGTCGCTCTTTGTGCTGGGATTTGCGGTGGTGTTTGTGATCACCGGTGTCGTCGCCGGCTCGGCTGGCCGGGTGCTTGCCGAGTATCGCAGCGTGATCACCCGCGTGCTCGGTGTGTTGATCATCGTGCTTGGCTTGATTTTTGCCGGCGTACTACAGATCGGCCAACGTGACTTGAGGATCCATCGCATTCCCACAGTCGGCGTCGCGGTGGCGCCGTTGGTGGGCGTGGTTTTCGCTCTTGGCTGGACACCGTGCCTCTCGCCGACGCTGGGAGTGGTCGTCAACCTAGGCTTCAACGAAGGCACTGCGCTACGCGGGGGATTGCTCGGCTTTGTTTACGCACTCGGGCTCGGCATCCCGTTCGTGATCGCCGGACTCGCCTTCACCAAGATGGCCCGGGCCATCGCGTTCCTGAGAGAGCGGCAGCTGCTGATCATGCGGATCGGTGGCATCTCGATGATCATCGTCGGTCTGTTAGTGGTCACCGGCACCTGGAACACGCTTACAGCCGTTCTGCGACAGTGGGCGTCGAGCTTCGAGACGGTAATTTGACGTGACAGCTATCAAGACCCGCGAGTCGGCGGCAGAGTCCAAGGGACCAGACCGACCAGACCTGCCCAGACTGGGCTGGCGTGGCGGCTTACGGTACCTGTGGACCCAGCTGACCTCGATGCGTACGGCGCTGATCTTGCTGTTCGCGCTCGCGCTAGCCGCCATTCCGGGCTCGCTGGTGCCGCAACGCCGGATTTCGCCGGTCCGCGTCAGTGACTTCATCAACGAACACCCCAGGCTCGGCCCGATCTACGACAGGGTCGGCCTGTTCAGCGTTTATACCTCGCCGTGGTTCTCCGCAATCTACTTGCTGCTCTTCGTCTCCCTCGTGGGGTGCATCATCCCCCGCGTTGCCATGTACGCGCGGGCACTGCGAGCCCGGCCGCCCAAGACGCCACGCAACCTGACCCGGCTACCCGCGTACGCCAAGGCGGATATTGCAGATCAGGATGACGGTGTCTTGGGCCGAGCCGCCGCTGCACTCCGTCAGCGGCACTACCGCGTCGACACAGCAGGCGACAGCGTCGCGGCCGAGCGTGGCTACCTACGCGAGGCCGGCAATCTGGTGTTCCATATCAGCCTGGTCTTTGTGCTGGTTGGGGTGGCGATCGGCGCGCTGTGGGGTTTCCGCGGCACCACCGTGGTGGTCGTTGGTCAGGGCTTTTCCAACAACCTCACCCAATTCGACGACTTCTCGGCCGGGAGTCAGTTCAGTGAAGCTGACCTTGCGCCGTTCAGCGTAACGGTGAAGGACTTCGATGTGAGGTTCGAGACCGGCCCGGTGCAACGCGGAGCTGCCCGGTTGTTCCGCGCCAATGTCGAGGTCACCGAACGGCCTGGCGCAGCCCCTCACCAGGAGGTGCTGGAGGTCAACAAGCCGCTCCGCATCGGTGGCACGACGGTGCACTTGATCGGGCATGGTTACGCCCCCAAGGTCACCGTCAAGGATGCCCAGGGCAACGTCGCGTTCTCGGGCCCGGTAGTGATGCTTCCGCAGGACGGGAACTTCACCTCCGTCGGTGCGATCAAGGCCCCCGACGCCCGTCCCGAGCGCCTGGCGTTCGAAGCGCTGTTCTTGCCCACGGCGGTGCTCGATGATCAGGGACCGCACTCGGTCTTCCCCGACGCCCTCAATCCAGCCATGTTCGCCAACGTGTGGTACGGACCGCCGCGAGTGGAGACGGGCAAGCCGGAGAACGTCTATTCCCTCGACCCCACCGGCCTCCGCCAGCTGAGGCAAGCCGATGGCCAGCCGGTACGCATCGCCCTCAAGGTCGGCGATGGTGTCACTCTTCCCGATGGCAAGGGCTCGATCCAGCTGGACGGCTGGGTGCGGTGGGTCAAGCTGCAGATCGGCGATACCCCCGGCGTACCGATTTCCTTGGTTGCCTTGGCCTTTGCGGTGACCGGACTATGCCTGTCACTGTTCGTGCGGCCACGTCGGGTATGGATTCGAGTCCGCGGCGAGCCAGGCCATAGGGTGGTGGAAGTCGGCGGCCTGGACCGGGCGGACGCTCGTGCCGGCCTGACGGAGGACGTCGCCGAGCTAGTTGCCGAGGTGTCCCGCCCTGAGGATGTGAGCGCAACGTGAGATACGAGTACTACTCCAATCTCGCCTTGGTGAGTTCGGCAGTCGTCTACATGCTCGCCATGTTCGCTCATGCAGCCGAGTGGGCGGCTGCACGCCGGCTCAGCGTGACCGAACCCGCTAAGCGCGAGTTGGTCAATGTTGCGGCGGCCGACAATGTGCGCCCTGAGCTTGTCGTGCGCCCTGAGCCCTTCGACAAGCTCAGGACGGCGCCTGTCGAAGGGCACTATCAGTCAGGCTCGGCCTCTGGGCCACAAGACCAGGCAGCCGTTAGCCGTCGCGTCGAGCAGTTCGGCCGGATGGGTGTAGCGCTCACCATCATCGGGTTCTTGCTGAGCGTCGCCGGCGTCCTGACTCGGGCGCTGGCCGCGCACCGCGCGCCGTGGGGCAACATGTTCGAGTTCACCATCATGGCGATGGTCTTCATCGTCGGGGTGTACCTGATCATGGTCTGGCGGGCCGGCCTCCGCTGGTTGGGATTGCCGGTCACCCTGCTAGCAGCCGTAGGAAACGGCCTTGCGGTGACCGTCTTTTACGTCGCGGTGGCGCCGCTGGTTCCAGCGCTGCATTCGGTGTGGTTCTTGATCCATATCGTGGCAGCTGCCATCTCAGGGGCCGCGTTCAATGTCGGCGGAGTGATGTCGATCCTCTATCTGGTCAAGAAGCGCGCCGAGGAACGGAACAACGTACACGGTTACCTCGAGCGACTGCCGAGCTCGCGCAAGATCGACTTGATCGCGTATCGATTCCTCGCCTTTGCGTTCCCGCTGTGGACCTTCACGGTGGTTGCCGGCGCAATCTGGGCCGAGTACGCGTGGGGGCGCTACTGGGGCTGGGATCCCAAGGAGACCTGGGCTCTGGTCACCTGGGTGATCTACGCCGGCTATCTCCATGCTCGCTCCACGGCCGGCTGGCGCGGCACGAGGGCAGCTGTGATCGCGATCGTTGGCCTGACGTCGTTCTGGTTCAACTTCGTGGGAATCAATCTGTTCGTCTCCGGCCTGCACTCCTACGCCGGTATCTAGCCCAGATCCACCCTTAGAACCGCAGCGCCCGCCGGACAGCCGCTACCCGCGGGGCACGTTTCACAACCCGTGCGCGGAAACGTACCCCGAGGGCTCACTTGACGGGCGCGTTGTCTCGCCTGTGCTGCGAAACGCACCCGCGGCCCCTTTCAGAGCAGCTCGCGCCAGGCGGCGTACCCACCGATCACATCGGTCGCTCGATGGATGCCGATGTCCTGCAGCGCGGCGGCAGCGAGGCTCGACGTGTAACCCTCTTGGCAGACCACGATGACCTGCAGATCGTGGTCGGCAATGGGCAGCCGCGCGTCGCTGCTGGGATCGAAACGCCACTCCAAGACGTTGCGCTCGATGATCAAGGCTCCAGGTACGAGGCCCTCGGCCTCGCGCTGTGCTGCGGGCCTGATGTCGACCAGGACGGCACCAGCCCGCCACGCTTGCTCGGCCTGCAGCGGAGTGAGTCGTGCGATCCGCCTCCGGGCCGATTCGAGCACTTGGTCGATGGTCCTTGGCCTGCTGGCCGACTCGGTGCCCGTCCGCTCAGCAGTGATCACCAGCTCACCCCGACCAGCTGAGAACTCACGACGTGGAGCTGGTCACCGCGCGCCTCGTACTGGTGCATCTCCACCAATGCCGGGGCATAGACATGCACGCTCACCGCTGGCTCGACTCCGCGATTACCGACGTGGTGGACGTGTCGCGAACCGAACGACCGCAACGTGCCGGCGACCAGCTCTCTGCCTCCCGGAATGATCCGCGGTTGATCATAGCCAACCTCGGCTTGCTGCTCGGTCAGCACGCCACGCAGAGTGATGAACGTGCCAGCACTGCCACCGTGATCATGCCAGTCGGTGCCTTGGCCGGGCAGCCAGGTCAGCAGCCACGCCTCGAACTCCTGCTCGCGGGCGAGGCGAACGTAATACCGAGCGGCCGAATCGTAGGACACGAGTGGCTCCCACAATGTGCGCTGATTGGCGAGGTCAGTGGCAATCTTGGTGAGGTTGATGCGACCTCTATCTTTCTTAGGCATGGAAGATCCTTCGACGTAAAGAGATGATCAAGAGCAGGCGGCATAACGTCGCGCGATAGGAAGCGCGTTCGCGCTTAGCAGGCTGGCTGACAGCCCGAGCTAGCGGTACGCCGCAGGTCGACATGGAGCCTGCGGTGCAGCAACTCGTTCATGTCGTGTGTCCTCCGGTGTGGGCACTGTTGGTGTGTGCATCTGTTCGTCGACGCCCAACGTTAGACAAGATCATCGCGACGAGCAATCCCCTGTCTCACTATAGGAAATGTGTAGTTTGGTCCGCAGTAGTTTCCATACGATGCTCGTTCCGGCCAGAAAGAGTCGGCACCGGGTGGCAGTGTGGCGATCATGGACGACCTCGTAGCGGCCATGGATGCCGCCGCCAGCCCAGAGAGCGCCCGGGCCCTAGCCAGGTACTTCAAAGTGGCACCAGGAAGCTACGGAGAAGGCGACATCTTCCTTGGCCTCAAACTCGGTGAACTGCGGGAGTTCCCCAAACCGTACGTCACCTCAGCGTTCGAACCCGATCATTGGCTTCCGATCCTCCACAGCCCGATCCACGAGCATCGGATGATCGCGTTGCTGGTGATGAGCGAGCGCGCCACCAAGAGCGCCACGAAATCTGCAGATGCCGCGGAGCTGCAGCTGATCTATGACACCTATCTGGACAACACCCGCTGGGTGAACAACTGGGACCTGGTGGATGTCAGCTGCCGCCCAATCGTCGGCAGCTACCTGCTTGATCGCGACCGGGCGCCGCTCTACGAGCTGGTCGAATCTGGGTGGCTCTGGGATCGCAGAATTGCCATGGTCAGCAGTCAGCACTTCCTGCGCCGGGGCGAGACATCTGATCTGTATCGGCTGGCTGTGATCTTGTTGCCTGATCGCCACGACCTCATTCACAAGGCGGTCGGCTGGTCGTTGCGCGAAGCTGGCAAGCGCGTCGATCGTGACGAACTGCGTCATTTTCTTGATCAGTATGCGCCGAGAATGCCACGTACCGCCCTGCGTTATGCGATCGAGCACTTCGAGCCGGCTGAGCGTCAGCACTACCTTGCGCTGCCACGGAGCGTGCCGAGCTAATCGGAGCGGTTACGAGCGGCGCCGGGTACCCGGTGACATCACCGTCGAAAGGTCCGGCGCAGTGAGGAAGTGACGATGTTCGGCAGCGAACGCGGCCAGGATGCCCTTTTTGTTACGGGTACGCCCCGGGTGCGGAATGTCGTGAAACTTCTCGTTGAACTGGATGGCTGCCTCGGTCGCGCGGTCCTTGAAGCCCCGCAGGCTGCTGGAATCGACATGCAGTAGCTCAGCAACGAGCGCCATGTCGCCGGCTGCATCGCGGAGTGCCCGCCAAATCCTCACCCACGATGCATCAGCGAGCAGGCTGTCGATCAGTGGAGCCCACTGAAGTCGCCGCTGCCAAGGCACCGGCGTGGGGTTGACGCCATTGCAGATCGACTCTCGGTAGTGCACGAGGGTGCCGGGATCATTTTTGGTCTTGTCCATCAGTGCTGACGCTTTGAACCAGTGATGTGCGGCGGCGGCGTAGAGGGTGCGGCCGCTCTCGGTGAACTGGCTGTAGGTCACGGTCTGAGTCGCGGGGCGCTCGTGGTGCAGCCGAAGCAAGGCGGTGAGGCCGGTGCTGGTCTGGGAACTCAAATTGAAGTCCACGAACGCCAGGTCCCACATCAGGCCGCGACGCAGCTGCTCGTTCAGCTGGTCGATCGAGGGTGCCACCGTGAGGTCGCGTCCGAATGCTTGCTCGAAGTTCGCCCGCTCACCGGGCACGTCGTCAACCAGCAGTACGCCACCCATGTGCTACCGCTGACCCCCATCGCCCTTGCTTTGGGCGTTCGCGCATCGCGCTTGGAATCCGCCTACTTCGTCGTCGCTCGCAGACGAAAAGCATGTCTGCTCGCTCCTCCTCAGCACGGCGGCGCGCGATTCCCGACGCTCACGCCCCGTGATCAACTGTCGACGCTTGATCATCTGTGGAATTGATCACTCACTTTCGGGCACCCAGCGGGCAGTAACGGTTTTGTTGGCGCTGTCCTGTACGGAGGTCAGGGATCCGGACAGGTCTCCCAGCCGAGCCTCCAGCCGCGCCGAGCTTGTTCCGGGAGTCTTCCACACTCCATCAGCCATCGGCGGGGCATCATCAGTCACTGAGATGGCGACGCGTCCCTCATCCGGTGCGATCGCTACGTCAATCGCGCCAGCGCCTGCGTTCAAGGCATTGCCAACCAAGTCGTTCAGCACCAACCGCGCAAGATCACGATCGTCGGCCGACAGCGCGTTGACACTGATATTGATGTCGGCCCTGGCCCCGACGGCCCGCGCCAACGTGAGCACCGGAGCCTCGAGATTCTGCACACTGGTCGAGCTGTAACGGCCGATCTGGCCGAGCGTCAGCGTCTCGCGGAGCCTGCTGTTGGCCGACACGGCCAGCTCGTAAAGGGAGGGCGAAATCTCGCGAATTTCCCGGGCTCGCTGCTCGATGAGCCGGAGATTGGTGGAGAGCGCGCCGTGCGTCTCGCTGATCACTAATTCACGCCCTGCATGGGACTCTCCTTGGACCAGGTCGGGCAGCGTCTTCATGATCAGGTCAGTATCGGAGATTCGTGATCCCACGACTGCGAGTGGCATGAGCGAGATGGCTAGCGCGGCAAGCCAACCGTTCGGTTCCCAATCTGCTGGCAGCGCGATCAGGCAGACTGGCAGCGCGGTAATTGGCCCCGCCAGCAACCGGAAGATCTCGTGCCACGCCGGAGGATCCACTTCGTCGGGATTGAACCAGGTGTGGTCGTTGAAGATCAGCAATGACGTCGTGATCAGGAAGACTGTGGCGGCGGCCAGCATGATGAGCCGTGCCAGCAACGGATCATCGGTCGCTATCCATGCCGGGATCGCGATCAGCACGCAGGCTTCGGGGATCTCGAAGTACGAGCCAAGGCTCAGTCGATGCACACCATCGGTTTTGATCACGTTGCGCAGATAGACCTGAGACAGCCAGAAGCGCGGTTTGGTACCGAGCCGCAGGTGACGCTCGTTGGCCCACAGCAGATAGCTGCCGATGGACGCAGCGACGCATAGCCCGATCGCCAATACGCTGCTCCGACTGCCGATGGAGAGCGCGGCGATGATCACCAGCGCGGTCACCCGGACATACCACGCATGCATGGTGTAGTTGCTGG
>Ga0307288_10000336_pt1 | contig 16517 bp, 10 predicted proteins | sample ER_DNA_142_FD_194469 | JGI IMG/M metagenome (GOLD analysis project Ga0307288, IMG submission 194469) | Bulk soil microbial communities from the East River watershed near Crested Butte, Colorado, United States - ER_DNA_142 | ecosystem: Environmental > Terrestrial > Soil > Floodplain | place... | reverse complement strand
TGAGGACGTCGCCGGCTCGAAGTTCCACTACGGTCGCTCGCGACCCACGTCACGGCAAGCTCGTTCCGGCCCTCGCGAACCGTGGCGGCACGTCACCAGTCAGGATCGAGGGGTTGAGGAGCATGTCCCTGCTCCAGCCCAGCAAAGATCGGTCACCGCCTCATTACGTCGGCCTTGTCGGCTTGAGATGAACGACAGCCGTAGCGGAAGCGGCTTCCTCCACATTCGAGGCGCTGAGCCGGAGAGGCCCGATTTTCGAAACCGAAGCTCGTGACCATTGGGCCCGAATTGGGCACGGAGCAGGCGTGATCAACTTTGACTCCACCCGATTCGCAGCTCATGAAATCCCGCCTGACAAGGCGCGTAGGTAGGTCGCCCCGATGATCATGAAAGGCAGATGACCAGCCTGGTTATTCTTGTCATCTCCCTGTTCGAATGACTTGGGCGCAGTGAAAGCGCATTGACTGATATGACCTGAAGCGGGCTTCCTCTTCCTAAAACACCTCCGGAGGTGTCAGAAGGGATCCATCTGGTTCCTTGGAGGATCTGGCGTTGTCGCGCCGTCCTCGTGACGCCCGCCGGAGGTGGGTTATGTCTTTCAATGGTGCACCGGTCATGGCGGCGACGGTGGTTGCAGTGGATGTCGGGAAGAACACGGCGGTGTTGTCGGTGACGACCTTGACAGTGTCAACCGCTTTGCTCCTCAGGTGTGATTTAATTGGATGAATTATCCATTCAATTTATTTAGGATGTCAATGTCACCTCGGTCGTACACGATGCAGCGTCGGTCACGGCACGTGGCTCAGACAAGGGAACGCATCCTCGATGCCGCGCTGGAGTTGTTTAGTAGGCAGGGAGCTCAAGCCACCACCATGAATGAGGTGGCTCGTCGCGCAGATGTCTCCCCAACGACGGTGAGTAACCACTTCGCCACACAAGATTCGTTGATTGAGGCGGTGGTCTCTCGCGTACTCGACGACATCCAGGTCCCAGACAGCACGATTTTTGCAGGGACGCGGTCGATGGCTGGCCGGCTGCGGGTGCTCACTTCCTCGATATATGCATTCTTCGAGCGCACGTTGTCCTGGTATGAGCTGTTGGGTGCTGAGCTGGTTGAAGTGCCGGTATTGGCGCGTGCCCAAGCGGCGTTCTGGGACTCGATTCGGCAGTTATATGCACGGGCCCTGGCTGGCAACGATGATGATCTGCTCGCAAAGACGACGGCCGGTCTGCTTCATCCTGCGACGTTCGGCGCACTTAAGGCGGTTGGGATGACGGTCGATGAGGCGGCCACGGTTGTCGGAGAGATGCTGGCCCGCCGGGCGAGAGGACCAACACGATGAAACTCTTCTATGACTTGTGGTACCGATTCGATACCCCGCCGCGGGTCGGGCAAGCCCGGTGACGAGAATCGGACTCGCATGACCAGCTTGGATGACTAAACCGGAGAGGCTCTGGCTAGGCGGTTTCCTTACATGCAAGGGGCAAGGCTGACCCTGAATAGCCGTGGGTGACCGCAGTTGCGCGGGGTGTGGGGCACGGGATTGGGCACGCGACAAGTCATTGTTCGAATCGCTGCTTTCTGGCTACTACGACGACGTCTCGGACGCGTTGGGACGGGTTGGGTCAGTTGGTGGGCGCTGTGGTTCTTGGCGGGGGAGGAGCAAGAGCAGGGTCAGTGTTTGGCTCAGCCAGGTCTCGTAGTGGTCGGGGCTCCATCCTCGATGGCTGGTGAGTTCGGCATATGTGTCGGGATTGGCGAGGGCACCGTAGATGGCCGCGGCGTCTGGGGCGTTCATTCCTTCGCGGAGGGGTCCGTTGTCGAGCAGCATGGCAATGTAGGCGGTCTGGTGTCGGTGGCGACGTTGGCGGTCTTTGGCGACGAATTCGGCGAGGGCGGGGTCGGCGGTGCCGGAGTTTCGCAGGATGCGATGTGCGAGCGCCGTGCGCTCCAGGATGCCTCGTGAGAGATGAGCTAGCCGGGCCAACTGGGCGCGCTGGTCGGTGATGGCCCGGATTGCCGCGATCTCGGGAAGGTCGAGGACGTCGATCCGCGGGGCGTTTCCGACGATGGCCGTGTCGAGAATCTCCGATATCAGTGCGAGCTTGTTGCCGAATCGGGAGTAGACGGTTTCTGCCGCTACGTCTGCCTCGGCCGCGATCGCACTGATGGTGGTGGCGGCGAAGCCTTGCGCAGCGAACAGCTCCGACGCCGCCTGCAGGATCGCTTGCCGGGTCCGTTCGGCTTTGTCGGCTCGACGGGTACGAGTGCGGTCATTTCCCTTGACTGCGTTCACACTCATATAATACAGTCTTACTGTATTAATACAGCTTAGCTGTATCTTCGTATCGTACCGGGCTCGCGGTTTACGTGCGATAGCGAGGAGGGATTCGGAAATGACTGACATCGCTGGTCATTGGATCGACGGCGCCTGGCTGGAATCCGAGCGGGTTGCCGACTCCTACAACCCGGCGACCGGGGAGGTGCTTGGCAGGTTCGCCGACGGTGGTGAAGCCGAGGCCCGCGCGGCGGTCGGCGCCGCCCGTCGTGCCTTCGCGCACACCGACTGGGGGCGCGACCGCGCGGTGCGTTCGCGGGCGCTGCTGGAACTCGCCGAGGGATTCGAAGCACGCGCTCCGGAACTGGCTCTGATGCTGACGCGAGAGAACGGTAAGACCCTGACCGAAGCGACCCTTGAGGTCGGCGCGCCGGCCGCGACGTTGCGTCACAATGCCGCTCAGGCCTTGACCGAGGTCGGCACCGCTGCCGAGGTTGCGCCAGGTCAATATTTCAGCAGCATGGCCGAGCCGGTCGGCGTCGTTGCGATCATCGTGCCGTGGAACGCGCCGGTGGCGCTGTTCATCCGTTCCCTCGGCCCCGCGTTGGCCGCCGGGAATACCGTCGCGGCAAAGCTGCCGGGGCAGACCGCGCTCACCAATGCGCTCGTCGCGGACGTTGTGTCCAAGGCGCCGTCACTGCCTGTCGGCGTTGTCAACATGTTCACCGAGTCGCGCAACACCGGCGCGCCGTTTCTCATCGAATCGGCCGATGTCGACATGGTCAGCTTCACCGGCAGCAATCAGGTCGGCCGGCTGATCGCGGCCGCTGGCGCCAAGACCCTGAAACGGATGAACCTGGAGCTCGGTGGCAAGACTCCGATGATCGTGTTTGACGACGCCGCGCTCGCCTGCACCCTCCCAATACTGGCCGCCGCCGTAACGACCTTTGCCGGCCAGAACTGCATGGCGGGCTCTCGGATTCTCGTTCAGCGCGGCATCGCCGAGCGCGTGCGCGAACAGATGAGGGAACGGCTGACGCGCGTCGTGGTCGGTCCCGGCGAAGAGAAGGACACCGAGATGGGCCCCCTGATCGACTCCGCTGCCGTGGCACGCGTCGATCGAATCGTCGAGGACTCGGCCAGCTACGGCAAGGCGATCGTTCGCGGCGGACCCGTCACCGATGGACCGCTAGCCTCCGGCGCCTTCTACCGGCCCAGTCTCATCGAAGTCGAGGACGTCGACGCACCGATCATCCAGCAAGAAATCTTCGGCCCGGTCGCCACATTCGAGGTCTTCGACGACGAGAACGACGCCATCCACAGGGCTAACGCGACCGAGTTCGGCTTAGCCGCAGGCGTGTTCACCCGCGATGTCGACCGCGCCCGCCGCGTGAGCCGCCAGATCAACGCCGGAACGGTTTGGACCAACACCTGGTTCGCGATGAACGCCGGCTTCGAAGAGGGCGGCTACAAGCAAAGCGGCCTAGGCCGCCTGCGCGGCGCCCGTGGTCTCGCGGAGTTCCAGGAGATCAAGACCTACGTCCATCTCGTGTCACCCCGCGGGTGACTGACACCGACTCCCAACTCCAAGCGCGCCCCGCTGCGGCACAGCAACCAAGAAACAAGATCAGGGCGTCCCTCGATCGGAAGACTCGCACCCCCACCAGCACGGCGCGATGGCAGGGAGCGCTCGATGTCCAGACACCGTCGCCCGGTTCTCCGAACGCATTACCAAAGAGGTGAGCGGGCTCATCGATTACGCCACCACGTACCGCGCCAACCACGCGTAGAGTTTCTCCACTCATAAGCGAAGGAGAACGACAGGGATGCCCGACGTCAAGCACATGAAGTGGTGGGGCTGGGGAGTCGAAGGGGTGAGCTTCCACCACGAGGACAAGCCGACGTTTCGACCGTTCCTGATCAAAATCATCGATCTTGATGTGAACACGCCACCAGTGTCACCAATGTCGCTCGACGATCTCCCGATCCCGGCACCCTTGATCAGCGATCAGCTGCTGGCGGAGCTGACCGATGCGGTTGGCGCCGACAATGTCGTACAAGATGATCTTGACCGGATCGTGCATACGTACGGCAAGAGCGCCGCGGATCTGCTGCGGATCCGCGCCGGCGATATCCCGCGCGTGCCCGATGTCGTGGTCTATCCGGACAACGAGGCGGAAGTGCAGCTCGTCGTCGATCGCGCCGTCGCGGCGGATGCTGTGATCATTCCGTACGGTGGGGGCACCAGTTTCTCCGGCAGCCTGCGCCCCCCCGAGGGCGAGACCCGGCCGGTTATCTCACTTGATCTTGGTCGACTGAACCAGCTGATCGACATTGACGAGGAGTCTGGTCTGGCACGCATTCAGGCAGGTGCTCAAGGCCCCGACCTCGAGGAGCAGCTTGGTGAACAGGGTTGGAGTCTGGGACATTACCCGGACAGCTTTACCCACAGCACCCTCGGTGGCTGGGTCGCCACGCGCTCCTCGGGCATGCAGTCGGACAAGTACGGCGACATCTCCGACATTGCGCGCGGGATGCGGGTCGTCATGCCAGGCAAAGTACTGGAGGTACGACCCATCCCTGCCACCTCAACTGGCCCGAGCGTACGCGAGATGGTGCTCGGCTCCGAAGGCCGGCTTGGCGTGATCACCGAGGTGACGGTACAGGTACGTCGGATCCCTGAAGTACGGGTGATCTTGGGCTATCTGTTCCCGTCCTGGGAGGCCGGGCTCGCTGCCATGCACGAGATCTCAAGCAGTGACGCACATCCGTCCGTCCATCACCCGAGTCTCTGACGCGAATGAGACCGCGTTCTCCTTTGCCACCAGGAAGAAGTCCAGTGGCATATCCATCTCGTCGTTGATCAGCAAAGGCCTGATGAAAGTCCTCGAACGACGCGGCTGGAATCTGGACGCGGTATGCCTGTCCTTCATCGGCTACGAGGGCGGCAAGGCGCATGTGGCCAGACAGAAGAAGATCGTCAAGGACATCGTCGGCAAGCACGGCGGGATCTTGGTCGGCAAGGGCCCTGGTGTGCTCTATGACCAGAAGAAGTTCGACACGCCGTACATCCGAGACTTTCTGCTCGACCGAGGCGCGATCGCCGACGTTTCCGACACTGCCGCGCCATGGTCAAAGCTCATGCCGCTGTACACGAACGTGATGGCCGCTGCGGAGAAGGCCTTCGCACAAGTTGGTGTCACCGGCTACATCATGTGCCACCTCTCACACTCCTATTACTCCGGCGCCTGCCTCTACTTCACCTTCGGTTTCAAGCACGACGGCGTCGACCCACTTGGCCAGTACGAGCGAGTCAAGAACGCCATCCAGCAGGCGTTTGTCGAGTTGGGCGGCACACTGTCGCACCACCACGCGGTTGGTACCGAGCACGCCGCCTGGCTCGCGCAAGACATCTCTGCGCCCGGCATTCACATGATCGATGGCCTCCTCACGTCGATGGATCCAGGTCGCAACTTTAACCCCGGCAAGATCATCGCGAGATAATCGATTTGCGCATAGAATTCGGCGAAGTGATCAACTTGTGATCATTTCGGTCGTGCTATGTAACACCTGACAGACTGACAAGTCGATGCCGTGAGGATAACTCCATTGTCTTGCTTCTCCTCATGATCAACACCTAGGGCCGCTGGTCGCTGGCGGTGATCTTGACTTCCGCGAACTTTTGTGTTCGTGGGTACGTGGGATCCGGAGCAGGCCACCGAGTGGCGCGCTGTGGATGCGGATATGGCCTATACCGTCAGCGCTGAAATTCGGCTGCACGACGGACTGGAGCAACGGAGGATCATGAAGCGGCGGACGGGTCGGAAGGGCTCGTCCGTCGATCCGCAAGGCGAGGGGCTTGTTGATCTTCTTAGAGACCGCCTAAGGTTCCGTGCGATCGTCCGTAGTGGCGCATTGTGCCGACTGGCAACGTCCTGCCAGCCACCCGGAACCCTCGGGAGTTGGTGTCGTTCATGATCACATCGCGTTGGCCAGCGCGAGATACTTGCGACGCCTTGCATTGTTGGCGGCATCGGCGTCCAGCACACAGAGCACGGGCACGGCCCAGCGCGGCAAAGCTGGGGGAAGCCTCCTGTCGCGGCGGATTCGAGTGTGGCCCAGTATGATCATCGACGGATGCTCGTACGCCAATCGCCAGGTTCTCGTTTAGCCCATCGGCGAGAAATTGTTGGCATTTCGCTGGCTTTGGCGGCTTGGCCTATCGGTAGCGGACTTCCGCCGTTGCCCAAGTCGATGGCGCGGGATCCACACCTCACCCTGCGCATCCAGGCAGTTTCGGCGGTCGATGTGGCCCAATAATGGCCCACCGCGTCAGCTGGTGCTCACCGCCGGAGTGCGTCGATCGGCCGAGGACAGCGTCGCTGACGAGGGGAAATACCTGCGGCCGACATGCCCTGCGGCCCTCTGCATGACCAGCCTGAACGATCATCAGCTTTCGATTCCGCCCGCATGTGAGTCCGTCAATACCGCTGTGACAAGGGGCGATGCTGTGGAGCGGGTGACGAGAATCGAACTCGCATGGCCAGCTTGGAAGGCTGGGGCTCTGCCATTGAGCTACACCCGCGTTGCCGTGATGATCTTCAGGCGCCAGCGCCGTTGATTGACTCACGGTGTCGGGGCGACAGGACTCGAACCTGCGATCTTCTGCTCCCAAAGCAGACGCGCTAGCCGCTACGCTACGCCCCGGCCGTCCGGCCTTGGCCGAACGCTCGCGGATGAGTGTAGGACACACCAGCTTGCCGACCAATCCAGTTGCCGAGTCCAGCCCACGGAGGTTTGGTCGGCCTGAGCTGGCCCCGTAGGATTGCCGCGGCTCAGTGTGAGCCATCCTGGACGGCTTCTGATTCCGTCCGGCGCCACCATCACAGGAGTAAAGCAGCGTGCCCAGCACCGTCGAGCAGTTGAGCCCTACTCGGGTCAAGATCACCGTTGAGGTGCCATTCGCGGATCTCAAGCCGAGCATGGACAAGGCGTACGCGGAGGTCGCCAAGTCGGTCAACATCCCAGGGTTCCGGCGCGGAAAGGTCCCGCCTATGGTGATCGACCAGCGCTTCGGCCGCGGAGTGATCATCCAAGAGGCGTTCAACAACTCATGGCAGGACTTCTATGGGGCGGCGGTTACTGAAAACCGGCTGTCTCCGCTGGCCCAGCCCGAGGTCGAGGTCACCAAACTGGAAGATGGTGATCTCATTGAATTCACCGCTGAGGTAGACGTACGCCCGGAGTTTGATCTTCCCGACTTCTCCACACTTCAGGCACAGGTGGACGCTCTGGATGTCCCGGATTCGCTGGTCGACAGCCAGATCGAGGTGCTACGCAATCGTTTCGGGTCTCGTGAAACGGTGGATCGCCCGGCGGCCGATGGTGACATCGTTACGGTTAACTTGGTGGCAAGTAGAGACGGTGAGCCGCTGGCCGACGGGACTGCCGATGACGTGGAGTACACCATCGGTTCCGGACAAATGCTCGACGGACTCGACGAGGCGGTGATCGGGCTTTCCCCCGGCGAGTCGGCCACCTTCTCCTCGACACTGGTCAGCGGCCCTCTGAAGGATGAGGAGGCCGATATCACGGTCACCGTCAGCAAGGTTCAAGAAGCTGAACTGCCTGAGGCCGACGATGCGTTCGCCCAAGAGGCCTCGGAGTTCGACACGATGGAAGAGCTCCGTGCCAACATCGAAGAGCGCCTTACCCGGATGGCGCGACTCGAGCAGGCAAGTCAGGCACGCGACGCCGTGCTGGAGAGCCTGATCGGGCAGGTTGACATCGAGGTGCCCGAACATCTGCTCAACTCAGAAATCGATGTTCGGCGGAAGCAGATCAGCGAACAGCTCGCACAGGCCGGGCTAACGGTCGAGCAGTACCTCGCCGACATTGCCGAGGATCAGACCGAGGATGAGTTCTGGGCAGACCTAGAGCAGCGGGGCGAGCAGGCCCTTAGAGCGCAGATCATTTTGGACAAGGTTGCCGATGAGGGCGCAGTCGATGTGGATCAGAACGATCTCACCCAGCACATTTTGCGTAAGGCGCAGACCGAGGGCGTGGCGCCGCAGCAGATTGCCGATCATCTCAAGGAACATCCTCATCACATCGAGGAGTACATGCTCGAGATTCGCCGCGGGAAGGCGCTGGCCATGATCGTCGAGTCAGCGACAGTTACCGATTCCAACGGGTCGGTGGTGCCGCTGGCGAACCTCCACGAGGACGGCAGCCTCAGCGAGCCGGAGGCCGAGCCTGCGGATGCTGATGCTGTCGAGGATGACGAGGAGTCTGCTTAACCGGCGCCGACAACAAGCGCCTGATTCTCTTCGAGTCGGTGATCTTCACCCTTCTGCGCCCACAGCGAACACAGCCGATTTCCGCGCGACTCCCAAGACGCTCCGGGGTAGGTTCATCAACGTGAAACCCGCTCCCAGATCTGAATTCTTTGGCGCCTCCAATCACCCATGGGCGCCGCGTTCCGTTGACTACAACGCAGGCAACCGCAATGGTTTCGGACTCGACGACAACGTCTACCAAAGCCTGCTGCAAAACCGCATCATCTTCCTTGGCTCTGAAGTCAAAGACGAAAACGCCAATGCCATTTGCGCTCAGATGTTGTTGTTGAACGCAGAGGATCCGCACAAGGACATCTATCTCTACATCAACTCACCCGGCGGATCGGTCGACTCCGGAATGGCGATCTACGACACCATGAAGTGGATTTCCAACGATGTTGCGACAGTGGCGATCGGATTGGCTGCATCTATGGGTCAGTTCCTGTTGTGTGCAGGCGAGAAGGGCAAGCGGTACGCCTTGCCGCACAGCCGGATCATGATGCACCAGCCCTCAGGTGGCCTCGGCGGCACGGCAAGCGATATCCGGATTCAGGCCGAGCAGTCCCTGCACATCAAGTCAACGATGCAGAAGCTGATTGCCGAGCACACCGGTCAAACCCTCGATCAAATCGAGGCCGACTCCGACCGGGACCGCTGGTTTACCGCCGAGCAGGCATTGACGTACGGCTTCATTGATCATGTTTTTGCGACTGCTGCCCAGATCCCGTCAGCTCAGGCCCCGAACCAGTGAAGGAGCGAATCGAGATGAGTAACACATTGAGCTCGCCCTTCACCCTCGGTCAGGTTGCAATGGGCCAACCTTTCTCTCCGACGATGGACTACTACATCCCGCAGTGGGAGGAGCGTACGTCGTACGGCATGCGCCGCATCGACCCGTACACCAAGCTCTTCGAGGACCGGATTATCTTCCTCGGTACCCCGATCTCAGACGACATCGCCAATGCCGTGATGGCTCAGCTGCTGTGTCTGCAGCAGATGGACGCAGAGCGCGATATTGAGATCTACATCAACTCACCGGGCGGCTCGTTCACGGCTCTTACCGCGATCTACGACACGATGCGATACATCAAGCCGGACGTACGCACGGTGTGCCTCGGGCAGGCCGCATCGGCGGCCGCCGTGATCTTGGCGGCAGGCACCAAGGGCAAGCGGCTGGCGCTGCCGAACAGTCGAATCCTGATCCACCAACCGGCGACCGAGGGCGGTTACGGGCAGTCCTCCGACATCGAGATTCAGGCTCGGGAGATCCTGCGGATCCGGTCGCTCATGGAGCAGATGCTTGCCGAGGACACCGGCAGGACGACCGAAGAGGTCAGCCGTGACATCGAGCGGGACAAGTATCTGACGGCGGATCAGGCACGTGATTACGGCATCATCGACGAGGTCCTGACCTCGCTGAAGGCTGTTCCGGTCTAGTGGCACCGCCTGCCTGACCAGTGGACCAAATGTGCTCCACTTCACGGTTGGGTCAGGCTAGGGTGGGAGACCAGCCACACGATCGGGCGCAGCCAAGCGATCAGGCCCAAGCGATCGGGCCCAAGCGATCGGGCAGAGAGAGGAGGCGGTGTGGCGCGCATCGGAGAGAGCGGCGACTTGCTGAAATGCTCTTTCTGCGGAAAGAGTCAGAAGCAAGTCAAGAAGCTGATCGCCGGTCCAGGGGTCTACATCTGTGACGAGTGCATCGACCTCTGCAACGAGATCATCGAGGAAGAATTCTCCGAGGGCGGCGAGGTCGGCTTGCTCGATGAGCTGCCCAAGCCACATCAGATCCGCCAATTTCTTGATAGCTACGTCATCGGCCAGAGCAATGCGAAGAAAGCCCTGGCCGTTGCGGTTTATAACCACTACAAGCGCGTGCAAGCGCAGGCAGCCAATCCGGGGCGTCGCGTAGAGGATGACGGCGTCGAACTCGCCAAGTCCAATATCTTGCTGATCGGTCCGACCGGCTGCGGCAAAACCTATCTTGCCCAGACGCTGGCGAAGATGCTCAATGTGCCGTTCGCGATTGCAGATGCCACGGCGCTGACCGAGGCCGGCTACGTCGGCGAGGACGTCGAGAACATCTTGCTCAAGTTGATCCAGGCGGCCGACTTCGATGTCAAAAAGGCTGAGTCTGGAATCATCTACATCGACGAGGTCGACAAGATCGCCAGGAAGAGCGAGAACCCCTCAATCACCCGCGATGTTTCAGGCGAGGGGGTACAGCAGGCATTGCTGAAGATCTTGGAGGGAACCTCGGCGTCCGTGCCGCCGCAGGGCGGCCGGAAGCATCCGCATCAAGATTTCATCCAGATCGACACCACCAACGTGCTGTTCATCGTCGGCGGCGCGTTCGCCGGCCTTGATCACATCATCGGCCAGCGCATCGGTAAGCGCCCCTTGGGCTTCAACAATGACATCGTCTCTCGCCGGCCGGAATCAGATGATCCCTTCCGGGACGTACGCCCAGAGGATCTGGTCAAGTACGGCTTGATCCCGGAGTTCGTCGGCCGGTTGCCGATGATCTCCTCGGTCAGCCCGCTGGACCGCGACTCGCTTATCCGGATTCTGGTCGAGCCCCGGAATGCGCTCGTCAAGCAGTTCCGCAAGCTCTTCGAGCTGGATGGAGTTGATCTTGAGTTCACGGGGGATGCTGTGGAGGCAATTGCCGATCTTGCACTGTTGCGCGGTACCGGCGCCCGAGGTCTCCGGGCAATCCTTGAAGAGGTATTGCTCAACGTCATGTACGACGTTCCAAGCCGCGACGACATTGCCCAGGTGATCATCACTGCTGAAGTCGTCAGGGACTCGGTGCTGCCGACACTGGTGCCTCGCGAGAAGCTCGCGAAGCGCGAACGCCGCGAGAAGAGCGCCTGAGCCCCCTCACGTAACCGGTCACGTACCACCCAGATTGCTGCCATTTCCTTGTTGCGGCTGACCGGTTTCGGCAATGGCTCGCCGCCAGTTGCGGTAGGCGCGGGCGCGGCCAGCCCGTCCCAGGAGCGAGTTGTCGAGCAGGCCCTGCCACGCAACCAGCCGACGCGGATTCCAGGCCCGTCCGAGCAGGCGGTCAGCGTCGGCGATGATGGTAGCGCCGTCTCGCCGCAGGTGTTTTGAGGTGAAGCCGTGCCGCTCCCAATGCTCGGCGAGGAGGGCGCGCTCCCGTTCCAGATCGACTTCGTGGACCTCAGCCTCGCGATGCCTCGCACCGTCGTACTCGTGAATCCGCCGAGTCCCGTCGATCCGCAGGTCGGCACGAGCGATGAACCGGCCCTGCTCGTCGAAGATCTCATGCTGCGGGGTCACCGGAATCTCGGCTGCGTGGTGCAGCACACGCATGATCGACTCCCAAGCAGACTCGCTCCGCGCATCGAGCAGGGGGATGACCTGTCGCAGTAGAGGTGCACCGCGCCGCCGCTGACGGGCCGTGATCTCGAGGTCCGTCAGGGTGCAGTGACGCAGCCGGAGTGCCGAGTCACCGAGGATGACCAGATCGAGCACACCGAGGTCGCGCGCAGCGGCGAGAATCGTCTCGGCCGCCGTAGTAATTCGGAGCCCATTGGTCAAGTTCATCGGGAACGGCTGGGTATGGCGGCATACCAGCAGCCCTGGCCGCCGAGGACGGGAATCGGCCTCGAGCATGGCAGCGAAGACTGGGTGGGCGATGGTGGCCGGCAGCCACCAGCCCCGGAGCCGCGCGGCCGTCAGGTGGGAGAAAGCGGCGGTTCTGGGCAGAACCAGCTGCCACGCGGCGAGTTCCTCGAAATGCGTACGGCTCAGCGCCGCGGCGTACACCCCGCGAGTGATGCGTTCCCATTCCCGTCCTCGCAGCCATCCCCGGGCGGGAGAGCGTGGTGTGTCTTGCACAGTCACGCTGGAAGCATGCGGACGCGGACCGCATTTGTCTGAGCCTCCAGCGCATCTGTGGACGGGCCGCAGTACCTGCTATCTCCTGTGGAAACCGGTCACCTGCCGGTGGCTCTTTCGTGGGCCGGTCACTCGCCACCGGTGTCCCTCGAAAACCGGTCATTCGCAACCTCAAAATGGATCAGATACGGGTTGTGAGTGACCGGTTTCTTCGAGTGGCGAGTAGTTATGCTGGCGACGCCAGAGTTACGTCCACCGCTATCGGACCGTCACTTTCAACCCAGATGACATCACCGGTGATCCGACCCACAGCACGCAGGTCCGACTCGACCGCCTGCAAATGTCCGAGCGCATCGGCGGTGCCATAGAACTTGGCGAGACTGATCTCGGTCTTCATCGACACACTTGCTTGCGATTTCGCGCCTCGGATCTGAATCAGTGCAGCAGACACATCGCTGAGCAGCGCCGGATCACCGCTAACCGCAATCTCCTCGACCACCGGCCAGTTGGCCCGATGGATAGAGCCGCCCTTCCACCACGACCACACCTCCTCGGTGACGTAGGGCATGATCGGCGCGAACAGTCGCAGCATGATGTCCAAGGCAAGCCTCAAGGTGGCCCGTGCCGACGTCGCACCCGAGTCGTCAGTACCGCCATAGGCCCGCTCCTTGACCAGCTCCAAGTAGTCGTCGCAGAACTGCCAGAAGAATTGCTCCGTGCTCTCCAGGGCCCCCGTGTAGTCGTATCTTTCGAACGAGGAAGTGGCGTTGCTGATCAAGGTCGCGAGCTGGGCGAGCAGTGACACATCGGCCGGCTCGGTGATGGCCGCCGAGTCATCCACCGCGCCCGCGCCCAACACGAACCTGCTGGCATTCAAGATCTTCAGTGCGAGGCGTCGCCCGACCTTCATTTCCCGTTGATCAAAAGGCGAATCCAGTCCCGGCCGGATCTTGGCGGCGCGCCAGCGTACGGCGTCGGAACCGTAGCGCTCCAAGACGTCTGTCGGCACCACCGTGTTGCCTTTGGACTTGCTCATCTTCTTGCGGTCGGGATCCATCACGAAGCCGCTGATCATGGAACGGAACCACGGCAAAGAGTGGTTTTCGTAATGAGCCCGCACGACGCGGGAGAACAGCCAGGTGCGGATGATCTCGTGAGCATGGGTATTGAGATCCATGGGAAAGGTGACGGCGAACAACTCCGGATCGCGCTCCCAGCCGCAGACGATCTGCGGGGTGAGGGAAGACGTCGCCCAGGTGTCCATGACATCGGGATCGGCGATGAAGCCACCCGGCTTGCCGCGCTCAGACTCGCTGAAGCCTGGCGGAATCGCCGAACTCGGGTCCAGCGGCAGGTTCTCTTCACTGGCAAGAATCGGGTGGTCGTAATCGGGATCACCTTCAGAGTCGAGGCGATACCACACAGGGAAGGCCACCCCGAAGAACCGCTGCCGTGAAATCAGCCAGTCGCCATTGAGACCGCTCACCCAGTTGTCGTATCGGTACTTCATGTGCGGCGGGATCCATTCCAGCTCCTCGCCGCGTTCCAGGAAGACCCGCTTAAGATCATCGTCGCGCCCACCGTTGCGGATGTACCACTGGCGGGTGGAGACGATCTCCAGCGGCCTGTCGCCCTTCTCGTAGAAGTTGGCCTTCCGCAAGGTTGGTGTCGGTTCGCCATCAAGATCACCGGATGCCTGCAGCTGGACAACCATGGACTCCCGAGCGGAGATGATCGTCTTACCGGCAATCGCACCCCACGCGCTGTCGTCGGCAATCCACTCCGGCCTATCACGCAGGATCCGACCGTCGCGTCCGATGATCACTCGGGCCGGCAACTGCAGCTCGCGCCACCAGGTGACATCGGTCAGATCACCAAAGGTGCAACACATCGCAATCCCGGTGCCCTTGTCCGGCTCAGCGCCTGGATGAGCAAGGACCGGAAGCTCCACCCCATAAAGCGGGCTGGTCACGGTCGTACCGAACAGCGGGCGATAGCGCTCGTCGTCGGGATGAGCGATCAGCGCCACGCAGGCGGCAATGAGCTCCGGTCGGGTGGTCTCGATATACACCGGACCGTTGGCGCTGTGGAATGCGACCCGGTGAAAGGCGCCGGGGTAATCACGGGCGTCAAGCTCTGCCTGAGCCACCGCGGTCTGGAAGGTGACATCCCACAGCGTTGGGGCCTCGGCCAGGTACGCCTCATCTCTGGCGACATTCCGAAGGAATGCCTTTTGGGCAATGGTGATGGACTCGTCGCCGATCGTGGTGTAGAGACTCGACCAGTCCACGCTAAGCCCCACCCGACGCCACAGGTCCTCGAATGCCTTCTCATCCACATGGGTGAGCGCGTGGCACAGTTCCACGAAGTTGGGTCGGCTGATCCTCAGCTCATGCTTTGGGTCCGGCTTCTCCGGCGGCGTGAAGTTCTCCTCGTACGGCACCGTCGGGTCGCAGCGCACGCCGTAAAAGTTCTGTACCCGGCGCTCGGTAGGCAAGCCGTTGTCGTCCCACCCGATCGGATAGAAAACGTGCTTGCCTCGCATCCGCTGGAAGCGCGCAATCAGATCAGTGTGGGTGTAGGAGAAGACATGGCCGACGTGCAGTGAGCCGGACACGGTTGGCGGAGGAGTGTCAATGCTGTACACCTCGGCTCGGGTCGCGGGCGGCACGAACGCGTAGGTGTCGTCAGCCTTCCAGCGCTCGATCCATTTATCTTCCAGACCCTCCAGCGCCGGCTTCTCCGGTACGCCCGCGCCGGTGGCGGTCGGCGCGTCGGTTCGGGGCTCAGCTGAAGTAGTCACAGTCTTGAATCCTAGAGAAGCGGTGTGCGGCACCGGGACAAATTTCGTGTCGCAGGCAAGTGTGACGCGGCTACCCATGGGTTTGCATATGTCCTGAGCGTGTCGAATTCTGCCCTGAGCCCTTCGACGAGCTCCGGACCGCGCCTGTCGCAGGGCACTTCTTGGGCTTGGCGAAGCTCAGCCAGCGTTGACTCCTAGACTTTGGACGTTATGCCCGCCGAACAATCCCACGCCGAGATCGTTGCCACGCTCACCAGCCGCTGGCCCGAGCATCGGGTAGCACCCAGTCTCGGCAGGATCCGGGCGCTCACCGAGCTGCTGGGCGATCCTCAGCGGGCGTATCCAGTAATCCAATTGACCGGTACAAACGGCAAGGGCAGCACTGCCGCCATGATCGAATCACTGCTGCGCGCCGATGGCCTGCGCACTGGACGATTCACCAGCCCGCATTTGATGAGCGTTACCGAGCGGATCACCATCGACGGTGAGCCAATCAGCGACGAGCGCTTCGACGAGGTCTGGCGAGAGATCGCGCCATATGTGGCGCTCGTCGATGAACGCAAGATCGACGGTGTGTCGATGACCTTCTTCGAGATCATCACGGCCATGGCGTATGCCGCATTCGCCGACACGCCGGTTGGTGTCGCAGTCGTTGAGGTTGGCTTAGGTGGTGCCTGGGACGCGACCAATGTGGCCGATGCTGAGGTCGCCGTCGTGACCCCAATCGATCTTGATCACACACACTTGCTGGGCAGTACGATCGGCGAGATCACCCGGGAGAAGGCTGGAATCATCAAGCCGGGAGCACATGCCATTCTGGCTGGCCAGAGCGTCGAAGCTGCGGAGATCTTGCTTGCCCGCTGCGCCGAAGTCGGGGCGCTTCCGCAGCGCGAGGGCGTCGACTTTGGGGTAATCGACCGCCAGCTGGCTGTAGCCGGGCAGCTCATCCGGCTCAGCGCCGCCGATGGCCCGGTGAATGACGTCTTCCTGCCGCTCTACGGCGCACATCAGGCCGCCAACGCTGCACAGGCGCTCGCTGCGGTGGAAGCTTTCCTTGGGCTTAAGGCGCTGCATGCTGACGTAGTCCGCGAGGGATTCGCGCAGGTGCATTTTCCAGGCAGGCTGGAGCTGGTACGCCGCTCGCCGGGCGTAGTCCTGGATGCCGCGCACAATCCGCACGGAGCCCGAGCGGCCGCGGCCGGGATCACCGAAGCCTTTGCCTTCGCACCG
>Ga0307288_10000334_pt1 | contig 16568 bp, 13 predicted proteins | sample ER_DNA_142_FD_194469 | JGI IMG/M metagenome (GOLD analysis project Ga0307288, IMG submission 194469) | Bulk soil microbial communities from the East River watershed near Crested Butte, Colorado, United States - ER_DNA_142 | ecosystem: Environmental > Terrestrial > Soil > Floodplain | place... | reverse complement strand
GCTGGAACTCGGACTCCTTGGTGCGGACCTTGCCGGCAGCGGCCTTCTGTGCGCCTTGCCGTTGCTGAGTGGTTGACATCGGCCCCTCCTTGGCTTCCCCAGTCGGGGATGGTGTGTGTCCTCTTTCGGTGGTGAAACGGGCGGTGCGCGAGGTCTCGCGACCCGCCTCCATCTCCCTGTTCCGCGATGTGACAATGCCGGACCACCCATCCCGCGACAAGGTTTGGGCGAGCATGAATGTGCCGGTCAGAGGCGATTTGAGTGCGCGTACTCAGCCCCCAGATGAGCACCTCACCGGTCCCGCGGACGGGTATGCACCCAGCCGCCGTCCGGCTGAGTCAGACGAAGAGCGCCATGGCCCGTTCGACCAGGCCCGCCGCCCAGAACGCGAGCGGCAGCACCGACACCAACCCGAGCAGCTCGAGCAGGTCGGCCAACCGGCTCGCCCACAGTGACCGGAACCCGCTGCCCAGCGCCATGGCTAGCCCGACCAGGCCCAGCGCCACGACCACGGCGAGAGCCGGCGCGACGACACCCCAGGTCGGGCCCGGGTCTACCGCGGCGGGGATCGCGAGCGCGAGCGCCGGGGCGAGGGCGGCGAGCCGCAGCAGGGTCCGGTCCCGGCGGCGCCGATATGCGCGGGCGGTGAGGGTCAGCGCCACCGCGGCCGCGGCGAGCAGCAGCTGCACGGACAGCGGCGAGGCCGTCGACCGGGTGGCGAGGACGCCCAGGAGCACCGCGCTGCATCCCGTTGAAACCGCGGCCAGCCCGACCAGCGTCGCCAGCTGCTCGACGCTGGCTGCCACCATGACAGAACCGACGGCGGAGTCGTCGATCCGCCAGCCGCGACGCCGCGGCCGGCGAGCCTCCCGCGGCGACCAGCTCGTCACCGACAGCCGGCTGATGTCGATAAGGACGTCGTCGTCGACGTCGACGACGAGATCTGGGACGACCCGCGCCACGAGGACGACGACCGCCAGACCGATCGCGGCGACCGCCCCCAGCGGCAGGCCCATGACGAGCACCAGCAGGGCCAGCCCACCGAGCCCGCCGGCGAACGCCAGCCACACCCGGGGCACGTACCGGTCCGCGCCATCAGTCGACCGGCCGGTCAACGCGACCAGCGCCGCTCCGGCACACGCCCCGATGAGTGCGACGACCGGTCCCTCCGAGAGCGTGGCGGTCGCCACGGCACCAGCGACGACTCCGAGGACGGGCGCCGAGAGCCGCAGCAGCCGAGGTGCCGCGGTGCTCTGCGCGAGCAGAATCCCCACGACCACCAACACGATCGCGGCCACCTGCGGCCAGACGCCCGACGTCGGCGCCAGCAACGAGGCGGCCACCGACAGAGCGCCGAGCAGGCCCGCCACGAGGGCCACGGCCAGGGGACGAACCGCAGCCGGAGGCATACCACTCCGACGCCGTCGACCCTGCCGCGCACCGGCCGTTGCGCGCCCGCCGGACGCACCCGCGCGTCGAAGCCAGCCCGTCGTCGACCCGACGGGAAGCAGCGTCGGCGACTCTTGCGCAGCTGACGACGTCCCATACCCGAGCCGTCGCCGGCTGGAGCTGCCACCGGGCGACGATGTGCGGACCGGCGCCGTCCGCGAGCCCGCCGTCCCGTCACCCCCGGAGCCGAGCTTCACCGGCTCGGCCCGCCGCAGCCGCGGCACCGGCACGTCGACGTCGACCGGCGCGGTGAGGAGCATCGTCCCGGTCTCGAGGTGCGCCAGGGCGACGGTCTCGTCGAGCGGGACGCTCTCGCCGCTCATGGTCAGGGCCAGGAGCTCGCGCTCCGGTTGCACGAGCGCCAGCACCTCGCCGACGAGGAGGTGCTCGTCGACGACGACGTCGAACCGCCGGGGTCCCACGACGACCGAGAGGCTGCGGGTGCCCGCACCTCGCGCCCGCGGGTCCGCCTCGGTCACGGGCCTATCATGCCGCTGGTCACGAACCATGACCGCCGCAGCCGAGCGACCGAGGGAGCCATGGCCGCCACGACGGGGGTGCCGACCGCGGCACAGCGCGAGGGGCGCATCGAGCCCCCGCCCATGCCGTACGGCGAGCTCGAGCTGCAGCCGCCTCCGCCCTTGTATGCCGGTGAGGGCGCAGCGTCCAACGTCCTCATGACCGCCGTGCCCTTGCTCGGGTCGGTCGGCTCCGTCGTCTTCGTCGCCATGAGCGGCAAGTCCGCTCAGAGCTATCTCGCGGCCGGGCTGTTCCTCCTCGCGTCACTCGGCTTCGTCGGCGTGAGCATCTGGCGGGCCCGCTCCGGCAAGACCGCGCAGGTGACCAGCAACCGGCGTGAGTACCTCAACTACCTGCGCGGCATCCGCGAGACCGCACGCCGGGCGGGGTCGGAGCAGCGCAAGCACCTCAGGTGGATCCACCCCGAGCCGGTCGCGCTGGCCGCCGTCGCCGAGGAGGGCACCCGGGTCTGGGAGCGGGCGCCCAGCGACGAGGACTGGCTCCTCGTCCGGTATGCGCGTGGCCCCCAGCGCCTCGGACTCGAGCTCAAGCCGCCGGAGTCCGACACCATCGACAAGCTCGACCCGGTGTCCGCGTCGGCCCTGCACCGGCTGCTCGCGACGCACCGGATCCTCCCGGACCTGCCGACCGCGGTCGCTCTGAACTCGTTCGCCCGCATCGAGATCACCGGGCCCGAGGAGCACGCGCGCTCGCAGGCCAGAGCTCTGCTCGTCCAGGCCGCCACCTTCCACGCCCCCGACCAGCTGGTCATCGCCGTCCTCACCGAACCGGCCTCGCTACCGCAGTGGGACTGGGTCAAGTGGCTTCCGCACGCGCAGAGCCGACGCGAGGCCGACGCCGCCGGACCCCGCCGACTGGTGTGCACGGACCTCGATGAGCTCGTCTCCCTGCTGCCCGCCGATCTCAGCGAGCGACCCCGGTTCGGGCCGTCACGCACGGCGGTGTCGCCCCACGTCGTGGTGGTTCTGGACAACGTCGCCGTGCCCGTCGGGCACTCGGTGATCACCGAGGACGGCGTCCTTGGCATGACCGTCGTCGACATCCCCGAACGCTGGGATGAGCTGACCGACGACAGCCGAGTCCGACTGCACCTCGAAGGCCCCGACAACGCGCGCCTGCAGGGTGGCGTCCGCGTCGCCGCCGTGGTGCCGCGGCAGGAGCCGATCCGCGGCTTCGCCGACCAGATGAGCATCGCCACGGCCGAGGCCGCCGCGCGCCGCCTGACGCCGATGTATGCGGGTGAGGGCCCGGTCCGCGAGGACGCGCTCACCAAGAGCACGGAGCTCACCGACCTGCTCGGAATCGGCGACGTCCACCAGCTGAACCTCGACCGCTCCTGGCGCCCCCGCCCGCCGCGGGACCGGCTGCGGGTGCCGATCGGCGTCGGCGCCGACGGCGCGTCGATCAACCTCGACATCAAGGAGTCCGCGCAACAGGGTATGGGTCCGCACGGGCTCGTCATCGGGGCGACGGGATCCGGAAAGTCGGAGCTGCTGCGAACGCTCACCCTCGGCCTGGCGATGACCCACTCGCCGGAGATCCTCAACGTCGTCCTCGTCGACTTCAAGGGCGGGGCGACGTTCGCCGGCATGGCCGGGATGCCGCACGTCTCGGCGATCATCACCAACCTCGCCGACGAGCTGACGTTGGTCGACCGCATGCAGGACGCCCTGTCCGGGGAGATGACGCGACGCCAGGAGCTGCTGCGGGCGTCTGGCAACTACGCGTCACAGCGCGACTACGAGAAGGACCGCACGTCGGGCGACCGTCCCGACCTGACGCCGCTGCCGAGCCTGCTCATCGTCTGCGACGAGTTCAGCGAATTGCTCTCAGCCAAGCCGGAGTTCGTCGACCTCTTCGTCGCCATCGGGCGCCTCGGCCGGTCGCTGGGCATCCATCTGCTGCTGGCCTCACAGCGACTGGAGGAGGGCCGGCTCCGCGGCCTGGACAGCCACCTGTCGTACCGCATCGGGCTACGGACCTTCTCGGCCGGCGAGTCCCGCAGCGTCATCGGGGTGGGCGACGCGTACGAGCTGCCGGCGGTGCCCGGTCTGGGCTTCCTCAAGCCCGACCAGTCGTCGCTGCTGCGGTTCAAGGCGGCCTACGTGTCAGGACCGCCGCGGGTCGTGGTGCGCAGTGGCGCCGGCGGACGGCTCAGCGTGGCCCGGCGTGAGGCGCTGCCCTTCGTTCCCGGCGAGGTCGTCTCCCGGCTCGAGCAGGAGGCGGCGGCTGCGACGCGGGCCACCGAGCTGTCGCTCGCCGCGGCGCCGGTGGAGAAGCGGACCGTCTTCGACATCGCCGTCGCGGCCATGACCGGACACGGCCCGGCGGCGCACCGGGTGTGGCTGCCGCCGCTCGACGTCCCGGACACGTTCGACCAGATGCTGCCGGACCTGGCGATCGACCCCGACTTCGGTCTCGTCTCCCGCAGCTGGCGGTCACGCGGGCCGCTGCGGTTTCCACTGGGCACGGTCGACATGCCCCGTGAGCAGAAGCGCGAGGTGCTCCGCGCGGACCTCTCGGGGGCCGCGGGTCACGTGGCGGTCGTCGGGTCGCCGCGGACCGGCAAGTCCACGCTGCTGCGGGCCATCGTCACGGGCCTGGCCCTGACGCATACCCCTCGTGAGGTGCAGTTCTACGTCCTCGACTTCGGCGGCGGCAGCTTCACCGGGCTGCGCGGCCTCCCCCACATCGCCGGCGTGGGTACCCGCTCCGAACCGGACGTCGTCACCCGGATCGCCGCCGAGGTCAGCGGAATCGTCGATGCGCGGGAGCAGTTCTTCCGGGCCAACGGCGTCGACACCATCGAGACCTACCGCAGTCGCCGCGCACTCGGCGAAGTGGACGACGGGTACGGCGACGTGTTCCTCGTCGTCGACGGCTGGGGCACGATCCGCTCCGACTTCGACGAGCTCGAGGGCGAGCTCCAGACGCTGGCCCAGCGCAGCCTCACCTTCGGCGTCCACCTGGTGACCAGCGCGACTCGCTGGATGGACTACCGCACCGGCGTCCGCGACATCCTCGGGACGCGGTACGAGCTCAGGCTCGGCGATGCGATGGACTCCGAGATCGACCGCAAGCTGGCCGGGAACATCCCGACCGAACGACCGGGCCGCGGCATCATGCAGTCCAAGTACCACTTCCTGGGCGCGCTCCCCCGGATCGACGGGGACGCCAACCCCGGGTCTTTGGGCAGCGGCGTCCAGAAGCTGGTCACCGCCGTTCGTGACGCGTGGCAGGGGGCACCCGGGCCGAAGCTGCGGCTGCTGCCGACGCTCATCGCGCAGACCGACGTACGTCGCCTGGCCCCGGACGCGTCCACCGTGCTGATCGGCATCAACGAGAGGGCGCTCGCTCCGGTCGGCCTCGACGTCAACCGCGACCCGCACCTGCTCGTCTTCGGCAACGGCCAGTCCGGCAAGTCGAATCTGTTGCGCACGTACATGTCCGATGTCACCCGACTGCACACGCCGGAGACGGCGCAGCTGTTCCTCGTCGACTACCGCCGAGCGAACCTCGGCGAGTTTCCCGACGACTGGGTGGCCGACTACGCCACCAACGCGCAGACGGCGGCCGAGCTGGCGGGCGGGCTGGCCGAGTTCCTCCGCGACCGGCTCCCGGGCGGCGACGTGACGCCGGAGCAGCTGCGTAACCGGTCCTGGTGGGAGGGCAAGGAGGCGTTCGTCGTCGTGGACGACTACGAGCTCGTCGCCACCAGCCAGGGCAACCCGCTCGACCCGCTGGTGCCTCTGCTGGCGCAGGCGGTCGACATCGGTCTGCACGTCGTGATCGCGCGGCGCACGGGCGGTGCGGGCCGCATGTACGACAACCTCGTCACGGCGCTGCGTGACCTCGCGCAGCCCGGACTGCTCCTCAGCGGCGACCCGTCGGAGGGCGCGCTGGTCGGTCAGCTGCGGGCGGTTCGTGCGGTGCCCGGGAGGGCCCGGATGCTCACTCGGGACGGCTACAACCTCGTCCAGATCGGCTGGACCCCTTCCGCCCACGGCGCTTGACTTGCCCCGCCCCTCCCAGCTTCCCGCCGAGAGGCCAAGTTTGGTCGTTATGGAGCTCCCAAAGCGACCAAACTTGGCCTCTCGTGCGGTGGGGGTGGGGGCATACAGAAGGGGCGGGTATGCCGTCAGCACTCGGCATACCCGCCCTTGACTGAACCTGGGCGAGCCGGTCCCGTCGGACCGGCTCGCCAGCCCCGTCAGGCCCGGGTTCAGACCTGCGGCGCGTCCTGGGGAGGTCCGGACGGCGGCGTGCTCTGCGGGGTGGGAGGAGTCTCGGAGGCGGTCGGCGTGGAGGGCGTCGTCGCCTGGTGCCACGAGTGGCCGGCGCGGTGGCTGCCCCACCAGCCCTTCTTGAAGCCGACGATCGCGAGGATGCCGAGGGCGATCAGCGGCCACGGGCCCATCCGCCAGTGCCCGAAGAAGTCCGGCACGAAGCTGAGCAGCGCCACGACGAGCAGGACGATCGAGGAGGCCTCGCCCCCGCGGACGGCGCGCTCGAGGCGCACCTGACCGTCGTACCGCGGCAGCAGCAGCCAGGCCAGCAGGTAGAGGAAGACGCCGGGGCCGAAGAGGGCGAGGATGACGGCGCCGACGCGCACGATGGCGGCGGAGACGCCGAGCCGTTCGGCGATGCCCGAGCAGACGCCCGCGATGACCCGGTCCTGGGACCGCGTCACCGAGCTGCGCCGCAGCGAGTCGAAGAACCGGTCGAGCGCCGGTGTCGGAGTGGATGCGGGTGTCGTTGTCATGACTCCATCGTGGGCGGCTCACGAGTCCCGCACAGTTGGGTTCAACCCTGACCGGACCCTGACCTAACCCTGACCACGGTCGGCGACCTGTGGCGCATACCCCGCCCGCAGTGCCACCACGCTCGTCGGCGGGGTGAGCACGGGCACCGTCCCTCGACTCGGCCGCCCCCGGGGCTGCGCATACCCCGTCGTCGTCCAGCGAACGAGCCCCTCGTCGCCCACGAGGTGCGGCTCGTCCTCGACGACGACGAAGGCTCCGGACGGGACCCCGGCCCACTGCATCTCGTGCAGGCGGCGGGTCCGGCTGCGCAGAACGAGGCGCTCACCATGGAGCCGCGCGTCGATCTCCTTGGCCGACAAGGGTTTCGTCCCTTCGTGGTCGGCGACTGCGTTCCGGTATGCGTCGTAGGATGCGCGTCGGCACAGCGCACAGGGGCGGTGCCCGGCGGCCAGCGCCACGGCCTCGTCGTGGAAGAAGAGCACCGTGTAGCGGTGCGGCTGCCACTGCGCCGCCCGCCGGCCTCTGAACGACAGCCGGCAGATGATCCAGAGCTGGCTGGCGTGGTTGCGGATCACTCGGCCGGCGTCGTCGTGGAGGATGCCCCGGTTGCCCAACCAGCTGCCCCGCAACGGGATCGCGACTATCTGTCCGGTCGGCGTGACGCGGTTCTGCCGTGGGCTCATTCGTCGACCGTAGTCAGCGGCACCGACGGTCATCGAGAGGTCACAACGCGGTTACAGGAATCGGCTGGGTCCGACCGGAAGGGTCGGGTTCATGACGACGAGACGCACCAACCGAGCCATGACCGCCACCCGGCGATGGACCGCGGGTGTCCTGCTCGCGACGACCCTCGCGGTCGGCGGACTGGGCGTCCACCTCGCCGATACGTATGCGAGTCAGCCCGGCACGGTCGCGGTGTCCATGACCAGCGGGTCGGGGACGACGTCGAGCTCCAGCTCCTCCAGCTTCGGGACCACCGGATCGATGAGCGCCTCCTCCAACAGCGCGTCCACGACGACGACGGGTTCCTGATGACGATCCGCCAGCACACGTTCCGGGCGATCGGCTGCACCAACAGCGTGTTGACGACTGACGCCACGACGATCGACGAGGCCGCTCGGTTCACCGAGGCCGTGGTCGCGGAGCTCGACCAGGCGGCATCCCGCTTCCGAGCGGACTCCGAGATCTCGCGCATCAACATGGCCGCGTCGGGAGAGAGCGTGAACGTGGTCGCGTCCGAGCTGCTCGGCGGATGCATCGCCGCTGCGCTGCGCTCGGCCGACATCACCGACGGGCTGGTGGACCCGACCGTCGGACAGGCGGTGATCGCCGCCGGCTACGACGACGACCTCGACGCGGTTCGGGCGCCGAAGGGCCGGTCCGCCCTGGACGCCGATGTCGATGCGACTGTCCCCGGTTGGCGAGCCGTCGCATAGCCCCGCCCGCGCGCTCGCATGGGCGCCGCGCCGCTGATGGTGCGGCATACTGAGGCGCCGCGCAGACGGGCCTCTAGCTCAATTGGCAGAGCTGCGGACTTTTAATCCGTAGGTTGTGGGTTCGAGCCCCACGGGGCCCACCATAAAGTGCAGGTCAGGGACTACGGGACTTTTCCGACCCGGCCGTTGCGCTGGCAGCCTTCTACCGTCTTTCGACCCGAGACGATGAGGCGGCTCCCAGCATGTGTGGGTCCGTGTTCAGAAGCCCGAGGGGTCGGGGCGTTGGTATGTCGTCCTGGAGCTTGACCGCGACCGCGGAACCGGAGCTCGTCGGTGCGAGTGACACTCCGGCTTCGCTCCGAAACGTGACGCGGATCGAGGACTCGCACGACTGTTGGCGCGCTGAGACCAGGGGATCTACATCTGACCGCAGCGACTGACATTCGGCGCTTACCTGACGGACCAATGGCTTCCGGGAATCGAGTCGACAGTCCGCCCAACGTTCCACGGCTACCGCAGCCATGTGCGCTTGTAGCTCGTGCGTGCGCTAGGTGCCGAACAGTTACAGCGACTCAGACCGAACCAGTTGAGCCGCTGCTACCGCGGGCTTCTTACATCGGGTGGCCATGGCGCCCGGGCGTTGTCGCCCAACTCGGTCCGAACAGTTCATTCCACTGCTGGTCGACACTGTGACCCCATCGGGAGCGAAAACGCCTATGTATCAACCCAAATAGTCAGGTACCGCGCTCGGCGCGGGTGACTCTACTCGCGCAACGGCACTGACCTCACGTCGATTCCTGTTGGTGTTGGGGGGCACGGTTCTGGCGTCTGAGCTAGTGGGAGCACTGTTGGCGTGCGCGACAGGTGTCGCTCACGTGTCCTCTTCCGGCTGGCCTCTCGATGGTTGGCGTCATGCGGCGTGCTGGCTTTCATTCGAGGTCAATCCCGGTTTTCTCGGCCAACTCCTTGAGGAGTCGATCCTGGAAGTTGCTATCGCCTGCGGCGGCCGCGATAGGAGCTGGTCGGCGGTGGTGCCAGACTGCGCCGCTGCGTATGGCATCGGGACTGTCGCTGACGGCGAGCCAGGTTTGGGTCAGATGACCTTGTTCGAGATCGTCGGTGGCGGAGGGGCCGCCCATGCGGGTGGGTACCCAGCCGGGATCGACGGCGTGGCTGATGATGTCTGGCCAGCGGCGGGCGGCGGCGAGGGCTAGCGCGGTGACGAAGAGCTTGCTGTCGCAGTAGGCCTGGGTGGCGTTCCAGCGGCGGGTGTCCCAGTCGAGGTCGTTGAGACTGTCGTCGCCACTGACGTGCATGTCGCTGGTCAGGTAGATCAGCCTCTTCGGTCTTTCGATCAGCCCGGTCAGGAGGTAGGGGGCCAGGGTGTTGACCGCCAGCACTCGAGGGTGCCCTTCCCCGTTGGGGTTGCGATCGCGGTCGCCGTAGACGCCGGCGTTGTGGATGACCGCGTCCATCCGGCCGAGCTCGTTGACCTGGTCGGCGAGGTGCCGGGTTTGCTGGGCGCTGGTGAGATCCCCGATGACGACTGCGGCACCGCGGTCGACCAGATCGGTCAACGCGGCCGCTCGGCTGCTGTTTCGGGCGTGGACGACCACTTGGTGACCGTCGGCGAGCAGGGTGGTTGCAGCGCTGCGGCCGAGGCCTTGGGCGGAGCCGGTGATGAGGATGCGGGACATGATCGTGGCGGGTGCTCTCTGCCGGGTCTAGACGAGGAAGCTGTCGACGGGGGCGTTGTCGACCTAGATGCGTTGGTCGGTGAACTCGCCGTCGGCGATGGTGAAGATCGAACACGCGTTGATTCTGATGACGGTGTCGTCGTGGAAGTGCCAGACGCTGGTGACTTCGACGATGGTCACGCCGTCGTCTTCCTGCCAGACGTTGATCAGCGGGTGGGCCAGCGACTTGACCTTGCCGAGGAGGTCGACCATGCGGGCGAGCAGGGTGTCGCTGCCGGTGATGGTCGGGGCGTTGGCGAAGGTCTGGGTGATGTTCTCGGCGTAGTAGGCGCCGAGGCGGTCGAAGTCCTTTGCCTCCATCGCATCGAAGTAGTCAGTCAAGAGGTCGATGGTGGCCTGGTCGGCTTGAGGCATAAATGAGTCCTTCGCTGGTTATGACGGGATGTGTACTCAGTCGGCTGTGGCCGAGCCGGTGGCGGCGGGTGGCCGTTCCGGTCCGGCGCCGGCGTGGTGTTGGAAGGCTGCGGGTTCGGTGGCCAGTGCGGTGAGTGCGTCGAGCTGCGCGGGTTCGAGCTCGGTGTCGGCTGCGGTGGCGTTGGCCCGCAGTTCGTCGATGGTTTCGGCGCCGATGATGGCGGAGGCGACCGCCGGGCGGGACAGCAACCAGGCCAGCGACACCTGGTACGGCTGCAATGCCCAGGCGCGGCTGAGCCGATCGACTTCGCGGGCGATGGCGATCTCGGCGTCGGCGAAGCCTGCTCCGGAGAAGCGTTGGTCGCCGGCGACGTCGCGGTCGAGAACGCGAAGGTCGGCGAGCAGGCCGCCGTGCAGCGGCGCGTACGGGCGCGAGGGACAGTCCGAACTGTTTGCAGGCGGGTGCGAGTTCTCGTTCGGCGGCGCGGTCGATGAGGTTGTACTTCACCTGGACGGCGACGGGTGTCTGCTGGCGCCGGTCGTCGGCGATCCATAGCGCCTGGGTGACCTGCCAGGCGGGGTGGTTGGACAGGCCGACGTAGCGGATCTTTCCCTGCCGGATGAGATCGTCATACACGGCCAGGGTCTGCTCCAGCGGGGTGTCCGGGTCGGGGTCGTGGGCGTAGTAGAGGTCGATGTAGTCGGTGTCCAGGCGGCGCAGGCTGGTCTCGACCTGGCGGATGATGTGGCGGCGTGACAGGCCGCGGTCGTTGACGTTGAGCCCGACGACGCCGTTGGACTTGGTGGCGATCACCATCTCGTCGCGGCGGCCGCGAAGGGCGCGGCCGAGGATCTGTTCGGCGGGTTCACGATCGGCGGCGGCCGGGGCGCCGGGCCGGTCGAACACCGGCATATTGCCGTACACGTCGGCGGTGTCGACGAAGTTGATGCCAAGGTCGATCGCGGCGCCGACGACCCGGTCGGCGTCCTGCGCGGTTGGCGCGACCCCGAACGTGGCAGTGCCCAGACAGATCCGGGACACCTTCACACCGGTCAGACCGAGGACGGAGTACTTCATCAGCGTTTCCTTCTCTTCTGTGATGGGGCGGGCTAGCGGGCGGTGTAGCCGCCGTCGACGGGGAGGGCGACGCCGATGACGAAGCTGGCGCCGGGGCTGCACAGCCACAGCACGGCGGCGGCGATCTCCTCGGGTTCGCCGAGCCGGCTGATGGGCTGGTTGGCCAAGGCCTGCTGCAGGTCGAGCTCGCCGGTGGCGACCATGTCGGCAACCATCGGGGTGGCGATGGTGCCGGGGCAGACGGCGTTGATCCGGACTCCGCGGGGTGCATATTCGAGGGCGGCGCTGCTGGTCAGGCCGAGGACGCCGTGCTTAGTGGCGTGGTAGGCGGCCCGGCCGGGGTTGCCGACAAGTCCGCCCAGGGAGGAGCAGTTGACGATCGCGCCGCTGCCCTGGGTTCGCATCTGGGCGAGCTCGTGTTTCATGCAGGCCCACACGCCGCGCAGGTTGATTGCGGTCACCCGATCGAACGCCTCCGCTGGTTCGTCGGCCGCGTCACAGATCGGGAGCTGGATGCCCGCGTTGTTGAAGGCCATGTCGAGCCGGCCGAAGGTATCGACGGTGGCGACGATGAGGGCGGCGACCTGGTCCTCGTCGGCGACGTCGCACGACACCCCGAGCACCTGATGCCCGGCAGCGGTCAGCTCGTCGGAAACCGACGTCAGCGCCGCCTGGTTGATGTCGGCCAGCACCACCGAAGCGCCGGCCTCGGCGAACGCGCGAGCGGTGGCCAGACCCATGCCGGAGCTGGCGCCGGTGACCAGAGCGACCTGGCCGGTGAAGTCGTAGCGTGGATTCATCGGTGACTGCTCTGACATGTGCTCTCCTCGCGAACTCCCTCGGCACCAACTATGAACAGTCGTTCACTGTCCTGAACTGTAAACGAGTGGTAAGGTTTCGTCAACCAGGGCGAGAGGAGGGGTCAGTCGATGACGATTGCCAGCACCACGGTCGGCAGCCGGGGGCCCTACCGCACCGGGCTTCGCCGGCGCGAGCAGATCATCGACGCCGCGACCGCAGTGTTTGCCGAATACGGCTATGCCGGCGGATCCGTCCGCACCATCGCCGACCGCATCGGCGTCTCACCCGCCTCCCTGCTCCAGCACTTCGGCAGCAAGAAAGGGCTGCTGATGGCCGTCTTGGAGGACTGGGACCGGCACACCGTCGAAGCCCGCCTCACCGATGTGACCGGGCTGGACTACTTCCGCCGCCTCCCAGAGGTCATGGGCGCCCACTTGGCGAATCGGGGACTGCTGGAGCTGTTCTCGACCATCGCCGCCGAGGCGTCAAGCCCCAGCCATCCAGCCCGCGGCTTCATCCAGCAGCGCTACGCCGACAGCCTGGCCACCCTCGCAACACATCTGCGAGAAGCCATCGAGACCGGCGAGATCGCCGAGCTCACCCCGGCCCAGATCGACCAGGAGGTGCGTCTGGTGACCGCCGTGCTGGACGGGATTGGACTGCAATGGCTGCTCGACCCCTCCACCGATGTCGTTGCCAGTGTCGAGACCTACATCAACCGAACCGTGGTGGCCTGGCGAAGTAGCCGGCCGTGAGGCCGCGCCTCGTTTTTGACCGTAGTTATGGGCCTCGTTTTCGAGCGTCGCCGACACGGCCGAACTGATGGCCAGCACCCGGGGGCCGCGGTGATGTGAGGTCTTCGCACACCGTTAACGCGAGCTCCTCCTGCTCGCCGACACTGAGCCGCTCAACATCGCCAGCCGTGCCTCCCGCGCCCGTGTCCGGGCGTCCTGCGCCCGGGTTCCCGTTCGTACCATCGCCTGCCTGCCTTCCCCGCCGAGTCGTGCCGATGCTCCCTTCGGCGTCAGGCGCCGCTACTTCTGTAAGCACCAAACACCCGCTGAGGTGGAACCCTGCAGGGAGATCTTCGACACGACCGTCATCGCGCCGCCGACCACATCGTCACCGCGACCTCCGACGCCCCAAGGTGGCACTCCCGCGCGCGCGCTACCCCTCGACGCAGCCCGTCCGACCTAGACCGAGTTTGGCCGGACACCAGTCCTAGGGGAATCGTCTAATGGCCGCAGGCCGTCAATGTCTGGCGTGCGAGCGAACTGCCGAGACCACCTGTCGGATCGAGCGATTCACCAGGGCCGGCTGTTCGACATGGATGTTGTGCGCACTGCGCTGGGCGATGATGTGGCGCGCGCCCGGCACCAGCTCCGTCAGGTCGTCCTGAGCGGCGTGGAATGCGCGCTCCAACGCCGCGAGGGGGTATGTCGTCGGGAAGCCGAACGGGTTCGGGAAGCGCTTCGCGTTACGGGAGTGCTCGAGGACGATCATGGGCATCGGGCGCAGCGGTTGCTGGACTCGAGCTTGGCGCATGGCCGCTGCGGTGGCGACGACATCGATCTCTAGCCCGGGCAGCTGGTACTGATCGGGCGCAAGCAGCGCCTCGAACGCTTCATAGAAGATCTCGTGGGCGGCGTCGACGGAGACGAAGCCGGCGACCTCATCGGGGTACGTGCCGGCGTAGAGCCGGCTCAGCAGTCCGCCCAACGAGTGACCGACCATCACGTACGGACAAGGGACGTGGGCCGCCCCCAATAGCGCATGCAGGTCGGCGACGATCTGAGAGGCGGGGCGCGGCAGCGGCACCGGATCGCTTCGGCTGGGCTGGCCCGAAGCTTGGACCGTGTCGGGTCGGTCGTATGCGCATACCCGGGTGTAGCGGGCGACCGCCTCAATGACGGGGGTCTGGTGGGTGTCCGGAAGCTGCAGGCTCCAGACGTCGGCGCTGTCGCCGCCGCCGGACTCCAGCACCACGGTCGGTGACCCCTGGCCTCGACACTCCAGGTACAACCAACGACCGCCGTCAATTTCCACCAAGCCCGCGAAGTCGCCGCGAGCGGCGCCGACGGCCGCGGCAGCGCGGGCCGCTGTCGGTCGCGTCGCCTCCGTGGCGCCCGCCATCGGCGCCTGCGCCACCATCAGCCCGGCTACCGCCAGGAGGACCGCACCGACGCTCCAGGTCGAACGTCTGAGCCCAACCATCGTCATCACCTGTCATCACCCCCGCGAACAACCGTCGTGTGCATCGATCAGCCGGCCACCGGACCAAATACCGTCGACAGCCCGGAGCACCCGGGTGCAGTGGGAAGGTTGTTGGGCAAGCCGCTCGAAGAACGACCGGATGAGGCACCCGTCAAGCGTTGCAGAAGTATCGCACCACGCCATAGACCCAGGTCCAGGTCCGCGTCTCAGTCAAGCCGTGGACTACGAACGTTCTTCTCTCGTTGGTAACCAGTTACTTGCGCAGATCGGTGACGTCGGCCATATCCCTCGCGACCTCCGGTCGCCGAGTCCAGCCGCCATTCAACATCTCAGACGCCAGCCCTAGCTGCCGACGCCGAAGCGCGCTGTCTGAGCCGCCGACCGGTGGGCCAGTTGCGCTGGTCCGCGAAGGCACCGACGCGCTGCCCGGGGCGCAGCAGCCGGCGCAGGCGCTCGTCGATCGTCGTCTCGGCCACCTCGCCGTCACGGACCGCCAGCCATCGAAAGCGGGTCTCCGGAAAGCCCCCTCATGGCCGTGCTGCCCGGTCAGGCGTCGGCTACGCAGCGGAACCCGACGTGACTCGTAGTGCTTCGCACCTCGTGTCCTTGACGGGCGGCCGGGCGGTAGCGATGGCAGTACGACGGGGAACACAGGTGGGAGCCGCCCTTGGTCACGCGCCTAGTCGTTTCGAGCAACGGCGCCACGGACGGCTGGACCGACGTTGGCTGCGCCGGGGCACAGCAAGCATGCGCGGCGTCCCTTTGGATACCGGCGGCAGGCTCGGGCCACGCTGTGCTCGTCCACTCCCAGACGTTGCCTGCGACGTCGAACAGGCCATACCCGTTCGGTGGGAAGCTCCGAACGGGAGACGTTCCGACGAAGCCGTGGGGATGGGTGTTCTCGTAGGGAAAGTGTCCGTGCCAGGTGTTCGCCATGACCCGACCCAGCGGCCGGAAGTCGTCGCCCCATGGGTAGGTCGCTCCGTGCAGGCCCCCACGCGCGGCATACTCCCACTCGGCTTCAGTGGGCAGCCGCTTGCCAGCCCAGGAGGCGTAGGCCGTCGCGTCCTCCCAGCCGACATGGATGACCGGGTGAAGGGCGCGTCCGTCCACAGAACTCCCTGGCCCCTGGGGGTGCCGCCACGAGGCCCCCGGCTGCCAACGCCACCATCGGGTCCACTCGTCGAGCGGCACCGGCACGCGGGTGGGAGTGAAGACCTGCGAGCCGGCGACAAGCAGGGCGAGGTCGGCTTCCTTGAACTCCGATGCCAACGGAGCGCGCTCGGCGACGGTGATGTGGCCGGTGTCGCGCACGAACCGCGCGAACGCGGCGTTGGTGACCGGCTGCTCGTCGACCCAGAGGTCGCCGACGGTCGCCGACCGAACCGGTCGCTCCTCCGGGTAGAAGTCGCTGCTGCCCATCGCGAACGACCCACCGGACACCAGCGTCATGCCCAACCGGGATGCAGTCGTCGTCACGTGGTCCCCTCGGTCTCGGGCCGTCCGCTACCGGCGCGGATTCAGCTGATCCGGACACCGTAGCCGTTGAGCTCGCATCTGACAGACCGGCCGTGGCCGCCTCGACGATGGGGGACACCGACCCGCCTGCTCCCAGGTCGCGGAACCAGGCGGTATGGCGCGCGACGATGGCCGTCCGCGCCGGCAGCGCCGCGATGCGCAGCTCGACTGCTCGCCCCGCCAGCTCGACGCAGAGGTCGGTTGTGGCGTCGAGCACCGTCACGGAGATTTCTTGGGCGACTGACATGTCGAGCACCAGAACACTGACGTCCGGCGTCGCGGCGGCAAGGTTCAGGACGGCCTGCTCGGTGGAGAAAGCTTGCCGTGTGGACCACGACGACCGCGACCGTGGGCACCTCATGCGCGTCAGTCTTGCGACTATGGCCGGCGTCGAACAGCCGCGCCCGGCTGAGCTTGGCGGGCATCTCGACCGCGGGTTCCCGTCGACCAGCAGCCGTTGGGCCAAGCGGGTGGCCCCTGCCGTTGCTGCCTTCCGGCGCCGGACGTGGGCTGCGGCCAGGCGGACACATGTTTGCGCAATGCTGCAAAGCCAGCCGCGTCAGCGGCGAACCGCCGTCGCCAACACCGTCGCAGGCTCGTCGACGACCTCCATCGTCGCCGAAAGCTTGTTGGGATCGACGCCGATCAATGCTTTGGC
>Ga0307288_10000332_pt1 | contig 16605 bp, 16 predicted proteins | sample ER_DNA_142_FD_194469 | JGI IMG/M metagenome (GOLD analysis project Ga0307288, IMG submission 194469) | Bulk soil microbial communities from the East River watershed near Crested Butte, Colorado, United States - ER_DNA_142 | ecosystem: Environmental > Terrestrial > Soil > Floodplain | place... | reverse complement strand
CACTCTCGAAGTGATCTTCATCTACAACGAGTTCTTCTGGCCATTGCTGTTCATCCAGAGCGGCAACCGGCTGCCAATTACAACTGGGATAAAGAATCTGCAGGGCCAGTTCTTGAACGACTACAACCTGATTGCGGCGGGCGCTACCTTCACGATAATCCCGACCCTCATCATCTACCTCCTGTTGCAACGACACTTTGTCGCCGGTTTGACCCTCGGGGCCAGCAAGGGCTGATCTAACTTGATCAGGCACTCGACTCCCAACGAAAGAGCTGCGAGACATCGACAAGCTGAGGGGCGCGGTACACAAGCTCAGCGCGCGAGTTCCGCGAGACGGCCAACAAGGTCATCAACTACTTCGCGTCGTACGTCCACGCCAGTGTGATCATCGCCGTACGTCCAGGTAAGCGTGTTCGCGTAACGACGCACATAGAAGTCATACCGGTTGCCCTGGCCGACGAGTGCGTACGCCAGCCGATCACTAGCGGCGAACGCTGCCCACCGCCGCTCGGCGATGGTGAAATCCTCTGCGGGCTTGTCGAACGGTGGGAACGTGAGGCGAACCGCGCCGCATCTCGCCAGCGCGACGCGCTTCTTCAACAGCTCATTCCGCGCGCCACTCGCATCGGCGTACCGAACGGTGAGGGTGTTGACCGGTTGGTCCGGTGAGCCATTGACTCCAGTCCAGGACTCACCGCCGAGTGCGCCTTTGACTGCCAGCAGTGAAAGCGGCGTGCACCTAGCGGGATCGCTGTGCACGGCACGATCGGGGGCCAGCTCGGTGACAGCGACTTCCTGCGACAACCCCGCGTGGCTGGAGGGTCGAAAGGTCTCCAGCGCGACCGTCAGGCGCTGCGCTCCCACCAGCTGGCGTCGGTCATCCCATGCCTGAAGTGTTAGCCCGGCTGCGACCTCCACACCGAGCCACAACAAGCCGGCTAGCACCACCGCAGTGACAATGCGCACAGCACTGGCGCCGGCCCGCGCGATCACGTAACCAGACTAATGACGCCGACATTTGCCCTGGGCTCCGTAGAGGTGCCTGAGCTGCGTCCCTGAGCTGCGTAAAGGTGCCCTGAGCTTCGTCCCTAAGCACCTGTCGAAGGGCACGACCTCCTGGCTCCCGAGGAGCTCAGCCCGCATTCGCTCCTCGAGCGGTCCCGACGTTGCTACGTACCCAGGAAACGATCTCGCTCATGGTGGCTCCAGGCGTAAAGACCTGGGCAACGCCCATCTCCGCCAGCGCGTGCCGATCGGCCTCGGGAATGATGCCACCACCGAAGAGCACGATGTCGTCGGCGTCGGCCGCCCGCAGGAGCTCTTTTACCTTGGCAAACAGCGTCATGTGTGCCCCTGACAGCACCGAGAGCCCAATAGCGTCGGCATCCTCGGCTATCGACGTGGCAACAATCTGTTCAGGAGTTTGGTGCAGTCCGGTGTAGATGACCTCCATGCCGGCGTCGCGCAGCGCGCGCGCTACGACCTTGGCGCCGCGATCGTGGCCATCAAGGCCTGGCTTGGCTACGACAATCCGGAGTGGAGAAGGGGACGACTGGACATCCGATTCCACGACGCCAAACCTACTACTGGGTAATATTTCGTCGTGAGGACCAGTGCCAATGGGGGCATTACGCCTGCGAGGCTTACACGCCTCGTAACGCTGAACCTGCTACGGGCAGCATCTGGCCTGGCCATTGAGGCCGGCTGGGCCACCGCCCACCTGATGATGTATCCACTTGGGCTCTTCTCGGCGTCATCTCCCATCGTGGGTGGCGGGCGCCACGATCTCCGAGGCCTCAGTCCTGAGCAACGCGGACTTCTCCATCACGGCGTTGAGGCGGCCGAGACACCGATCTTGCTGGTGCACGGGATCATCGACAATCACGCGATCTTCACCGTGCTGGACCGCGCGTTGCGTCGTCGTGGGTTCCAAACGCTCGCCACGTACGACTACGGCCTGTTCACCCAGAACATTCCGCGCGCAGCCCTACGACTCGGTGAGGCGATCGAGCAGCTGTCCGCGGCCACTGGATACGAACGCATCCACGTCATTGGCCACAGTCTTGGTGGCCTGATCGCACGCTATTTCGTGCAACGCCTGGGGGGCGACAGTCGAGTACACACCCTCGTGACGCTTGGCACACCCCATCAGGGCACACAGCTGGCCTGGGCCGCGTCGCTACTGCCACTGGTCCGGCAACTCACCCCGGGATCGCCGGTGATTCGGGAGCTCACCGAGCCTGCCCCGGGGTGCCGTACGCGATTCATTGCATTCTTCAGCGACATCGATCATCTTGTGGTGCCGGGGCGCAACGCCCGGATCGCCCATCCTGACCTCAATATGCAGAACATCGCCGCGCTTGGAGTCGGGCATCTGTCGATGCCGAACAACAGGAGGATTGCCTTCACCATCGCGCAGGCGCTGTACGAACTCGATCCAGCGGGAGCACCCAGCGCACCTTGACATCCTCCAAACAACAAATATTGCTTCTTTCCGAATAATCGTTGAAGTTTCCGTTACCTGGTTGTTATGTTCTAGAGGTTGTCTGGCCTACTTCGGGGGTCCAGTCAAAGACAGGAACTAGATCAGACAAGCATGGTGCGCTGTCCGGGGAGCCTTCCTGTGCTTCCCGGACGGCACGCTGGGTCGCGGCCTGATGCGTGCCAGCGCCAGTAGGGGATGAGGGAGCTGTACGGGGAGCAGCAAACCGAACGTGACGAATTTCCAGACGTAAACGATGGGCCCGAGTCTGCTCGGAGCAAGGGTTGGCTCTGGCATGGCTTCGCGGCGCTCGTTGTCACCGCTCTGGGCCTGGTCGTTGCGGCGGCAGTAGGTCTGACGACAGATGCCCAAACAACTCACGACCTTTCGGCAGTTCCTGATACGTCTGTGGCGGTTTCGCCTGCACGAGTGGACGGTGCCTCCATTCACACGGCGCGGGTTCCGGAGACCGACAAGCAGTCGAAGAGCCAGGACCCAGCCCTTGCCGCATTCGGCCGTCAGGAGACGTCGACGACCAGTCGGTCATCCAGAAGTGGCGCGATTCGGGCTGCGATTGTCCAGGAGCAGGCTGCTCAGCGTGACGAGCTGCTGGCCAAGGCCGCTGACGAGACCAGCCGCGTAGCGGAAGACGCCACTAGCGACGCTCGGCAACAACAACTCAAAGCCGCCGATCGAGCAAGCCACGAGGCAGCAGCGCAAATCGCGGCCGAGAACCTGCGGCGTGCCACGGCTGCCCGCGTAGCTGCCGAGAAGAAGCGACAGACTGCGGAGACCCAGCCGAACAAACCGGATTCGGGTTCCTCGAAGACCTCAAACAGCGGCGGCAACGGCTCCGGTAGCGGCGGGTCCAACGGGTCTGGTGCCAACGGGTCTGGTGGCAATGGGTCTGGTGGCAACGGTTCTGGTGGCTCCAGTGGCGGCGGGGCCGTCTTGCCGGTGCCGAGTGGTGTCATCGGTGCTCACTTCGGCGAGTACGGCATGTGGTCGCGCTACCACACGGGACTGGACTTTCGGGCGTCGTACGGTACGCCCATCCGCGCCGTCAAATCCGGGGTCGTGCTCTATGCCGGCAACTCGGGCAACTGGGCAGGCAACCATGTCGCGATCAAGCATGCGGATGGCAAGACCACCATGTACTCGCACATGTCATCTATGTCGGTACGCGCCGGCCAGACCGTGCAAGCCGGCGACGTCATTGGCCGGGTTGGCGAGACCGGCCGAGCGTTCGGAGCTCACCTGCATTTCGAGCTCTATCCGGCTGGTGTCAAGTACGGCGATGTCTACAAGGCGATCAATCCGCAACCCTGGCTTGCGGCCAACGGAGTGACCACGCACTAGTCAATGAGAACCGCTCGCGCATTGCGCCCTTGATTCCCGAAGCTCGCAGCGGTTGGCTCCGCCTCGGCCACTAGCGACATCCGTCACAATGCGCCGAAAGACACGCCGAAGTTGTCGAGATTGACTTGCATCCCGTTACGTATCCGTTATTGTTTCGGAAGCGTCCACCGTTTGAAGTCAGAACGCGGGCCTCCAGCGGCAGCCAATCATCTGTACTGCGGCAGAGGCAGGACTCGGGGAACCTGTCGTCGTACCAGGAGTTGGAGTGCCAAGCTCGTCGTCGACGCGCACGCGCGCGCGTCGTGTCCTGATCGGGGACATCAAAGCAGACAAGAAAAGTTGGCTGCGCCATGGCGTGGCTGCGCTGGCGGTTTCGCTACTGGGGCTCGGTGTTGCCGGATCAGTGGCTCTCACTGGGGCCGCGCAGCACACGACCCTCACGGCGACTGTCTCGACGAACGATCTGCCGACAAATACCAGCCGCGGAGCCGAGCGCAGCAGACTTGATCCGGCGATCGTCAAGAGCCTTGCCGACCAGCGGGCAGAGCTACTGAGCAAGATCGATTCACAGGTAACTGCGGCATCCATGGACAAGTCAGCGGCGGCTCGTGCAAGAGCGCTCGCCGTGGTGTCCGACGCGACGCGGAGACAGGCCGTACTGCTCGCTCGCGGAAACAGTGCGCCAACCAATCAACTCCCATCAGCTCAGGACGCGAACACGTCCAAGGGCTGTCTGCCGATCACCAGCGGCTACAGCATTGCTGCCCGCTTTGGTCAGGTCGGCCCGTGGGCGCGGTACCACACCGGTTTGGACTTTTCCTCCCCTGTCGGCACACCCCTCCACGCTCCTGCCGCAGGTGTGGTCACCAACGCCGGAATCGGCCCGGCCAGCGGGTGGGCTGGCAACTACGTCGCCATCAAGTACCCGAATGGCACCCACACCTTGATGGCTCACATGTCGACCGTCTCGGTCAGCGTTGGTCAGACGGTGTCGGCCTGCCAGCTCGTCGGCGCCGTCGGCATGACCGGCAGGACCTTCGGGCCGCACGTCCACTTCGAGGTCTATCCAGCTGGGGTCACACCAGGCGACATCTATAACGCAGTCAACCCAGTTCCCTGGCTGAGCGCCCACGGTCTGAAGCCGTAGCCAGCTCCGGCCACGCGACTACTCAGGTCGCTGTAGAGGCTGCACTTGGGCTCTCTCGAATCGGTTAGAGCTTCTCCAGTGGCGCATGTCGTACGGACAGCCGCTTGAGCCCGAGGGATCCGAAGTCCACATCGGCCATCGGCTTGTCCTGCTCACCGGACGTCGCGACCACCGTGCCCATCCCGAATGTCGTATGCAGCACCCGGTCCCCAGCAACCAGCGATGGGATCTCACGGATCCGCGGCTTCGCGCCGAATCCAACCCTGTTCCGCCATTCCTGATTGGCTGTGGTCGCCGAGGTGTTTCGCCAGCTGGTGACGGCGGCTTCGGTTCGCCGCCAGTCGATCAGTTGGCTCGGCAGCTCATTGAGGAAACGGCTAGGCGGATTGTGCTGCGGGGAACCCCAAGCCGATCTGGTGATGGCGCGGGAGATGTAGAGCCGCTTGCGCGCCCGGGTAATGCCGACGTACGCGAGCCGCCGCTCCTCTGCGAGCTCGTCGCCGGTGCGCTCGGCGATCGCTCGCTGATGAGGGAAAACGCCGTCTTCACAACCGGTGAGGAAGACCGTGTCGAACTCCAGGCCCTTTGCCGTATGCAGCGTCATCAAGGTGACGACGCCGGTATCAGCTCGGTCCGGAGCATCGGGAATCTGGTCGGAATCAGCTACTAGCGCCACTCGCTCCAGAAAGGCACCCAACGACGGATCAGGCTGCGCAGCTCCGGCCGCAAGGTCAGCTTCGGAATCGAGGGCCACGGCCAGTTCATCCTCTGGATCCGTCGGGCCGTCGGCCGCGTCAGTGAGCCCAAAATCGTCCAGCTCATCCTCAGGCACGGTCAGCGTGGCGACGCCGCTGACGAACTCACGCGCGACCGTAATCAGCTCTCTGAGGTTTTCGAGCCGCGTTTCGTCCTGAGGATCAGTTGAGTCATGCAGCTCCGCAAGGTAGCCCGATCGGTCGAGCACGCTTGTCAGGATGGTGTCAGCCGGCATCTCTGCGGCAACCATGGCCTCGTGGTGGTCCAGGAACTTGGCAAACGCCTTGAGCTGGTTGGCCGAGCGAGTAGCCAGACCAGGAATGTCATCGACTCGGCGCAGCGCATCACCAAAGCTGATTCCCTCCCGAGTCGCCAAGTCGGCCACGGCGGCCTCAGCCCGATCGCCGATGCCTCGTTTCGGAACGTTCAGGATCCGCCGCAGAGACACGTCGTCGGTGCGGTTGGCGATAGCCCGCAGGTAGGCGATGGCGTCACGCACTTCGCGCCGCTCGTAAAACCGAACTCCGCCAACCACCTTGTACGGCATGCCAGCGCGGATGAAGGTTTCTTCGAAGGCTCGGGATTGAGCATTGGTCCGATAGAACACCGCCGCGTCGCCGTATCGGTGAGCACCGGTCTCGTTGAGTCTCCTGATCTCGGTAGCGACGAACTGCGCCTCGTCATGCTCGGTATCAGCGACGTATCCAACAAGCAACTCACCGTCGCCTGCGTCGGACCACAGGTTCTTCGGCTTTCGGTTCTCGTTACGCGTGATGACGGCGTTAGCAGCGTTCAAGATCGTCTGCGTCGATCGATAGTTCTGCTCGAGCAAGATCACCTTCGCGCCAGGAAAATCGGACTCGAAGTCATTAATGTTGCGAATCGTCGCGCCCCGGAATGCGTAGATCGACTGATCCGAATCCCCCACCACCATGAGCTCCGGCGGGTCGATCGCTACGACATCGGGATCACGCTGCGCATCGGCCGCGCAGAGCTCCCGGATCAGCACGTACTGGGCATGGTCAGTGTCTTGGTATTCGTCGACCAGGACGTGCCGGAAGCGTCGCCGATACTGCTCCCGAAGGTCGGGGAAGGCCTGCAGCAAATGCACCGTCGTCATGATCAGATCATCAAAATCCAGCGCATTGGCCGCGATCAGCCGCCGCTGATATTCCCGGTACGCCTCGGCGTAGCTCTCCTCCAGCGGCGAGCCGGCTCTGGAGGCTGCCGACTCATGATCGACCAGCTCATTCTTGCAATGCGATACCCAGTTCATGATCGCCCGCACCGGGAAGCGCTTTGGATCAAGATCAAGATCGTGAGCCACCAGCTGCATCAGCCGCTTGGAGTCGGCATCGTCGTAGATCGAGAACGTCCGAGACATATTGAATCGGCCGATTTCGGCTCGCAGGATGCGGACACAGGCAGAGTGGAACGTCGAGATCCACATCAATTTGGCGCGGTTTCCGACTAAATCCATCACCCTGCCGCGCATCTCAGCTGCGGCCTTGTTGGTGAAGGTTATGGCGAGAATCGAGCCTGGATGCGCGCGCCGCTGGGTGACCAGGTAGCAGATTCGCCGGGTGAGCACACGAGTCTTGCCCGAGCCTGCCCCGGCAACGACGAGGACCGGGCCGCCCTCGTGCAGCACCGCCTCCCGCTGTGGGGGATTCAGGCCATCGAGCAGTCGTTCGGTGGTGAGCCGGGTCGGCGTAGCCTGCGTCGCACTCGTCATAACCCAGCCCACCTTAGTGGGGTGCTGCGACATGCGGACCGAGCCCAAAATTCTCAGAATCGCCCCCGAGCGGACCTCCGGCCCACCAACTTGAGCGTGAACTCGATGAGTCGCCTTCCGCTCGGGGGCGATTTTGAGAAAGGAGTCAGGCGACGTGCCTTGAAGCACTGGAAGCCTCATCCAAATGTCTGCTCGGTGTGACGTCCTCGGAACCGCATTTGCACTGCTGCTCTCGGACTCAGGGAAGATCGCATAACGACTCGCCGCGAGTCGGCCATTCGCGCGTAAATTGGTGACTATGGCGCTGCCAACCATCTCCCTTGGTTCTTTGCTCAAGCGCATTGTGCAGGCGGTGCTCGCAGTCCAAGGAGCCACATTGCTGGCTCTGGTCATCGTCGACTATCGGCGCAAGAAACTCCGCAAGCCGGCGACCTTCCCCCGGTTACCACCCCGATCGGTGACAGCCGGAAGCTCAGAAGTGACGGTCTACACCTACGGTGAAGATCTCTATCGCGACATGCTGAACGCAATCGGCCAGGCCAAGTCGCGAATCTTCTTCGAAAGTTTCATCTGGAAGGGCGACGCCGTTGGTCAGGCATTCAAAGACGCACTTATTGATGCTGCCAATCGGGGCGTCAAGGTCTATGTGGTGTTCGACGAATTCGCCAATCTCGTTGTCCCGCGCCCATTCTTTGTCTTCCCCAAGAACATCGCCGTACGCCGGCACCCGCTGATCGCGTCCGGCTTCCGTTTCCCGCGCAATACCGGTCGTGATCATCGCAAGTTGCTGGTTGTCGACGACCTGGTCGCTTTCCTCGGTGGCTACAACATCGGCGGTCTCTACGCCACCGACTGGCGTGACACCCACGCCCGGCTTACCGGCGACATCGTCTGGGACGTTCAAAACGCATTCATCGACTACTGGAATCTGTGGGCGGGGCGCCGTCAAGCCGCCCTGCCCGACTTCGGGAGCCCGACCTGGCAGGCCGATATTCGAATCCACCGCAACATGCCGCGAACCATGGTCTATCCGATCCGCGGCATGTATCTGGATGCCATCGATCGCGCGTCCCACCACATTTATCTGACACATGCGTACTTCATTCCGGACACAGACGTGCTGTCAGCCCTGATTCGAGCCGCGCGTCGCGGTGTCGACGTACGAATCATCATTCCGGCGGAGTCCAACCACATCGTCGCTGACTGGCTGTCCCGCGGCTTCTACAGCCACCTCCTCCGTAGCGGCATACGCCTGCTGCTCTATCAGGGCGCCATGGTTCATGCGAAGACGGCAACCATCGACGGACAGTGGTCAACGATTGGTACGGCGAACATCGACCGACTGAGCCTGCTCGGCAACTACGAGATCAATATGGAGGTCTTCAACACCGACGTGGCCAGGCAAATGGAGGAGATCTTCACGATCGACTCGACCAACACGGTCGAGCTCACAATGAACGACTGGCAGAGAAGGCAGGCGATGGTGAAGTTCTCCGAGACCGTTCTGATCCCGCTTCGCCCGCTGCTCTAGAATCTCCGGCCTCGGCACATGCATTGGCCGATTCGAGTGCGATCTCGGTCCGTGCTAGGGCACTCGGACGTCGTCGCCGAGCAGTCAGCTCCAGGCGGAGGGATTGGCGACGAGCGCTGCGACTGGCTTGGGCATTTCACCCGAAACGACATGGGCGAGGGTGACGCCTTCCAAAATTGCCCGCTCGGAGGCCCGCAGTGCGATCCAGACCTCTTGCAAGGCGGCAGCCGCGCCAACATAAGCCAGATTTTCCGGTCGGCTGCCGCGTACGTTCGCTAACTCTCCGTCGAGGGCCCGGATCACGTCGGCGATGCTGATGGCCTCAGCCGGCCGCGCGAGTCGATAGCCGCCATCGGGACCGCGCTGACTGCGCAGCAGGCCGGTGCGACGCAGCTCGCCGAGGATGGCCTCAAGATACTTGTTGGGAAGCCGTTGCGCTTCGGACAGCTGCTCCACCGTACGCGGCGCGTTGGCTGCGGCGAGCTCCGACATCGCCCGCAGCGCATAGTCCACTCGAGCCGAGAGTCTCATCTGAGCGAACCCTTCATGGCACGGTAACTTGCGGTCACGACCTCACCCCACGATCGACCTTACTGCCAAAGCACGGCCACTCCGGCATTGGCGATGGTGAGGCCGCCGATAAGGCCCCAGAGTCCGCGCGGGATCGTGGCAAACTTTCGGTTCTTGGCCACCAGGATGACGATCACAGCCATCAGGAGCAGCTTGATCGCTATCTTGACGTAGTTCAGCGGATCCGCCTGGAGCTCCTCCACCATCACCAGTGCTAGACCGGTAAGCAGGAGCGTGAATGACCCGTTCAGCATCGACGCGTTGACTTCCGTCTCCCTGGCCCTCACCTGGACCAGCAGGCCGCCGAGCAAGGCGGCAAAGCCGATCAGGTGGAACAGCACCAAGAGGTGCTGCGCGATCTGCACGACCCGACAGTAGTTTTGATTTAGCTTTGCTCGCGTGAACTCGCAGAGCGGTTAGTTGAAGTCCTTAGACAAGCCGTCGGTCGGTTGCCCAGCGGGTCAATTGGTGGCGATTGGAGAGCTGCAGCTTACGCAGCACGCTGCTTACGTGGGTCTCGACAGTCTTAATCGAGATGAACAGCTCCTTTGCCACTTCCTTGTACGCGTAGCCGCGCGCGATCAGCCGCAGGACCTCCCGCTCTCGCTGCGAGAGTCGATCTAGATCTTCGTCGACTGTCGCAAGATCTATCGATCCCGAGAAGGCATCGAGCACGAACCCTGCCAGCCGCGGCGAGAAGACCGCATCACCCTCGGCGACCCGGCGTATCGCGTCGATCAGTTCGCTGCCACTGATCGACTTCGTGACATAGCCACGGGCACCGGCCCGGATCACGCCGATGACATCCTCAGCGGCGTCGGAGACAGAGAGGGCGAGAAACTTCTGTTCGGGATTCTTCTCGTGCACCTTGCGGATGACCTCGACGCCTCCGCCACCAGGCAGATGGACATCAAGCAGCACCACGTCCGGCTGGGTTTGCAAGATCACGACGATGGCTCGGTCTGCATCTGCGGCCTCGCCGACAACGGCGACCGAACGGCCGATCTCGGCCTTGACCCCGGTACGGAACATGGCGTGATCATCGACGATGACCACCCGGTACGGACCGCGCGGGGCGGACGGCTGTTGCGACGTCGGCTGCGAGGTGGGCTGTCTTGTGGTCTCAGTCATCTCTTGATCTCCAGTCGTACTTCAGTGCCGTCGTCCGGTTCCGAACGAATCGTTGCGGAGCCGCCGTGCCGCGCCATACGGTCGATAATGCTCCCTTTGACGCCCATCCGATCTTCGGCGACCGTCTCGACGTCGAATCCCTTTCCGCGATCCCGGACAAAGACCTCGACAGAATCCTCATCCACTTCGGCATAGACATCGATCTTGTCGGCCCCGGAGTGCTTGGCTGCGTTGACCATCGCTTCCCGGGCCGCGCGTACCAAGGCCTGAATCGCGTCCGAAGTATCGCAATCGCCAACTGTCACCAGCTCGACCGGCACGCCGCGCTCGTCCTCGACTTCTGCTGCGGCGGCCGTCAGTGCGGCCTTCAGCGTTGCCTCCGGCAACTCCTCGTCGTACAGCCAGTTGCGCAACTCTCGCTCCTGGCGACGGGCCAGCTGCTGCACGGCCTTTGGGTCATCGGCTTGGCGCTGGATCATGGCCAGTGTTTGCAACACCGAATCGTGCAGGTGGGCCGCCATATCCGCACGAGCATCTGCCCGAACCCGCTCAGCCCTGGCCTGGTTGAGGGCAGTGCGAGAGCGGTGCAGCCACGGTGCCAGGACAATGGCTAGGCCAGCCAGGGCGAGCATCGTCATCGCCATGACTTCCGGCAATTGCGAGATCTGGCCCCGTTGTGCGAGCACAATGCCAAATGCCGCGCCAACGAGTCCTAGACCGACGATCACTCGGACCAGCGACGGCCAGCCACCGCGAGCGACGAAGGGCGCCAGCCACGCCCTGCCACCCGCCTCCTCCCGCCAACGCTTCTGCTGTGCCGTGTCGGCCTGACGCCAGACCAGTGCGGCACCAGCGCAGGCAAAGGCGACCGGCCAGAACAGCTGCGAACTGACGCCGAGCCCGGTGTTCTGCATGATCCACAACAAGCCGACGCCGAGAGCGATCAGCGCAAGCAGCATGCCCCAGTCGATGCGTCGCTTGGGTTTGGTTTGGTCCCGCATGCCAGCACGGCTGGCAGATTCCAGACCAGGTGCTTTGACCGTCGACTCGGGCGGCAGTAAAAGCCACAGGGCGCCGTACGCGATCACCCCGATGAATTGGAACGTCGCCAGTGCGACGAAGGCAATCCTGACCGCCAGCAACGGCCAGCCAAGATGCCGAGCCAATCCCGTGCAGACCCCGCCGAGCCAGGCGCCCTCGGCTACCCGAGTCGCTCGCGGCCGCTCCTCCGAAGCCTCCTCGCCAGACTCGGACTCGCTGGTCGACGCTGCCGCCGGAAGTGCAGCTGGAGGGGCGGCTTCCGCGTTGCCAATGGGCAATTCTGAAGCGTCGCCGGAAGCGTCGCCGGAAGCGTCGGTCTGTTGCGTTGGCCCAGTCTCGGAGTCGTCAATGTCAGGCTCGAGGTGGCTCGAGTCCGTGGCCGTCATGATCTCCTACCCTCACACGCGTCTGGGCTTACGACTAGCAGGGTGGTCCCCGACTTCTCCCTTAGCCAACTGGACTTGGACGTGGCCACGGCGGGAACGGTTCCCTGGTCGCGCGAACAGCCGGGAGCATTTGGGGGTGGTCCCTGATAGTTCGAGGGTAGCCCGCTGGGCAGGATGGAGCGCATGAGCTCAATCTGGACGATCCGTCGCAGCGCGACTGACGCAAAGCTCGCAGGCCTCTGCGGCGGTGTCGCCCAGCACTGGAGAGTCGATCCGCTACTGGTCCGCGTCGGATGGGTCTTGTTGGCGCTGAGTGGTGGAGTCGGCCTTGTCCTGTATCTCGCGGGGTGGCTGTTGATACCGCTCGAGGGCAAGGACAAGGCGCCGGTCGAGGATTTGTTCGGTGAATCGGTACGACGCTGGCCACGGGAACTGTGGATTACGTTCATCGTCATTGCCAGCCTTGCGATGTCCATGATCTTCGGCTGGCTCAGCCCTTTCACCATCGGACCCGCCATTGTGATTGCGGTGATCTGGTATTTCGGCTTCTACAAGGGGCGCCACGACAAGCGGTCCGTAACCCTGCCGAGCTCACCAGCAGAGTCTCTCCCTGCTGCGCCACAGCCCACCGTTCCGCAGTTCGTGGAGTATCCAGGTCCGCCAACGCCTTTCACCCAAGCTGCTGAGGCATGGCAGCGCCGGATCTCCGAACACAGCCGCCAGGTCACCGCTGCCACGACACCAACTCCAGCACCACCCACTACAGCATCATCGGCTCCCACCCCGGCGGCTGCTGAACCGCCCGCTGAATGGCCCAGTCCCCCACCGCCGAACTTGTCACACATTCCGACCGAGCGGCAGGCCACTGAACACACCGCCTTCCTGGCTGAACCTGATCCGGTTGGCCTCTACGTCGAATCCCCCCGCGCCGCGCCGATCAAGCTGTCTGACACTCGCTCGGCCCGACGACTCCGGCTGGTCTCGCTGATCATGCTCGGCGTGACCTTGTCCGGGCTCGGAATAGCTCAGGCACTCGGCGTGGCAATCCCACTGGCCGGCTATCTGGCAGCTGCGTTGCTGATCATCGGTATGACGCTGGTGGCCGCAACCTGGCTGGGGCGAGCACGCGGTCTACTGCCCCTCGGAGTCGTGCTCGCCATCGCTGCCGTGCTCGTCACTGCTGCGGGGCCAGCATTTCGCATACCTACTGCTGCCAGCTCAACACACGTCTACGTAAACCTTGCTGAGCTGCCTGCCGCCGGCGATTCCCAAGATTTCGGCGAGCTTTCGATCGATCTCAGCCAGCTCGCGGTAACTGGTGATGCGACCTATCGGGCGCATGTTGATGTTGGACAGATTGCCGTCACTGTGCCGAGGGACGCCAACGTCGTGATCAACTACAAAGCCGATCTTGGTGCTGTGCGCGTCTTCGGCGCAGAAGTGCAGGGGGGCTCTGATCTCGGCGGCCAACTCAGCGATCCTCAGCCGCCGCAAGCGGGGCAGCACATGTTGACACTCGATTTGTCCGTAGACGCCGGCAATATCGAGGTGCAACGATGAGAAAAACCTACGATGTCGTTGCCTTGATCTTCGGCATCCTGCTCAGCTGCGTGGCGCTCGGATCGCTTTGGCTCACTTTTGTCGGACCGCTCAACTGGCAGGTGATCAGGATCGTGGCTCCCATGGGTCTGGTTGCGGTCGGCGTTGCGGGCCTTGTCCTTTCCCGAAACCGTCAATAGCTAGTCCCGAAAGTGAAAGGTGACTCATGAGCAACCCCTATCCGCCGCAGGCGCCCAAAAGGTTGGAGCGAAGCAAGTCCAATCGAATCCTGGGCGGGGTCTGTGCCGGCGTCGCGAATTACCTCAACATGGACCCGACGCTGGTGCGGGTGCTCACCGTAGTGATCTCACTCTTCACCGGCGTGCCGGTCATCCTCTACATCATTGCGTTGTTCGTGGTGCCCGAGGAGGGCTCACAACCCACGTCGCCGACCTACCCGCCGGTGGGGGGTCCGCAGTCTCAAGAGACCGGCTTCCCGACCGCGCCCCCACAGACCCAACCGGCGTACGCCCCACCACCTTCGTCAGCGGCTGCGCCGCCGATGCAATCCGGCAGCGCGCCGGCGTCGGCTGAGGACTCCGTCTGGGGCAGCGAGGGCGCGCCGTGGGAACAGCGCCAGTCTGCTCCGGAGCCCGTGACGCCGCAGCCGGAACCGGTTGCTGCTGAGCCGCAGCCGGTCGCTCCTTCGGAGCCCGAGGCGCCCGTCGTACCACCGGCCCACGAGGAAGATGCCACCGAGTCGGCGCCGGAGCCCGCAGGGCCTGAGGAGCGACCAGCTGGAACCGATGGCGACACCACCGACAGTGATGCTGAAGCGGAAGCCACCCAGACTTCTGAAGGTGGGCAGCAGACCGACCGCAGCTGAGCCTGAGCTAGTGCACTAGCTGATCACTGGGCAGCGCGCACCATATCGACGAAGTACCGGTGGATCCGCAGATCGTCGGTGACCTCGGGATGGAACGAGGTGGCCATCACGTTCTCGTGGCGTACGGCGATGATCTTCGACTCATCCAGGCCTGGTGGTACCACGGCACCCAAGATCTCCACGCCGTTGTGAATGCTCTCCACCCACGGTGCGCGGATGAAGACCGCATGGACCGGACCGCCCTCGATCCCGTCAAGATCAACATCAGTCTCGAATGACTCGACCTGGCGACCGAAAGCGTTGCGGCGTACGGTGATGTCCAGCGCGCCAAAGGTTTGTTGATCTTGAGTGCCGTCCAGCACATGCTTGGCGAGCAAGATCATTCCGGCGCATGCGCCGTACGCCGGTAGCCCGGTCTGCAGCGCGTCGATCAAGGGCTCACGCAAGCCGAAAATTCGTGACAGCTTGTCGATCGTAGTGGACTCGCCCCCGGGCAGCACAATCCCGCTTAGTCCAGCTAGCTCGGCGGGGCGGCGTACGGTTCGGACATCGACCCCACATGCTGTCAATGCGCGAAGATGCTCGCGTACGTCACCTTGGAGGGCGAGGACACCAACGACGGGCGGGCTGCTCACCAGCCGCGCTGGGCGAGGCGATGCGGCTCTGGAATGTCGTCGACATTGATGCCGACCATGGCTTCGCCGAGCCCGCGAGACACCTTCGCGATTACGTCCGGGTCGTCGTAGAAGGTGGTTGCCTTGACTATCGCCGCCGCCCGCTCGGCCGGATTGCCCGACTTGAAGATTCCCGAGCCAACAAAGACCCCTTCCGCCCCGAGTTGCATCATCATCGCGGCGTCAGCGGGCGTCGCGATGCCTCCGGCGGTGAAGAGCACGACCGGCAATTTGCCTAGCCGCGCCACCTCGGCGACCAGGTCGTACGAAGCCTGCAGCTCCTTCCCGGCCACGTACAGCTCATCGGATGCCATGGAGGTGAGTCGAGCAATCTCACCTCGGATCTGACGCATGTGGGTGACGGCGTTGGAGACGTCGCCGGTGCCGGCCTCGCCTTTGGAGCGAATCATGGCGGCGCCTTCGGCAATCCGGCGCAGCGCCTCGCCCAGATTGGTGGCGCCGCACACGAAGGGCACTGTGAACCGCCACTTGTCGATGTGGTTGGCGTAGTCGGCAGGGGTCAAGACCTCGGATTCGTCGATGTAGTCCACGCCCAGTGACTGCAGCACCTGAGCCTCCACGAAATGGCCGATCCGGGCCTTCGCCATGACGGGAATGGAGACTGCAGCGACGATCTCTTCGATCATGTCGGGATCGCTCATCCGCGCCACGCCGCCCTGTGCTCGGATGTCGGCGGGTACGCGCTCCAAGGCCATCACGGCAACCGCGCCGGCATCCTCTGCAATCTTGGCCTGGTCTGCCGTGACGACGTCCATGATCACTCCGCCTTTTAGCATCTCAGCCATGCCGCGCTTGACACGAGCGGTGCCGGTCAGGCTGGTTGGCGGGGTGGGGCTGGTGATCTCGGACACGGTTAATCCTTCTTCAGATCCGGTGTTTCCCGATGGAGCCTGTTGCAGCACAAGCGTGCGCAACCATCCTTTTTCGTCCCTCAGTCTAGGTGTGCCGTCGATGGCGTCGAGCCCATTTTCATACCGCCAGATGGTAGGTACGTCTTGCCGGCTGTGCTGTCATACACAAGCGCTCATGCACGGTTCGTCCCTACGGCTGTGCTGTGAAACGCACCTTCAGACACCGGATGCCCGAATACGATCCGGATATGACGCAGCCCTATCACATGTCCAAGCCGACAGAGCCCGGGATCGCTCGGTTCACGGCATTGCTCGAGGAGCTGTCAGCCAATCGAGATGTGGTCAAGGCGTCCATGTTCGGTATGCCGGGCATCAAGCGGCGCGGCGGCAAGGCGTTCTGTGGCCTGTACGGGGAGGACATGATCTTCAAGCTCGCCGGTGAGGATCATGCGCGTGCGCTAAGCCTGCAGGGGGCACACACCTCTTCGAGCCGATG
>Ga0307288_10000329_pt1 | contig 16622 bp, 19 predicted proteins | sample ER_DNA_142_FD_194469 | JGI IMG/M metagenome (GOLD analysis project Ga0307288, IMG submission 194469) | Bulk soil microbial communities from the East River watershed near Crested Butte, Colorado, United States - ER_DNA_142 | ecosystem: Environmental > Terrestrial > Soil > Floodplain | place... | reverse complement strand
GCTCGGCGGCTCAGCGACAACGAGATGACCGAGTACTTCCGCCGCAGGGCCATCATTGCGGCCGGTGTGGTTGGCGTCCTCGGCGTCATTGGCATCTTTGTGCTCCGCACTGACGCGTCCTACCTCTTTCAGGGTCTGACGTCGCGGGCATTACCACCGGTGATACTCGGCATCTTGTGTGGAGTTGCCGCGCTGGTGCTGTTGCTTCGCGATGCACCGCGCGGAGCTCGACTGCTCGCCGTGGTCGCGGTCGCCAGCGTAATCATCGGCTGGGCCGTCGCGCAGTGGCCCTACATACTGCCGCAGACGCTGACATTCTCGGCGGCGGCGTCGCCAACCGGGACGCTCACTGCTGTGTTGATCGTGGTTGTGCTAGCAGTGCTGATCGTAGGGCCAGGCTTCATCCTGCTATACGTCCTTGATCAGCGCGGACTGCTTCCGGAAGAAGGCGCCGAGGAGGAGCCGGCCGTTTGATCAATCGCTGATCACCTAAGGTCTGTCCGCTCAATAGAGTCTCCGCGTGCCACAAAGATCGTTGCGACCATGTCCGGCGGGAATAAGCCATGCTCGACGACACCGACCGTGGAAGACAGCCGTTGCGCCAACACAGCTGGGTCGCCGACGGGCCCCTCATAGTCGGCGATCACGCCTCCGTCCGGGCTGACGGGAACATCGCGGAGAGTGACCGAGCCGATGCGTCGCATCGTCGCGAGTAGTCCGAAGGACAGCAGCTCAAGAGGAATAGGAGCGCGCAGCACAGCGACGGTTTTTGACGAATCTGCGATGACAACGAATCGGTCAGCGGCGGCCTCCACGAGTTTCTCGCGGGTATGCGCCGCACCGCCCCCCTTGACGAGCCAACCGTCAGGGGCGATTTGATCGGCGCCATCGATCGCGATGTCGAAGCGCTCGATGTCGCCAAACGGCTCGACTGCAATACCTAGTTCACGCGCTGCGTCTTCAGTGCGCGGCGACGTGGCAACACAGCGAATGTCGATCTTCCGACGCGCCAACGCCGGCAGCAGGAAGGCAACCGTCGAGCCGGTGCCGAGACCAACGGTCATCCCGTTCTCGACCAGCTCTGCCGCCGCCTCGGCAGCGGCTTGTTTCTCTCGCTCAGCGCTCATCGTTGGTTCCTCATCGCCGAAGGCCTTTGGGGCGGTTGCCACGCACAGGGCGCCATCGGTGTCGGGTGAAATCATGTCCTACCCGCCGGGTGATCGAAAGCCTGCCACGATGAGCGCTCGACGAGCAATGAGGCGGAATTACGCTGCGATGAGGCCGATCTGGCGGAAGAGCCCGAGGTCGTCGCGGACCGCCCAGTGCTCGCGTACGATCTCGTCTTCGACGCGGAACACATGCATGGCCTCGAACGAGAACTCGCGGCCGGTTGGTGGAATGCCGAAGAAGTTGCCGACATGTCGGCCTTCGCAACGGACCCAGGCCATCACCCGCTCCTCCTGGGCGACGATGTCGATCAAGGTCCAGGTCATCTGCATGGCCTCGCGTAACAGTCGCATCGTCCTCTTGTAGCCCTCCGGTCCCGGCGGAACCGTGCCGGGCGGCGCACCATGATCAACGAAGTCATCGGACACCAGTGTGTCGATCATGCTCAAGTCACCTGAGGTGATCGCGTCAAACAACTGTTGTACCGGCGCAAGGTTGTTGGCCGGACGGCGGCCGAGCGCGGTGTACAGAAAGCGCTGGATCATTGCCACCGACTGAGCCGGTGTGGCGAGCATTTGATCATGGCCAACTCCGACCACTCGGCCGACGGCGAGCTGGGGCGCGAGGATGGCAAACCGCTCGAGGTCCGACAGGTCCGTTGCGTCGACAGCAAGCACCGGCGCACCTGAGCGGCCCAGAGCGGCAACCGCGGATTCGGCGTCCCAGTCCGTCATCTGCTCGGCAACTGCCGCTGCGACGTGCTGCGGCATCTGATTGATGTCTGCGAGCAAGCTGCGCAGTAAGTCGGGGTCGTCGGTTGGCAGGAAGGTCGACGTGAGAAGGCCGCCAAGCGCCTCCCGCCAAGCCGGCGAGCGCAGCGCGGCAAGTAACGGCGCGAATCCCTCCAGCAAGGCGGAGGGCATGAGCACCACACCATCCAGGGCAACGATCGCCGCCGCGAGCTCTGGCCGTCGGACAGCCAGATCCACCGCGACAGCGGCACCGAGGCTGTGTCCGACCAGCGCCGCACTGGAGAGCCCTAGCTCGTCGCAGAGTGCGGCGACATCGTCGGCAAAGGATGGGATGCTCAGGCGGCTCTCGTCCTCAGGCACCTGACTCTCGCCGTGACCGGGCAAGTCGATGCTCACGACTCGATGCGAGGTACGGAATGCCCGTGCAACTGCGGCTAGGTCGGCCCGCTTCGAGAGCCAGCCGTGAATCAACACGAGCGCCGTCCGGTTGGGGTGGCCGGTGTCGTCGTACGCGATCTGCAGCCCGCGATGGCGGAAGGTTTGCATGGTCTGGCTCCTGATCGATAATTTAGATAGAGTTATCTCTAATCGATAGAGGAGATTAAATCCAAATGGCGAAGGATGTCAAGGGCACGCGTCCGTACGACAATCGTCGCCGCGCCGAGCAGGCGCTTCTCAATCAACGCCGCATCCTCGAAGCGGCTCGCCAGGAGCTGGTCAACAAGGGGTACGCCGACACCACGATCAGCGGTGTTGCTGAGGCTGCTGGAGTCTCGGTGCAGACCGTCTACAAGGCTTTCGGCAGCAAACCCGCGCTCGCGAAGCGGGTCTATGACGTGACGCTGGTCGGAGACGAAGAGCCGGTTCCGCTCGCTGAGCGTGCCGAGATCCAGGCGGTTATCGCCGAACCCGACCCACGCCACAAGCTTGCGATGTACGCCGCACTGGGCCGCAAGCTGATCGAGCGAATCGGTCCGCTGCTCAGTGTGCTGTTCTCTGGAGCCAAGGCGGGTGATCCTGAGCTAGCAGAATTTGCGGCAACGACGGCGCGCGAACGGCTGATTGGCGTCAGTGGCCTGGTCGGCCATCTTGATGCCGTTGGCGCCCTGCGCCCTGGATTGAGTTTCGAACGAGCCCGTGACATTTTGTGGACGCTGATCGGCTGGGAGGTTTACGAGCTGCTGGTCATCGAGCGCGGCTGGTCACTCGACGATTGGGAGGCTTGGGTGGCCGAATCGACAGCATCTTTGTTGCTGCGGGATGCAAAGGCGGACGTTTAGCTGGGTTCCAGGGAATCGGAGAGGGCCCAGCGCAGCGTACGCATCGCCGAACGGCCCAGCGGTCTGATCACGGTACGTTCGGTGACCGGCAGGGCCGGCAGCCGCAATTCGGTACGCGCCCAGGGCGGCAAAATGGAGACTGCGCCCGCAGCAAGTACGTGGTAGCCCGCTCGCGTGAAGCCGGTGAACGGCGGATGGAGCAGCAGCAGGCTGCTCGCCTCCCTGGCCGCAGGTCCCGTACCACTGAGCTCGGGCAGATAGCTTTCCATGATCGACTTCAGCTCGGCCACGGTGGCCGGTGGATCGATGACGCCTAGCCGGGCGGCGACCGTACCGGCTTGGCGTACGTACTCGTCCGCATCAGCCGGCGTGAGCGCCCCGTCACCAAAGGCCTGAAAGGCCCTGAGGAAACTATCGACCTCGGCAACATGGACCCACATCAACAGGTGCGGATCGTCGGCAGAGTACGGCGTGCCATCTGGGGTCGTGCCTCGGACCCGCCGATGAATGGCTCGCACAATCGCGATCGCGCGCTCAGCATCGGACACCGTGCCGTAGGTGGTCAGCGCCACATACTTGCTGGTGCGCTGGAAGCGTCCCCAGAAATCGCGCCGGAAGCCAGCATGATCAACAACAGCTTGCAGCGCTAGTGGATGAAGCGCCTGCAAGAGCAGCGCTCGTACGGCACCGATGAACATCGACGCATCGGCGTGTACCCGCCAGATCGCATCCTCTTCACTGAACCAACGTTGGCCGTCCCGCCAGATCTCGGCATGCTGCGCCTCGAAGTCGCCCGCAAGGCGTTCCCGGACGGCTTTGGCGATGGTCGTACGCGGGTTGGGGAGTGTCGCGATCGCCACAAGCGGAGCGTACGCGCCGTGGAAAGCCCGCTGCCTAAAATCAGCAGGTCAGACCTTGTTGATATCGGGAACGATGACCCACATCACGATATAGATCACCAGACCCGTTCCGCCGAACACGGCCAGCAGCAGGAACAACACCCGGACCAGCGTCGCGTCGATGTTGAAATAGTCGGCTAAGCCCCCACAAACACCAGCGATCATGCGCTGGCTTCGACTGCGATACAGCTTGCGCGGTTCTTCCATGTCAGGTGACCTTCCTCGATGGGTGCCTATTCTTATCGTCGCGTACTCGGCCCTGCTGCGTCGCGTGGGTATGTGGCCCGATCTCTAGCTGTTGAGAGCGCGCTAACCTCCCACGTCCGCGGACTGAGCTGGCAGATTCGCGCGCACTCACTCAAAGAGGCTGATCCAGAGTTCGCCGAAGTCAGGCTCCGGCCCCTCGTATCCGTTAGCTCTCAGGGCCTCATCGACATTTCGCACCACTTGGCGCGGCCAGCGCGCTCGGGCAGAAGTGATCCGGATCAGCGTCCACTTGTCGCGTGCGAAGTCTTCATGGCGGTCGATATCGGCATTCCACTGGTGGCGATCGGTGCGGTGCTGGTCGCCTTCGTATTCGATGATCAACTTGTATGCCAGATAGACCAGGTCGACGCGGCCCATGGGCCCCTGATCGTCTCCGATGATCAGGTTGCATTCCGGGGTCGGTAGGCCGGCGAGGACAAGGCAGAGGCGTAGCCAGGTCTCTCGAGGCGAGTCGACCCGCTCGCGGACCAGCGTGATGGCCGCACGGGCAGCGACCACGCCGCGTCCTGAGTAAGTCTGGACCGCCGCCCGTAAGCGGACCAGGGTGGTGCGCCGTCGTCGAAGCAGCCAATCTCCCGCGGTAACAAGATCCAGCAAATTCATTGTGGAGGCCGCAACGAGCCAACAGTGCTCGGCAGAGGCAATCCCGTCTCGATGTGGCGGCAGCTCTTTGAGCCGCATGACCCTAACGTCACGACGCCGGATCTGTCGCGGATGAGTGGTCGCGAACGTCATCGGTAGTGCAGGCCCCATGTCGATGCCGAGCAGCTGTAGTCCAGTCACGCCGGTAACCATCGTGCCGGGAGGCAAGGCCAACATCACCCCACGGACTCGGAGGCGGGCCGAATCCGGAGTGGCAGTAGCGACGTAGACGCCATGCGTAACGCGCCGGAATCGGGAGCCCTGGAGTGTCTTCCACGACAACCCGACGGCGCTGGCGAATGAGGTCTCAAACGGCTGTCCGTTGAGTGCTTCCGGCATGACGCTTCGTCGCACCATGACACTCTGCGGCCTACAGACGCCCGCTCTCGGTGACCGAACTCAATCTGTGGATAGCGCTCTCTGGTGAGAGCGCGCGAACCTCCCACGTCGCCGCGCTGAGGTTGGGGATTAGCGCGCACTTGAGGCCTCGATGCCCTAACAACGAGGCGCATCCAGGCTTCTCATCTTTTTCTCATGGCGTTTTCGATGGGATTAGAAGTGACCTCGTCGCACTCGAGGGCCTATAGGACCAGGCAGGCCAATGACCAGCATGACCGTGGAAGCGGTGCGACTGACCAAACACTACGGGGACCGTAGTGCCGTCGAGGACGTCAGCTTTACAGCATCCCGAGGAGAAATCGTCGGGCTGCTGGGTCCAAACGGTGCTGGCAAGACCACCACGATTCGACTCCTGACCACGGTTCTGTCCCCGACCAGCGGCGAATTCTCAATTGCCGGACATCCCTCGACAGCGGCAGCCGAGATCCGGCGCTGTGTCGGCGTACTGCCGGAGAGCAGCGGCTACCCAGCTCATCAAACCGGCGGCGAGTACCTGCGTTTCTTTGCGCGGCTCTACGGACTGAGCCGCGGCGTCGCTCGCACCGTGGCCGCTGAGCTGCTGGCAGCTGTGGGTCTCGAAGATCGTGCTGAATCACTGATCTCGAGCTACAGCCGCGGTATGCGGCAACGGCTCGGAATCGCCCGCTCCTTGGTCAACGACCCCGTCGTGGTTTTCCTTGACGAGCCGACTCTTGGCCTTGACCCGGCCGGTCAAGCCCAGGTTCTGGAGATCATTCGCGGCATCGCCAAGAACCGCGACGCAACGGTCGTGTTGAGCACTCACTTGCTCCCGGAGGTGGAGCAGGTCTGCTCCAAGGTCGTCATCCTCAACCACGGGCGGGTGATCGTCTCCGGCAGCGTTGGCGAGGTGATCAGTACGGCCTTGATCAAGCAATCCGCACAGCTTCGGGTGCCACTCGATCTTGTCGAGCGCGCCCGCAACGTGCTGGCGGGATTTCCCGACCTTACCGTCGACCAACTCATGGAGCAGCCCGATGTGCTGACCCTTGCCATGGACCGGCCGCGCGCCGCGTCAGGTTCAGGATCCAGCGACCTGATGAACGCCGCGCTGGCAGCCATCACGGCTGCCGGGATACCGGTCCTCCGCTTCGAGCTCGAAGGCGCCCGCTTGTCTGATGCTTTCCTCAAGGTGACCAGCGAGGCGGTCGCATGACGCTTCAAGTGGCGCCTCCGGATGTGACTACGTCGCAAGACGAAGCCGTGGTTGACCGGCAATCCGGATGGGTCTTGGTTGCCGAGCAAGAGACGCGGGACCTGTGGACCAGTGGCCGTGGTTTGATCTTGCTCTTCCTTTTCAGCATCCTGCTGAGCGGCGTCACGTACCTGACCTCGACCAACCAAGCCCTGAACTTTCTCGAACAGCGTGAGTCGGTCAACCTCGTCCTGCAGCTCGCGGTGGCGGTCGGTGTGCTGGTGACTCTGGTCGTCAGCGCCGACGGCATAAGTGGAGAGCGGGAACGCGGAACCCTCGAGAGCCTGCTGGTGACGCCTGTTTCGCGGCGCTCGATCATCGCGGGCAAGCTCATCGCCGCGCTGACGATGTGGTTTGCCACCTTCGCAATCACCATCCCGTACGTCTGGGTGCTTGCTCGCGACGTGGGAATCTTGGGACAGGCGCTGGCACTCGGTTTTCTGGTCGGCACCTTGGTGGCCATCGGCCTTGGTTCGGTCGGGTTGTTGATCAGCGGACTGTGCAACTCGAACAAGACCAGCATTGTCGCCAGCATCTTCTTGCTGTTGATCTTGTTCGCACCGACCCAGCTGCCCAGCGGCCTGCCGCAGGGCGGCTTCTTCGACGTGCTGCTGCGCGCCAACCCGGTGGCCTCGGCCTTGGCCTACATCTCCTCGGTACTCGTCGAAGGCCAAAGCTGGACGGAGGACCTGGTCTTACTGATCACGCCGCTCCTCACCGCGATCATCGCAGGAGGCGCACTCGTACTCGCCGGCGAACGGCTGGTCAAGCTGACCCCCGGGGTGAATGCGGGATGAGGGCGCTGATCATGATCGTGCTACTGGCCGGAGTGTTGACCGGAGTGCCGGTTCCCGCCCTTGCCGACCCCCTGAATGTTCGGGTCGCCGCCGATCCGCCCGTTGTCTCGACTGTGCTGGGCGGCCACTTCACGGTTACGACCGAGGTCAAGAACGCTGGGAACGCACCAACGGGCGAGATCCTGGCGCACCTGAATGTCGCCAGTATCGAGGGCAGCGTCTACGTCGACCCCGAGGACTGGTCGTCCGATCGCAGCCAGCAGCTCTCACTCAAGCCGGGCGAAAGCCGGATGCTCAGCTGGGAGATCCAGGCCGTCAATACCGGACTCTTTGCCGCGTACGTCGTCGTCGTGCCGTTCGGCAACACGGTCAATGGCAACGAAGACCTCACCACCAGTCCGCTGATTCGGGTCGACGTCGCCCAACGAACCACCTTGACGGCCGGAGGGGCATTGCCCGTGGTGCTTGCGGTACCGCTGTTGATCGGCTTGGCCGCCGCCACCGTTCTTGTTCGAGTACGCCGTCGGAGGGCCTGAGGATGACAGCGGCCCCACTGGCGCGTACGCCGCAGCCACTATCTGTAGACCAAGGTGTTGGCAAAGCAACGCCCGTGGTGTCGGTGATCATCGCGACATACAACTCCGGCAGCCTGCTGACCTGCGCCCTGGACGCACTCGAGGCCCAGACCCTACCGGGACACTTGATCGAGGTTCTGGTTGTCGATGATGGGTCGACCGATGACACCTGGCGCTATTTGATGGAGTTGGAGGGCCGGCGTAGCAACATCAAAATCTTCCGGCAGTCGCACACCGGGGGGCCTAGTGCCGGACGCAACCGTGCCCTCGCCGAGGCCACTGGCGAGTTCGTCTTCTTCCATGATGCTGACGACTATCTCGGCGCTGACGCACTACGCCGGTTTGTCGGGTTTGCTCAGCAGCACGCCTCGGATGTCGTAGTTGGCCGGGTCAGTTGGATCGGCCGGCCCGAGGGCGAGCCAGGCACCACCAAAACGGTGTTCGATGCCGATCTGCTGGACGACGGCGTCTGGCGTTCACTGACGCCGCACAAGTTGATCCGCCGGTCCTTGATCGAGGACCATCAGCTCCGCTTCTGCGACGACATGGTGCAGGGCGAAGATCAGGTATTCATGGCGAGCTGCCTCTTCGCCGCCCGCAAGATCAGCATCCTGAGCGACACGGATCTCTACCACCGGCGGATGCTCACCGACGGCAGCAACTTGTCGCGGCAACGTCAAACCCTCGCCAACAAACGCCTGACGACGTCCCGGATGGTCCGAGTCGTCGCAGCGAATACCACGCCGGGCGCGCGCCGGGATCGCCTGCTGCGGCGGGTCTTCGTACGCACCCTCCCACCAGCTTTGAATCGCCCGTTCATGGCGGCCAAACCGGCCGAGCGAAAGGAGTTCCTCGAGGTGATGCGAGCAGAGGTCTTCCCCTATTTGCCGTATTCGGTGCTGGGCGAGCTGGGCGATCAACAACGGTTGAGAGTGCTGACCGCGCAAACCGGCGAGGCCGAGCACCTCGTCGAGCTCAACCGAGTGCTGCGTTCGCCGATGCAGTGTGGCGAGGGCGAGCTGCCGACATACACGCTCGGTCCGCAGCTCGACCGGCTGCTGAGCGCTGCGGATCGCCAGATCGGGGCACCGCGACTATCTGCCGAGCCGATCTTGTGTCACGTTTCTCTGTCCCGCAGTCGATTGACACTTGTGATCAATCTCGAGGCGCCTGGTGCTCCGGCGGCTCAGCTGAGCCTAGCTGCTTGGCTGCCGGGTACGGATGACTTTGTTGATCTTGGGCCAGAGGTGTCGCGGGTCGGCTCGACATTGACGTTCGTGGTCAACACTCGGCAACTCTGGCGGGAGGGTATTGCCACCGCCGGTGGATCATCGGACGGCGCCATCGAGCAGCGTCAATGGGTTCTGCTGGTTGAGGCGCTGAAGAGAGGCCGAAGGATCGGGGCAAGCCCGATCACCTGGCCGGAGACGTTGGAGCTGACGGCAATTCGTGTGGACCGCTTGTCAAAGAGCCCGCACGTCCAGCTCGGTGCCACCTCAGGTGGGTCAGTGATGATCACTGTGACGCAGCCGAAACGGTCAACGGTGTGGCATCGTCCCCGCCTGGTGGTGTGACGCTCAGTTAGCGTACGACGGTAAATCCGCCGGTCCAGGGCACCTTCTCGCCCATCGCGAGGGTGATCTGAAGGAAGCCGAGTGCCTCAAGTTCCCGGGCCCGGCTCAGCGCACCGACGTCGACAGCGTCGAGGCCACCGGCCTGGATTGCCGAAATAAGCGCCGCCTTGGCGTCGGCGTCATCACCGGCAACCAAAACGGTGGTTTTGGTTGGGCCGACACTCTTACTGCCGAGTGTCCCGGCGAAGGTGGTGTTGAAGGCCTTGAGCACTCGGGAGGATGGCAGTGCCGCGGCGACTTCGGCGGCGGCCGAGCTGTCAGGCGACACAACCAGCGAGTCGAAGGTCTCGAAGTTCAGCGGGTTGGTGATGTCGACTATGGTCTTCCCGGCCAGCTGCTCGCCGTATTTGTCGACGATGTGCTGTAGCGCTGGATACGGCACGGCCAAGATCACAGTGTCGCCACTGATTGGTCCAGGCGAGTCGGCGCTCCGAATGTGATCAACAGTTGCGCCACCGGCGCTGAGCACACTATCGATGGCCGTGCCCATGTTGCCCGCCCCGAAGATCGTGACGTCTGCCATGAAATCCCCTTCACTAAGAACTCGCGTGGTTGTAACGGTGCTCGCAGATCGTACCTAGCGTTGCCATTCTGCTCAGCACGAGGGCGATTCCGCCTGTCCCTGCCGAGGACTGTGACTGCTCCCTATCCACCGCCCACTGATCACCCGAACAGCGCGTACCGTCGGTGTATGCAAGACACGGCGGAGGTCCGTCGCCGGAAACGGCGGGCGGACCGAGCCGTCTTGATCGGCCTATGTCTGATGGCTCTCGCAATGCTGGTCAGCTCGCGGGATCTCGCGCCGCCGATCGCCACCACCGTCGTTGCGATCGTCGGCTTCGGACTAGTGAGCTACGGCGTACACGTGGCCTGGCAGGTGTTCTACGACCGCGAGCCTGAGGGCCCCTCCAGCTGATCCACAATCAGGCCCACATCTGATTCACGATCAAGCCGGTGCGGAAGCGTCGTGCAGCAGGCGCTGGACCATCTCGTCGTCGACCTGTGCGAAGAACGCACCGACCACGTCCTCGATCTCGTCGAAACCCTCGGCGCAGAAGAGCAACGGCTGATAGTGGGTGATGTCATATCCCTGGACACCCATCCTGCCGACGTCGAGCGGCCGGAGTTCGGCTTGAGCGATCTGTTGAATCTCCCCGTACGAGGAGAGCAGCCCCGCGCCGTAAGTGCGGACTTCGCCATGCTCGCGTACCACACCGAACTCCAAGGAGAACCAAAAGACTTTGGACACGAACTCCAGCGCTTCGGTTGTCTCAACCCGTCGGGCGGCATGGCCGGCCACCCGGTAGAGCGCGGCAAAACGATCATGGGCCAGGCAATTGCCGTGCCCTAGGACCTCGTGGATGACGTCGGGTTCGGGTGTGTAGAGCGGCACAGAATGGTGCCGAATGTATTGCGTGGAGTGGAAAATGCCATCCGCCAACGAGCCGTAGAACTCCAGGAGTGGAACTAGACCCGCCGCTGGCACGTACTGGAAACCGGTCAGTGGTCGGAGCATGTCGTTGACCTCGACCAGTTGCGGAATCCGATCCTCGGGAAGGAGGAGTCGCTCCTTGCCCTCCAGATACGCGGCGCAGGCCAACCGCTCGTGCAGGTTGTGCAACTCCTTGCTGACGATCCGCCAGACCTCGTGCTCCGCGTCGGTGTAGGTCGCAATAGGGGGTGGCGTACCCGGCTGCCAATCCATGGCGAGCGCGGCCAGAGCGTTGCGGCGCGTCCGGTATTCCGGGTCCACTGCTCCTGGATGGTTATCACCGAGATGAACGGTGACGTCATCACCGGTACGCGTTACCGGTGCATAAAGCTGAGCTTCTTCGAACATCGCTGCCTCCGGGGTCTCCGGACGTCGCGCAGCGCGGCGCCGTTCTGGGTGGCAGTCGCTCTGGCGTGCCAGATCAACGACCGCCGGGCGGCTTGTAGCGACCCACGACTCAGCTTGGCACAGCCTTCCAAGTCGCGGAGAGGTGCCTTGAACGGTGCAGAGAGCCACCAACTCCGAACCCCGGCACCTAACCGGCACGCCGGCGGCGCAGTGCCGACTCCTGCAACGCCGGCGGTTGATAGCCGGAGTCGTCACGGTTGAGCGTGGCTCCAGGAGACACGATCTTGTCAATGCGATCAAGAACGTCATCGCTGAGCGTGACATCTACCGCACCCAGTTGGGTTTCCAGCTGCTCCATCGTCCGCGGCCCAATAATCGGTGCGGTCACGGCTGGATGGGCGAGCGTGAAGGCCAGGGCGAGATGAATGAGTGACAGCCCGGCATCCTGAGCGAGGAGAGCAAGCTCTTCGGCGGCATCGAGCTTGGCGCGATTGCCGGGGTTGCTCAGGTCATAGCGCCCGGGAATCCGCTGCGCCCGGTGCGACTCCGGCACATCCTGTCCCTTGCGGTAGCGGCCGGTCAGCCAGCCACCGGCAAGTGGGCTCCACGGAATGACGCCCATCCCATACTTCTCCGCCGTCGGCAACACGTCGGCCTCGATGCCGCGTACCAAGATCGAATACGGCGGCTGCTCGGTCATAAACCGACCCAGTCCACGTCGTTCCGCCACCCACTGCGCCTCGACGATTTCGTGCGCGGGGTAGGTCGACGAGCCGAAGACTCTGATCTTGCCCTGCCGCTGCAGGTCGGTCAGCGCTCCAAGCGTCTCCTCGACGTCGGTAGCTGGGTCTGGACGATGAATCTGATACAGGTCGATCCAATCGGTCTGCAACCTGCGCAGGCTGTTCTCGACCTCGCGGATGATCCAGCGGCGGGAGTTGCCACGTTTGTTGGGGTCGCCCTGTTCACCCGACTGCACACCCATCTGGGCATGAACTTTCGTCGCCAGGATGACGTCGTCCCGCCGGCCACCGGCAAGCGCCTTGCCAACGATCTCCTCTGACTCGCCTTGGGAATAGACGTCAGCGGTGTCGATGAAGTTGATGCCGGCATCCAGGGCACTATTAATGATCTTGATTGAGACATCATGATCAGGCTCACCCCAGGCGCCGAACATCATGGCACCCAAGCAAAGCGGGCTGACCTGCATACCGGTACGTCCTAGGCTGCGATATTCCATAGCCACAGCCTAAGTACGCCGCTGACGGTCGGACGGGAACCCCCCCGCGTCGTTCAAGAACTGCGCATCTAGGGCCCGATTCCTGCCACGCGAGAACAGGCCAGGAGTGCGCAGTTATGCGCGTACCAGGACGACTTCGTACGTGTCAGCTGTGGGCGGGAAGCCGGTATCGAATTTCGCCTGCACGACGGCCAAGGTGTTGCCGAACTTAGCCGCCGTGGTCGGGGACTCGAAGTTCTTGTTGGTGATCACTTTCGTGACCGTCCCAGCGGTCGCTTGCTTGTTGAGGCGGATGCGCGTGATCTGGTTGCTGGCATTCTGCACCGCCCACAACTTTCTGCCGGCGAGTACCAGGCCGTCGACGTTCGGGACGCTGATCCCGGCAATAGGTACGCTGGCCCCCGTCTTGGGGTTGACGGTGTAAACAGCGGCATTCGCCGTATGGGCGACGATCAAGATGCGGCCATGATGCGCGGCGCGGATCCCGTTGAGGTTGAATTGCCCGGTCAGTTGAGCGGCCGGTCCGCTCAGCTGCAGTGTCCTGAAGGTCGCCCCGGGCTTCCCCTTCTTGCTGAGCGGCACGAAGTACAGCTGCGGCTTCGCCGAGTCGGTGAACCAGGCTCCGCGATCAGTCAACGTCACGTCGTTGATCAGCGAGGCGCCAGCGATACCGAATTGATAGGACGCAACCGTGGTACGGGAACGGGTGTCATAGATGTAGCCCTGCCCGGTCTGGCCACCGGCGACGAACAACAGCTCGTCCCGTCGATCAAACACCATGCCAAGCGCGTTGCGGCCTTTAGGCGCGTCGATGAACTTCTTCGCAGTCCCGCGGCGGATATTGCCGCGGAAGATGTCGCCCGTGAACAGCTCGCCTGCATAGAAGGTGGCGCCGCGACCCTTGGCGATGCCCTCCGCGGATTTCGCACCTGGCAACACGATGACGCGATCTCGATGGTGAGACGGTGCGGCTGTAGCGGCCGGGGCCAGACTGGCCGCAAGGGCAGTCAAGACCACTAACGGAACTGCGACACGTCGGATCCATGTGGTCGCCGAACGTGGCTGAGCGGTGTTGGGCATCGTCGGTCACGGTCCTTCCCCCGATTGGCGCGCGAGCGGTGAACGCTGCCGTACCGACCTTACGCCAGGAGCGACCGTAAGCCAGTAGAACGTAAAAGCTCAGGAGGCCAGTGCCTTCTGCTTCAGCTTGTCGAACTCGTCCTGGCTGATTGTGCCGTTGTCCAACAACGTTTTCGCTGAGGCGATTTGCTCCGCCGGGTTGCCGCGACTCGCCACCGACTGGATGTATTGATCGGTGGCTGTCTGTGCGCTCTGCACCGCCCCGGCCTGCCGCTCGGCCATTCCACGACCGCGAGCGATCAAGTAGATGACGGCTGCGAGGAACGGGAAGATGATCAAGAAGATGATCCAGAGAGCCTTCCACCATCCGCTCAGATCCTTGTCCCGGAACAGATCACCGATGATCTGGAACAGCACCATCAGGTAGCAGACCAGGAAAAAGCTCCAAATAAGGAGCCAGAAGAAGTCCCAGAAACTCATCTACGCCAACCCTTCGCATGAGCAGGAAAAAGCAGCCGAGAGGCCGCTCTCATGAAGAACGATTCCGCTGAGTATGGCAGTGTTCATCACCCATGGGGGGTGATCCGACTCTCTTAGGGTCGTGAGAATATCGACCTCAGGTTGGCGACAAACGGTGCGGCGACGCAGGACGCGCACGCCCGCAGGCGTGGGAGGGTGGAGTATGACTGAGCAGACCGGCATGACAGATGAGGATCTCGTGGACGTGGGCCCGATCGACTACTTGGCGCTGGAGTTTCCAGAAGCCAGAGTGAATGGAGAAGGGCTGGCTGCACTGCTTGATCTGGTCGACAAAGGTACCGTCCGGATTCTCGATCTCCGGGCTGTCAAGCGGGAGGTTGACGGCACCTTCACCGAGATGGAGATTGCCGACTTCGACAGCGATGGCACCCTCGACCTCGCAGTTTTCCGCGGCGTCTCATCGGGATTGTTGGATGACGACGACCTGAGCCAAGCTGCGTCCCTCATTGAGCCAGGAAAGGTTGTCGCCCTGCTGGTCTGGGAGAACACCTGGGCGGCTCCCTTTGTCTCGGCCATGAGGCGGGTTGGCGCGGACGTCATTGCCAGTGGCCGCATTCCGGCCGACGAAGTAGTCGCAATGCTTGACGAGCTCGAGACCGAAGAGGCCGAGGCACAGGCGACCTAGCGAAACATCGCAACAGAGAGAGGACGAACGATGGGACTCCTTGGTGGTATAGCGCGCACTGCGGTTGTTGCCGGTACGGCGACTGCGGTGTCCAACCGCGTATCACGGCGACAAGGCAATCGGTGGGCGGAGAAAGACCAGCAGCAGGCGGATGCGCAGGCATACGAGGAGCAGCAGGCTGCCCCTCAACAGCAGGCATACGCCCCGCCGCCCCCTCCGCCACAGCCAGCAGCACCCGCCCAGCCTGATGTCCTTACCCAGCTTCAGCAGCTTGGGGAGCTCAGGTCGGCCGGCGTCCTAACCGAGGAAGAATTCGCTGCGCAGAAGGCGAAGATCCTGGGAAGCTGACGCGGGGGAGGGGGCTTGCCGCTCTGAGCTAGTCGAGAGGCCTTGATAAGCGCCGACCGCAAAGGCCGAGCAATCGCGTAGGGTGCGGGACGTGAAACCCTTCCTACTGCTCGGGATTCGCGCTGATGATGTCGCCGCCGACGACGAGTACGCGGCCATGCTTCGGTTCAGCGGACTCGACGAGGGACGGCTGCGACGGTTCCGATTGGAGCAGAGCGAGCTCGGCACGGTTGATCTTGATCAGTGGTCTGGAATCATCCTGGGCGGAGGGCCGTTTCAAGCCAGTGATCCAGAGGATGCCAAGTCTGTTACGCAGCGGCGAGTAGAGGCCGAGCTGGGCGCGCTATTCGACGACGTGGTCGAGCGCGATTTCCCTTTCCTTGGCGCGTGCTACGGGATCGGAACGCTCGGCCGGCATCAAGGCGCAGTTGTCGATCAGACCTTCCACGAGCCGATCGGCGGGATTCAGATCAAGCTCACCGAAGCGGGGGAACACGATCCTCTCTTCAGGCGTGCCGGATCCCAGTTCGGCGCCTATGTCGGGCATAAGGAGGCAATCAGCAAGCTGCCCGCGCACGCGGTGATACTGGCGTACTCGGAGTCTTGTCCCGTGCAGGCGTTTCGTGTCGGTACGCACGTCTATGCCACCCAGTTCCACCCCGAGCTCGACTTGGACGGCTTGGCGACTCGGGTTGAGGTGTACAAGTACGCCGGCTACTTCGAGCCGGAGGAGGCTGATGCGGTGATGGCCGCGGCCCGCGCGAGTGGGGTTACGGAGGTGCCCAACATCCTGAAGGGATTCGTCGAGCTGTTTGCTCGCGATGGCAACGGCTGACTGCCGCTACAGGTGTGTGAGGCCAGCGCCGAAGATCACCACACCGATCATGAACATCATGGCGGATGTCAGCACACGACCGTTGACGCTGATCCAGTCACGGGCTGACATGAGCTTGGGCTGCACCTTCTTGGGTGCCAGGAACGAGGCAACGATTGGTGCTACGACGGTCGATGTCGCAATCAGCGTGTAGATAACGACGACGGCAGCAAACTCGGCATCGTTGACCGGCGCCGCATGGAGGGCGAGGCCTGCCGTGATACCGAGGAGCAAGCCTTTTGGCCGGAGATTGAGGACAACGCCAATCGCGAAGGACACCGGGCCATTGAACGAGTCGACCGCACTGAGCCAGTGCGGCATGCCTGCTGCCGAGGTCCGAGAACGCCGGCGTATCTGAACCACGCCGAGCACGATCAACGCAGCGCCGATCAGGAGCTCGAGGACCCCGGTCACTTTTTCCTGAGCTTGGCGCGGGACGTTGGGTAGCGC
>Ga0307288_10000326_pt1 | contig 16739 bp, 15 predicted proteins | sample ER_DNA_142_FD_194469 | JGI IMG/M metagenome (GOLD analysis project Ga0307288, IMG submission 194469) | Bulk soil microbial communities from the East River watershed near Crested Butte, Colorado, United States - ER_DNA_142 | ecosystem: Environmental > Terrestrial > Soil > Floodplain | place... | reverse complement strand
GGGTGATTTAGTCGGGGTCCCCGCGAAGTATCGGAGCGGAGCGGAGAACTTCGTGGGGTGATTTAGTCGGGGTCCCCGCGAAGTATCGGAGCGGAGCGGAGAACTTCGTGGGGTGATCTAGTTGCCCTCGGACTTCAGCGACCGGGTCATCAGCTCCTTGACCATCTGACGAGGCGTCACCTCGCCGCGGACCACACCGACGACGGCGCCCACGATCGGCATGTCGACGCCGTGGTCGACGGCCAGCTGGTGGATCGACTCGCAGGACTTCACGCCCTCGGCGGTCTGGCTCGTATGCGCCTGCACCTCAGCGACGCTCATCCCCTGCCCGAGCATCTCGCCGAACGTCCGGTTGCGCGACAGGTGCGACATGCACGTGGCGATGAGATCGCCGACCCCGGCCAGGCCCATGAACGTCGCCGGGTCCGCCCCCAGCGCCGCCCCCAGCCGAGCGGTCTCGGCCAACCCGCGGGTGATCAGGGACGCCTTGGAGTTGTCGCCCATGCCCATGCCGGCGGCCATCCCGACCGCGAGGGCGACGACGTTCTTGACCGCTCCCCCGAGCTCGATGCCGATGACGTCGTCGTTGGTGTAGGGCCGGAACCACGGCGTCACGCACGACGTCGCGACGCGCTCCGCGGTCCGCTCGTCCAGGCAGGCTACGACGCTGGCCGCCGGCTGCCGCTCGGCGATTTCGCGCGCGAGGTTCGGGCCGGACACCACGACGATGCGGTGCGGGTCGACCTGCCCGACTTCGGCGATCACCTCGCTCATCCGCTTGGTCGTCCCGAGCTCGACGCCCTTCATCAGCGACACCACCGCGGCCCCGGGAGGCAGCAGCGGTGCCCATCCCTCGAGGTTGCCGCGCAGTGTCTGCGACGGGACGGCGAGGACCACCACCTCCGCCCCGTCCAGGGCCTCAGCCGGGTCGACCGTCGCGCGAATCCCTTGTGGGAGCGCGATTCCCGGCAGGTACGACGTGTTGCTCCCGGCGTTGACCTGGTCGACGACCTCCTGCCGGCGACCCCACATGACGACCCTCGACCCCGAGTCGGCCATCGTCGCGGCGAAGGCGGTGCCCCAGCTGCCCGTACCGAGGACGGCGGCCCGGGCGCTCATCTCTTGCCCCTCTTGAAGTTGCCGATGTCGGGCTGACCGGATCGCCGGGGATCGTGGCGGATCGCCGGAGCGTGCCCCCCACGGATTCCCTCGAGCAGATCGGTGATCTGCACCATGATCCGCTCGGTGGCGATCTTGAGTGTCGGCGAGTCGAGCGGCCGGTCATAGAGGTCCGTGAGGTCGACGGCCGGGCCGGCGGTGACCCGCATCGTATGCCGGGGAAAGAGATGGATTCCCTTGCCGTACGTCGGCATCACCTCGTGCGCTCCCCAGTGCGCCATGGGGATGACCGGCTTGTGCGTCTGCAGCGCGATCCGCGCCGCCCCGGTCTTGCCGACCATCGGCCACAGATCGGGGTCACGTGTCAGGGTGCCCTCGGGGAAGACGACGACGCACTTGCCGTTCTCGACGCCCTCCACCGCCGCCCGGTATGCGTCGACGGCGCGCCCGGTCTTGCGGTAGACCGGCACCTGTCCGGAGGCGAGCAACAGCCGACCGATGACCGGGATGCGGAAGACCTCCTCTTTCCCCAGGAAGTACGGCTCGCATCCGCTCGCGTAGAGGAAGTGGGCGACCGGGAACGGGTCGAAGTACGAGATGTGGTTGGGGGCCGCGACGAACCCGCCCTGCCTGGGGAGGTTCTCCCATCCGCTCCACTGGTGGCGGGTCACCGCAGTGACGAACGGCAGCACGATGGCGGCGGCGGTCCGGTAGGCCGGGTTGCGCCGGCCGCGGGGTCGCGCTGGTTCCACGGGACGTGAAGCCTTTCGTCGTGCGCCACGGCGTCGCGGCCGGGTGCGGTGGCGTCATCCTTGCCGTCAATCCTGCCCCCTGTCGAGCGCCCCGGCGGACGGCTGGGAAACTCGGTGGTGATGAGCGACTGGATCAACGACCGCACCTCTCGGGTCCCTGCATCCGCGTCGACCGCGGCTCGACACGAGACGCGGCCGGCAGCGTGGTCGCTCGTGGTCCCGGTCAAGGGGGGCGAGGGCGCCAAGAGCCGGCTTCGGGCGCCGGACGGGGTCGACCGCATCGCCCTGGCCCGGGCTCTGGCCCTCGACACGGTCGCCGCCGGCATTGAAGCGATCGGTGCCGACCACGTGGTGGTCGTCACGTCGGATCCGGAGGTGAGCCGGAGCGTTCGTCAGCTCGGCGCGCACGTTGTTCGCGACCCCGGCCAGGGCCTGGACGCGGCCGCCCGCGCAGGGCTGGCTGCGGTCGCGGTCCGACACGCTGCCGCCGTGCTCCTCGGCGACGTCCCCGCCCTGCGTGCCGCCGACGTGCGGGACGCGCTGGTCTCCGCGCACGCGTACGACTGCTGGTTCGTCCCCGACGCGGAGGGCACCGGCACCGTCCTGCTCGGTGCGAGCGACCCGTCGTCGCTCCGGCCGCGGTTCGGGTCGGGCTCGGCCGCCCGGCACGAGGCTGAGGGCCATGTCCGGCTCGACCTGGACCTGGCCCGGCTGCGCCGCGACGTCGACGACGAGGCGTCGCTCGGCGAGGCACTGCGGCTCGGTGTCGGCCCGCACACCGCAGCCCTGCTCGCTCATGTCGTCGGTCGCTGAGCTGACCCGACATCAGGGTGGATGCACCTCGTCAGAGCGAGGTCGACCCACCCCGCTAGGCGTCATGGGGATGACGACGCCCTGCGCCGGGGGGTGGCTAGGGTGGCCGCGTGCAGGCCAGTGTCCACGGGTTCGATGAGGAGACCGGGTTCGGTAGCGTGCTGCTGGACGACGGTGTCGAGCGCTGGTTCGACGGCGAGGTCTTCTTCCGCAGCGGACTGCGTCACCTGCGCGTCGGACAGCGAGTAAGCGTCGAGCTCGACGGGGAGTCGGTCACGCGGTTGTGGATCGTCGGGATCGGCGAGGGCCAACCGATCCGCTGACAACGCGGACCGGGCGGACCCCTGAGGGACCCGCCCGGCCGGTCGTGCCGATCGAGTGGAGGCGTCAGGCCTTCTTGGCGGTCCGGCGCGTCGTCGTCTTCTTGGCCGGCGTGGACTTGCTGGCCGTCTTCTTGGCCGTCGAGGACTTGGTCGCGGCGGCCTTCGTCGTCCGCTTGGCCGGCGCCGCCTTGCTGGTGGTGCTCTTCGCGGCCCGCTTCGTCGTCGACCTCGCGGGAGCGGCCTTGGTGGTGCTCTTCGAGGCGGCGGCCTTCGTCGTCGTCTTCTTGGCCGGTGTGGCCTTGGCCGCAGACTTCGCCGTCCTCTTGGACGCGGCCTTGGTCGCCGAGGTGGCCCGTTTGGTCACGGTCTTCGTCGCCCCGACGGCGGCGGCCGCCGTTCTGGTGGCCGTGCCGGCGGACGCGCGCCCGCCCGCGGCGGCCGCCTTCGGCAGCTGGCGCGGGTCGGCGACGACCTTCTTGAACGCCGTGCCGGCGTTGAACTTCGGCACCGTCGTCTTCTTGATCTTGACCGTGTCACCGGTCCGCGGGTTGCGGCCGGTGCGGGCCCCGCGGGCGACCTTCTGGAACGTGCCGAACCCGGTGATGCCGACCTTCCCGCCGCGAGCCACCTCACGGATGATGACATCGAGGACGGCCTCCAGCGCGTCGCTGGCGGCCTTCTTGCTCCCGAGCTTCGACTCGAGGGCGCCGATGAGCTCTGCCTTGTTCACGTTTTCCTCCGAAAGCCTGCGGGTCGGGCAACGCCCGACGTTGACGCGGCCGGACCCATTCCGGCTCTGTGCAGACGTTAGGCCGCTTCAGCGCAGGAGTCCATCACCGAACGCCTTCATTCCGTTGTCTCACAACACATTCGGAGTTCAATCATTCGGGCGCGAAGTCACATCCGCCTCTTCCGTCACAGCGCGCCGGTCCCGCGCGACGGGCCGGTCGCTACCGCCGACGTGGTGCAGGACGGCGGAAACCCTGTCGTTGCAACGGTTTTCACCACTCGTCGCCGACCGCGACTGTCCACTGCCCATGGACAGAATTCGAATCCATGACGAGGCGCAGCGATTGGCGGACGGTCAGGACGCCGGGGTTGTCGACCCGGCCGCGACACGCCCGTCCGGCGTGTCGACTCGCTGTGTCGTGGGCTTCCACGACGGTCGAGTCGTCTCGAACTGTGTGATCTGGTCCTCGTGGCGCAGCGTGAGCCCGATGTCGTCGTGGCCCTCGAGCAGCCGCCAGCGGGTGTAATCGTCGACCCAGAACGGAGCGACGATCTCACCGGCCGTGACGGTCCGCGACACGAGGTCAACGGTGACGTGGGCGCCCGGTTCGTTCTCGAGGTACTTCCAGATCAGCTCGACATCGTCCTGCGCGACAGTGGCGGTGAGCAGCCCCGCCTTGCCGCTGTTGCCGTGGAAGATGTCGGCGAACCGCGACGAGATCACGACGCGGAATCCGTAGTTCATCAATGCCCACACCGCGTGCTCCCGGCTCGAGCCGGTGCCGAAATCCGGACCCGCGACGAGGACCGAGCCGTTGGCATACCGAGGGCTGTTGAGGACGAACCCCGAATCCTTGCGCCACGAGTGGAACAGGCCGTCCTCGAACCCGGTCCGGGTGACTCGCTTGAGGAAGACGGCCGGGATGATCTGGTCGGTGTCGACGTTGGTGTGCCGCAACGGGACGCCGACGCCGGTATGCGTCGTGAACCGCTCCATGTCAGGCCTCCACCAGGTCGGCCGGGGACGAGAGGGTGCCGCGCACGGCGGTGGCCGCCGCGACGAGCGGACTGACGAGATGGGTACGACCGCCCTTGCCCTGACGGCCTTCGAAGTTGCGGTTCGAGGTGGAGGCGCTGCGCTCCCCGGGCGCCAGCTGGTCGGGGTTCATGCCGAGGCACATCGAGCAACCGGCCAGCCGCCACTCCGCGCCTGCGTCGGTGAAGACGGTGTCGAGACCTTCGGCCTCGGCCTGCAGCCGGACCCGTGCGGATCCGGGAACGACGAGCATCCGCACCCCGTGCGCGACCTGGCGGCCCTCGATGATGTCGGCCGCCGCGCGTAGGTCCTCGATGCGGCCGTTGGTACACGAGCCGAGAAACACCGTGTCGACGGTGATGTCGCGCAGCTTGATCCCCGGCTCCAGGCCCATGTAGTTCAGCGCCCGCTGCGCCGCGTGCCGGTCGCCCTCGTCCGGGAACGACTCGGGGTCCGGCACGCTCTCCGACAGCGGCAGCCCCTGACCCGGGTTGGTGCCCCACGTCACGAACGGTGTCAACGCCGAGCCGTCCAGGTGCACCTCGGTGTCGAACCTTGCGTCGTCGTCGCTGCGCAGCTGGCGCCACGACTCGACGGCGCGCTCCCACTCCTCGCCCTGCGGCGCGTGGGGACGGCCCTTCAGGTAGGCGAACGTCGTCTCGTCGGGCGCGATCATTCCCGCGCGGGCACCGGCCTCGATCGACATGTTGCACACCGTCATTCGCGCCTCCATGGACAGCGACTCGATGGCGCTCCCGCGGTACTCGATGACGTGACCGGCGCCGCCGCCCGTACCGATCTTGGCGATGACGGCCAGAACGATGTCCTTCGCCGTGACTCCGGGCGACAGGCGGCCGTCGACGACGACGGCCATCGTGCGGAACGGCTTGAGCGGCAACGTCTGTGTGGCCAGGACGTGCTCGACCTCGGACGTGCCGATGCCGAAGGCCAACGCGCCGAAGGCGCCGTGCGTCGAGGTGTGGCTGTCGCCGCAGACGATGGTGAGCCCCGGTTGGGTCAGTCCGAGCTGCGGACCGACGACGTGGACGATGCCTTGCTCGACGTCGCCCATCGGATGGAGGGTGACGCCGAACTCCTCGCAGTTGCGCCGCAAGGTCTCGACCTGGGTGCGGCTGACCGGGTCGAGGATCGGTCCGGGCGTCGTCGGGACGTTGTGGTCCTCGGTGGCGAGAGTGAGATCGGTGCGCCGGACGGTACGCCCGGCGAGGCGGAGACCGTCGAAGGCCTGGGGGCTGGTGACCTCGTGCAGAAGGTGCAGGTCGATGTAGAGCAGGTCGGGCTCGCCCTCGGCCCGGCGCACGACGTGCGCGTCCCACACCTTCTCGGCCAGCGTCCCCGTCATTCTCGAACCTCCAGCGATATTTTGTCCTTATCAGCGTGGCCCAGTTCCCTTGCACCGAGCCTTGCGTCTCAGGCAATGAGACGGCAATATCGTTACATGGACAACTCCAGTGGGGTGGGCGTCCTCGACAAGGCGGCCACTGTCCTGAGCGCCCTCGAGGCCGGTCCGGCCACCCTCGCCCAGCTCGTCGGGGCCACGGGACTGGCCCGGCCGACCGCGCATCGGCTCGCCGTCGCCCTCGAACACCATCGCTTGGTGACCCGGGACATGCAGGGCCGGTTCGTCCTCGGACCCCGGCTCGCCGAGCTTGCCTCCGCCGCCGGCGAGGACCGGCTGCTAGCGGCCGCGGGTCCGGTCCTGGGCGCCTTGCGCGACCACACGAACGAGAGCGCTCAACTGTTCCGCCGTCAGGGCGATCAGCGGATCTGTGTCGCCGCCGCCGAGCGGCCGGTCGGCCTGCGTGACTCGATCCCGGTCGGCTCCAGCCTGACCATGCTGGCCGGGTCGGCGGCCCAGATCCTCCTCGCCTGGGAGGAGCCGGACCGGCTCCACCGCGGCCTGCAGGGGGCCAAGTTCAACGCGACGGCGCTCTCCGCCGTGCGTCGTCGGGGGTGGGCCCAGAGCGTCGGGGAGCGGGAGCCGGGTGTGGCGTCGGTCTCGGCGCCCGTGCGCGGCCCCTCGGGGCGGGTGGTCGCCGCGGTGTCGATCTCCGGGCCGATCGAGCGGCTCTCCCGCCAGCCTGGCCGCCTCCACGCCGCGACCGTCGTGGCCGGGGCCAACAAGCTCACCGAGGTGCTGAGGCGGACGCAGAACCCTCAGCACGGCTGAGCTCTCGCCTTCGTGAGGCCGGTGTGACCGCTGAGGCTGATGTGAATTCGGCAACGCCTTGATCACGATTTGCTCAGGCCAGCGCCGTGACCGGCACCGCCTTGCCGGCCTGGCGTACGGTGAGGAGCCCTCACGCCCGGCCTCCGGGCGTAGCACCCGTAGCGGTATGGAGGGCGGGCAGCAACCGCCGACAGCCATCGGCGCGTACATCTCACGACACCGAGGCGGCTCGAGCCGCAGAGGGCAGAGCAAAGGGGGCACGGATGAGGTCAGGCGCGGGCGTGGTCACGGCACTCGCGGCGGGCGCGCTGCTGCTCGGCGCCTGCGGTCCGACGGTCGGAGGCGGCGGGGCGATCGGCACCCCGACAGCGACGGCGGCGGCCTCGTCGACGGTGACCACGACGACCACAGAGCCGGCGGCGCCCATCACGACGACCGCCGCGCCGGCCCAGACCGCGGCGGCTCCGGCATACATCATGACGAGCGGCGCCAAGGGTGACCAGGTCCACGAGCTCCAGGCCCGCCTTAAGCAGCTGGAGTGGTACGACGGCGACGTCACCGGCAGCTACGACGACGTCACCGCCGCCGGTGTCCGAGGCTTCCAGGGCAAGCGCGGCATGCCGGAGACCGGCTCCGTCGACGACGCCACCTGGACGAAACTGACCTCGATGACCCGTGAGCCGACCAAGGACGAGCTGACCAACGTCCTCGCGGCGGGTCCGGCATTGCTCAAGCAGGGCTCGACCGGCGCGAAGGTCCGCGACCTGCAGGCGCGGCTCAAGCAGATCGGCTGGTGGAGCGGTGACGTCACCGACACCTACGGCTCGACCACCGCAGCCGCGGTCAAGGCGTTCCAGGGGAAGCGGCAGATCCCCGTCACCGGCGAGGTGGACCAGCGCACCCTCGACAAGCTCAACGGCATGACCCGCACACCGACGAGCGACGAGCTCAACAACGTCAAGCCGGCGGCCGCGCCGGTGTCGGCCGCGGGCCTCGACCCCCGCTGCCTGACCGGCCGAGTCATGTGCATCAGCAAGGCCACTCGGAACCTCACCTGGGTCATCGACGGTCAGCCCCAGATGAAGCTAGCCGTGCGGTTCGGGTCGGAGTACACCCCGACGCGCGAGGGCACGTTCAGCGTCTTCGCCAAGTACCGGGACTGGACGTCAACCCTTTACGGCTCGGAGATGCCGTACTCGATGTTCTTCAGCGGCGGCCAGGCCGTTCACTACTCGTCGGACTTCGCCGCGCGCGGGTATTCCGGCGCCTCGCACGGGTGCGTCAACGTCCGCGACCTGGCCGGGATCGCCTCGCTGTTCGGTCAGGTCAACCTCGGCGACAAGGTCGTCGTCTACTGAGCGACCGACGCCGGCGCCCCGGCGTCGGCGCCGGCGCTGGTGAGGCGGGCGTAGCTCTTCCGACTCGGCATCGGTGCCGAGGTCGTCGCCGCGGCGAGGCCCATCACCGGGGTGCCGACATAGACGCTCTCGTGCGCGCCGGCCGGGACGGCGTAGGTCTCGTGCCAGATCCCCACGACGCCCCGGGCCTTGCGGGCGCGAGCATTGAACGCCGTCCACGCCGGCCGGTGCTCGTGGTCTTGCGCCGACGCATACCGGTAGATGTCCTCAACGCTGCGCCAGTACTGCACGACGGTGACCCCCCTGCTGCCGAACAGGGTGCGGGCGCCGAGGAAGCCGAGATCGGCCGCCTCGCCGCGGTCGGCGGTCGCCCGGTTGCGATAGAGCTCCGTGAGCATCCTCGGCATCGCGAGGAGCACCGGCAGCCACTGGTCCGGGCGGCGCAGCTGGTTGAACCGCATCCCGATGAGGAACACGCCGATCGGCCCATCGTGCTCATGCGTCGTTCGTCCGGGCTGGATCTCGGTCATTTTCGGCCTCCTTGGATAGTTCGACTCTCCAATAATGGATAGTGGTACTCTCCAATGTCAAGGAGGGATGTCGTATGCGGCTCGCGGAGCTCTGTGCAGAGACCGGCGTCCCACCGGCGACGGTGAAGTACTACCTACGTGAGGGCCTGCTGCCGCCGGGCGAGCGCCGGTCGGCGACGCGGGCGGAGTACGGAGCGGCGCACGTCGAGCGGCTTCGACTCATCCGCGCCCTGGTCGAGCGCGGCGGGGTCACGATCGACGGCGTGCGCCGGATCGTGCGCGCCATCGAGCAGCCGCCGACGTCCCGCCACGACTTCCTCGGCGAGGCGCAGCAGGCCATCGACGGCCCGCCGCCACCCGTCGCGCCGTCCGCGGGGGCCCTGGAGGCCATCGAGCGACTCGGCTGGCCCGAGTGCGAGCCGGGTCGGCTGGCCCATCTCCAGGCCGCCATAGACACCGCGGCGTTGGCCGGCTTCCCCGTCACCGTCGAGCGCCTCGTCGCGTACGGGCAGGCGCTCGAGCAGGTGGCCCGCTTCGACCTCGAGGCGCTGGCGGCCGACCCGCGCTCGGCGACACCCGAAGGTGCCCTCACCCATGTCGCTGTGGGAACCGTGGTCACCGACGCGGTGCTCGTCGCTCTGCGCCGGCTCGCCCAGGAGCACGAGAGCGAGAGCCGGTACGCGTCACAGCCGGCCCTCGATTCTCCGAGGCCCGTCTCGCCGTAGCCCCCACCCTGGTGATTGGCCGAGCGGCCAGGTTTGGTCGTTCTGCGCACCCCAAAGCGACCGAACTTGGCCTCTCGGCAGCCGCGGCTAACCCCACGGCAGGGCAGAACGTGGTGACCAGGATTCCGGACGCGATGACGCGGTCATCCTCGAGCTCGCCGAGGCAATCGGCGACACCCACTGGCGCACCTCGGAGGGCACCCTCTACAAGATCGGCGACTCCGAGACGCAGGTCGCGGCAACGCCGTCTTTCCGTCCGGGTACCTCTACGGGAACCCGATGCTCCTCGCCTGGTGCGCGAACCACTCCCTGACCGACATAGCCGCCACCTACCGCGACCCGAACGGGCGCACCCGCTCTTCGTGCAGACCTGACTGCACCTCGGGGCGTCAGGTCGTGAGTGCCTCGGCGACCGCATCGGTGATCTCACCGACCTGGTCGTCCGTCATGACAAGGGGCGGCGACACCTGGATCCCGCCCGCTCCCACCGCCCGGGTGGCCACCCCGAACGACCGCAGCCGCTTGGCGAACGAGATCGCCGTCGGCGGGTCGGCCAGCTGGACCGCCGCCAGCGCGCCCGTACCGCATCGCACCTCGACCACCGGGTCGAGGTCGGCCAGCGGCGTCAGCTTCTCCACGAGTGTGGTCTCCAACCGCGACCCCTCGTCGAGCAGGCCCTCCCGCTCGATGATGTCGAGGTTGGCCAAGGCGACCGCCGAGGCCATCGCGTGTCCGGAGTACGTGTAGCCGTGCCGGAGCCACACTCCCGGCGCCGGGCCGAAGAAGGGCTCCCAGACCCGCGGCGCGACGAGGACGGCGCCCATCGGCGCATACCCAGAGGTGAGGCCCTTCGCGCACGTCACCAGGTCCGGTTCGAGCCCGAACTTCGACGAGGCGAACCACGCCCCGCCGATCCGCCCGAACCCGGTGATGACCTCGTCGGCGACGAAGAGGACGTCGTGTTCGAGGCATACCTTCCGGACTCCGGTGAGGTAGTCCGGCGGCGGCGGGTAGACACCGCCTGCGCCGACGACCGGTTCGCAGAAGAACGCCGCCACCCTTCCGGGTCCGATCCGTTCGATCGTCGCGCGCAGGTCGTCGACCGAATTCCACTCGACCGTCGCGGTGTCGGGGACCAGCACGCCGTAGCCCTCGACGTTCCCAGGGATGCCACCGATCGCTGTGCCCGCGTAGTGCATCCCGTGGTAGGCCTTCTGGCGCCCGATGATGACCGTCTTCTCGGGATGCCCGGCCTCGACCCAGTAGCGGCGGGCCAGCTTGGCGGCGGTGTCGATGGAGTCGGACCCGCCCGACGTGAGGAAGACCTTGCTGCCCGGCATGGGCGCGATCCCGGCCAGCCGCTCCGCCAGCTCGACGGTCGGCCTCGTGACGTAGTCGCCGAAGGTGCTGTATGCGGCCACTTTCCGCATCTGCGCCGCCGCCGCCTCGGCCAGCTCGGCGCGCCCGTGGCCGACGTTGGCGAACCACAGGCCGGCGGTCGCGTCCAGGTACCGGTTGTCCTGGTCGTCCCAGACGTATGCTCCCTCACCCCGAGCGATGACGAGCTCGCCATCCCGCTCGACGACGGCCATGTCTGAGAACGGGTGCCACAGCGATCCCATGGCCTCGGACCGTATCGCGAGCCGCGGACCACGCGGCGGGTGGCGCGAGGCGGGCATACGCTCCCGCTATGCCTCTGAAGATCGGCTACAAGGCCTCCGCCGAACAGTTCGCGCCGCGACAGCTGCTCGACTACGCCGTGCTGGCCGAGGAGGTCGGCCTCGACTCGGTGATGATCAGCGACCACTTCCAGCCGTGGCGTCACCACGGCGGGCACGCGCCGTTCTCCCTGTCGTGGCTGGCCGCGGTCGGTGAGCGCACGAGTCGCGTCCAGCTCGGCACCTCGGTGATGACCCCGACGTTCCGGTACAACCCGGCGGTCGTCGCCCAGGCGTTCGGAACGCTCGGGTCTCTATTTCCCGGCCGGGTCATGCTCGGCGTCGGTACCGGCGAGGCGCTCAACGAGGTCGTCGTCGGCTCGGTCGGCGCGCACGGCGAGACGCGGGAGTGGCCGGAGTTCAAGGAGCGCTTCGCCCGGTTGCGCGAGTCGGTCACCCTAATGCGCCGGCTGTGGACCGAGGACCGCGTCACCTTCGAGGGCGACCACTACGAGACCCGGGACGCCACCGTCTACGACAAGCCCGAGACGCCGATCCCGGTCTACATCGCGGCGGGCGGTCCGCTCGTCGCGCGGTATGCGGGTCGTTCCGGTGACGGCTTCATCTGCACGTCGGGCAAGGGCCAGGAGCTCTACACGGAGAAGCTGTTGCCGGCCGTCGACGAAGGGCTGGAGAAGTCGGGCCGGACCCGCGACGACATCGACCGGATGATCGAGATCAAAGCCTCCTGGGATCCCGATCGCGACCAGGCCGTGGCCAACACGCGGTTCTGGGCCGCTCTGGCCCTCACCGCCGAGCAGAAGCACGGCACCAGCGACCCGCTCGAGATGGAGAAGCTCGGCGACGAGCTGTCCGACGAGCAGGTCACCTCACGGTGGATCGTCTCGGACGACCCCGACGAGGTCGTGGCCGAGGTCAAGCCCTACGTCGACTGGGGGTTCGACCACCTCGTCTTCCACGGACCGGGGCACGACCAGTCGCGGTTCCTCACGACCTTCGCGGAGCGGGTGGTTCCGGGCCTGCGCGCGCTGGGCTGACCAGTAGGCCCGCGATCCCCTCGTGGGGTGTCCCCCAGACGACGAGGTCGGCGCGCTCCCACGGCCGGTCCGCCGCGAGGAACGGCACCTCCTGGATCATCCACTCGTCCCAGAAGGCGACCGCCTCGTCGCGAGTCCGGCCCAGCCGGACGTCGCGTTCGATGCGCGTCGGTACACCTCGCCCGCGTCCGACTGGACCCACACGGCCGCGTCGAGCCACGGGGTGAGGGCGTCTCGCGAGGATCCGACGCCCTCGACGAGGAGGACGGCTGCGCCCGCCGACACGCCGATCACACCCTCGCGACCGCGCTCGACCCAGGCGGGAGGCCGGAAGGCCACGTCCTCGCCACGGGGACGCCGGTCCGAGGATTCCGTCGACGAGCAGCTCATCCCAGTCGAAGTAGCCCTGATGCCACGCCACGTCGTCGGTGTGGACGACGACGGCTCCGGCGACTGCCGCGGCGAGCCGATCGGCGACGGTGAACATTCCGCCGGCGCTGCGTCCGACGACCGCCACGACGAGCGGGCCGGTCCGTGCCGCCGCTCGCGCGGGCCGCGCCCGAGTGAGCAGGTCGGCCATGATCGAGGCGACCGGGCGGGGCGCCCACGGCCCGAAGTCCGGCTCCTCGGCATACCACGTCATGAGTCGGCACGGTCCTCCGCACGCCCCGCCCGGACGGCGGCGCGCAGCCGGTCGGCCGGGTCGAGCGCGTGGTAGACCCGCTCGGTCACCTCGATGTGGTCGAGGAAGCGCTGGTAGGTCGCGGCCGCCGCCAGCTCGGCGACGGGAGCGAGCAGGGATGCGGCTCGCGCCGGCTGACTGCCGGGCACGCTTTCGCGCCAGAGTCCGGCCCAGAGCTGCGAGATGCGCTCCCGGAGGCTCGGGTCGGGCAGCCGCTCGACGAACGCTCGCTGGTCGAGCATCGGGTTGCCGACGGCGATGTCGCCCCAGTCCAGGAGGGTGAGCCGATCGCCGTCACGGCGCCAGTTGCCCGGATGCATGTCACCGTGGAGCACCGCGTCCGGAAGGCCGCAGGCGGCGACGTCGTCGAGGCACCCGGGTAGATCCAGGACCAACGTCTCGACCGCTTCGAGGTCCGTGTCGGCCAGGCCCGTGCGGACCTCGGAGCGACCGACCAGGTCCTCCACCGCGGCGACCAGGGCCGAACGCCGAAGGTCGCGCGCGCCGATCGCCAGCGCGTGCTCGACGTCGCCGGTGAGTGCCGCCTGCACGCTCACCCACTGACGGACCATGGTCTCCAGGACCGACTCGTCGGACAGCCCGAACTGATCCTCGCCCGGAACGTGCTCCATGAGCAGGGCCCGCCGTCCCGGGTCGTGGGCCAGAACCACCGGGACGATCTCCGGGTCCGCCTGCGCGACCCGGCGGATCGCTCCGCCTTCGTCGGCGAGAAACGACGGTGTCGCCTTGAACCAGACCTGGCCGTCGTCGGTCGGAGCGGTCACGACCACCGAGAGGTTCCAGGTCTTGCGCTGCCGCAGCGGACCGGTGCGGCGTCGGTCGTGGGCCCGCAGCGCAGCGTCGACCCAGGCCGGCAGATGGTCCAGCCCCCCCGGTTCGGCCCACCAGAGCCGGTTCCGAGGGTCGCTGCTGAGGGCATCGTTGATGCGGCCGTCGACGACCTCCGTCGCCTCGGGAGGTCGCCCGGACCGCACCTGCGCCAGGTAGCTCACGTCCCCACCCGCGACGTCGGTGTCGGTGGTCAGCAGTCGCAGCACGGTGACGACGAGCCCGAACCGCTCTTCGACCTGCGCCACGACCGAGTCCACCTCGGGCCACCAGCGCGGGCCGGCGACGAGGGCCGGCAGCTGGCCGACCACCGACCCGTCCGACCCGCAAAGGACCACGGTGACGCACCGCTGGTCCTCGGCGTGCGGCATGCAGCGACCATAACCGGCCGGTCGCACGACAGGAGACGTCAGACGCTCACGAGCGCGCGGAGACCCGGACGCTTGACGGTCCGGGCCTCCTCGCGGACGACGCGTAGCCCCGACGGGATTCGAACCCGCGCTACCGCCTTGAGAGGGCGGCGTGCTAGGCCGCTACACAACGGGGCCCTAGCTGGACGAGACCCTACCCGTTCGGAACTGCCCGAACCGAATCGGCCGGACCGCCGAGGGATCTCGTCGACCTCGCTGGGGTACCAGGACTCGAACCTAGAATAACTGAACCAGAATCAGTCGTGTTGCCAATTACACCATACCCCACGGGGGTATCGCCCGGGCCGCGTCAAGCATGACCGCCACCGGCGAGACCGAGGAGCGATGTTACCGGTCCCGCACACCGGCCCTCAAATCACAGCGTGGCGCGTAACGCGTGGATCCGGGCCAACGTCGAGGTCTTGCCGAGGATCTCCATCGACTCGAACAGCGGCGGCGACACTCGCTGCCCGGACATCGCGGTGCGGAGCGGGCCGAAGGCGAACTTCGGCTTGATCCCCAGGTCCTCGACAATGGCCGACCGCAGCGCCGCCTCGATGGCCGTGGCGTTCCAGCCGCTCTCCGAGCCGAGCAGCCCCCGCGGATGGTCGTCGATGTCGCCGAGAACCCGGACCGCCGCGTCCAGCACCGCCGCGGAGCCGTCGTCGAGCTGCGCCCGGGCGTCGTCGGCGACCTCGATCTGGTCGTCGGCGACGAAGAACGGCCGCACCAGCGGCGTCGCCTCGGAAAGCTTGCCGATCCGCGTCTGGATGAGCTGCGTGACGGCCGTCAGCCGGCCCAGCTCCCCCAGCGACGGCGAGCCCGAGAGGACCCCGTCGGCCTCGAGGTACGGCAGCAGCCGTGACGCCAGCTCCTTGACGCCCAGCGTCCGGATGTAGACGCCGTTGAGCCAGTCGAGCTTGTCGAGGTTGAAGATCGCGCCCGCCCGGTTGACGTCCTCCCACCGGAACCGCTCGGTGAACTCCGCGAACGAGAAGACCTCGCGCTCGGATCCATCGGACTCGACGATCGGCGGATAACCTTGTAGCGCAAGGAAGTTCACCAACGCCTCGGGCAGATAGCCTTCTTCGCGAAACCACGTGAGCCGCGCCCAGGGGTTCTTCCGCTTCGAGATCTTGGCCTTGTTCTCGTCACGCAGGAGCGGCATGTGGGCGAACCGCGGCGGGTCCCATCCGAGCCATCGGTAGAGCAGGAGGTGCTTGGGCGTCGACGAGATCCACTCCTGGCCGCGCACGACGTGGGTGATTCCCATCTCGTGGTCGTCGACGACGACGGCGAGGTGGTAGGTGGGGAACCCGTCCGCCTTGAGGATGACCTGGTCGTCGGGGCGGGGGGCCCTGGTGCGCCCCATGATGAGGTCGTCGAACTCGAGCTGGACGTCGTCGGGGATGAGCATCCGGACCACCGGTTCCGGTGAGAACCCTGACATCCGCTCCCGTTCCTCACGGGTTAGGCCGAGGCACAACCGGTCGTACCCCGTCGGCTGCTTCGCGTGTTGCTGCTCCGAGCGCATCTCAGCGAGCCGCTCGGGCGAGCACCAGCACAGGTAGGCCTTGCCCTCGGCGAGTAGCTGGTCCGCATACGGGCGGTAGACCGCCAGTCGCTCGGACTGGTGGTAGGGCGCGTGCGGGCCGCCGACGTCCGGGCCCTCGTCCCACGTGAGGCCGAGCCAGTGCAACGTGTCGAAGAGCTGGCGCTCGCTGGTCGGCGAGAAGCGCGCCCGGTCGGTGTCCTCGATCCGCAGGACGAACCGGCCACCCTGCTGCCGCGCGAACGCGAGGTCGAACATGGCCATGTAGGCCGTGCCGACGTGCGGGTCGCCGGTCGGCGACGGCGCCACCCTCAGCCGGACCGGCCGGGACAATGGGCTATTCGTGGACGGCGCGGCGGACATCGTCATGGTTCCGTCAGCCTAGCCAGCCACTCACCGCTGCTCGGCTACTGTGGTGAGGTCGTCAGAGCCGGGTCGCCGTTCGAGGAGGTGGCGTGTCCCAGCTGAGTACGCGGGGAAGCAGCGAGGCGGAGGCGGCGTCCTTCCGGCAGTCGCTGCAGCCCCTCCTCGACATCCTCAAACGCGTTCCCTACACCGCGTCGGTCGTCCTCGTGATGCTCGTGCTCGGCTTCGCCAGCCAGGCCTTCTGGCGGCCGATCAGCGAGTCGGGGTGGTGGCCGAACGTCGCGTACGGCTTGCCCTCCTTCGAGGAGGGCCACTGGTGGACGCCCGTCTCCGGCGCCTTCTTCGCGCGCATACCGGGGCAGTACATCCCCGTGCTGGGCGGGTATGCGGTGATGACCGGCTTCGCGGAGTGGCGGCTTGGAACCCGCATGGCGGTCATCGCGACCGTCGTGGGCCAGCTGGCCGGGGTCTTCGGGACGGCGGCTCTGCTGGCGGTGTTCCGGGGCACTGACTGGCCCTGGGCGGTCGAGACCGCTCGAGCGCTCGACGTGGGCTTCTCGTCCGGGGCCATCTGCGCGGTGGCCGTCG
>Ga0307288_10000321_pt1 | contig 16846 bp, 19 predicted proteins | sample ER_DNA_142_FD_194469 | JGI IMG/M metagenome (GOLD analysis project Ga0307288, IMG submission 194469) | Bulk soil microbial communities from the East River watershed near Crested Butte, Colorado, United States - ER_DNA_142 | ecosystem: Environmental > Terrestrial > Soil > Floodplain | place... | reverse complement strand
GGCGTCGCCCTCGGCGGTGCCTGCGAGACCTGCCAGGTACAGGGCCGGGATGAAGTGGTCGGGGGTGGGGACGGCGGCGCGGTAGTCCGGGTGCGCGTCGAGCGTCGTGAACTCGGTGGGCTCGGTGGCGCTCGCGGCCGAGAAGGAGGCGGTCGCCATCTATCGCAGGTTATCCGCCGAACAACCCGGCCGCTACCAGCCCGAGCTTGCAGGAGCCCTGAACAATCTCGGAGCCGTTCTCCGCCATCTCCGCCGGTACGAAGACGCACTCGCCGCCCAGCAGGATGCAGTCGATCTATACCGCCAGTTGGCCGCACAGCCCGGCCGCTACCAGCCCGACCTTGCGCACGCGTTGCGCAACCTCGGGACCACGCTCCACAATCTCGGCCGTTACGAGGAGGAGCTCGCTAAGTATCAGGAATCGCTGACCCTTATGACGGCCGCGGCCCGCGACCAACCACGGTATGGCGCCGAGGCTATGGCGCTCGATCGCTTGATCCGCACGTGCCTCATCCAACTTGGTCGCGAAGAGGAGTCGATCAAGTATGGGCTAAGCCCTCCTCACCCCTAGATCTGCGGATGTCAGCCCACAAGTCAGTCAGGAGCCTGGTTGTGTGCTTGGCGGAGCTGCCCGCGCTGCTGCTCGGTGATCACAATCGGTTCGCGCTTGTGCTAGCGGATCCGCCCGCGCTCTTCGAGCGCATTCCGTGCTCATCAAAGTCGCGGATGAGTGCGTGCCACGTCTCGCCGGAGCGATGGGAGCACTGGATCGGCCGATGCATCCGCCAGGACTGCTCGATGCAGACCAGGCCGGCAGAGCCCGAGGGGGCCTCTCGAGCAGAGCTCAGCGAAAGAATTTACGGCGCGGCCATATCTAAGGTCTGCACTGGTGGATCGTCACCAGCCTGGAAACGTCGGCGGCCCGGGCGCCAGCAGTGCCAGCGCCAGCAGTGCCAGCCCCATCCGCTGCTGATTGCTGCTGGGCTGCTGCGGCTCCCAGCAGGGGGCCGAGTCTGCGGCTCTCAGGTGCCCGGCCCGCTTGCTGCTGGTCGTGGTGTGCGTGGGGGCGCTCTGTGCGCCGATGGCTAGGATCTCCCCGCGGTCTCGACGTCGGTCATCGCGGGACGGTCAGGGCAGCAACTACCCGGTCCGGTAATGCGCGTGCAGTGCCACCGCCCGCCCGACTACCGCCACGGTGCGTTCGGCGAGGTAGCACAGCAGCTCTAGATTGGCGCGGACGATGTTCATGCCGGTGTCGAAGCCCTCGAGGTCAGATTCTGAGGCGCCACCCAGCATCACCCATTCGCGACCATGGGCGTGCCCGGACAGGAACCGGTACAGCCATGCCGGAATACCGATCGCAGTCTGCTGGTCGTACTTGTTGAACAGGCGCACCATGTCGGGCACATGCGACGTCAGCCGTTCCTTTCCGTCAGAATCCACGGAAACGCACCCTGCGGCTCGTGCGGCCGCGAACAACCGCTCGTGCAGCGAAGTTGCGTTCGCAGCCTCGCCTGTCATCCCGGCATCGTGCTGGAACTTGCGCATGTCTTCCAGGCTGCGCAGCTGGGCGGCGTAGCCGCGGCCTATGCGCTCAACGCTATCGACTCCAGGGTCGAGCAGCCACAACGTCAGGAGGGCGGGCTCGTAGGCCGCGCAAGCCAGTGTGTAATGCGAGAAGACGGGCAGCGGAAATCGCTTCAGATCCCCGGCGACGATCTGGTACCAGGTAGTGAGGTGATCTAGCGCTCCGACTATGGCCACAGACGCCGTGTTGAACACGGATGCGGCGTTGCCTACCGCGTCGTCGCGGCGAAGGCGAGATGAGGCATGGATGGGTAGCCGATTTTGTGCCTCGAAGGTCTCCGTCAGCTCAACTGCCCGGGCGAGCGTGTCGTGCAATTGCTGACTCAACATGGGTTGAGCGGTTCGCTGGCTGGCAACGCAACACCGACATCGGCCACGGTGATCCTCCCGTCATCGCTGAACCTTCAATGTTCAGCCCTCGCCACCATTCGTCCACGTCAGATCGGAGTGTTTCAAACAAGGCTGACCAGCGATTCAGCTCAATGCGGATTCTCGGCTCATGTTTTGGCCTACGCTTATCGATTCAAGTTCATTTCGCCGTCGAGGGCTGATACGACGGTCAAACTCGGGGGTTCTCAATGCTCAAGCAATTGGTCGCCGGCGCCGCCGGCTTGGCCCTGACGCTCGGGGGCGTCGCTCTCGCAGCAGCCCCGGCACAGGCGTTCACTGGCGCACCTTGCAACGACGGAGATGCCTGGAGCTGGTCCATCGCCAACCCGGCTCGCTACCAGGCAGGCACGCACGAGGCTGTGGTCGGACTCTCCGATGCGATCCGCACTGTCACCATCAAGGCGCCTACCGGTTGCACTGTTGAGGCTGGGGACACTTGGCGCGTGTACAACGGCTTCTTCCGCGCTGAGGGCACCTTCAACGCTGAGGAAGCGGCGGCCGGTAAGGACACTGACCGCGTCTCGGTAGCGGTGCCGACCTCCAATGCTGTGGCTGGCGATGAGATTCCGGTCAAGTTGAAGGTGAACGACTCCTCAGCCGGAATCCCGGGCGTCTGGGATGTGGACGAGTCGAATGCTGGCTCGCTGGTGCTGCTGCGTCGCACCCTGTTCAAGTACAAGGGCGTCACCGATTGGATGAACTTCATCAACGAGCCTTACATCTGCGGTGAGCATGTCGAGGGCGCAGCCGCGCTGCTCCGGGCATCGTGGACCTCCAAGCGGTACGTGGGCTATGCCGGTCGCACCGTCCGCATGGAGTACCGGCTGGCCGACGGCCCGGACAGCGCCTGGGCGAACCGGTTCCTCTTCAGCGACCGAACCGACGACAGTGGCTATGTCGAGTTGATCGATTTTCTCGGCGGGGAGGAGGAGGGGCCGGGTGGGGTGACGCCTGACGACGGTCCGCCTTGCGGTGGAACGATCGTCTTTCGTGGCCACTACGGCGGCAACCGAACCAGTTCAGGCACCTGGTCCAACGGAGATGCGATAGCAGAAGCAACGATCGACTGGGAGAAGTACCGCCCCCACCTTAAGGAAGAGATCGATGCAGCAGGCACGGCCAAGGACTGCGCCAAACTTGACGAGCTGGGCCAGGAAGTGGCCAACCTTCCCAATGTGACCGAGGCGTTGTTCGCCTATGTGTTTCGATTGGGTGTGCAGACCGGATGCTGGGAGGACGACTGATCGTCACCTGAAGTGATGCGGGGTCGAGGTCGACCCCCACGTCGTACCTCATGACAACCCGAACGTCACTCCGAGCCGTTACCCGCCTTCTCTATCCGGATATGCCGGTTTGCCTGCCGACTACGTGTGGTACCGCCGACCGGTTAGCCCATAGGTTCGCGGGTGGCGGGCCGGCTGGCCGCTTCGTGATCATCTTGGGGTACTTGCTGGGTACATGACAGGGCCGTATCTGGTCCACTGTGCCCAACAGTGCCCCACAGTCGAACCGCCTAGCCAGGGCCAGGTTTCAACCAAGATCAACAGGCGCCAATAGCCCTGACTTTGTTCTCGTAATGCTGCGGTCGCGGTGGACCTCAGGCTGGCGCTGTTTGACGACACGCGGTGGCTGACACGGCGGTGGCCGACACTGCACGGCACACCCGAGCCGTGGAGGCAACCTCCGCCGCGCACTCACGACACCTCATCTGCACCAACCGAGCCGCCGACGCAGAACGTGACCACACACCTGCCACGAACCGCCACGGATCATCACGGCAGGCCGACCGAGCCGGGCCCACAACAGTTTTGCGGGCCCCCGTCGACGGCCAGACCATGTCAGGTGGGGTCCCGACGCGGTGGAACGCGTGGCGAATCTTTCTAGGAAGGCGTCCACATGCGTAAACCGGCCTGTCCGTCTGACTTCATCGCGACCAGCCTCCAGGCGGCCGTGTCGAGGAACGCGTCCACCTGTAGCGTGTCATAGCCGGGCCGGTGGGTCGAGAACCGCTTGCCGCGGACACGATCTGACATCACGGGGGGTTGCCTGACCCCAAGAAACGTGTCGCCTAGCCGTTCCCGGAAGGCGTCCACCTCGGCTGTGTCATAGCCCTTCGACAGACGGGCGGTGGTTGAAAATCGCGTTGAGTCGGCCCACTCGGCCCACCCGGCGAGAATGGCACCACTCACCAGCGGTCCGTCTGGCCTGCCCGTCGACTCCATCGCGGCCAGCCTGATGTTGGCGGCATCGAGGAACGCGGCAACCTGCTTCTTGTCATAGTGGGGTTCCTCGCGCCATAAGGGGGTCGCCGAGGAGAACTGCGTACCGCGGACGTTGTTTGCTCTGACCGGGGATCTTGTTGCGCCGAGGAACGTGTCACGGATCTCCTCGCGGAAGGCGTCCACCTCTTTCTGCTCGTAGCCACGCCTCCTCCAACTGGCTTTTGAGAATGTCGTTGACTCGGCCCAGTCGGCCCACGCGACAAGAAGGGCGCCGCTAACCAGTGGTCCTGCCGGCCTGTCCGTCGACTCCACCGGGGCCAGCCTGATGCCGACCGCCTCGAGGAACGCCTCAACCTGCTTCTTGTCATAGCCAGGCCGGTGGGTTGAGAACTGCTTGCCGCGGATGTCATCTGATTTCACCGCGGGTCCTCTGATCCCGAGGAACGCGTCGCGAACGGCGCTGCGGAAGGCGTCCACCTCCCGTTTGTCATAGCCAGACTTCAGACCGGTCCCGAGGAACGTGTCGCGAACAGCGATGCGGAAGGCGTCCACCTCCCGTTTGTCATAGCCAGACTTCAGACCCGTTGATGAAAATGTCGTTGACGCGGCCCACGCGGCCCACTCGACCAGAGTGGCACGGCTCACCTTCTCGTCAAGCAGTCTGGGCTGGAGGGCCGACTGGCTCTCCACCGTGCCGAGGAATGCCCTGCCCCACAAGGGGCTGCTGATGAGCAGTTGGCTCCCTTTGCCTGACGCCCCATAGACGTTCACCGTCTCACCGGGTACCAGCATGCCGGCATTCAGCCACAACGCGAGAGGAACCTCGGACAGCGACTGGTACCGGTGGCCGGCGCCGTCCCCGGGGATGATGTCGAGTATCAGCGTGCGCCCACCACGCTTGGAGGCCGTCACCGTGGCCGTACGTGGATCGCTGCGCCGCCGCAGCAGCGTGGAAAATCGGATACGCGCCCGGAGCGCGTGAACACCCTTCTCAGCCCCAGCCCAAGCCCCCGCGAAAGCCCCTCCAAGAAACGCCAGGAGGGCCAAGCCGAACAACAGGTCGTAAAGACCGCTGTACCGGTCGAGCTGGTCGATATCGTAAATGAAAAAGAAAAAGACGAGAGCCGTCGCGCAGGCCAAGGCGCCCGCGAGCAGGCCACCAGCAATACCGGCGTAGCCCGCCAGCACCAGCCGAAGCTCCGCAGGGACCCTATCGCCGGAACCCGGCACATACGGCTCCGGCAGCGCCTGCCCGGCCACCCCGGCAGGAACAGCCTTCCCCGCGGCGTCGCTAACCGCGGCGACCACCGTGTCGGCCACCACTGGCGGCTGCTGCCCAACGATCGGAGCCCCGCACCGAGAGCACACCCGAGCCGTGACGGCAACCTCCGCGGCGCACTCACGACACCTCATCAGCACACCCGTCACGAACCGCCGCGGACCATCACCGCAGGCGCACCGAGCCGGGCCACGACACCCTCCGGACCCCACACCATCGTCCCCACCCCACCAGGCAGTCTGCATCTCAGGCACCCCCGCCACCAGCGTGGCCAGATGTTTCACCTGGGCAGTCATCATCCCGCAAAATCGCCTCCGCGACCGCCAGCGACGCCAAGAGTCGACATTGAGCTCGGCGGCCAGACCGCCGTCCATCGTGCCCTGCACCACCAGCCGAGAGATCAACCGTTAAAGGCGCAACACAGCGGGCTGCAGCGCGTCGGTGCGGCCATCATGAACGCAGGCAACCAAACGCAGCCAACGCCCTCCACTAGCAGGTAGTCCAAGCCGCCAACGGGACAGACTCCATCTCAGTTATCGACAACCAGGGCGTGTCAAGGACCAACTGAAGTCGATCCGTCAAGTATCAAGTGGAGCCAGGCACCTTGGTGCGCTCTTCGTTGTGCAAGCCATTTGCTAACGGACCCGTTAGAACGGGACGCGACACGCTGAAATCACCAGAGCCTTGTGCGAGGCAAAATACCTAGTCAAACCCGTTTTCGCCGGACGCAGGGCTACTGGCAGGTATAGGGGTCGTCTGTGTTCAAATCCCCCCTTCGAGACGCCCACTCTTCACGACGCGGCTGTCGACGTCCCTAAGTAGCTGGATGGTTAGATGGTGGTCGCGCGCAAGACGCCTCGCGCTAGCTCGGTGTCGTGCATTGGAAATCCGGTTCCTGGATCGTGGGAATTCGCGCCCGGCGAGCCGCCCAGCTGGGTGCTCAGAGCACCCTTCGTGAGTTCCAAGAAGGTGAGCGTCGCCTCATCCATCCTGCATATAGCCTGCACGATGTGAAGACATCTTAGTCTGAAACAAGGCTTGACTAGGGATAATGCTGGTGGGCGATACTGGATTTGAACCAGTGACCTCTTCCGTGTCAGGGAAGCGCGCTCCCACTGCGCCAATCGCCCGAGGTGGAGACGGGATTTGAACCCGTGTACACGGATTTGCAGTCCGTTGCCTCGCCTCTCGGCCACTCCACCGGGGAACTTGCTCCCCACAGGGACTGGGCGAGACTCGCTCCGAGCGGACGACGGGATTCGAACCCGCGACCCTCACCTTGGCAAGGTGATGCTCTACCAGCTGAGCCACGTCCGCGCATCCCTGCAACCAAGCGTCTCGGGTGCGATCAGAAACCATAGCCGAGGCTAAGGCCAGAGTCCAAACCTGTTCGCGCAAACCGCAGCTTGCGCGGTCCGAGTCGCGCGGACCATGATCACCCCAGCCCGCTAGTCTGACCTGGTGCAACTCGCCGCATCCGTTCCGAAGGACCTCACGGGGCAGCTCAGGATCTGGTTGGACGGCCGCCTTTACGATGATCCCCGCGAGGCCACCATTGCTGGCACTGATCACGGCCTAGTGGTGGGGGACGGTGTTTTCGAGACGCTGAAAGTGACCGAGCAAGGTGCCTTCGCCGTACGCCGGCACCTGCATCGGATGGGTCGCTCGGCGGCCGCTTTGGGCCTTCCACCGCCTGATCACACTCTTATCCGTGAGGCGATCGATGCCGTCCTCGATGGGCGCGATTTCGGCCGCGGCAAGCTGCGCATCACCTACACCGGGGGTCGCGGACCATTGGGATCCGAGGCGGCGTACGGGCCGCCCACCTTGATCGTCGCACTCGCGCCAGCTGCTCCTGCGCCGCCACTGACCTCGATCGTGACGGCACCGTGGACGCGAAACGAATGGGGCGCACTCACGGGCGTGAAATCCACCTCGTACGCGGAGAACGTTCGAGGACTTAGGTATGCGGCCGAACGCGGCGCCAGTGAAGCGATCTTTCTCAATACCGTCGGTCATGTTTGCGAAGGAACGGGTACCAACATCTTCCTGGTATTCGGAGACACGATCGTTACGCCGCCGCTGAGCTCGGGCCCGCTCGCCGGCATAACCCGGGAATTGATCATGAAGTGGAGTTCCATCGAAGAGCGGGAGCTAACCCTTGAGGAGGCCAGGCGGGCAGACGAGGTGTTCATAACCTCCTCGATGCGTGACATCCAAGGCGTCGAGCGGTGGGACGACCAAATCTTCAGCCCGATGCGCCCGATCACCGAGCCAGTTGCGGTGACCTTTGCCGAACTCTCGCAAGCAGACGTTGACCCGTAAGAGAGCGTCTATGAACTGTGTCAGCGGGTGAGGCGGTTGCTGAGCTGCGAGGTCGGGGCGCTTGGCGATCGCCACGGCCAGGTCCCAAACCTTGCGAGCGCCAACGAAGGCCCGTCAGTGGTGGTGGCCGTGCCGGCCGAGGGTCTCCACGGGGGTTGCGCCGGGGCGCGTCCACTGCGGCACGGGCCGGCTGGTCGAGCCCCAGGTGGCGTTCCCGTCCGCGTCCGAGCGCCAGTACCAACACGCGTTGCTCCCCTCAGGCCAGCCCTCGGGGTTGTCCTCCCACGCCTCACCGCGGCCGTAGGGCGTCATGTCGAGCAGGCCCAAGGACCAGTCGACCGGCTCATTGCCACGGCCCGTCGTGGAGTAGGTGAGGAACACGCGGTCGCCGTCGCGCAGGAAAGAGATGATGTGCCCCTCTTCTGCCAAGAGTGGCGCCTCCACATCGCGCACGGAGTACCAGGGCTGGGTGTAGCCCATGAACTCGACGTAGCGAGCCACTTCGTCCCACTGGCCCGAGGTCAGGACGGCGAACGAGACGCCGCGGGCGTTGAGGTAGACGGCGTCCTTGATGTGCCAGAGGTTGAAGGTGCAGCCCTCGCACTGCCCCTGGTGCGGCGCGCCGTCGTACCACATGGAGTGGTAGACCACGAGCTCGTCACGGCCCTGGAACAGGTCCAGGAACGGGACCGGGCCGTCAGCTCCGACGACCTCGACCGTCCCGTCGATCTCGACCATCGGCAGCCGGCGGCGGGCCGCGGCGAGAGCGTCACCCTCGCGGGTGTGGGCCTTCTCGCGGACCAGAAGCTCGTCACGGGCGGTCTGCCAGGTGGCCAGGTCGACCACGGGCGGGCGGCCGGGCAGCGCGGTGGTCGGGTCGTTCGGCGTGGTTGTCATGGTGTCCTCCCTGGTGTCCCGTGCCGGGCACCGTCGTATGTCCAACGACGGTTACCAGAACAGACTCGCGACCCAGCCGGAACTCATCGCGGCAGGGGCGCCCTCGGCCCCGAGCCTGCACGGACCACGTCGGGCTGACAAGTTCACGGACGCGCTGTCAGTGTCAGGTCTAGCGCAGAATCCACGGAGCAGAGATCACCATCGGCAACAGACCTAGCAGGACCCATGGGCTGTATGGCCGACGGCGATTGATCAGCAGAATCGCGGCCGCCGTGGCTAAGCCCATGACACCGGTCATGATCCATAGTCCAATAACGCTGAAGCGTGGAAGATCGTCATCACCCCGAATTGCGAGGTAGGCGGCAAGGACCGCAGCGAACGTCCCGAAGACGAAGACGACCAGGCCTGACACAATGACGCGCTGGACAAGATCCAAGCTGCGCGCCTCTTGTTCCCTCCGGACAGAGTGCTTACTCGGCTGCTTACTTGGCTCTGAAGCGCTCATCCGTGCTCCTCTGGTAAAAGTCATGGTCCGCGGGCAAGCCAGCAGCGGCAATGAGACCAACACCGTGCTGCCGGCTCTCTCGCGATCGCCCGCACTCACCCGCGGAACGCAGAGGTCAGGTCGGAGTCGCTAGCTTGTCTGCTGCGGTGAGCCGGTGGCCCCGACCTGCTGCCCTTGCAGCGCCTCGATCAGCTCTCGTTCGCTATCCCGGCTCAGATTCGTCTGAATGACCTTTGGGTTGTACGGCTTGATGGCATCAATCACTCGATCCACTGTGGCGTTGCGAGCCAGGAAGAAGACCGCGGCCTTGCCTGGCTCCAACGTCTCCCCAATCTGACGAATCAGGTCATCGTTCACGCCAATATCGGTCAGACGTCCGGAAATTGCGCCGGTTCCGGCACCCACACCAGCTCCGACCGCCGCGCCTGCCAATGGATTGAGGAACAACAAGCCGATCAAGGTTCCCCAGAGGGCACCGGTGACTGCGCCTGACCCGGCCAGCATTGCGGTCAGATTCACCGACTGATGAAGCTTGACCTTGCCGTCCATCGTGCGTTCCACCCAGGCCGCATCAGCCAATTCCAGAAGCTGCTGCTTGGCTAGATCGCTCGCCAAATCGAGCACCTTCTCAGCCGTCTGGGGACTGTCAACGCCGAAAACGAGTAACTGCGACATAAAGAACTCCTCCTTTAGGTGCCGACATCCTGCGTACCGCTGTTGGTGGTCCCTTCGGATGCCGACGCCGATTCTTCGGCTTCACCCTCGACCGTGACCTGGCGTCGACCGCTGCTGTCAGTCTTCACCTGAACCCGGCGCGGCTGCGCGGCCTGAGTCATCGGGAGATCAAGATGCAGCACCCCATCGGCGTACGACGCTTGAATGTTCTCGGTGTCGACCGTGTCGCCCAATTGCAGCTGCCGCGTGAAGGTTCCTTGAGGCCGCTCGGCGATCACTACGCTCTGGCCCTGCTGGTATTCCGCGCGCCGCTCTGCCTTGATCGTCAAGACGTTCCGCTCGGTAGTGATGTCCACACTGTCTGGATCCACCCCCGGCAGGTCGACGCAGACATGGAATCCGTCATCGATCTGCCAGACATCCATGGGCATTCCCATGGGGGTCCGAGTCCCCGACAGCAGCTGGTTCGTCAGCCGATCCATCTGGCGAAACGGGTCGCCAAACGGGTCGAATCGCAACACACTCTCATGCGGCCACCTCCTCAATGCGGGGTTCTTTAACCCGGGGTGATTTCGGCCGTCCGAGTCGCGCCGCCGAAGCTGGAGGGCACACTTAGGGCGGCCAGCTGGCTACTTAGTCAAATAGAGGCTCTACCCCACACAATCCCTGACAAACAGACAGAAGCGCATGAATCTGAGGAGCTTAGCGGCGAGGCGTGACCCCGACTGTACTGATCGCCACGCTCCGAACTCGGCCGACCACCGAATATGGGGGTTGCCTCGTCGCGGCGATGGGTGCAGCCCCTACGTATCGAATCGGACCTCTGTCCGTTTTCCAAGATGAGGGCCGTTGCCGGAGGGTCGCGCATGCCACGACGGGCGCCGTACCACCGGCTCTGTTGCAGCGCCGAGGAAGTTCTTCGCCGATGGCTATGCGGCGGGCCGCGCCGCCTTCTCGCCCGGGTACTACTTCAAGCAGCAGAGCAAAACCCCAACACAGGGATCACCTACAGCCAATGCCAAATTGCAACGCCGACCTGCTCAGCGTGGCCCAGCGGCAGCGCGGTACCTGCAACCCCTGCTTCCTCGCCGTCAACCACGAGGAGCGACCTAGCCATGACAAAAGCGACAGGTGTGATCAAAGGTGATCGGCTGACCATGGCGCTCATCACCCTCGCCGTCCGCGGCAAACGGCCCCCGCTGCAGCGGCTCGGTTGATCACGTGCTGCGGACTAGCGATGACCAACGCGATCGAGCCATCGCAGCCCCGGTGGCCTAAAGCTGAGTGGCCGCCTTGCCTGGCTCGCTAGCATTTGCCGGTGACGAGCCCGTGCTCATCGAGGCGTTGATTCGCACGCACCTTGGCAAGATCCAGCTGAATTGGCTGAGGCTGCATCAGTCGCGGTGATCTTGGAATGTGCGGCAGTGGCTGAGGCATCGGGTGACGGTTCGGCGTCTGGAGAGCGTGCGAAGGACTTCACAGGCATCCGCGCAAACCAAGATCATCATCAACATCGACGCAACATGGCAGCTGGATGGGTCTTTGAATTAACAGGGTGTTCCACCAGTGATTAGTTGGGCGATTGCCGGTGAACCACTGAAACCAGGTCGCGGGAACCGGGCGAGGATCCCGCTCAGAGAACCAAGGGCCTGGCCGGAGTCTCCCGGCCAGCCCTTGGTTCATCGTGCAGGGATGATCACTACCTGGTGTAGTAGCGACCGTAATAATCGCCGACCCTGCTGCGATAGGCGGGCTCGTTGTAGCTGCTCTGGTCAAACTCGGGGGAATCCTTAATCTGGTCCTTTGTCAGATCGACGTAAAGCTTCCCGCTGTCACTGTCGACCCGATCGATGGTGCCGGCCGGCAAAAGCACCTTCTTGCCGAAGATCCACGGCCCAGTATCGACCACGATGTAGCTGGATCCGACCTCATTGGTCGCCTCATCGACCTTACCAATCCCGCCATCGGTAGCCTCTACGTTGTAGCCGACGAGGTTGACGCCGCCCTGCGCTGTCATGCCCGATTGCTCGCGGTAACTCCACGGGTCCCAGGTAGTCATGTCACGCTCCTCTCAGTGAGTTTGTCCTAACGCAGTCGCCAGTTGTTTACCCCTAGCGGGCGCGGGGGGTGGCGTTGTTGTTTGTGCGTCTCGCCGGGGCTGAGTCAATCTTTCCCTTTAGGTCAGCCGAGATAACCACCCCTAGGGGTGAGGATTACTAGCCAGGTGAGCAAATCGAACCGGAGGTCCCCAGAAGATGCCACGGGCAGGCTGTGGGCCGGACATAGGTGCTTGGCCGCTTTGATTTGGGTGTACGACCACAAGCAGCCAGGAGCACGAGAGCAGCGAGCAGCATGGCCAGCAGTGACGGCCAAAATGGGATGAGTGCCGTCCCTCCGGCGATACTTCGTGTCCTTGCCAGCCAGCCAAGTTTTTTGCGGGAGGATTACGTGGCTGCCAGCGGCGGCCATGAGGTCGCTGTGTGGGCCCGGCTTTTGGGCACAACGCCGTACCGGCGGGACTTGGGGGAGTGTCTTATGCGTAAAAGCAGACTGGCTGTACTGGCGGTGGGCCTCAGCCTGCTGGCTGCAGGATTACTGGCACTGCCGTCGAGTGCGGCTACAAGTCCAACTCGCGTGACAATCAATCTGACCACTGTTGTTGACCTTGTCGACAATCCGAACGGCGTGCCAGTCGGAAACATTGCGCCAGGCGACGTCATTGCGGGCAGCTACACCTACAACCCGAAAGCGAAAGATATAAGCCCGCTCGTCGAGTTTGGTGCCTACCCGCACAACCAACAGCCGTACGGCATCCAACTCAACATTGGAAGTTTCTCCGTAGAGACTGATCCGACCAATGTCGACTTCCAGATAGCGATCGGCAACTACTCGAACTCGGACAGTTACAGGGTGACCAGCTTCAACAACGTCAGCACGGAGCCCGGGCCGGGGGTCCAAATCATCAGTTGGGACCTCATTGATCCAATGGGAATCGCCTTGTCGAACGCCGCTCTCAAGAAGACCGCCCCCGTGCTGTCGTCGTGGCAGTTCAACCAGCTCGACGTCGAAGGACGGGAAGACGCTTGGTATCTCATCCGAGCCCATGTCACCCAGGCGGTGAAGGCCGCCTACGATTCCGTGCCAGCACGATGACCGCGATGGTGACTACCGTTCGGGTGACGTCACCGTCGTCATCAACCACTCCATCCGCGCCCGCGAAGCCAGCGAACAACTCGTCGGGACCTCCATCATCGCCGCCGCTCGAGGGCTGAGACCGCATCGCCGCTGTATTTACGTCCTGCCAGAAGCATCGTCGAGCTCTGCTATTTCATTCTTCACACTGGTAGCCTCGGTGCCCCTCAGCCAGGAGTCACGTTGCGTCCTAACGACTGCAACAAGAAGCTGTCTTAGCTGGCGGTCTGATACTTCGTTAGGGTCTGCCGCTCTCAACAGCAGCTCATCCAGCGCGTAGAAGGCGTCGCGGTTTGAATGCCACTTCCGCTGGAAGTCATTCGTCGCCGGCAGCACGTGTCCTTCGCCAAGGGATCTGGTGGTGGGGCCGCTTCACGCCGTACGTGATAACGATGCTGCAAGGGATTGGGACAACCAGCGGCCCACGGCACTCGAGGGTTCTTAGCTGGCGGCGCTGGGGCGCCGACAGGCTCGGTGGCAAACGGATTGCGCTTTGTTGAACCAGACTTGAGTCGGCTAAGACCAGACCTCAACCAGGCCGACCTATGTGGTGGCCCACGAGGAGAGGCGCCAAGCCTAAGATCTTGGGCGCGCCACTCGCTCCGCGCTTGCATTCGACGAACTCACCCGCGCGCTAGGCAATTTGGCCGCCCGAGGTGAACGCACACATTGCATGTCCGGATAGCTGAAGGAGGACCTGGTCGCGCCCGCGGTTGGCGCAGCGTCAGCACCACGGGTCCGCAGATATAGCCTCACCCTGTCCGGTGCGTCGTCACCCAAGCCTCATGCGGCCTACAGACGGAACGATGACCCAAAGGGCTGTCTCTCCGTTCGTGGCTTCAGTAACATCAGCCTTTTATCATCGCCAGCTGGCATCGGTCGCTGTGGACGCCCCCTCAGCCCCATATCAGCCCCTGCGAGTGGTCACCGCTGGCCGGACCTATCTGGAGGTTGTCATGCGGATGTTGCTTAAAGCCGTGTACGACACTGAAGCCACTAACGAACTCTTCCGCGGAGGCGAGGTATGGGACGTAGCAGATCGCATGCTAGAGCGGATTCAACCGCAAGCTTTTTACGGCTTCGTTGAGAATGGACAGCGCGCGATCTTTGCGGTCTTCGACTTGGTGGACCCGTCGGAAATCCCGGTGATTTGTGAGCCCTTTTATCACCTCGTGAAGGGCAAGATAACGCTGACTCCGTGCATGAACCTTAAAGACTTGAAGAAGGGTATTAGGGACGCGACGTTCGAGATGCAGTTTATGCAAGGCCAGTCCCCGCAATAGCCGGTCGCGCACAGCACTTGTCGGTGGTCTGCTCTAGCGAATTATCACCAACCGCGATGTTTTTAGCCTGCAGGATCGCGAGACTAGCCAGTCGGAGATGCGGCGTGACGCTGCCGGTGCTTCTCAGCAGGCGGCTGCGAGACGCTCAGCCGTTGTGGGCACGTTCGGTCGGGATGAGGACTGCCCTCTCCGCGGCTGTCGAAATGTGGCAGCAACAAGGCCCGTGGTTGGATGTCCCGGCAAACGGTGACCGCCCAATTGCCTTGCAGATCGCTGAGCAGGCAGCCGCGCAAATTGAAGGCGGCATCGTTTGGGCATCTCATGGGCCCACGCGGAGCGCCTGTTCAGTTTGGTGCAGAAGCGGGCCCAGGAGCTGGTTGAAGAGATAGCTGCTTTGCCGCCGCTGCCGAAGCAAATCTACGAAATGGGAGATGCGGCCTCCGAGCTGGCCAAACATCGCGAGCACCGTTCGACGTGGGCGTCCTCACCAGCACGAATCAGGATTTCCTGCTCACCCGTGACGTCGGCAACGTGTGCCGCGACGCGATCGATGAAGGTTTCGCCCGCATGCCGGACGGCGCGCCGCGAATCGCCTTCATCTTCCGGAATTGACGGCCGTGGCTGTCCGGTACCCGCTTCCGGCGGCTTAAACCAGCGCTTCGAATCAGATACGGCGTTGACCAAGGCTGGGAGCCCGGACTGTGGCGAGTCGGGGACATTGCGACGCGCCCGGAGGACCGCACTTTCGGCAAGCTTGCGAATCTGGGCTCCGCCGTCGGCGTCGCCTGGGCATCATAAGGTTTCGGTGCTTGCTGCCATGGGGCAGGCACTGCGGTCTTCTATTTTCACCAACACCGAACAAAAAGGAGCCTCAGTGAGTGTTGGTGAGGAAGCTGGTCACCTCCTTCAGCGCGCCAGCGGCTCAGGGGAACGTTCAGGCTTGGCGATCCTCGAAGCTGTGAGAAAGGTAACCGAGCTCAATAGCGTTGCCCATGTCCCCAGACATCTCGTTCGGGCGGTAGGGCCATGCGAGCCCCAAAGTTCGCCTCCGAGCGGAAATTCTTGTCCCAAATCCGGCGCTAGGGCTGGGCGATCGCGACCAATCTGTTTAGACTACCTGCCGGAAGATAACGGTTTGGTCTCATTTTCTCGGGGGAGTGCGTGCACGTGGCTCGAACCGTCTCCGCAACGGGCGATGCTGCCGCACCTTGGAGTGCGGAGAGCACGACATGTGGTTCCGGCATTCGAATGCTGCGATACGCAGATGTGCCTGCGGCAGTTGTGCCCGGTGCCATGCAGGTCGCGTACCTGGCAGCTTCAACCACATCAGCAGAGTCGACAGCCAGCGCGCGTGTGGGGCGCAAGGAAGCAAGTCGCCACGCCGCACGACTAGCAATCAGAAATGATGCCGCGCCGAGGCTGAAGGACTCGGCCTCAGAAACGATGCCAATCCTGTGACTAAAGGTGATCCGCAGCAGCTACGCCACTTCAGATCTGAACGTTCGGACCGAGGCCAGGAGTCCTCCGTCGGCTGCGTAGTTCCTGCCGGAAGGAAGCTCTCGATCACCGCCACCGTAATCAACGAATTCCGATGCGAGTCATACCAGGGCAAAGGCCACTGGGGACTCACACAACAGCTTCTTCACTCGGGGAGATTGACATGATTCCAGGTGCGGCCCGGTTAGCTTTACGCCGCCGGCGCAAGGCAATGATCGCATTCGGCCTCAGCGCCACCCTTGCACTCAGCGTCCTGGGCATTCAGTCCGCCTCGGCTTCGACCAGGTCAAGACTTGCTTTGAGCTTGAATCCGGATCGGTCGAATGCGGTGCGACTGGACGGCTCGACGGTGAAGGGAAAGATCTATGTCTTCGTGAGGAACTCGAAGACCCTCGACAAGGTCGACTTCTACCTGGACAGCTCATCGCGCACGAAGCCGCCCGTACGAACCGAAACCGACCCGCCCTTTGATTTCGCGGGTACCGCTGACGACGGCACGGCGGTTCCATACGACACCACGAAGCTATCCGATGGATCCCACAGCATCAGCGTTGTACTCACGTGGTCGAACGGCACTACCTCCCGCCGTGGTGGGAACTTTGCGGTCGCTAACAGCGGCGCAACGACAACGCCCCCCGCCTCGCCGACGACATCGACCACCGCCTCCCCTACAGCAACAAACACCGCTTCGCCGACGGCACCAAATACCACGGTGCCGGCCACCCCCACGACGGCACCAACAACGGCCACCGCAACGCCAACGACTGCGCCACCGACCCCGGCGACGACGACGCAAACACCGACGTCGTGCCTGGCTGGGGGTGGTGTTGCGATTGGCAATGGCGACGACGCCCAGAGCGTGGTGAATGCGCACGCTGCTGGTACGACCTACATTGTCGAGGCCGGTACCCATCTGCGGAATTTCAGCGTCCAGCCCAAGTCCGGCGACAGGTTCTGCGGGGAGCCGGGTGCGGTGCTGGACGGTGGGCGCAGC
>Ga0307288_10000319_pt1 | contig 16908 bp, 19 predicted proteins | sample ER_DNA_142_FD_194469 | JGI IMG/M metagenome (GOLD analysis project Ga0307288, IMG submission 194469) | Bulk soil microbial communities from the East River watershed near Crested Butte, Colorado, United States - ER_DNA_142 | ecosystem: Environmental > Terrestrial > Soil > Floodplain | place... | reverse complement strand
TGCCGATGGTGCCCGGGACACCGGAACGGTGTACCCACGACTACGCCCGCCACGGGGTAACCAGCCTGTTCGCCGCGTTCAACATCGCCACCGGAGAAGTCATCTCCGATCTTCACCGCCGCCACCGCGCCGTCGAGTTCCGCAAGTTCTTGATCACCATCGACAAGGCGGTCCCCGAGGACCTGACGTCCACATCGTCTGCGACAACTACGCCACCCACAAGACCGACATGATCAACAACTGGCTCGCCCGTCACCCCCCGCTTCCACGTCCACTTCACCCCGACCGGATCATCCTGGGTCAACCAGGTCGAACGCTTCTTCGGCCTGATCACCGACAAACTCATCCGACGCGGAGTCCACACCAGCGTCGCCGCCCTCGAGGCGACATCCGGCAATGGATCGACACCTGCAACGAGAACCCGAAACCCTTCGCCTGGACCAAAACAGCAGACGAAATCCTCAACTCGCTCGCAATATATCCGGCGCGCATTTCAGGCGCAGGACGCTAGTGTCGAGCTGCGCAACCCCCAAATGCTCGGGCCCTACCTGACTCCGACAAATATTGGGATTCGCCAGACACGGGCAATCAGCAGTTGCGCCGCGCAGCTGCAAGTGCGGGGCAATGAAGGCGCTTTATGAACTTCGGAAGTAATCGATCGTGTGCAGCAGGCCCTCTCGCAGCTGCACAGTGGGCTGCCAGTCGAGGACCTTTCTGGCCAAAGTGATGTCCGGCTGACGGCGGACTGGGTCATCGGCCGGCAACGGCAACCGCTCAACGGCGGAAGCAGTTCCAGTCAGCTCGATAACTAGATCCGCAAGCTCCGCAATCGTGAACTCGCCAGGGTTGCCGAGGTTGACCGGACCCGTGACAGCGTGCGACGTACCCATCATCCGCACCAGACCATCAACGAGATCATCGACGTAACAGAAGGACCGCGTCTGCGTGCCGTCCCCATAAATCGTCAGAGACTCGCCTCGCAGTGCCGACATCACGAAGTTTGACACCACGCGGCCATCTCGAGGATGCATTCGCGGACCATAGGTATTGAACAGCCGGACGACCTTGATGGTCAGGTCGTGCTGGCGCCAGTAGTCGAAAAAGAGCGTCTCTGCGGCTCGCTTGCCCTCGTCGTAGCAGGCACGTACGCCGATCGGGTTGACGTGACCCCAATAGTCCTCTCGTTGCGGATGAACCTCCGGATCGCCATACACCTCCGAAGTGGACGTCAGCAGGATCCGAGCCCTAGTCCGCTTGGCCAGGCCAAGCATATTGATCGACCCATGCACGGCAGTCTTCGTGGTCTGGACCGGGTCGCGCTGGTAGTGCACCGGCGACGCGGGGCAGGCCAGGTGGTAGATCTCATCGACCTCGACGTAAAGCGGAAATGTCACGTCGTGCCGGATCAACTCAAATCTAGGATGCTTGAGCAGGTGCTCAACGTTGCACCTTGTTGAGGAATAGAAGTTGTCGACGCACAGCACCTCGTGCCCGGATTGCAGTAGCCGGTCGCACAAGTGCGACCCAATAAACCCCGCTCCCCCCGTCACCAGCACCCGTCGACCGTCAAACATCCCAAACCCCAGATCAGAATCCCAAGGCGAGATTTTACAGGAGAGCGGCTCCGGTCTTAGCGTTTCCGGCCGCCGCGGCAGCCAGTTACAGGGTTCTTCGATCTTTAGCGGCGTCTGCGGACGGCGGAGGCTCGTGTCGTAACCGATTGTGAGCTCGGATGCTACGTCAATCGTGATCGATCCCTCGGCACCGTACGCGTCAGGGATTCGGGCTGCGCTGCCGGGGGTGAAGATTGCGGTCGACAAGTGGCATCTGGTCGCGCTCGCGAACACCATGGTCACCGAGGTCCGGCAATGCGTCACCCGCGACCTGCTCGGCCGCCGCGGCACCGTCGCCGATCCGATCTGGGTCAACCGACGACTCCTGCTGACCGGTGCCGAGCACCTGTCATCGAACCAGTGGAACCGGCTCTGGCGATCCTTCGACACCTGCGACCCGACGAGGGAGGTTCAGGCCGCGTGGGCGGTCAAGGAACGCCTCCGCCTCCTCCTCCGCGAGCGAGAGCCGTCGAAGATCCGGTGGCGGCTGGCCGACTTCTATGAGGCCGCGATCGACGCCCACCTGCCCGAAGCGACCCGACTTGCCGGCACCGTCCAGACCTGGTGGCCAGCCATTCTCACCGCGCTCATTAACGATGTCGACAACGCCCGAACCGAAAGGTTCAACCGATCATCAAACAAGTCAAGAGAACAGGCTGCGGCTGCCGCAACATGATCAACTAACAGCGGCGTATCCTCACCCACACCGCGGTCACCCGACCGCAAAAATCAGCAGCATGAACGGGTCACACCCCGCTCAAGCTCGCAGAGGCCCGATGCCATCTTCGATGTCTCGACATGCACGTCCTTGATGTGGAGATGGACGACCAGCAACGGCTAGTGCTCACCATAGAGTCGGGTCAGATGGAGGCTGTTGGGCCGCCCTGTGGCGTGCTCGCAGTCGGCCATGGTCGTCGAGTCCGGGTGCTGCACGATGCGCCTTCGCCCGAGTCGCTCTACTGAGGATCCCGACCCGATCAATTAGTGCGCTACTCGCTTCCGGAGCCGTTACAGCGCGGATATCGTCGGGCAGGCGGGTCGGCGGGGTGACGATCTGGTCGCCGGCTTGGATTTCGATGGTGTTGGCGGCGCAGCCTGGCCTCTATGACGACAGCTCCACCGCCGGACTGATCGATCCCGTCTGCGGGCGCTGGCGACTAGGAGGCGGAGCAGGTAAGCCCGAGCCACTTGGATTGGCACGAGGCTCGCAACGACGTCTGAGCATCGGTACGCTGCGCGAACCTTCACTCATAGCCGAGCACGTCCTTGCGCCGGCGTCCCCAAGCGAGCGCGGACGCGATGGCGTCCTCGATGCTGAATGAGGCGCGCCAGCCGAGCAGGTCTCGTGCCTTGTCGACATTGGCGAATGCACCCACGGCGTCGCCCGGTCGCGGCGCGGCCTCGCTCACCGGGACTGGCTTGCCGTAGACCTTCTGGAAGGCCTGCACGAGCTCCCGCACCGTGATGCCGTCACCGGTGCCCACGTTGATGACTGTGCTGAACGCGCCCACCGACGCGAGCACATCGTCGAACCGCTCCACAGCGGCCACGTGCGCCTGGGCCAAGTCCCAGACGTGGATGTAGTCACGGATGCCAGTGCCGTCGCGGGTCGGGTGCTCCGTGCCGGTCATCGTGAACGAGTCCTTGAGGCCCTGCGCCGCCATGACGAGCTGACCGAGGACGTGAGACGGCTCGTGGACGTGCATCCCGGACTCAAGGTCCGGGTCGGAGCCGATGGGGTTGAAGTAGCGAAGGATGATCGCGCGCAGCGGGGTAGCGGCGGCCATGTCCTGGAGCACCATCTCCACCATTCGCTTGGTCCGGGCATACGGCGAGGGCGGGTCGAGCGGGGAAGCCTCGTCCACCTCGAAGTCCTTTGCCGTGGCGTAGAGGGACGCACTGGAGGAGAACAGGACCCGCGGCTTGCCGAGTCGCACGAGCTCGTCGAAGAGCTCCAGGGACTTGCACACGTTGTCGCGATAGTACTCGAAGGGTTGCTCGACCGACTCCGGTACGACGACGCGCGCGGCCATGTGAATGGTGCAGTAGATGTCCGGGTGCTCCTCAACGATCCTTCGCAGCAGGGGACGATCGGCGATGTCGCCCTCGTAGAAAATGCGGTCCTTGACGAACACCCGTGGCCCGGACGCCAGCGAGTCCAAGATCACCGGGGTGTATCCCGTCTGCTCCAGCGCCTTGGCCGTCGTCGACCCAATGTATCCGGCGCCGCCGGTAACGAGAACCTTCACCGGCAGTCGTCTAGCGCCAAGGGAAGACTCTCGAGTATTTCCTTCATCAAGGGTTCGACCTCCGCCAACTTCCGCGCGGCGTCTGCACCCCGAATTGATGAAGGACTTCCTCCCTGGCGAGTTGCTTGTTGGTGGCCTGTTCTTTGATCGCGTCCTCCCAGGTCTCCTGATGTCCGTACAAGTGAGAGCTCGAGTGTCAAATAGTAGTCAATTTTGCATGTACCGTCTGGCCCCGTCGGCTGGGACGCGCTCATGATCAAACTCAAGTTTCTAAAGTCCACAGCCACGGCATGCCCCACGGTGAGGCCCCTACTGCGAACAACAGCCGCAACTATGCTTCAGGATGATGGAGGGTCGACAAGATTCAGTCTGCATCGTGCAACAAAGCGAGTGCGTACCTGACCCATGCGCAGGTGCCAGCTCGATCCCGAGTATCGGCTCGTGGTGCTCTTCTTGACCTATACCGAGCCGCTGGGGCCAGATGGCCGCCTCGCGGGTGCGTCGGCTCGATCTCCTGCGCGTAGGGCGCTTGTAGGTGAGTCGGTAACTTCCAGGGTGGGATGACGTCCGGGCCTACAAAGGCGACGAGCGTCGGGACGTGCCATAGCGTTTCCTGTTCGGATGACTTGGCTAGGGATGTGGCTGGCCACTCGGCCAATGTTCTGGTCTTCACTGGCGAGCGGGCGAAAGATGCGGTCTCAGACGTTCCAGCGCGGCCGCTCTGACTGAGGCAGCCGAGCGGCTCGGCATCTCTCGGCGCGTTTCCGGCGCTCCAGCAGCCAATTTGGAACGTAGAAGTAGCAGCCCTCCCGCCGCTTCGGGATCGCGACCTCAATCGTGCCGGCCCCGCTTGCCAAAATCCCGGCACCCGTAGCCGTTGCGGGCGTTGGTGCGTCAGCCGACCGCACGCCCGACGGTGCACCGCACAGCGCGTCGGCTTCGCGCTTCGCAGGTGCATGGGCCAGAACGCGGACAGTCAATACCCGTGGTGGGTAGTGGTCATAGTGACGATCACTTGCGTGAGATTTTTAGCGGCCTCTTCAAGGTTCACGCGATGGCCGTCTTCATCCTCACAGCGCGCTGGACGGTCAGGACTCGTCCCCCACTTTCCCGGCACTCATCGGCGACAAAGCCGGCCTAGCTCAAGCTGTTGCCACTTGTCCGTGCCCTTTAGCACAAATTTGCGATCCTTATTGATTAGAATGATGCGCGGTCGCTGTCGACCAGGCCACACACCTTGGCGGAGAACTGACGCTCCCACCGGCCGCTCGTGAACGAAGTCCTGCAGCATGTACGCGGCTGGCCTCGTGCAGAGGGCGGTTTGCCAAACCCCTCACGGAGAGCCGCTATGGAGTTTGACCACGATCCGGCAGATTGGCTGGTGGCCGTTACGATAGGCAAGCTCAACTCAACCGGAGACTTAGTGCCATGACAACGCTGAAATCGTCAACCTCGCCGACCGCTCGGCCGGCGCCTGTAGGTTGGCAATCCTTCGACCTCCACGGGCGGGTCCGGATGGGCGTCGCACTCGATGCCCCAACTGCGCCGCAGACAGCCGCGATGTTCGCCGATTTTCTGACCGACCATGAAGCCGGGCCACCCGTGGACGGCTTCGACCTGACTGTCTCGGGCGACCTGGAGGACGTCCGGGGAGTTGCATACGCCGAGGAGGATTTCGCTTACCGACCGAACGCGATTTACTTGCGCAATCCGCGGCTGCAGATCATCCGGGACGGTGATCGCATCCGGTTGAACGGGGGCGGGGAACTGCTCACAACCATCCTCCCGTTGGTGGACAGGATGATGGTTGAGCGTGGCGCAGCGATGATTCACGCCGCCACGGTGACGTTCGAGGGCAAAGGAATCGCACTACCCGCTGCCGGCGGCGTTGGCAAGACCAGCACGATCGCGAAGCTGGTAAAGCGGCGAGGCATTGGATTTATGGGTGACGACTGGGCGTTTCTGACGGCTAGTGCTGAGCTCTTGGCCTTCGCCAAGCCTATGTTCATCAAGCCGCATCACCGGCCGATCTACCCGCAGCTCTTCAATCGCACGCACAAGCCGCTCGTACCCAAGACCCTGTCCCGCCCCGTCGGTCGGCTGACGACAATCGTCCACCCAACAATCATCCGATATCCCAAGCTGGCCGCGTTCATCCGAAAGTGGTCTCCGGAGCACATGATGATCGCGCCCGCCGACGCGCTGCCGAACGTCCCGATGGTCCGGTCGGCGCCGCTCACCGCATCGGTTTACTTGGAGCGCCACGACGGGTCGACCCCCGAGCTACAGGACATCGCGCATGACGACATGGTCGCCCGGATGCTCGGCAATTTCCACAGCGAGATGACCATGCATTCCCGCGAGATCGTGAACCTCTTGGGAGCGGTCGGGATGATCCCGTTGCAGAACATCTTCGCGGAGAAGGCCGCGGTGCTGGATCAGGCACTGACGGGGGTCCCGACGTTTTTGCTTCGGGTACCGCGGGCCTGGACCGCCGATCGCGCATCTGACGCCATTGTCGCCGAGCTCGAGACAGTTTTTGCCGGTTCAACATCTCCAGGAATACATAGTTGTGAGCGTTGAGGATCGGCTGGCGGATCTCACTGTCGTCATCCCGGTCCGCAATGCGGCCCGACTTCTCCCGGGATGCTTAAGCTCGGTGCGCCGGCAGCATCCCGCCCGAATCATCGTCGTAGATGGCAACTCAACCGACTCATCGCTTGACATAGCCCGACGGTACGGTGCCACGATCCTCTCCGATGAAGGCAAGGGTCTACCTGTAGCCCGGATGCTGGGAGTGCGGGCCGCCGCAACCAAATATGTCGCTCTGGTTGATGCCGATGTAGTGATCCCAAATGATGCGTTGGCCAAACTACTTAGCGACTTCATGGCCGGCGGCTACTGTGCCCTTCAGGCAGGTCTATACAGCGTTGGTGGCCCCGGCTACTGGGGACGGGCGCTCGCCCAACACCACCGCTGGGGCAGAAGCAAGACCTGGTTCGGCCTTGTTGCGACGATCTTCGAGCGGGACACGCTGCTTAAGATCGGCTTCGACGACCGGTTCATATCAGGCGAGGACATCGAGCTGCGCTGGCGGCTGGTGCGAGCAGGGCACAAGGTCGGCGTTTCCACTGAAACAGTGGTTACCCACAGGTTTGATGGCGACTCATTTGGCTTCGCGTGGAATCAGTTCAGCATGGACGGGCGTGGGCTGGCGGCCATGGTGGCCAAGCATGGCTGGGCAGGAGCTCGATTACTCGCCCTACCGGCCGCCGCGATGGTACGCGGAGTGGGCCTTAGCCTGCTCCGACTCAAGCCGCAGTGGATTCCGTACTACCTTTCCTTTGCAGCAGGCAATTACGCTGCAATGGCTGGCTGGTTCGCCCGACACCCAAGGACGACGTCTTGACAATCACCTGGCCACGGCGTCTGCTACCGACTCGCGGTCGGCCCCGCATATCGGGAGCGAGCCGCGACCCATCGAACACCTCCCAGGCGAGGTCAATAACCGGCAACGCATTCGGTATGGTCTCAGGTCGAGTGGCGGCGATGGGCCTTGGCTTTATCTTCTGGCTGATGGCGGCACACGCAGCACCGCAGGCTGATGTCGGGTTCGCCGCGGCGGTGGTGTCTGCCATGATGCTGTGCACACAGTTCGCCCAGCTCGGGGTCGGCTCGGCGTTTATCTCCCTTCTGCCTTCCGAGCGCCGGCCGCCCGCTCATTTGCTCGATATCGCCCTCACATTGACCGCGGTCGGCTCTGCGGTGGTCGCGACGGCTTTCCTGCTCGTCGCCAGGGCTTGGTTGCCGGAGCTCGGACGGGTCAGCGCGACGCCAACATGGACTGCGGCGTTCCTCGCGATGTGCGTCTTCGGCACTATTGGCATTGTGCTCGACCAGGTGAATGTCGGCTTTGGCCGTGGAGCGCAGGTGGTGATCCGGACGGCTGCATTTGGGGGGATCACACTGGTTCCGTTGGCCGTCATGCTTGCGGTCGGCGTGCCTATGAATGCCATGGAGCTGGCAGCGTGCTGGGTTGCCGCTGGAGCAGCCGCAACGGCTGTGGGGCTTCTCCTGCTTCGAAGGACGGTACCGATCGAGTCGGTCGGCCCAGATGAGCCCCGGGGGGCGGTTCAACGGAGCTATACTTACCGTCCGCGGTGGGAGCGGGCCCTCGGGGGCCGCATGATGACGGTAGGACTAGCCAACCACCTGCTGACGCTATGGGAGCGAGCGCCGGGTCTGATTCTCCCGATCGTCGTAACTGAGCTGCTATCGCCTGAGGCAACGGCCGTCTGGTACGTCGTGTGGATGGGCGCATGGGTCGTGTTTACGGCGCCGATATCCGTCGGGATAGCACAGTTCGCTGAAGCGTCTCGACGTCCTGAGGCGGCAGCAGCAGCTACCCGCACTGCGTTGCGGGCGTCGCTGCTCTATGCGGGCGCCGGGGCGGTCGTGGTCGCCGCACTCGCGCATCCAGTCTTGCATCTGCTCGGTCCGCAATACGCCGCTCAAGGTGCCACGCCCCTCCGCTTACTATTACTCGGAGTATTGCCGCTCGCAGTTGTGAGCGCCTACTACGCGCAATGCCGCGCGAGTGGGCGGTTGGCTGAGGCAATTGGGCTCGCTACAGTGGCCGGGCTTGGCTCGGTGGCCCTTCCAGCCATGGCAGGAACACAGTACGGACTCGCTGGCATGGCGGTTGCATGGGTCGCCGTTCAGACGATCGCGGCAGGATGGGCAGGGATGAGGCTTTGGGCAGCACGGTCTTAACGGACAGCGAACAGGTCAGCCAGGCAACGACCCAAGTGGTTGACCCGAGGAGGTCCGGGAAAGCGGTCACCGCCTGGTTGCCCTTCGTTCTGCTGCCCACATCACTCATCCTCTGGCTGTCGTCGGTCGGATCGATCGATATGGCAGCAATGAATGACTACGGGCTGGTCTCAGTGCTGCCGGCGAGAATTTGGGCGGCCCTGATTTTGCTGATCCTAAGCTTCGCCGTGTGCTGGCGCCGGTTCAACCCCGCCGGAGCCTTGCTGGCTCTTCACATCGTGCTGTTCATCGTGATGTTCTATGGGATTCCAGCGGTAGCCGGAGATAGTCCGCGGGGGCCCATCGTTTACCGCCACGCTGGCATCACCGAATATCTGACTCGGATTGGCATCGTCGATACGAAACAGGACGCCTACCTCAACTGGCCGGGTCTTTTTATGGGCCTAGGCTGGACCGTCAAGATCGGTGGCATGCCGAGCGCCCTGGCGCTTGGAAAATGGGCGACCGTCGCCGTCAACCTGATGTACCTCCCGCCGCTCCTGATGCTGCTACGGGCCCTGACCCGGAATTCCCGGCTGATCTGGGCAGCCGCGCTGCTCTTCTTCGTCCTCAACTGGGTCAATCAGGACTACCTGGCACCCCAGAGCATCACTTATGTGTTCTACCTGACGATCTTGACTCTCGTGCTGACCTATTTGAGGCCTCTCGGTGTCGTCGACTCGGCACAACCCCGAGGACGTTTGGGCGCACCGGTCAAAGGTTCGGTTGGCGCCTCGCAAGACGAGAGGCTAGCCAGCCGCTGGAGCCGGTGGCTGCCCACTTTCCGGCCGGGTCCCCTGCCGCACGACGTGCCCGAGACGGCTGTCGGCGGCACGACTGGGGTTTTGGTAGCAATAACAGTCATCGTGCTGTTCGGAGCGGCGGTGACGAGCCACCAGCTCACGCCCTACGCCGTCTTTTCTGCCGTGACCCTGCTTGTACTAACAGGACATTGCCGGGTGCGCGGGTTACCCGTTCTAATGGCTGTGATACTCGTAACTTGGACGATCTTCGTCGCTGGTGGCTACATTGACGGCCACCTGTCGAAAATCGCGACAAGCACCGGGCTTAAGACCTCGGCGGCCTCGAATGTCACAGGGCGACTTACGGGCAGCAATCAACACCAGCTCGTCGTCTGGGAGCGGGTGGTCTTTACTGCTACTGCCTGGATGCTGGCGCTGGCTGGAGCCTTCTACAGATTTCGCAGCCGGCACCGAGACTATGCGGCCGCATTACTAGCGGTCGCGCCAATGCCGCTCTTCTTACTGCCGTACGGCGGTGAAGTGCTGATGCGCATCTACTTTTTCATGCTTCCGTTTGTTGCCTTCTTTGCCGCCACCTTGTTCGTACCAGACGCCACCGACGCGCCGACGACGGAGAGTTCGGTAGCTGGGGCACTGCGCCGGACACGAGATGTCATCCTCTTTGGCGGCATTGCGAGCATCCTTATGATGGGCAGCTTCGTCGCTCGATACGGCAATGAGCGCATGGATTACTTCACGCCCCACGAGACCGCCGCTGTAAAAGAGCTATATCAGTTGGCTCCGAGGGGTTCTTGGCTGCTAGCCGAGGTCGGCTACCTGCCCTGGCGCTACCAGGACTATGAGTGGAGCAGAACTGACCCCTCACTGGCCGGCCACCGCTACTTATCGCTGGCGCAGGAGTGGGATCTGGATCCGACCAGGTCCGCGCGGGATATGGCTGTCTGGACTGCCGAGACCCTACGCGGCAACGCCACTGCAGGACGACCGCCTGGATTCCTCATTCTTAGCCGCTCACAACGCGCCCACGAAGAGATTCTCGGCGGCCTGAGCCAAACGGCGATGGATGATTACGAGCGGATCCTCGTCCGGTCCGGCAAATTCCAGCTGGTTTACGCAAACGAAGACGCAAAAATCTATGCTCGGGTACAGGAAAGCAAACGATGAAACGACTCAGATGGACGGGGTTAGCGGCGATCCTCTCTGGAGTCGTGCTAGTCATGGCATTGGCCTTGCCGCCTGGGTCCGGATGGAGAGCTGCGGCCGCTCTCGTGTTTGTATCAATTTGTCCCGGCGCCAGCCTGGTGCCGCTGCTCGGGCTGAGAGACAGGGCAATGGAGCTTGTGTTGGTCCTGCCGGTTAGCTTCGCCCTGGTGATTCTGGTAGCGATTGCACTCTTCTACTCCGAGCTCTGGTCTCCCGAGCGGCAACTTGCCGTTCTTCTAGCGATCTGTGCCGGGGGGCTGGCCGCCCGGCTGATTAGGCCCAGTACAAGTAGTCAGAGTCCGGCATAGTCCGAGCAGGGTATCGGACTAGAGGCGAATGTTGATGATCGTGGCGGCCAGCGATTGCGGTCTGGCAGTTGGGAGGCAGCAAGGTGCCGGGCACTAGCGCTCTAACGATCGTGCTCGAGACTCTGAGCTTGCGCCATCTGAGCCCACTCTACTTTCTGCCACTCGTGGCACTTCTGGCCCTCCTGCTCGAGCGAGAGTTAATACGAGCATCCAGCGGACCCGGCGCCAGGGCCGCGATTCGGATTCTTGGCCTGGCGACCCTGCCACTTCTTATTGCGTTCGTGATGCTCGTCGCACTTCGGCTCAACTACATCTTCGGCGCATCTTGAGTACAGATCCAGTTGAGTACTTACAGCCCCCCCCATCGGGAGTCCTCGCCGGTCCTGCCCGGCCGACGCTTGTGTATCTCGCGGCACTGGTAGGCGCTGAGGCTTTCGTCCGGAGCTTTGGCGCTTTCTCGGGCGCGACTTGCTACGCGCTAGGATTCGTCATCCTCGTCAACGTTACGGTCATGGCGTACAGACGCTTCGACGGCGAAGGGGTACGCTGGCGCCTCGCGGCGGTCGCCGCGGTTCCATTTCTTGACCGCCTGCTGGTACTTTCCGTGCCGCCGTTCGCGTGGGGTGCCTTCGAGGTGTCCGCCCTGTGGGGCCTGCCCCTCCTGGTCACGGCCATAGCAATCGGCCGGCCTCCACTAGTCCCGCAACCCGCGCACTTGCTGGGTCAGCCAGTCGCGGCGGCTCCATTCGGGCGGCCGAGCCGCACGACGTCGACGATCCTGGCTGTGCAGGTGCCGATCGTGGCATTATGCCTTGGCGTCGTCGCAGCAGCGTCAGCACCTCCGGAGACGGCGCCGATCGAAAGGGGCCCGCTGATAGCTGTCGCCGCAGTTGTCTTTGCGTTCTGCGCGCAAGAGTGGCTGTACCGGCTGGTCGTTCAACCTGTCGCCGCCGAGGTATGGGGTGACCGTGTCAGCACGCTGGCATGTTCTGCTCTTGTCGCCTTTACATCGGTAGCCGCGCTCTCCGAGCTGGTGCCGATCGGGCCTAGCATAGTTCTGCTGTCAGTCGCCGTGAGCCTGCTGTTTGGGCTGTCTACAGCTCGGGGCCTTCCGCTCGCCTTTATAGTTTTAGGCCGTGGGCTGTTCACGCTCTGCGTCGTCTCGGCCTCCGTCGTCGGATAGCTCTTATTGCGGCTTCGCAACCGAGTATTAATCCGAACCGACGTCGTTCCGGCCGGTGCAGCCAGCTCGTTGAGGGCGGCTAGTATGGTGCAGCGCGCCTTAGCGATCACTAACTCGATCGAGTTGTTGAACAGCTCGGCAAGATATCTGGTGCCCGCCTCCCGATTGTTCCGGCCCGTTGATCTCCTGATGAACTGCCCGCGATAAGGATTGCGGCACGTGCGCTGCAAAGAGATGCGCGCAAATTGTGTCCTGTGCCTGGGAACGAACATCTGTGTTCTCCCAGGCGGTGAGGACCCGGCGGTCATGACGCCAAGCAAGGCACAGCCGCACTGCCAGGATCGCCAGCACGCCGCCGCGGCCCGAGATGATCACCAACGCGATGATGATTCTCGCGATCACTGCGCCGTATTGCGGTCTGCGATCAGCGTGATCCAGCCAAGAAACCCCGGACGACGGGGCCTAAACCTCACGCAGTTGCACAGCGCGCACTCAGTATCCGAAGGGCTACGCCGGTAGTGCTGATGAGCATCTTGGTCATGGTCACAGTTGAGGCATTTAGTGGTTGTGGGCGCATCGTGGCGCCACCCGTGCGCAGTCCGTCGGCGCTGAATCTTTGGCACAGCTGTTTCTCCGGGAGGGAGTGACTGGCTACCGCAACTTGCACAATCTACGGTACGAGCGGAGATCAAGCTCGGCTGAGGATCTGCCGAGAATGACCGATCGCTGGCGGTCGGGAGTTTCAGCAGCGCCATCGGCCGTGGCATCAGCCACCAGCCGTTGAGCTCGGGCAGCTGATCGACCACTCCGAGACCGGCAGCCAATACGCCGCCGTCCGGTGATCGACCGCTTGGACGTGAAGCAGATCGCTTGGTCGGTTCAGTGGCGTCGCTAGGGCGACGCCTTGATGAAATTTAGCTATCGGCCTCTACAAGTCCGACGACGCCAGCACCCCAGGGTCTTCCACGTGGCGCCATAAGAGCTTGGGCGACGTCGGATAGGCCACCTCGGCCTAACGCCCTGTCCCGGACCTCACCCCCCCTTGCCGTGACTAGGTTCGCCGCCTTGCGGCGTACGGATCGGGGTAGAGCCGGGAGTGGACCCAGAGGGGTGTCGGTCGTAGACCCGCACCCAGTCGATTTCCATCCATGATTTATGCAGCGACGTGCCATTGGGAAACCAGTCAAGCTGGATCGTCTGATGCATTGAGCCGGGCGGGCGGTGCGACACCTTCGTACTGCGGAACCACTCAACGCCGTCGACATATCCGGTGATCTCTTTAGGTTGCCAATCCAACGCGAAGTTATGCCACTGAGTGGTGTCAACGGTCTTGGACGCGCGGACTTGCTTATTGTGGCAACCGTAGTGGAGGTAGAAGTTTACGACGCTAGTGTGTTTTCCGCCCTCTCCGTAATCGACCTCTCCGTCGCACGGCCAATTCTTTGAGTCAGGCCAGAGCAGAAGAACGGGGTGATACTCGGAGTCCCGGAGATTCGTCCTCATCCGGACTTCCCAGCGGCCGTACTTCTGCCGGCCAAACTTTGCAGACATGCCGCCCGTCGTGCCGGACGAGTCTCCTGTGACACGGGCGACGCTGCCGTTCACCTTCAATGCACTCGGCCTCCGAAGGCCTTTGCCGGCGTTGCCCGAGGCGTTGTATACCTTCCACTTCGACCTCTTTGGGGCACCCTTGTATTTGAACTCGTCCCCCGCGATCACGGATCCCCACCCGTTGACGACCGCCGCTTCGGTGCCGTTATCGGCGGTCTGGGGATTGGAGCCTCTCCTGGTGCTCGAAGTGGCCTGAGCAGCCGGGGTCGTCAGCGTCTCCTGCGGCGTCGGGCTGCCATCATCTGAGGTGCTTTGCGTCGGGGCAGAGCAGGCTCGTACGGGTGTACCGTCACTCATCCGGTTGCCATTCTCGACCACGGTCTGTCCCGTGGTCCGGCAGATGCTCCAGTGAGCAGCGGGGGCGAATATATTCCTCTTGAGAGCGACCTGCCTGGCCTCGGTGACGATTGCGAACTTCCCGCCGCTCAACCAGTTGTCAGTGATCACAATATCCGAAGTGCTGTTACCGTCCTCCATATAGATAGCCGCAATGCCGCCGCCACCGAGGTCGTAATTCGAGCAGGAAATTGTGACGCCTTTGGTGCCGCGCAGGCGAGTACCGCTGTAGGAGACGGCTTTGTTGGTGGCGGGCCCGTGAATGTAATTCTCCACCAACTTAATCCCGCTGACCTCGCCTGCGGTTGATCCGTCGGATGTAATATCAATCGCAGTTCCACCGCCAGAAAGATTCGAGTGTCTGACGGTCAGCTGACTTGTGCCCGTCGCAATGACGCTCGTGGCAGTGACACGGTCGAGGGTGACGCGTTGGCCTGTGACCGTGATCTGACCTTCGACGCTTACGTTGCGGATGACGCTGTCGTCACCGGAGACAGTCAGTGGCCCTCTTAACCTTGCGTCGGTCAGCCTGCTCTTTGGCATGGCAAGCGAACTGGTGTTCGATATTTGCAGCCGGCCGAGCGCGCCGGTACTTGTGGCATCGGGTTTGGCCATGCACGTGAAAAGATTTGAGGACGTATCGAAGTACGTGACGAGCCCGACGCCGACTAGGCCACTCACCACGATGAAGACCAGCGCTGCAAGGAAGCCATGCCTACGACGAGCGCGCCTGGCGACGTAGCGACGACGTGGCGTGGCGTCTTGCATACGTCTCCTGTTCTGTGCCGCCGGGGCGATTAGCGTTGCATGGAGACTGCGGTCGTCAGGCAAGTCGTTCCGGGCTGCCGCACTGCATGAGTGAAGTCAAACCATATGTCTGCGAGCCTCAGGGAGACGCGCAGAGATTCGGTCCATGCAAGTCGAAGCTAAGTATACGAACGCTAGCCCTGCCCCGAGGTCTGGATCGGAGACCAAAAGTCTGCGAGCCGCGCGTAAGTATGGTCACATGCCAGGAACTCAATTTCGTTGACCGGGATCATTTGTTTTGTCGACCGCTCCCTTGTGCCCGCGGATGTTCGTCTTCTGCCCTTCCGACTCGTTCCATCATGCGTGAGTGCTTCGAGGGGGATCCAGGGCTCGGCGACCGCCTACTGCAACCTCAAGATATGCTCGAGAGACGGGTTTCGGCCGGCGACTTAGCCGCCAATACGTGTGATTGCCATCGACGCGTCGCCCGTGGTGACCGAAGGCGGACAATAGCGAGGTGCTGGTTCTGCGGCTCAGCGAACAACTTCGGATACTTGCGACGCTGCCCACGATGTGATCGAAGTGCCTTAAGTACGCCTCTTGCCCCGAGGAAGAGCTTCCTGATGAATCCCTCGTTTGCTTCCCCCTTAGTCTCCTCCGACTTGAGTACCGAGGTGCGCCATATCGCCCGTTTGCCGAGTCTCCAGAGTGACACCATCAACGGATAGTCGAGCCAAATCACTGTATCCGCCCGAGGCCAAACCAGGTCGCGCACAACTGCTTTGTTGCCATCGGTCACCCAACGATTTCCTGAGATTGCCGCACTTGTCCGCTGTCGTAATACAGGAAGGGGCACTGTGCTGAAAGCCGGACCGAAATACAGGGAGTCGAGTTCTATGTGAGGCGCATCAATGGCAGCGGCTAGCTCGCGGGCCAAGGTGGTCTTGCCCGAGCCAGTCCTCCCCAGTATCAGGATGCGGCGAGACCAGCGTAGGGTATTAGCGGGATCTGGCGTTACTAGCATAATCGAAGGGCGCCCGTCTTCTTGACGGTTCATCATCACTCGAACTCGTTGCGTTGCTTACCGGGTGTTCGCACCGAGCCACCTGACACTAGCGACAAAGGATAACCAGGATTCATAGCGTGCGACTCGAACCAGAGCGTCACGCGGCTGGCTCGTGGAGCCATCGGCGCCGCTTTGATTGCTCGTTGCTTCTGGGATCGAAACGATACTCATCGGCATTGCCGCGATTCTTCTGCTCAGCGGCGATGGTGCGAAGAACACGGAAACCATCACGAATCGGGCTGAGATTGCTTACTCCAAACAATCTTGGAGACTCGTAAGATGCCACCTCGGCGATCCGCAATCCCGCGTTGAAGACGCGAATATTAATTAAAGTTTCGACCTCGAAGCCATCCCCCCATCGCTTCTTGGTCGGATCGTCGGCCAACGACCCGGGGTCAAGACCGAGAGTCGGACGGATCTCGGTCCAGAAGGCGTTGTAGCCATAACACAGATCACTGTACCGGGTGCCGTATCGCAGGCTCGTAATACCGTTGAGTACTCGATTGCCAAGCGCGCGTCCCCAGGTAATGTCGCTCGACCCGCCCCCGAGAGCAAATCGACTGCCCTTCGCATAGTCAGCGCCTGCTTGGAGAGCGTCTACGAAGTAGGGAATCTCGCCTGGATCCATGGATCCGTCCGCATCGATCATTACCGTAATTTCCGATTCCACTGCATCAAAACCACAGGCGAGGGCGTTTCCCTTGCCGCAGCGATTTTGCTGCAGAATCTGGACGTCCGGCCATAATGAGCGAGCCACCAGAATGGTGTCATCCTGAGATCTGCCGTCAACTAGAATAATACTTTGAACGCCCTTAGGCATGCGCTCGGCGAGCCAAGGCAAGTTTTTTGCCTCGTTCATAGCCGGAATGACGACGGAAATCCCCGGTCCATCCTGGTCTAAGTCTCGGCGTGAGCCTGGAACTAGTACCCGAAGAGCGGCGGTGTCCACGGGAAGCGTGTCCCTGATTTCGCCCATGTCTCTGATTTCGCCCATGTCCCTGATATCGCCCCGGGAA
>Ga0307288_10000317_pt1 | contig 16961 bp, 13 predicted proteins | sample ER_DNA_142_FD_194469 | JGI IMG/M metagenome (GOLD analysis project Ga0307288, IMG submission 194469) | Bulk soil microbial communities from the East River watershed near Crested Butte, Colorado, United States - ER_DNA_142 | ecosystem: Environmental > Terrestrial > Soil > Floodplain | place... | reverse complement strand
GACGGGGCAACCACCTGGCAGCAGTTCGTCCGGATCACACTGCCGATGGTCAAACCGGCGCTGGTCGTGGCCGTTCTCTTCCGCACGCTCGACACGTTGCGCATGTTCGATTTGCCATACGGCATGATCGGAGCCGGCAAGTACCGGGTGGAGACTCTGTCGGTCTTCGCCTACCAGGAAGCGAGCCAGAGCCGGTACGGTCCCGCTGCGGCGTACGCCATCGTCTTGTTCATCTACGTGCTTCTGGTGGCCTTCCTGTTCGTCAGGGTTCTGGGTGCCGAGGTGATCGGCGACGCTGATGTCAAGAAGAAGAAAAAGAGGAAAGGTGAGCCGCCACCTGACGAAGCTCGTGTGGAGGCAGTCATGGGTGAGGCGATCGGAGGTGCGCACTGATGTCCACCACAACCGCTGAAGTACGCGAGGAACATCTCAGCAAGGAGGAGGTGGAGGCGCTCGCCCACCCGAAGCAACCCCTCCGCCGGCGGGTCGGGGTGATCTTGTCCTACGTGGGAATGGGCCTGATCGTTCTCTACTGCATCATCCCCTTTTACTGGATGGTCGTCTCCGCATTTCGAGATCCTACGGAAGGGCGCAGCACTGAGTTCATCCCGAGCCCGGCGTCGATCGAGAACTTCAAGAGCGTGTTCTCGGCAACGAACAACTTCGGCCGCTCACTGCTCAACTCGGTCATCGTGGCCGGCACGACGACGATCCTCGTTCTGCTGTTCGGCATCATCGGAGCGTACGCGCTCGCTCGGTTGAGGTTCAGGGGCAAGGGTGCGGTTCTCTGGCTGATCATGGCCTGCTCGATGTTCCCGCTTGTCGTGTTGCTGCCGCCGCTGCTGAAGATGTTCTCCTCGACGGCGCCATTCACCTGGTTCCCGTACTGGATCAACACCTATCAATCCGTCATCCTTCCCGGGTTGAGCTTCGGCCTCCCGCTGGCGGTGTGGACTCTGACAGCCTTCTTCAAGCAGCTCCCGGTCGAGCTGGAGCAGGCGGCGATGGTCGATGGCTGCACGCCAGGGGTGGCCTTCCGCAAGGTGATCCTGCCGCTGGCAGCTCCGGGCGTGCTCACGACGGCGATCATCGTGTTCATCGGTGCCTGGAACGAATTCTTGCTAGCCCTGACCTTCCTGCAGGATAAGAACATACAGACCGCAACCGTGGCGATCAGCAAGTTCACTGGTACGACTGGCTTCGATACGCCGTACGGCAGCATCATGGCGGCCGGTGTGGTCGTGACCGTTCCGCTGCTGCTCGCGGTGCTCGTCTTCCAGCGCCGCATTGTTGCCGGTCTCACGGCAGGTGGCGTCAAGTAGCAGTACAGAAACGCTAGTTGGCCAGTCTGGCGCAGTCGCAGAGCAGCGGCTGCGCCAGATCTGTCTTCTCGCAGATAGTTGGAATAACCATGAGCGGCACCCTTCTACCGGCCACCGAGCTGGGGTTTCCTCAGGTGGGCGGCACGGTCGCCGCCGGCTTCGAACCGCTGGTCGAGACGTTTGCCGAAACTCTCGCCCTATCCCACGGGCGTGGGGGAGCGCTCCACATCCGCGTCGCCGGAAATCTCGCCGTCGACTTGTGGGGAGGCGAAGCTTCGGTGGCCCGATCCTGGCAGCAGGACACGCCCACCGTGATCTTCTCGTGTACGAAAGGTCTTGTCGCGATCTTGATCGGCGAACTGGTCCGCGAGGGCCGACTCGATCTGGACGCGCCAGCAAGTGCTTACTGGCCTGAGTTCGCCGCTCGCGGCAAGGACGCCATTCCTGTCCGGTGGTTGCTGTCCCACCGTGCCGGCCTTCCTGCAACTCGTCGCGATCTCGAGCTCGCCGACATCGTGAACTGGGATCGGATGGTGCAGGTGCTCGCCGAGGAGGAGCCGCTCCTGCCGCCAGGCGAGGGCCACGTCTACCACGCGCTGACGTACGGATGGCTCGCTGGGGAGATCATTCGTCGAGTCACCGGCGTCGGAGTCGAAGAATTCTTCGCTCAACGAGTCGTACGCCCGCTGCAGGTCGAGGCTTGGATCGGTGTGCCGAAAGAGGAACTTCCGCGCGTCGCGGAGCTGTACGCGATGCCAATAGCACCGGAGGCGTCCCGGTCACCCGCTGACCCAGAGGACGCTGCCCTGGCCGAGAGGGCCATGACGCTGGGCGCGCTTTCCGTCGAGGTCGCAGAACCAAACGCGGGATTCAATAGCGACGAAATACGCCGCGCGGTCATTCCAGGAGCGGGGGGTGTTGCGACGGCTCAGGCCCTCGCGACGATCTGGAGTGCAGCGGTATCAGACGCCGAAAGCATTCGACTGCTGGACGACAACGTCATTGCCGACATGCGTCGCGAGCAGAGTGCCGGTGAGCCAGCCATTTCAGCACCCGGACCGTGGTCACGCTGGGGCACTGGTTTCATGCTCACCTCCGAACGCCGCCCCTTCCTTACCGAGGACTCGTTCGGCCACGACGGGTTGGGCGGTCAGGTAGCGTTTGCAGATCCGCAGTACCAGGTCGGTTTCGCCTACCTCACCAACGACCTCCAGGAGTTCTACGACCCCCGTGGCGTCCTCCTTGTCCAGGCACTTCGGCAAGTTTTGAACTCGTGAGTGCGCGCTAGTGACCCAGCGCGATGAACCGCTTGAGCTTGCCGGTCGCCGCCTGACGCTGGATCTGTTCAACAACGCCTACGCTGATTTCGGGATTCGAGAGCCCGTACGGCCGCAACGAGGAGACCAGCGCCGCAGCCACCGCAGAGAGATTGGGCGACCCGACCACGAGCACGTCCGCTCCGTTCGCAGTCTGATGCACCTGGTACTCCGAGATCAGCGGGTCGGTGCCCAGTACGTGCCGAAACGCGCTCGCCGGGACCGCTCGCTCGCCGTAGCGGAAGTCGTCGTCGCGCCGACCCGCAATGTCAGCGACGCGCAGCATTGAACTCCCGCACGCGCAGCGCCCCGGCAGCAGTGTGACCTCATCGCCCAGGTCATACCGAATGAAGGGGAACGTACGGCCGGCAAGCCCGGTCGCGAGCGTGCGGGCGGCTGGCTCATCGGGGCCGACAGGGCGCCCGGCCGAATCGACCCGCTCGAGAATCACTTCATCCTCGCAGATGTGAAGGCCATCGCCGCTGCCGCAGCCGACTGCCTGGACGCCAATCTCGGTCGAGCCCCAGAGGTTGTGGACGGGCGCGCCCCAGGCGACCTCGATCGCGTCGCGGTCCTCCTCGCTGAGCGGCTCGGAGTTGGTGCTCACACGAACCGGCCGGATATCGAGCGCACCCGCGATCGCGGCGCGGGCAAGGTGTCCGATCACCGAGGCGTAGCCCACGAGATGGGTCGGCCGCGCGTCTGCAACCGCTCGCAGCACTTGGTCGAACGGCACCGCCGCCGCGATCACGACGGTCTCCATCGACGGTCCGGTCGCGACGTCGAACAACGGCGTGCTGGCGTGTGGGGGGCCGCCGGCCTCCAGCACTGCCAGTCGCGCCGGGCGAAGGCTTGACCCGGAAGCGCGCTCGGCGCGCACCAGCCACCGCCAGGCGAGACAGGCGAGCGTGACGAACTGCTCCCAATCCCATACGTAGACGCCGCGTACGCCGCTTGAGCCGCCCGAGCTGAACACCTGCTGCCCCGTGGGCGTGTAGGAGAACCACCGCTGCTGGGCCAACACCCGCTCGGCGCCGGCGCGGTCGATATCGGGTGTGGTGACGATCGCGTCCCACTCGTCCTGGGCCTCCTGCTTGACCATCGGCGGCAGCCGTGCGAGGTCGTCGACGGTCGCCGTGGCCGGGTCGATGTCGGCCATCCGGGCCGCGTGGAACGGCGAACGCTCGCGCGCAAAGGCGAGCAGCGACCGGAGTCGTTCGGTCTGATAGTGCTCGATTCGCTGGCGCGGCCATTCGAGCCGCGCCACGTGGTCCTCGAGCGAGGCTCGTACAGCATTCAGGTGAGCTGCACGCAGATGCTCGTAGGCCGCCTTACCATCCTCGTGGGGCACGCGCGGCGCCCACGTGCTCGTAGTCAACTAAGCAGCCGGCGCATCGCCATCGACCGCAGTCAGTGCTGCCGGGCCGGGTGCACCGTTGACAGTCCGCGCCGCCAGTACGGCGTCCGCAGTGCCCTCAAGGACGATTCCCTCCTGCTTGAACGCGTGAGCCAATTGAGCCGGTTCGGTCAGGTTAGACGTCGACACATTGAGCTCCAACAGTTTGACGCCCAAATTGCTGGCACGCTGATGTAGCGATTCGTCGGCCAGCATGCGATCTGAGATGTCATCGTCACTGAGATTTGCCTGCTTGACGAGGGCCCGAACAACCGCGGCACAACTATTGACGAGTGAACCTTTGTAGTCGGCGACAGTAACCAGAGCCTTCTCCAGGTCGACGACTTGGAAATTGATCTGGGAGGCAAATTCACGCAACGGCTTCAGCCGGATCATCGCCGGCAACGGCTCGAATTGCTCGGTTACCGACTCGATCATGACGTTGTGCACGAAAGGGATGCCGATGACGAGGCCCGGACCAACCACTTTGGCCTCACCGCGGCGGTGGGTTGTATAGCCCAGGCGGTCGTAGATATCGCGGCGGTAATGGACGACCTTGTTGAACCGGGTTCGTAACGCCTTGCTGCCCGAGGGCACTTTGTGCATGCCTTTGAATGCGAACAGGACGACGAGGGCAATCAGCGTCACCGCCCGCAAGACCGTGGCCCACCACGGATCATGGTCTCGGAACCATAGGTACTCGAGTACACCATTCACGGGCATGGTTACCACTCCTGCTCGTGGGCGGCACCACTACTGACGAGTAGTTTATTGGCATTATCTGGAGCTGTAAACCTGCTAGCTTCAGCCAGCGGCACGGGCGGAGCTCCCTGATTGAGCTTGGCGTGTCACGGCTTGGGGGTTCGGATCCCCTCACAGTGCACCTCATCAGCCCTAGTCGGAGACACTTTCTCCGCACCGGACAGTGAGCGGTAACTGCGCTCTGAAGAAGCATGGGATGGGTTTGCCGAGTGCACGGTTTCGAACCTCTCGCCTGGTAGGACAAAGATTGGGAAGGCGCGGTGGGAAGCATGAGCAAGATCAAAATGCCGTTGGGGAGCTACGGAAGTTGCCTTGATGCGCTCAAGGTGATCGAGGCATTCGCTGACAAAGACATCGGCAAGGACACCGCAGCGCAGACCATGAATAGGGTCTTCGACTTCTATAGGGGCCGAGAGGCTGAGTTGGCCTACGGTGCCATAGATGCAGCAGTGATCATGTTGAGGCACCGCGAGCAGGTCCGGGCTGGCCGCGTACCAGACGATGATGATCTTGGGGCAGCTCGGGAACAGGTGCTGAAAAACATGCATGAAGACGCGCACCAGGACGAGGTGCACCCCGAGCCTCCGGGACCGGAAATAAGGCAAAGTTTGAGTGACGCGATGAATCTGATCTGGGTGATGGGTGATCGAAGCAGGGCTAACGATGACGCCCTAGAGATGTTGGACATGATCTTGAAACCCTACGTCGATGAAGGCCGATTGCAGGACCTGGTGACTCCGCTCCACATCGTGGGGTCGCTCTTCGCGTCTAGGCTTCGTGCCCTCCGCACTGGCCAGTTGCCGGAGAGCGACACCGAAGACACCGAGGCAATCTGGGCAGCGGTGAAGAAGCTCGGTGATGAGGGAGTTGCTGACTGGTTTGATGAGTAGTTGATCGACTCGATCACAAGATCAAGCCTCACCGCGATCGAGATCGTCGTGATTAGCCCGTCGGCGCCGTACGCCTCCGGTGTCTGTGCCGCGCCGCCGCACGTCAAGATCGCGGTCGACAAAGTGGCATCCGGTCGCGCTGGCGAACCAGATGGTGACCAAGGTCCGGCAACGCATCACCCGCGACCTGCTGGGCCGTCGCGGCACCGTGGCGGTTTGGGTGAACGGGCGGGGTGGTGGTGCCGTCGGAGCGGACGATCCACGCACTTCCTCCTGACCCTCAGCTCGAGGTCGGCATTCGCGGAGGGGTCAGATCACCTGCCGCTAAGGGTCAGCTTCACGTGCCGTGGACAGTCAGTCGTCCTGGCGAACAGTGGGGTTGAGCAGCCTCGAGGTGCTTATTCTCGACGAGGCCGTGGCATGACTACTCCACGGAAGCAGCTCATAGAGGTGATCGCGAACGCGCTTAAAGCAGTCGATGGCGGCACTGGGATCGACCTAAGCCTTGAGGGCAATCCGTCAATCGACGAACACGGCGCAAACGGTCTGCCCCTGATCAGTCCCGGATGTCACGGCCAACCAGAAGATGTAGCGGCCGAGCTTCCAGGTGCCGGCCGGGATTGGTACCACGTGCACGAGGTACGTACCCGGGTGGGACTCACCCATGCTGCTGATTGTCACCCCGGCGCCGAACGCTGCCACGATGATCGGGTCCACCCGCAGGTCCTGTGCGGTCAGTCCGGTAACGGGAACCCCCGAGCTGTCGGTCACCGATACCACCATGTACAGCGGGAACTGATTGCCGGGTCTGGCGACGCCCTGGGATGCGGCGTCGCCGCCGGTGCCTTCAGCTTCAACAATCAGCCTGGCCATCAATTACTCCTTCGCGGAAGTGCGGGCGCGCCAAATGCCGTCGCCAATGCAGAGCGTGGGCTCGTCCCTCAGATACCTCGAGTAGGCGAAGGATCGTGGGCGGCAATCTACAGAGGACGAGCCGCCGTGAATGGCGACAAGCGTGAGCACCCGAATGGGTGGAGGAGCGCAAACTGCGTTGGGGCGTCACGAGCCCGATCTACCAATCGAAGGTGCGCGGTGAGTTCCCGGACATCTCCGACGACTCTCTGATCTTGCCGAGGTGGATCGAGGCGGCTCACGCTCCCACTTTGCCGCGGACCCGTCGCCCTCTCATCGCTGCCGACATCGCTCGATTTGGTGAAGACCAGACGGTGATCATGCTAGGGAAGGCGGTTGGCTACGGACCTATCGCGCCCACCACAAGGCCGACACGATGACCACGACCGGGCACATTGTCAACGCCATTCGCGACATTGACGACGAGCAAGGCAAGAACGACTGGGTCTCAGCGGTCGTCGACGTCCCAGGCGTTGGCGGCGGAGTTGTCGATCGACTGGTCGAGCTCGGGCTGCCGGTCATCCCGTACAACGTAGGAGAGGCACCTTTCGACAAGGAGCGATTCGTCAATGCTCGAGCGGAGGACTACTGGACCCTGCGTGAGCTCTTCGAGACCGGAGAGGTCGATGTCGACCCAGAGGACGACAAGTTTGCCGCGCAGCTCGGCTCGATCAAATGGGGCGTCGACTCCCGCGGCCGCATCAAGATCGAATCGAAAAACGACATGCGCAAGCGAGGGCTTCCGTCACCGGATAGGGCTGACACCGCGGCGATGTTGTTCTCGGGTCGCGCCCGGGGCGGACGAATCGACGTCGAGAGCCACGCCGGCGAGAGCATCACGGGTGATCTCATGACCAAGGCGTGGTGACGGCAAGACCAGCTCGATGGGACACTGCTGAGGCGTGAGCACTTTCGGTGAGCTATTTGAGCAGGCTGAGCAAGATATAAGGGCCAATCTCCGGTCTTCAGTTTCCGACGTCACCAACTATTACGTGACACAGGGCTCCGTGTTGCTCGCGTCGGTTCGGCTCTGGGCTCAGCTCTATGAGAAGACGGACGCCGATGTGCGGGCAAAGATTGAACATGCGGACAGAAGTTCACTGCAGAAGGTTGTTGGAGATTTGACTGAAAGCGGCGATTCGGAAGCCGTGATGGCCGGCCAATTGCTTCAGGCAATTGCCAACAGGCCTCAACCGTTCGTGTTCGAGACAGCCCACTGCGCATCAAGGGCCTTTGTCCACTGGAAGAGCGACGGGCGGTCGCCGACGTAGAGAGCCATGCCAGGCGAGTTCATCACCGGGGATCTGATGACGAAGGATTGGTGACGGTTCGACCAGCTGGATGCGACGCTGAGGCGTGAGCACTTTCATCGAGCTCAGAGACGAGGCGGAGCAACAGATCAGGGCGCATCTCCGATCCTCGTCTCCGGACTCCACCCACCACTTCGCTGCTGACTTCACCAACTACTCCGTTGAACGGGGCGCGGTATTTCTCGCCGCTCTTAGGCTGTGGGCAGAGCCTCGGCAGAAGACCGATGCCGACCTCCGAGCACTGATTGACTCGGCGAGCCCAACGACGCTGGAGAAGATCGCCAGTGAGCTGGCCGAAAACCGCGATCCTGATGAGCTCCATGCCAGCGTGCAGCTTGAAGGCATTGCTTACGCACCTCTGCCCAGCCTGAGCGACACGCTCGACTTCGCACGGAAGGGCCTTCGCCCGAGCTGATCCGGAGCATCACCGGGGATCATCGTCTGCAAGGCCTTGGCTTACGGGCTCTCACTGAGCGCCTTTCGTGGGGGCCGGTTTTCCCTTCGATGTTCATCGGCGCAGCGATTGGTATTGCCGCGAGTGCATTGCCCGGCATGAATCTGGCGGCCGGGATCGGCATAGGCATCGGAGCCATGTGTGCCGCCATGCTGCGGCTGCTCTTGACCTCGACGCTGCTCGCCGTGGTACTGATGGGCGCCGACGGTGTGTTGGTGACACCGGCGGTCGTCGTCGCAGTTGCGGTGGCTTTGTCATCACCAACGTGCTCCCGGTTCCGGGTCCGAAGGAGCCAGAACCCCGTCCCGCGTAACCTGTGCCCGGCAGCGACAAGATCAGCTGTGCTGGATTAGCGACGATCCTCAAGCCAGCGATCTCGCGGTCTTCTCGCGCCAGCACGAGCCGGGTCAGCTCGCGGATGCCGTCGCGAGCAAGCTGCCGCGTCCGAGACATCGAGGGAGTCGACAGCCCTTCCGCTACGCCCGAACCCAACGGTAGGTCCGAGCGAGGGTATGGAACTCGCCCCCGAGGCGTTCGGGCACTACGAGGTCCTCCAGACAGGCGGGAGGCGCAGCTCACGATGCTGGGCTTCGGCAGCGCCACGATCGAGCGCCGCTTTCAGGCACGTCTGACCCCGGTTGCCGGGTCGGGGGCCTCGTCCACGCTCTCCTCCGGAAGTAGGCCCTTCTGATCAAGGGTGTACAACAAGGCGAAGGCCGGCACGATCAAGAGCCCGGCGAGAACGGCCGCGACAAGCACTGCCTTGATTGTTCCGGCCGGCGCCGCACCCTGCGATACCGTCAGGGATTCCGGAAGGAGGTAGTCCCACTGCGCTACTCCCCACGCGACGACGAGGGCTCCCGCCGCAATTACCGCCGCCAACCGGCCGCCTCGACGTGGCTGGCCACGAAGCAATAGCAGTGCGCCAAGCCCGGCTAGTGAGGAGACCACGACCAGGGGGAGGGCGCGCGAGGTGAGGCCGTCGAAGAGGTAGCTGGCATCGCTGCGCACCACGAACAGGCCGCCAAAGGCAACGACTCCCGCCACAACGCCCGCTGCCATGGCCCGGACACGGAAGTACGCCACCATCGCGTCGTCGGCGAGCCGCCGGGCGTCCCAGGTGAGAAAGACCGCAGCGGCGTACGCCGCCACAGACACGGCGAGCAGGCCGGCAACGATCGAGGTTGGGTTGACCCAGCTGTGCACGGGATCGCCGGCCTGTCCGCCAGCAGGCACCCGCCCGGAGGCGATGCCTCCGGCGATAGTGCCGAAACAGTAGGGCACCAGGACTGATGAGACGGCGAAGATGGCTCCGAAGTGTCGCTGGAGACGTGTTCGAAACACCGCCTTGCGAAAAGCGAAACTCGCGCCGCGCAGCACGATGCCGAGCGCCGCGATCGTGAGGGGCACGAACATTGTCAAGGTGATCGAGGCGTACGCCTCCGGAAAGCATGTCCACAAGACGACGAAGATGAAGATCAACCACACATGGTTGGCTTCCCACACCGGGCCGATCGAGTGGTCTATGATTTCCCGCGGCCGCTCCCCGCGCTTGGCGCCGCCCGCGGTGAGGTCCCAGAAGCCCGCACCGAAGTCTGCTCCCCCGAAAATTGCGTAAAACGTGACGGCGGCGAACAAGATGATCGCAGCAGCGGTGCTCATCCGGCACGCACCTGAGGCCTATCGGCAGTCTCGCGCGGCCCGTACGGGACGTCGGTCTCCTCGAAGCGGGGCTCCCTCCGGGCGCGGCGGCTCATCCCGCGCAACACGAGGATCGTGGTGATGCCCAATCCCACGTAGAGGAGCGCGACCACGATGAAGGTGAACCAGACACCGGTATTGGTTGTGGCGGCGTCTGCGACCTTCATCTTGTTGTAGACGATCCACGGCTGGCGACCGACCTCGCTCACTGTCCAACCCGCCTCTAAGGTGACCACGGCGAGGAAGCCGGCAACAACCGCGCACCGGAGGAACCATCGGCTTTGCGGCATGTCTCGTCGGAAAATCCACGACGCCCAGTACCAGAGTGTGAACAAGAACAGCAACGTGCCTAAGCCAACCATGATGTCCCATGCCAGATGGACGACGTTAACCTCCCGGATCGTCGGCCGCTGATCCGCAGGAACGGTGTCGAGACCTTGCACCACGGTAGACCTGCCGGTGCTCGGGTCCGACAACCACGACGCCAGACCAGGGATAGGGATCCCGCCGGTCACTTCTCCTGAGGAGTTGAGATGGCCGAGCAGGGTCTCGGGCACATCACTGCTGGTCTGCGGCACCATCTCGATGGCGGAGAACTTGACCGGCTGGTTGCTATAGACCCAACGAGCCAGGCCGTCGCCGACTCCCATCTGGATGGGTGTTGCAATGGCTGCGACGGTAAAGGCGATGATGAAGCCGAGCCTGTGGTAGCGGTCCCGTCGCCCGCGCAGCATGCCGGTGGCGTATACCGAGGCGATCAAGAAGCCGCCCACCAGATAGGCGGCGATGATCATGTGCGCAGCCATCAGCGGCATCGCATCGTTGAAGATCACCGCGACCGGGTCAACGTCGACGATCATGCCGGTGGAGTCGAGGGTCACGCCCTGAGGAGAGTTCATCCACGCGTTTGCGGCAACCACCGAGGCGCTGCCGAAGATGCCGGCGACAGGGATCGGAACACCACTCCAGAAATGCGGCCACGGCTTGAGCCGGCGCCAGCCGAAGATATAGATCGAGATGAAGATGGCCTCTGTGAAGAAGAACAGGCCCTCGAACGCGAACGGTACGCCGAATGCCTCTCCCCACTTCCCCATGAATTGAGGCCAGAGGAGGCCGAACTCGAAGGAGAGAACCGTCCCCGTCACCGCGCCCACCGCGAACGTCACCGCCATGTACTTGGACCAGCGTTGGGCGAGTCGCAGCGCGTCGCGGTCGCCGTGCCTGATCGCCCGGTAGTTGGCGATCAGCGTCATCGCCGCCCAGGACACTCCGAGCGGCACGAGGATGATGTGAAATGCAAGCGTGAAGGCCATTTGCGCCCGCGCCCACGGAACCGGGTCCACTTCCATCGGTACGAGGATCAACAGGCCACCGAACACGTGCATCATGGCGTTGAACACTGGTCGGTCTCAGCGGAGGCGTTCGGTGAGGTGATCGCCGACCCGCAGTGCGTTCGCGATCGCGGTCAGGGACGGGTTCACGGCGCCGATGCTGGGGAAGAAGCTGGTGTCCACCACATAGAGGTTGTCCACGTCGTGCGCTTTGCAGTTGACGTCGAGTGCGCTGGCGGCGGGGTCGCTGCCGAAGCGGACGGTGCCTGCCTGGTGTGCTGTCGCACCGATCGGCATGCTCTTGTGCAGGTACAGGCTCCGGTCCAACAGATGGTGCTCGTGCATGCCGAGTTCGCTGAGCATTCCGTCGAGTTTGTGGCGCAGCCGCTTGACACCCTCGACGTTGTTCTTCTCGTCGATGCTGAGGTGGATCGCCCCTTCTGCGTCGACCGTGACCCGGTTGTCGGCCTGCGGCAGGTCCTCGCCACAGAGCCAGATGTCGACGGCGTGGTGCGCCAGGACGTCGAAGGGGAGGTCCGGAGAGATCTTGCCGGCCCATCGCGGCGCTTGTGCGTGGATCTCCTCGCCGTCGGACTTGCCGAGCATCTGGATCCCGCCGAGCGGGAAGTCCCAGTCGTCGGCTCCCAGATACCAGTCGTTCATCGCCAGCGTCTTCTGGAATCGCGTGGGGTTGGGTTCCTTGGAAACGGCCATCAGGGCGTCGTTGTTGTGCCGCATGTAGTGCCGGCCAACCACTCCGGAACTGTTGGCCAGCCCGTCTGGGTGGCGGTCACCGCGAGACTTGAGCAGCAGGGCGGCCGAGTTCACCGCGCCGCAGGCGACCACCACGATGTCGCCGGTGAAGGTGGTCGTCGATCCGTCCTCCAGAAGTGTGACGACCCCGGTGACGCTGCGCCCGGAATCGTCGGTCTCCAAGCGCTGCACATTGGCGCCGGTGATCAACGTGACGTTGTCTTGGGATAGCACCGGATCCACGCAGATGACCTGCGAGTCCGACTTTGCGTTCAGCAGGCACGGGAAGCCGTCGACCCGATCGCATCGAATGCAGACGCTTGAGCGTGCCGCTCGGCCCGGCTCCACTTCCTCGAGGTTGACTCCGATCGGCAGGTGGAAGGGGTGCAGCCCGAGCTTCTCCAGATCGTCGCTCAGCTGCTGGATGCGGGGCTCGTGCGAGACCGGCGGGTAGGCGTACGGTGCGCTGGCCGGGCCCTCGGTCGGGTCCTCTCCGTGCTGACCATGCACCAGGTAGAGGTGCTCCGCCTGGGTGTAGTAGGGCTCCAGGTCGTCGTAGGAGATGGGCCATGCTGGCGAGATACCACCGTGGTGGCGGAGCTCGCCGAAGTCCTCCGGACGCAGACGGAACAATGCCGCCCCGTAGAACTTGGTATTCCCCCCGACGTAGTAGTTGACTTCGGGCTGAAACTCCTGGCCGTTCCGGTCGTACCAGGTCTCCGGCGCAAGGTACTTTCCGCGGACGAACACCGCCTGGGTCTGCCAGTTGTCGCGCTCCCGTGGCAGAAAGGGCCCACGCTCCAGCCACAGCACTCTCGCGCCGTTCGTGGCAAGTCGGTGCCCGAGTGTCCCACCTCCGGCTCCCGTCCCGATGATGACAACGTCGTAGTGCTGGTCGTCTGCCATGCCGGATCCCTCCTGGAACGCTGGTACTTGGGTCTTCCGCTAGGGCCGCTAGAGACGACAATGTCCCGCTTGGCTGACGACGTCATCACCCAGAACGGGTGAGGACTCAAGACTGAAGCGGTGGTTTGCTTCTTAGAAGGCCGGCGTGAGCCGGTCGATCACGCCAAGGAGATAACAATGGCAACAACGATCGAGAACCAGACCGCGCCTGTACGCGGCCAGCCGGAGAGCACGGGCCAGCGCCCCGCTGACGTCTTCGTAATCTTTGGGATTACCGGCGACCTGGCGAAGGTGATGACGTTCAGATCGCTGTACCGGCTCGAGCGGCGCGGACTCTTGCAGTGCCCGATCGTCGGAGTCGCAGTCAACGACTGGACGCTAGACCAGCTGGTGCAGCGAGCCCGCGAATCGATCGAAGGCACTGGGGAAACGATCGATCCCGCCATCTTCGACCGTTTCACCGCACGACTGTCGTACGTGCAGGGCGACTTCGGCGACGCAGCAACCTACAAGCGAGTCGCAGAGGCGATCAAGGGCGCCGACACCCCCGTGTTCTACCTCGAGATCCCACCCTTCCTGTTCGGTACGGTCGTCAAGGGCCTGGCCGAGGCTGACCTGACCACGACCGGGCGTGTCGTGGTGGAGAAGCCGTTTGGAAACGACAGAGCCTCCGCCCACGCCCTGGCCGAGGAACTGCACCAGTACATCGACGAGTCCCAGCTGTACCGGATCGACCACTACCTGGGAAAGATGGGCCTCGAGGAGATCCTCTACCTGCGGTTCGCCAACTCGATGTTCGAGCCTGTCTGGAACCGCAACTACATCGAATGCGTGCAGATCACCATGGCGGAGGACTTCGGCGTCGAGGACCGAGGGCACTTCTACGATCCCGTCGGCGCGCTGCGCGATGTGGTGGTCAACCACCTCATGCAGGTCGTATCCGCCGCCTCCATGGAAATACCCTCTGGACGTGACCCACGAACGATCAAGGACTCCCAGGTCGCGCTGTTCCGCGCGGTCGCCGAGGCTGATCCTGCCAACTACGTCCGTGGCCAGTATGAGGGCTATCTAGGTATCCCTGGCGTTGCCGCCGACTCGGCCACAGAGACCTACGCCGCGCTGCGGCTCGACATCGACAACTGGCGCTGGTCAGGGGTTCCGTTCTTCATCCGCACTGGCAAGCGGCTTCCGGTCACCCAGACGGAGCTCCGCGTTGTCTTCAAGCAGCCGCCGCGGCTTGGCTTCGGCCTGCATGGCGATCGACGACCGGAGCCGGGCCAGCTCGTCGTCAGACTCGATCCATCGACTGGGATCAGACTCAGGGTCGAGGCCCGGCGCGCGGACTCACCCATCCCTGAGACCATCCACCTCGACATGGAGTTTGCGGAGGAGGGCGGCGAAGGGCCGACTCCGTACGAGGTGTTGCTGCACGCCGCGATGGTCGGCCAGAGTATGCGGTTCACCCGCCAGGACGGGGTCGAGGAGACTTGGCGAATCATGCAGCCGCTGCTGGACGCGCCGCCCCCGGTACACCCCTACGCGCCCGGCTCGTGGGGGCCGTCGGCCGCAGATGAGCTGACGGCACCGAGCGGCGGCTGGCACGAGCCGTGGGTGGGGCAATGAGCACGAGGGCACCGCGGGAGGCAAAGGAGCAGAGCGCTGCCGCCCCTTCTCCGTTCCCGCCGATTGCGGACTATGCGTTCCTGTCCAACTGCCACACCGGTGCCCTGATCGCGCCCGACGGAGCGATCGATTGGCTCTGCGTCCCGCGCTTCGACGCGCCCAGCGTGTTCGGCACCCTGCTCGACCGCCAGGCGGGCTACTTCAGGCTCGGACCGTTCGGGATCAACCACCCGACCACGCGCGTCTACGAGCCCGGGACGAACGTCCTCACCACGACGTGGAAGACGCCGAGGGGCTGGCTCCTGGTCCGCGATGCTCTGACGATGGGTCCGCGGGAAGGGGAGGACCAGATCACCCCACACACCCGTCCGCCTGCCGACGACGACGCCGATCACCTGCTGGTGCGTACGGTCCGCTGCCTGGACGGCACCGTCGAAATCGAGCTGGTCTGCGAGCCGGCGTTCGACTATGGCCGGACGCCCGCCGAGTGGACGCTGGCCGAGGACAGTCGGCATACCGCCGACGCGAGCGGCGCGGGCCAAACGATCAGGCTGCGGACCGATCTTGCGCTCGGCGTCGAGGGCAACCGGGTCCGCGCCCGGCACGTCCTCTCCGCCGGCGACGAGTGTTACTGCACGCTCTCATGGGCCGAAGGGCTGGAAGCACCCGGCGACGTCGCGGAGGCCAGCCGCCGCCTCGATGCCACCACGCGGTTTTGGCGCACCTGGCTGGGACGGGCGCGAATGCCTGACCACCGCTTTCGCGACCCGATCCAACGCTCGGCGCTAGCCATCAAGGGCCTCACCTACATGCCAACCGGGGCCACCGTCGCCGCACTCACCACGTCGCTGCCGGAGACCCCCGGCGGCGAGCGCAACTGGGATTACCGCTACACCTGGATGCGCGACGCCACCTTCACCCTGCAGGCGCTGCACTTCCTCAACCTGGACTGGGAAGCCGACGAATTCATCCAGTTCGTGGCCGACCTCGAGCCGAACCAGGACGGCGCCCTGCAGATCATGTACGGCATCGACGGTCGGCGCGACCTGACCGAGTCCACCCGCGATGATCTGTCCGGCTACGCGGGTGCCCGACCGGTACGGATCGGCAACGGAGCGTTCGATCAACGCCAAAACGACGTGTTCGGCGCCGTGTTGGACTCCATCTTGCTGCACACCCGACGCAGCGACCGGCTGCCGCGGCGGCTATGGCCCATCGTCAAGTCTCAAGCCGAGTGCGCCACCGCGGTGTGGCGCGAACCTGACCAGGGAATCTGGGAGGCTCGCGGCAAGCCCCAGCACTATGTGTCGTCCAAGCTGATGGGCTGGGTCGCCTTGGACCGCGCGTCGAAACTGGCCGAGGCCCGTGGCGACACAGATCTCACCGCGACCTGGCGGGCCACCGCTGATGAGATCAAGGACGACATCCTCGCTCATGGGGTCGATAAGCGGGGCGTGCTGCGTCAGCACTACGACACAGATGCGTTGGATGCCTCCACGCTGCTGGCAGCCATCTTCGGATTCCTGCCCCCCGACGACAAGCGGCTCCGCGCAAGCGTGCTCGCCATCGCCAACGAGCTAACAGAAAACGGCTTCGTGCTGCGTTACCGCACCGGCGAGACCGACGACGGCCTGTCCGGCAAGGAGGGCACCTTCCTCATCTGCTCGTTCTGGCTCGTGTCAGCGCTGGCGATCATCGGTGAGGAGCAGCCGGCCCGTGACCTAATGGAGCGCCTGTTGCGGGTCGCCTCACCGCTCGGGCTGTTCGCTGAAGAGTTCGACGTCGACACCGGCCGACACCTCGGCAACTTCCCGCAGGCGTTCTCCCACCTCGCGCTCATCGAGGCCGCGTCGCGGATCATCGTCAGCGAGCGGTTGGCGGAGTTCTCCTGACCGGCCGGCTCGGTGTGATGTCGCTGCGAACGGGAAAGCGCGGCGCTCGAAGGTTGGGCTATGTGATCGCCGGCCTGATCATGGCGGCCGGGGCGTCGTCGAGCTGGTCTTCGGGATCAAGGCAGACAGACCGTCCTTGGAGACGGTGACCAAGACGCTGACGGCGGTGGCCGATGAGAGATCGGAGGAGGACGTTTCGGATGAGTGAACGGGTGGTGGTTCTTGGTGGCGGGCTCGCTGGCGTGGCCTGTGCGCGCCAGCTGGGTGATGAGGGGGTGGAGGTGACGCTGGTTGATCGCAACGATTATCACCAGTTCCAGCCGTTGCTCTATCAGGTGGCCAGCTCCCAGCTGCCCGCGGAGGACATCGCCCGCCCTCACCGGACCATTTTCA
>Ga0307288_10000315_pt1 | contig 17008 bp, 11 predicted proteins | sample ER_DNA_142_FD_194469 | JGI IMG/M metagenome (GOLD analysis project Ga0307288, IMG submission 194469) | Bulk soil microbial communities from the East River watershed near Crested Butte, Colorado, United States - ER_DNA_142 | ecosystem: Environmental > Terrestrial > Soil > Floodplain | place... | reverse complement strand
GGGCTGGCCGGGCTGGCCGGGCTGGCCGGGCTGCGGCTGGGGGTAGCCGGGCTGGCCGTACGGCTGCTGCTGCCACTGCGGGGGCTGGCCGTACATGCCGGGCTGGGGCTTGGGCCTCGGGGTGTGGAAGACGTTGCGCCAGATCAGGAAGACCGCGTACGCCGCCGCGGCGAACAACGCCAGCCAGGCCGCCCGCACCAGGAACTCCTCGAACGCCACCCGGACACTCCAGCCGGCGATCTTCACCAGGGCGATGAGGAAGCCGAAGAGCACGGCGAAGAAGGCCGCCACCGCGTACTCGATCAGCGCGGCGAGCGTGATCAGCCGGGCATGCCGGTGCATCGGCTGGACCACCGTCGCCAGCAGCACCGCCGCCAGCGGCAGCACGAGCAGCTCGACGTTGACGAAGCTGTAGAAGCTGTTCTGCGTGCGGGTGAGGAAGTCCTGCCCCACGCCGGACGGGATCAGCCGGATCACCGCCACCAGCAGCCAGACGGCGGGCGCGGCCACGAGGGCGTACGCGATGAGGTCACGCAGCGGCCGGATCACCTGGGCGACCGGGCGCCCGGGCTGCTGCTGCGGCGGCGGTGTGCTGGTCACAGCTCACTCCTGAGGGAGAAATGGCGGGCAAGTCGGCTCAGCCTAGACCGGATAGCCACGTCACACCCGCCACCCGAGGCCCGCGGATGCGCCCGGGGTGCGCAAGGATGGTCGGATGCGGATCGTGGTCCTGACCGGGGGAATCGGTGGCGCGCGATTCCTGGTGGGCGTGCGCGCCCAGGCGCGGCGAATCGGCGCCGACGTGACGGCGGTGGTCAATGTCGGTGACGACGTCCGGATGCACGGCCTGCAGATCTGCCCCGACCTGGACAGCGTGATGTACACGCTGGGCGGCGCGGCCGACCCGGAACGCGGCTGGGGCCGGGTGGGCGAGACCTGGGTCGTCAAGGAGGAGCTGGCCCGCTACGGCGCCGAGCCGACCTGGTTCGGCCTCGGCGACAAGGACACAGCCACCCACCTGGTCCGCACCACGATGCTGAACGCGGGCTATCCGCTGTCCGCGGTCACCGCCGCCCTGTGCGAGCGCTGGCAGCCCGGCATCACCATGCTCCCGGCCACGGATGACCGCCTGGAGACGCACGTGGTCGTGGACGTCGAGGGCGAGCGCAAGGCCATCCACTTCCAGGAGTGGTGGGTGCGCTACCGCGGCGCCGTGCCGACCCACCGGTTCGTCTTCGTGGGCGCCGAGACGGCGAAACCGGCGGCCGGGGTGCTGGAGGCGATCGGCGGCGCGGATGTGGTGCTGGTGGCGCCGAGCAACCCGGTGGTGAGCATCGCGCCGATCCTGGCCGTACCGCAGCTCAAGGAGGCCGTGCTGGACGGCCCGGCACCGGTCGTCGGGGTGTCGCCGATCATCGGCGGCTCGCCGGTGCGGGGCATGGCCGACCGTTGCCTGGCCACGCTCGGCGTCGAGGTGAGCGCGTCCGGGGTGGGCGGCCTGTACGGCGGCCGCACCGACCACGGCCTGCTGGACGGCTGGCTGGTGGACTCGGCGGACGCGGACACGACCGTCCCGGGGGTGCGGACGAGGGCCGTGCCACTGTGGATGAGCGACGAGGATGCGACGGCGGCGATGGTGGTCGCGGCGCTGGAGCTGGCGGGGGTTGCCTGATGGACGGTCTCGAGGTGCTGCCGGTGCGTGGCATCGGCGACGTGACCGCCGGGGACGATCTCGCGGCACTGATCACCGCCAACGCGCCCTGGCTGCGCGACGGTGACGTGCTGGTGGTGACCAGCAAGATCGTGTCGAAGGCCGAGGGCCGCCTGGTCGAGGTTCCCGCCGACGGCCCGGAACGCGAGGCGGCGCGGGAACGGGCGCTGGCGGCCGAGACCCGCCGGGTGGTGGCCCGCCGCGGCCCGACCGCGATCGTGCAGACCCACCAGGGGTTCGTGATGGCGGCGGCGGGCATCGACGCATCCAACGTCGACAAGACCCACCTGGTGCTGCTGCCGGCGGATCCGGACGCGTCGGCCCGGGCCCTGCGCGAGGCGTTGCTGCACCGTGGCCTCCGGGTCGGCGTGATCGTGTCGGACACGATGGGCCGGGCCTGGCGCAACGGCCTCACGGACGTGGCGCTGGGTGCGGCCGGCATCGAGCCGTTCCGTGACCACCGCGGCGAGATCGATCCGTACGGCAACGAACTGCAGCTCACCCAGATGGCCGTGATCGACGAGCTGGCGGGGGCCGGCGAGCTGGTCAAGGGCAAGTGCGACCAGGTGCCGGTCGCGGTGGTGCGGGGCTATCCGGGGGCGGGCGCGGCGGACGGCGCCGGGGCGGTCGCGTTGCTGCGCGACGCGGCCAGCGACATGTTCTCCCTGGGTACGGCGGAAGCCCGTGCGGCCGGTCTGCGTGCTGCGGCGACCCTTCCGGAGGCGCCGGCGGGCGGGGTTCCGGCCACCGGGGAGGTGATCGCCCGAGCGCTCAGCACGGTGGCGGACGCCCTCGCCCCGGGGAGCCTGGTGGAGACGGTGTCACCGGGTGTGCTGCGTTGCACTCCCCCGGACGCGACGGCGGCGGGCCTGATGCGCTTCGGCGCCGACGTGCACCGCCTCCGCGCCGCCCTCGCCGCCGAGGGCCTGTCCACCACCGTCACCTACGACGCCGCCACCGCGATCGTCGCGGTCTACGCGGCCTGAAGGATGTCGCCTTGACCCTGTTCGACGATGCCGTCGCGACGCTGGGGCGCTGGCGGGCCGACTCGGAGCGCGCCGATCTCGCCCGCGAGCGCACCCTGAAGCTGCTCGCCGCCGGCCCGGTGGCGATGACCCGCGCGCACCGCCCGGGACACGTGACCGCCAGTGCGCTCATCGTCGACGAGCACCACCGCGTGCTGCTCTGTCTGCACGGCCGGCTGGGCATGTGGATGCAGGTCGGCGGCCACTGCGAGCCCACCGACGGCACCCTGGCGCAGGCCGCGCTGCGGGAGGCCACCGAGGAGTCCGGGATCGCCGGCCTGCGGCTGGACCCGGACCCGATCGACGTCGACATCCACCCGGTGCGCTGCGCCCCGGCCGCCGGTGCGCCGGCCGGGCCGACCCACCACTACGACGTGCGCTTCGTCGCCGTCTGCCCGCCGGGGTCGGTCGAGCAGATCAGTGACGAGTCGGCCGAGCTCGGCTGGTTCACGGCCGGCCGGCTGCCGACCCCGCTGGCCGACGGCGTGGTCCAGCAGCTCGCCCCGGCCTTCGCCCGGCTGCCCGAGCCTCAGATGTAGTGCAGGTCGCCCTGGCTCTTCAGGTCGTCGACCAGTGACTTCACTTCCTGAGCGCGGTCGCGGGGGCAGATCAGCACCGCGTCCGGGGTATCCACGATGATCAGGTCGCGGACACCCAGCGCGGCCACCAGGCGACCCGAGTTCGGCACCACGACGAGGTTCTCCGCCTCGCGCAGCAGCACGGACTGCTTCGCCTCGCCGTCCTTGCCGACCACCACGTTGCCCGCCTTGTCCGCGGCCAGCACCTCGCCCAGCGTGTGGAAGTCGCCGACGTCGTTCCAGCCGAAGTCGCCGGGGACCGTACCGACCCGTCCGACCGTGGCCGCGCCCTCCATCACCGCGTAGTCCACCGAGATGCGGGGCAGCGTCGGCCAGACCTCGCCGAGGACCTCCTCGCGGGACGGGGTGTCCCAGGCCTGGGCGATCCGGGCGATGCCCGCGTGCAACTGGGGTTGCTGGCGGGACAGCTCCGCCAGGAAGACGTCCACCCGCCAGACGAACATGCCCGCGTTCCACAGGTAGTTGCCCGACTTCAGGTAGCTCTCGGCCAGCTCGTACGAGGGCTTCTCCTTGAACTCCTCGACCGCCAGGACCGTGCCGTCACCGACCGGGCCGCCGCACTGGACGTAGCCGTAGCCGGTCTCCGCGCGGGTCGGGGTGATGCCCAGGGTCATCAGCAGGCCCTGCCGGGCCCCGGCCATCGCTCGCACGATCACACCGATGAACTCGGGGCCGTCCGTGATGAGGTGGTCCGCGGCGAACGAGCCCATCAGGGCCTCCGGGTCGCGGCGGGCGATGACGGCCGCCGCGAGGGCGATGGCGGCGCAGGAGTCACGCGGGGAGGGCTCGACGATGATGTTCTCGACCGGTACCTCCGCCAGCTGGCGGGACACCTCGACCGCGTGCGCGACGCCGGTCACCACCAGCACCTTCTCCGGGGCGGCCAGCGGGGCGAGGCGCTCGACCGTCGCCTGGAGCAGCGACGCGTCCGTGCCGGTCAGCGGATGGAGAAACTTGGGGTGACCGGCACGGGAGAGCGGCCATAGACGAGTGCCGCTGCCACCTGCGGGAATGACGGCGTACAGGGACCCCTGGTTCTCACTCATGCGCACGCAGTGTAACGATCCCGTGATCCCGCCGCGGTGTTGACCCTCACCCTGCTACCCGGTTCCATGTCGCGACGTGCACCTCCGCACTGGTCGACCAGCTGAACTCCTTGGCCCGGTCGAAGCCGGCCTTCGCCAGCGTGAGCCGGCGCGGCTCGTCGTGCAGCAGGTCCGCGAGGTCCTCGGCGATCCGGTCGGGATCCTCGGTCGTGTACGCCACCGCGTCGCCGCCGACCTCCGGCAGGGACAGCCGCGGCGTGGTGAGCACCGGCGTGGCACACGCCATCGCCTCGAGGATGGGCAGACCGAAACCCTCACCGAAGGAGGGATAGCAGGCGACCAGCGCGCCGCCCAGGAAGCCGGGCAGGTCCGCGTACCGCAGGTAGCCGGGACGCAGCAGGCGCAGGTGCGACGGCACCTCGGCCACGGCCCGGTCGATGTCGTCGTCGTGGCCCTGGCCGCCGGCGATGACCAGCGCCGGCGGGTTCGGCCAGTCGGCCACCGCGCGGGCCCAGCCGCGGATCAGGTTGGGCACGTTCTTGCGGGGCTCCTTGGCGCCGAGGAAGGCGACGTAGCCTGCATCCGTCAAGCCCAGGCGGGCGCGCACCCGGGCCTTCTCCTCCTCGGTGGGCGGGTGGAACGCGGTGTGGTCCACGCCGTGGTAGGCGACGTCGATGTGCGTCGGGTCGGCGTCGAGCAGCCGGATCAGCTCGTCGCGGGTCGCCTTGCTCGGCACGATGACCCGCGCGGCGCGGCGCAACGACGTCTTGATCGCGCTGCGGAAGAACGTGCGCTTGGTGTTGTCGTAATGCTCCGGTTCGGTGAAGAACGTCGCGTCGTGCACGGTCACCGTCACCGGGCAACCGGCCCGCAGCGGGCAGGTGTAGAACGGCGAATGCAGCACCTTGGCGCCGACCTGCTGCGCGAGCAGCGGCAGGCCGGTCTGCTCCCAGGCCAGCCGGGCCGGGCGGTGCGCGACCGCGGAGGGGCCCGCGATGACCTCGGCGCCGGTCAGCATCCGGGAGTAACGCTCCGCATCCGAACGTTGCGCGACAACGGCCAAATCGACACGGTCGGGCCCGAGGGCGCCGAGGGCGCCCAGGAGGCCGTCGACATATCTGCCGACACCCCCCCGGTCGGCGGGGACGCTGGTGGCGTCGACGAGGACTCGGGGCGGACGACCGGCGGTCACGTGGCAACTCCTCGGGGGCTGTGGGCCAGACCACTGGCAAGGGTACGCCGCTCGATGCCCGCCGTGTCGACCGCGACACCGCAGAGCATCGCACCGTTACCCGCGCGTCGCACGGCCGCGCCGGCCGGAGATCAAATGGTCACCGAGCGTCAACCGACTAGGGTCAGCACCGATGATTGAGACGATTCCGGCTGCCCTCGCCGCGGCCGTGCGCCGAGACCCCACCACTCCCCTGCTGACCTGGTACGACGACGCGAGCGGCGACCGCACCGAGCTGTCCGGCGCCACGCTCGACAACTGGGTCGCCAAGACCGCGAACCTGCTGGTCGACGGCGTGGGCCTGGGCTCGGGCGATTCGCTCGCCGTGCTGCTGCCGCCGCACTGGCAGACGGCGGCTGTGCTGCTGGGCGGCTGGTCCGCCGGTCTCGCCGCCGACCTGGGTCCCGACCCGCAGCCGGTGGAGGCGCTGTTCACCACACCCGCGCAGGCCGAGACGGCGGCGGCCTGGTCCACCGGCGACCGGTACGCGACCGGGCTGCTCCCGCTCGCCGCGCCACTGCGGCAGGTGCCACCCGGATTCCTCGACTACACCGCGGAGGTCCGCGGCTTCGGCGACCGGTTCGTCGCCTCGGCGCCGGTGCACGCGAACGACCGGGCGCTGGCCGGCCCGGTCGAGGAGAGTCACCTGGCGGTGTGCCGTACCGCCACCGAGCGCGCCGCCGAGCTGGGCCTCAAGGCCGGCGACCGGGTGCTGGTGGACGCCCGCACCCATCCCGACCCGGTGGACTGGCTGCTGGCACCGTTGATCGCCGGGGCCAGCATCGTGCTGTGCGGCGAGCTCGACCAGGCGGTGGTGGAGCACCGCGCGCGCTCAGAGAAGGTCACGCTGCTGCTGACGTGAGGCGGCCAGCTGCTCGAAGGCGCTCAGGGACTCCGGGTTGACCAGTGCGCCCGTGGCGGCGGCCCGGTCGGCCGGGGTGCCGGTGAGGATGCGCTTCACCGGGACCTCCAGCTTCTTCGCCGACAGCGTGCGCGGCACGGCACGTACCTGATGGATCTCGTCGGGGACGTGCCGGGGCGAGAGCGCGGCACGCAGCTCGCCACGGATCCGGCCACGCAGCTCGTCGTCGAGCTCGAGGCCCTCGCCCAGGACCACGAAGAGCAGCAGCTCGTCCTGGCCCGCGGCGTCGAGGTGCACGACGACCGAGTCCACGACGCCGGGCACGTTCTCCACGACCGTGTAGAACTCCGCGGTGCCCAGGCGCACCCCGCCACGGTTGAGCGTCGCGTCGGAGCGGCCGGTGATCACGCAGCTGCCGTCCTCGGCGATGGTGATCCAGTCGCCGTGCCGCCACACCCCCGGATAGACGTCGAAATACGCCTCGAAGTAGCGCCGCCCACCCGGGTCGTTCCAGAAGCCCACCGGCATGCTCGGCATCGGCGCGGTGATCACCAGCTCGCCCAGCTGCCCGCGCACCGGCTTGCCGTCGGAGTCGTACGCCTCCACCCGCGCTCCCAGCGCCCGGCAGGAGATGACGCCCTCGACCACCGGCAGCAGCGGGGTACCGCCGACGAAGCCGGTGCACACGTCCGTGCCGCCGGACAGCGACTGCAGCTGCGGCCGGTCACCGAGCGCTTCGTACACCCAGTGGAAGCCCTCGGCCGGCAGCGGCGCACCGGTCGAACCGACTCCGCGGATCGCGCTCGGCGGCGGCACGACGCCGGCCTTGCGGCAGGCCATCAGGAAGGGCGCCGACGTACCGAAGTAGGTGATCTGTTGCTCGGCGGCGAGCCGCCACAGCGCACCCAGGTCGGGATGGCCGGGGTTGCCGTCGAACAGCACGATCGCCGCGCCGACGGCCGGGCCGGAGACGAGGAAGTTCCACATCATCCAGCCGGTGGTCGTGAACCAGAAGAACCGGTCACCCGGTCCGAGGTCGTGGTGCAGCGCCAGCATCTTGAGGTGCTCGAGCAGGATGCCGCCGTGGCCGTGCACGATCGGCTTCGGCAGCCCGGTGGTGCCGGAGGAGTACAGCACGTAGAGCGGGTGGTCGAACGGGACCGCGGCGAAGCTGAGCGGGTCGTCGCCGTCCAGCTCGGCCCACTCCCCGCCACCGTGCAGATAGCCGATGCCGATGAAGTGCTCGACGCTGGGCAGGGCGGCGCGGATCTCGGCGACCTCCGCGCGGCGGTCCACCGGCTTGTCGCCGTAGCGGTAGCCGTCGACGGCGACCAGCACCTTCGGCTCGATCTGGGTCCAGCGGTCGATGACGCTGCGCGAGCCGAACTCCGGCGCGCACGAGGAGAACACCGCCCCGAGACTCGCGGTCGCGAGCATCAGGACGTACGTCTCCGGGATGTTCGGCGCGTAGGCCGCGACCCGGTCGCCCGGACCCACGCCGAGCCGGCGCAGCCCGGCGGCGACCCGGCGGACCTGGTCGCGCAGCTGCCGGGCGGTGAGCGTGACCGGCCCCCTGGTCTGCGAGTACGCGAGGACGACCGGATCGTCGTCGGCGAGACCCGGCATCCGCAGCACGTGCTCGGCGTAGTTGAGCGTGGCGCCGGGGAACCAGCGCGCGCCCGGCATGGTGGCGTCGGGCAGCGTCGCGGTGGGCTCGGTGTGCGCGATGACGTCGAAGTAATCCCAGATCGCCCGCCAGAACCCGGTCAGGTCGGTCACCGACCACTGCCACAGTTCGGCGTAGCCGGCCGCGTCCACGCCGCGCTCGGCGCGCAGCCAGGTCAGAAACTTGCCCATCCGGGACGTCTCGAGGACGTCCGCCGGCGGGGTCCACAGCACTGTGCCCGTCGTCATGCGCCCACCTTAATCACCATCCGTGAAGGGCTTTTGCATGGGTTTTCCGCCGCGGGTGGGCTCAGCGAAGGGCTTTTGCAGGGGTTTTCCGCCGCGGGTGGGCTCAGCGAAGGGCTTTTGCAGGGGTTTTCCGCCGCGGGTGGGCTCAGCGAAGGGCTATTGCAGGGGTTTTCCGCCGCGGGTGGGCTCAGCGGGCGCGGACCGGGCGTCCTGGATCGCCTTGCGGCGGGCCAGCCGGTGCTCGCGGCGGATGATCGCCTCGCGGAAACGGCGCTCGTCGTCGGGGCTCTCGGGCAGCACCGGCGGGACCGCGCGGGGATGACCCGAGACATCCACCCCGACGAAGACCAGGTACGCGGTGGCCACGGTCAGCGGCTCGCCGCCGGCGGTGTCCCAGCGCTCGCCGGTGAGCTTCACGCCGACCTCCATCGAGGTGCTGCCCGTCCAGTTCACCTGCGCGTACGCGTGCACGAGGTCACCCACGCGCACCGGCTCCACGAAGATGATCTCGTCGATCGCGGCGGTGACGGCCGTACCGCCGCTGTGCCGGGCCGCGGCCGCGCCCGCCACGTCGTCGACGAACTTCATGAGCACACCGCCGTGCACCGTGCCGTACAGGTTGACGTCGGTCGCGTTCATGATCCGGCTGAGGGTGACCCGAGAGTGCGAGGTCGTCCGTCCCACGGGGTGCTCGCTCATGGCCGACACGTTACTTCCGCAGCGTTGCCGCCGACGGGTACGGTCCGGACGTGCGCCATCTGAGATCCATCCTGTATGCCCTCGTCCTCGCTCCGGCGGTCTGGATCCTCTGCGGGGTGGGCTTCGACCAGGACCTGACCGGGCGGGCCCGCGACAACGGCGGCATCGAGTCACTCTCCGGTGTCCTGCTGCTCGTGCTGGCCGGGGCGGCGTACGCGATCCTGCTCTTCTCCCCGATCTCCCCGGCCGGGCCTCTGCTGGCCGGCCTGGCTTTCCTGGGCGTCGGCGCCTGGGCCCGGATCGCCCCGGATTCGTACGCCGGGGTGTGGCCGGCCGACGTCGCCAAGGACGGCTTCGACGTCAGCGCGCCGGGGTACGGCCTTGCCGTGCTGCTCGCCGTGCCGCTGCTGGCCACGGCCCTGAGCGCGCGACGCTGGCGGGCCTTCGAACCGCCGGAGATCGTGCTGCTCGGCACGCTCGGGCGGGCACGCGGAGCAGCGCGGGTGGCGGGCACGCCGGCGGACCCGGACCGGACGACCGTGATCCCTCAGCACCGGCAGGCGGCCGGCGGCTTCGGTGAATCAGCGGCGGATGTGACGCAGATCGTGCCGCCGTCACGGCGGGCGCGGGGGCTGCCGGGCGGTGACGACGAGCAGACCGGCGTGGTGCCGCTCGGAGCAACCGACGACGACGAGAAGACGACGGTGATACGGCTGGAACCGCAGCCTGCGGAGGAGCCGACCCAGCTGACCCCGACCGAGGACGCCACCAGCGACCTGTCGGCGAACGAACCCACCGCGGACGTGGCCGCGAACGAACCCACCGCGGACGTGGCCGCGTCCGAGAGCACCGGCGACGACACCACCCGGCTGGTTGTTCCGGCCGGTCCGGACGCGTCGGACGACGCGGAGAGGACGCAGCTGCTGACGCCGCGCAAGGCGGACGGCCGGAAGCAGGGGACGACCGACGACGGCCAGGAGGCCCACGGGGGCACGGTGGAGCCGCCCGCCGATCGCACGCAGGTGCTGACGTTCCCCGCACCGGGCGAAGCGACGACGGTGGAGACCCCCGCCGACGCGAACGCGGAGACCAAGGCGATGTCCATCGTGGCCGCCGAGCGCCCCGACCCGGGCGAGGACCCGACGACCCGGATCACGCCCCTGGTCGCAGAGCCGGGCGCGGCGACCACCCGACCCAACCCGCAGCGCGGCGCCATGACGGTGACCAGCCTCGAGCGCCCGGCCGACGAGGCGGCCGACGACACGCGGTCGCTGACGCTCCCGACCCCCCGCGCCGCGGCCGACGAGGACACCACCCGCCACCTGTGAGGGCTCGTCCCGACCGGGGCGGCGCCCGGACCGGTGATCAGTCCTTGAGCAGCTGACGCGCCATGACGATGCGCTGGACCTGGTTGGTGCCCTCGTAGATCTGGGTGATCTTGGCGTCCCGCATCATCCGCTCCACCGGGTAGTCGCGGGTGTAGCCGTACCCGCCCAGCAGCTGCACCGCGTCTGTGGTGATCTCCATGGCCGCGTCCGAGGCGTAGCACTTCGCCGCCGCGCCGAAGTAGGTCAGGTCCGCGTCGCCGCGCTCGCTCTTGCCGGCCGCCACGTAGGTGAGCTGCCGGGCCGCCTCCAGCTTCATGCCCATGTCGGCGAGCATGAACTGGATGCCCTGGAAGTCGGCGACCGCCTTGCCGAACTGCTTGCGTTCCTTGACGTACCCCTTGGCGAAGTCCAGCGCGCCCTGCGCGATGCCGACCGCCTGCGCCGCGATGGTGACGCGGGTGTGGTCCAGGGTCTGCATCGCGGTCGCGAAGCCGGTGCCCTCGTCACCGATCATCCGGTCCAGCGGGATGCGCACGTTGTCGAGATAGACCTCGCGGGTCGGGCTGCCCTTGATGCCCAGCTTCTTCTCCGGTGCGCCGAAGCTGACGCCCTCGTCCGATTTCTCCACCACGAACGCCGAGATGCCGCGGGACCGGGCGGTGGGGTCGGTGACCGCGAAGACCGTGTAGTACTCCGAGACGCCGGCGTTGGTGATCCAGCGCTTCACTCCGTTGAGCACCCAGTAGTCGCCGTCGCGCACCGCGCGGGTGGCCATCGACGCCGCGTCGCTGCCCGCCTCCGGCTCCGACAGGCAGTACGAGAACATCGCGTCGCCGGCGGCGACGGGGGTGAGGTAACGCTGCTTCAGCGCCTCGGAGCCGGCCAGGATCAGCGGCATCGTGCCCAGCTTGTTGACCGCCGGGATCAGCGACGAGCTGGCGCAGGCGCGAGCCACCTCTTCGATCACGATGGCGGTGGCCAGGGCGTCCGCGCCGGCGCCGCCGTACTCGACCGGGATGTGCGGGGCGTGGAAGTCCGAGGATCGCAGGGCGTCGTACGACGCCTTGGGGAACTCGGCGCTCTCGTCGGCCTCGGCCGCGTGTGGTGCCACCCGGGCGTCGCAGACCTCTCGGACGGCCGCACGGATGGTCTCGTGGTCCTCCGGCAGCTGATAAACGTCGAAATCAGGCATGGCTGTGGCCCTCTCCTCTGCGACTCCCGCCAATGTTACCGACGCGTAGGGTACGCGCACTATCCTTCGCCCCGGACGGCACGCGGATCCTGGTGGCGCCGTCATGAGAAAGTGAAAGCCACGTTACGGCGCAGGTCACGTCCAGCGCCCCGGGTGAGTGGAGTCTGTCCCCGTGACCATCCCGTACCTGAACCACCCGGCCGTGCCCTTGTTCGCCGAGGTCGAGCCCTCGTCCGGCGCGGCACGGCCCCGGCTGGCCTTCCTCGGCACGGGCTATCTGGGTGCGACGTACGCGATCTGCTTCGCCGAGCTCGGCTACGAGGTGCTCGGGTTCGACGTCGACGAGGCCAAGATCGCCAAGCTGGCCGCCGGGCAGGTGCCGTTCCACGAGGCCGGGCTCGACGAGCTGCTGCGTACCAACCTGGCCACCGGGCGGCTGCGCTTCACCACCTCGTACGAGGAGGTCGCCGCCTTCGCCGACGTGCACTTCATCTGCGTCGGCACCCCGCAGCGCGGCGACGGCATGGGCGCCGACCTGTCGTACGTCGAGACGTCGGTGACCAACCTGGCCCGGCACCTGACCCGCCGGGTCCTGATCGTCGGCAAGTCCACCGTCCCGGTCGGCACCGCCGAGTGGATCGAGCAGCTCGTCGCCAAGCACACCGACCCGGCGCTGGGCATCGAGGTGGCGTGGTCGCCGGAGTTCCTGCAGGAGGGCTTCGCCGTCGAGGACGTGCTGCGGCCCAACCGCATCGTCGTCGGCGTCAAGAGCGAGTGGGCCAACGGCATGCTGTACGCCGCGCACAAGGGCGTCTTCGACCTGGCCGCCACCGAGGACCGCGAGGTGCCGCTGGTGGTCACCGACTTCGCCACCGCCGAGCTGGTCAAGGTCGCCGCGAACGCGTTCCTCGCCACCAAGATCAGCTTTATCAACGCTATGGCCGAGGTCTGCGAGGTGGCCGGCGGCGACGTCACCCAGCTCGCCCGGGCCATCGGCTACGACCCGCGGATCGGCAACCGCTTCCTGCAGGCCGGCGTCGGCTTCGGCGGCGGCTGCCTGCCCAAGGACATCCGCGCGTTCCAGGCGCGCGCCCAGGAGCTCGGCGCCGGCGAGGCACTGCGCTTCCTGCACGAGGTGGATCTGATCAACCAGCGCCGCCGCAGCAAGGTCCTGCAACTCGCCGCCGAGCTGCTCGACCGGCGCTCCGGCCCGGCCGGCCCGGACCTGTCCGGCACCCGCATCGCCGTGCTCGGCGCCGCCTTCAAGCCCAACTCCGACGACGTCCGTGACGCCCCGTCGCTGGCCGTCGCCGCCGCGCTCGCCAAGGCCGGCGCCGACGTGCACGTGTACGACCCACAGGGCATGGAGAACGCCCGCATCGCCCAGCCGGGCCTGCACTACGAGAGCTCGATGGCCGACGCGGTGACCGGCGCCGAGCTGGTGTGCGTTCTCACCGAGTGGGCCGAGTTCCGCAACGCGGACCCGCAGGTGCTCGGTGAGCTGGTCGCCGGCAAACGCGTCATCGACGGCCGGAACTGCCTGGACGCGGTGCTGTGGGCCCGGGCGGGCTGGGCGTACCGGGGCATGGGACGGCCCGCGCCGGCGATCTGACCCGTACCGAAATGGGGTACCGGCCGTGAACCTGCCGGGTTCGCGGCCGTTTCCATTGATCTCGACCTGCCTGAGACTGTTCTAATGAGGTGTCGGTTGCTTCGGTAGACGCGTCGAGGAGGTGCCGTGGCGGAGGCTCAGGAGCCGGATGGCTACGACGAGGAGCTCGCCCGCATCGATGCGTCGATCGCGGATCTCAAGATTCGCGACATGGCGGCCGCCAAGGAACGCACCCAGATCGCCAGCAAGATCCAGGCGGCGCAGTTCCAGCGCGACATCCTCGCGCACGCCAACCAGCAGAAGAAACGCACCGCGAAGCCGGCCCGCAAGGTGCGCCGCCGGCCGGTCGAGGGGCCGCCGTCCTGGGCCGAGCCGGGCACCGCCTACACGGGTCCGCCCGGTGTGGCCACCGACGGCGTGACCACGCTGGTCGACGACCCGCCGCCGACCGAGCAGCCGCCACCGCCGCACCGCGCCCGGGTCGCGCCGCTGCCGCCCGAGCCCGAGCCACCGCACCCGCCGCACGAGCCGGAGACGTCCTCCCAGTCGGTGCAGAACATCCTGCTCGGCATCAGCGCGCTGGTACTCGGCGTCGCCGCCATCGTCTTCGCGGCCGCGGCCAGCAACGCGGTGGGCCGCGCCTTCATCCTGGCCATCGCGACGGCCATCGCGCTGGGCGTCGCGCCCGGCGTCTCGCGCCGGGGCCTCACCTCGACCGCCGAGACGCTGGCGGCGGTCGGCCTCGTGCTGCTGCCGATGACCCTGTTCGCGCTGCACGGCAGCCCCTTGGTCGGTGGCACCGCCGTGCCGGCCCCGGTGTTCCTCGGCGTGTCGTTGCTGATCACGGCGGTGGCCGCCTTCGTGTACGCCGGAACGACCCGGCTCGCCGCGCCGCGCTACGCGACCGTGGTGGCCATGCAGCCGGTGCCGCCGCTGCTCGCGTACCCGGTGATCGAGAGCGCCGCCGGTTGGGCGCTCGCGCTGAGTGCGGTGGCGCTGATCGACCTGCTGCTGCTGACCACGGTGATCCGCGAGGGCAGGCTGGTGCCGCGGTGGCCGCTCGGCCGGCCCGTTGCGGCCGACCGCGAGAGCCTGGCCGAGGCCGACGCCCGTACCAGCGGCGCGGCCGACTTCGCGGCGCGCGACGCCGACCTGGCGGATCCGGCCTCCTACTCCTCCGGCACGCCGGACCGGCCGGAGTCGCTGCCGGAGGAGCCCGATCTGGTCATCGAGGCGCTGACCGGGCGCCGCCGCTGGAAGTGGCTACCCGCCCGGATCTTCCCCGGTCCCCGCCCGGCCGGAGCGCCGGCCGCCGGGAGCGTCCCGCTTGCCCCACCCGCCACTCCGCCCTCGGCCGGCTGGCTGCGTGGCCTGACGTTCGGCCTGCTCTGCGTCGCCGCGGCCGGCGCCCTGCTGTACGCGGGCGGCGCGCTGCTCAGTGCGGACGTCGTGTCGGACGCGGTGCGCTCGGGGCTGATCCTCATCCTGGCCGCCGTGACGGTGTCGGCCGCCGCCCGAATGCTGCGCAACCTGCTGGCCCGCAACATCGCCGGCGGAGTGCTCGCCCTTGCCGTGATCGCCGCGTGTACGCGCGTCGCCGCCGTCGCCTCACCGGCGTGGACGCTGGCCGCCGCGGCCGCCGCCGTCGCCATCACCGGGGCCGTGGTCCGGCTGATCCCCGACGAGGTCCGGCGCGGCCCGCAGTACGCCTCGGCCGGTGCGCTCACCCTCATCGGGCTGTTCGTGGCCGTGGACGCGCTACGTGCGGCGTTCGCGCCGGTGCAGGCCGCCCGTCCGATCTGGCACGCCGACACCGCCGCCTACGCCGGCCGGCTGGCCGAGGCCGCCGGGCAGTCCGGCTGGCTGCTCGCGCTCAGTGCCCTGCTGCTGACTGTCGCCGCCGCGCTGGCCCTGCCGGCGGAATACCGCCACGAGGGCGCGGTGACCGGTGTCGCGCTGACCGCGCTGGCCGTGCCCGCCTCGCTGGGCCTGCCCTGGTCGGAGGCGCCCTGGCCGCTGGTGTTGGCGGCCATCGGCCTCGGCGCCGCGGGCCTGCTGGCACGGACCCGCCGAATCGCGATCGCGCACATCGCCGCGGCCGGGGTGGTCGGCCTGTTCGGCGCCGCTGCCGCGTTGAGCGCGTCGTGGCTCACGGCCGCGGCACTGACCGCGCTGGCCGGGGCCGGCGTGATGGTCGCGGTCGCGGCCCGGCAGATCCCGGTACGCCTGTACGCCTGGCTCGTCGGCGACTGGGCCTCGGGCGCGGCCGCGCTGGCCATCCCCGGCGCCGTGGTGACTGCCGTGCTCGCGACGCACGATCCCGGCGGCGGCCCACCGCCCACCGAGGCGGTCACCGTGCCGGCGCTGGCGTTGGGGTTCCTGGCCGTGGCGGGCACGCTCACCTACGCGGCCATCTTCCAGGTCGCCCGCCGCGAGATCAGCGTGCCGCTGACCGCCGGGGCCGGGGCAGGTGCGGTCGCGATGGCGCTCGCCGCCCTGCTCTCCCCGGGTGCCACCGCGCCCGACATCTGGGTCGGCGCGCTGCTGCTGGCCGCGGCGGGTCTGCTCTTCTTCGCCAAGTCGCTGGACAACGGCCGGCGCGCCGACTGGATCATCGACGGTCCGGACATCGCCGCCGCGGCGGCCACCGTCGCCACCTGCGGCGCGCTTGCCCGGGCCGCCGCGCTGGCGTTCCCGGAGGCTCCGCTCGTGGTCGGGGCGGTCGTGGTGCTGATCGTGGCGCTCGGCGTACGGGCGCTGCCCGCCGACTGGCGCCGGGGGCCGGTCCGCGGCATCGCGCTGGCCGGCCTGGCCGTGATGCTGATCGCCGGCTGGCAGTCGCTGGTCAGCGGCCTGCGGATCATCGCGGCGCCCGGGCCGGTCTGGAACTCCGACGTCACGGCCTACTCGACGACCCCGCCGGCCGGCGCCTGGCAGGGCCCGATCGCCCTGCTGATCGCCGCGGTCGCCGCCTCGGCCGCGCTGCCGCGCCCGGCCAAGTACGACGTCAGCTCGGCCTGTGTGGCGCTGGCCACCATCGGCGCCCCGGCCGCCTTCGGCCTGCCCTGGTGGTCCCCCCTGCTGATCGGTGGCGCGGTCACCCTCGGGTACGGCATCGCCGCCGTCGCCGCGGTGGACCCGCGCGCGGCCGTCGACCGGGCAGCCGTCGCGGGCGTCGTCGCCCTGCACGCCGCCGGGGCGGGCCTCGTCCGGCCGTGGTCCACGGCGATCGCCCTGGGCCTGATCATGCTGACCGGCATCCTGGTCGCCTGGACGGCGCGCGCCGACCTGACGCCGGACGCACCGCAGGACCGGATCGTCGACGGCGACGAAGTGATCAACCTCGCGCTCGACGACACCGGGATGCCGCGGCACCGGGCGCAGATCGGCGGCGCCGCCACGGCGGCCGCGCTGCTGACCGCCCCCGGGGTGCTCGCGGCCATGGCGGCAGACCAGGGCAACACCGCCCAGGTGGTGCTGACGGCCGCGCTGGCCGGCTCCAGCCTGGCGCTGGCCCTGCTCGCGCTGGTCGCCCGCTGGATACCGCAGTACCTGCCCTGGGCCACCGTCGGCCTGGTCGGCGGTGCCACGATCACGGCGTTCGCCTCCATACCCAGCGACTACCCCACCGCTCTGTACGCGGCCGCCGCGGCCCTGCTCGGCGTCGTTGCCGAACTGCTGCGCGGGGCCATCCCGGCGCCCGGGCTCACCGTCGCGCCGAACCGCCACTGGGGCGAGGGCGGATTCGTGCGTCCCCGGTGGACGGCGATCCGGCCGAGCGGGCTGAGG
>Ga0307288_10000312_pt1 | contig 17054 bp, 16 predicted proteins | sample ER_DNA_142_FD_194469 | JGI IMG/M metagenome (GOLD analysis project Ga0307288, IMG submission 194469) | Bulk soil microbial communities from the East River watershed near Crested Butte, Colorado, United States - ER_DNA_142 | ecosystem: Environmental > Terrestrial > Soil > Floodplain | place... | reverse complement strand
CGCCGATCGCGAGATAGGCGCCCTCGAGGAGCTTATAGCGCAGCACGATGACCAGGACGAGGGCAGTGACAACCGCGCCCGTCCCGTTCAGCAGTTGCGAGCGCCGGATCCGGACGCGCTCGGCAGCGTTGGCCGCGGTCGCCAGCCGCCGGGCCCAGTGCCTAACCATGCCCAGCTGGGACAGCGTGAAGGACGTGAACACCCCCACGATATAGAGGTGAATGAGCTGGTTGACGTTCGCGTTGAAGCCGATGATCAGGGCGATCGAGACGAGGGCCAGCAGCACGATCCCGTTGCTGAACGCCAGTCGGTCTCCGCGGTTGTGCAGCTGGCGGGGTAGGTACCGGTCCTGAGCCAGGATCGACGCCAGGGTTGGGAACCCGTTGAACGCGGTGTTGGCGGCGAGCACGAGGATGGCGGCGGTGGCGGCCTGGAAGGCGAAGAACAGGACTGAGCGGCCCCAGACGCTCTCGGCGATCTGACTGATGATGGACGGGTTTCCGTCCGGGTATGCGTGTGCCTGGGTCCCGATGGCGAGCGCGGTGATGCCGGCGAACATCGTGATCGCCAGGACGCCCATGATCGTCAGGGTGGCGGCCGCGTTGCGGCTCTTGGGCGGTCGGAAGGCGGGGACGCCGTTGCTGATGGCCTCGACGCCCGTCAGCGCCGTGCAGCCGCTGGCGAAGGCGCGCAGGCACAGCAGCACCGTGTAGACGCCGCCCACCTCAGCCGTGTGCTGGAGAGCCAGTGCCGAGCTGGCCGCAGTGGGCAGCGTGCCGGTCAGCGCCTGGTAGGCCCCGTAGACGATGAGCAGGAGCGTGAGGACGACGAACGCGTACGTCGGAACGGCGAACGCCGTGCCTGACTCCTTGACTCCGCGCAGGTTGACCACCGCGATCAGGGCGACGAAGCCCACCGCGAGAGGCACCGCGTACGGCGTGAGCGCCGTGACCGCCGACGTGATGGCGACGACTCCGGAGACCACCGACACGGCGACGGTCATGACGTAGTCGACGAGAAGGGCACAGGCCGCCGTGAGCGCTGCCCGATCTCCCAGGTTCTCCCGGCTGACGACATACGCGCCGCCTCCGGTCGGGTAGGCGAAGCAGGTCTGCCGGTAAGACGCGACGACGACCGCCATCAGAAGGGCAACCGCGACCGCCACGGGCACGGCCAGGCCGAGGTATGCGGCGACCCCCGCGGTGCTCAGGACGAGGATGATCTGCTCCGTGGCGTAGGCCACCGAGGAGATGGGGTCAGAGCAGAAGACTGGGAGCGCGATGCGCTTTGGCAGCAACGTCTCGCCCATCCGGTCGCTGGCCAGGGCACGACCGACGACGACTCGCTTGAGCAGGTATCCGGTGTTCACCACGGCTTGATCGTCGCCGCGTCAGCGCCAAGGAGCGGCGGCCGTTCACGGCCTGTTGACGCGCACCGACCGGATATTTACGCGCCGTTGACGGGGGAGACGTCGAAGCGGTAGCCGATGCCAGCCTCGGTCTTGAGGTAGCGGGGATGAACGGGATCCGGCTCCAGCTTGGCGCGGAGGCGGTTCGCGTAGACGCGCAGGTAGTTCGCCTCCTGGCCGTACCCCGGCCCCCACACCGACTGCAGCAGCTCGCGTTGCGGGACCAGGGTGCCCGCCTGGGCCGCGAGTACTTCGAGGAGACGCCACTCGGTCGGCGTCAGCCGGATCGTCATCTCGCCCTTCTGGGCTTCCTTTCGGCCGAAGTCCAAGACGAAGTCGGGCGTGCGCACGATCCCAACTCGGCGCCTAGCCATGGCCCCCGCCCGTCTCGCCGCCGCCCGCAGACGGGCCAGCATCTCCGGCATCCCGAACGGCTTGGTGACGTAGTCGTCCGCGCCCTCGTCCAGAGCGCGGATCTTTTCCGGCGTCTCGTGCCGGGCGGACAAGACGATCACCGGCACGTCGGACTGCTGCCGGATCCGCCGCAGGACTTCGACTCCGTCCACGTCGGGCAGCCCCAGATCGAGAACGACGACGTCTGGGGTGCGCTGCGCAACCGCTAGCAACGCTGATTGGCCGTCGACGGCGAGTTCGACCCCGAAGTCCTGTGCTGTCAAAGTGATTCGCAGCGCGCGCAGAAGCTGGGGATCGTCGTCCACTACCAACACTCGCGTCACCACGTGCCTCTCGACGACCAGCAGAGTACGGCCGCCAAGGCTCGTCGGGCAGCGTCCTGAGCGCCCCGACATGTCTCAAGAGTCTTGTCGAACGCCGAAGGGCCTCTTATCAGCGGCGGCAGCCTGTGGCTAACGCGGATGCCGCCGCTCCAAGCGGACCGGCCTTTTTCGGCGACAAGCCGCTCAGCGCCAGAAGTCTGCAAGCAGCTCCGCGAGGGCTCGGCCTTGGTCGTAGCCTCCTCGCGCGGCCTGCAGACGCGTGGATGGATCCAAGGCATTGGCGTCGAACACGTCCCCCGCGCCGCTATCCGGGAACACCGTTTCCACCCTGCTGCCGCCTGCGCGCAGTTCGTCGACCTGGGTGGCAAGGTCCATGCCCCACTCCAGCGGCATGCGTGACCTGCCGCCGAACGGGGACAGCACGAGTACCCTCCCGTATCCAGCCGCCAGGTCAGCGTTCTCGCTGCGTCGATAGCCGCCGTTGATGTATCGGCTCTCGCCGATGCGGTAGGGCGTCATCGCCGAGGTGCTGGCGGCGACGGCGTCCACCAGATCGACGCCGCTGTGGCGGTCGAACACGACCGGTTCCCCGGTTTGCGCATCGACAGCGGTGATGAGCACCCGCTGATCCGGCCAGTGCTGGTTGGGAAACCGTGCCGCGACGATGTCGCGCCAGCGGGTTGGGCGAGAGCCGTCGGAGGCATCGATCTCGAGCGCCGCGGCGCCCATCCTGTGGCGCATGTCGGAGGCATTCTCAGCAGAACCGATGATTCCGTTCGACCACTCCATGTAGTTCGGCCCCGAGAACTTCGGAGCGCGTCCCCTGTCCGACCCACCTAAACCGGCTGGTGGCGGAGGCACCTCGGCGAGGATGGCGGCATACAGTTCGGCCGGCCGTATCCCACTGGTGACTTGGGCAGCCACGGTCGATCCAGCCGACGTCCCGATGATTAGATCGGCCTCGGTGACGTTGACCCCGGCTTCCGACAGGCCGGCGATGAGACCGAGCTCCCACGCATTGCCTGCCGCCCCGCCGCCGGCGAGAACCAGGGCCCGCTTGTCTGAGTTGCCCTCCTGTCGCGGGGCGGCCACCTGCTGGTCGAGCATCGGCCAATTCCCGGGCTGTGGCCTTCGCGTCACTGCCACGCCATCGGAAGTGGCCGTCGAGCGGCTGCCCGGAGTCGAAGACCGAGTTGTGTTCATGGGATTCGCCTTTCGCGAGTTGCCTGTCGGGCGCTCCCAGTCGCGACTACCTCAGTCACGCGATCGTGGACAGCAGGGAAGCACCCACTGCGGATACTGCGGACATGGGTGTCACCTCCTGCCGTTAGTCACGATGCCAGGGACGTTAATAGGCCGGCGACGCGATGCGCAATCGGCATTGTGCCGCCGGGAGAGGGAGCCCGCTCTTGCCGGGGCGCGTCCACATTGGCGGCAGCTCCGTCGGTGGAAAGCCAGCGCGGCAGATGGTCGCCAGAACGGAGCTGGAGGCGCAGGATGACACCGTGGATACATGGGACGCCTTGCGGGCGCGACGAAACGTTCGGCAGTTCACTGAGCAGCCAGTCCCTGACGAGGCGCTCGACCGAATCCTCGAGGCTGGGCGACGTGCCCCGTCGGCGGGCAACTGGCAGCCGTGGGACTTCGTGCTCGTGACCGACAGAGCGCAACTGGTCGAACTGGCCAAAGTGTGGCAGGGCGCCAGGCATGTCGCCGGAGCGGCGGCCGCGATCGCGATCGTCGCGCCAGTGCCGCAGGACGATCGGCAGTCGGCTCTGCTGCAGTACGACCTGGGCCAGGCGACGTATGCGATGACAGTCGCCGCCGCCGACCTGGGCGTCGGCACCGGTCATGCTGCGGCTGCCGACCAAGACCAGGCCAGAGCGGTTCTGGGCTTTCCCCAGGGACGTTTCCTGGCCTACGTACTCTCCGTCGGTTATCCGTCGGACAAGCCGTTGGCCGTCATCGAACGGCTGAACCGACGCCCCTTCGAGGAGGTGGTGCACCGGGGACGGTGGTGACCTTGCCGACGCCGCAAGCGAAACGCCGTCACGTCGACCGGGCAGCAACGTCGTCGGGTTGATCCAGGACCAGCGGCGAGAAACCCAGCGCCAGCCGCAGGGACCGTGCGGTGGCGGTGGCCGCAGACATGGTGGGAAGCCCGGTCACGGCGTGGATATTCGCGATGGCGGGCAGGGACGGCATTTGTACGCACGCGGAGGCCACGACCGCCTGAGCGCGGGACCGGTCCAGGCGGGCGGCGATGTCCACCAGATCCGCCGGGTCCAGCCGGCCGACGGCGCCGTTGTCGGTCACCCCGAGGCTGACGGCGTCGACCACTTCGATGTCCTCGGCGGCCAGGTAGTCAATAACGGTGGCGGTGAGCGAGGGGGCGTACGGGGTGGCCATGGCCACCCGCTCGACGGCGAGGGCATGGACGGCATCGACGAGCGCACCGGCGCTGGAGACCACCGGAACGCCGGCCGCGTCGGACAGCCGCTGCTCGGCGCTGCGGTGCGCGCCGGGACCCTGCACCATCACCGCGACGAGGCAGGCGTACGCGATGACGTCCACCTGCGCGTCGGCAAGCTCACCGGCGCGGTGCTCGGCCTGGGCGTCCATGGCCGCGAGCGCCTCCGCCGTGACCGCGGTCATCCGCATCCTGGCCGAGTGGAAGCTGGGGACCTCGTTGGCAGCCACGCCTTGGCCCAGGAGCGCCGGCAGCTCGATCTCCATGGTGACGTTGGAGCTGGGGACCAACAAGCCGACTCGGGCGGTCATCGGTCGCTCAGGCTCCCGGTGTAGTCCCTGAGCATCAGGCGGGTACGGGCGCGCGGTCCGATAGCGAGCCCGAACCCGAACTCGGCCAGGAGACCTCGGACGATATCCGCGTGCAACGACCCGTGCCGCTCCAGCACCAGGTGCGGGCGGGGATCCCGGGGGACCTGCACCACGCGGTGCAGGCCGAGAATCGTCGTGGACATCGGCAGGTACTGCGGGTAGGCGGCCCGAGCTTGGGCCTCGTCGGCGTGCTCGACGACGACGAATCCCGGCTCGGCGCCGAACTCGGCGTGCAGCCCATCGGCCCTCCAGTGGGCGGGAGAGTCCTCGGCGCCGGTCAGATGCCGGGACCGGTTGGCTGAGGTGATGTACAGCAGGTCGCCGCCGCACGCGCGTTCGGCCGCCGCGAGGAAGGCGTTGGAGGGACACCGGTAGCCGGGTGCGATGACCTGCGCGGTCAGGACGCCGTCGTCGGCCTCGCAGAGGTGGGCCGGGACGCTGAACGCGGCGGGGGCGCGGAAGCCGAATGGCCCCCGGCTGTAAAAGGCGTCGACCAGGGCCAGGGCGGTCCGGCGGGACAGCGGCTCGGGCAGCCGGTCCAGGTCCCAGACCTCGGGCAGGGACGCCGGCGGTCCGGTGATGGAGCCGACCTGGCCGGGCGGACGGCCCTTCATGACATTCACACGACGTACCGTGTCGGCGTCCCCACGCGTGGTGATGACGTAGAAGTTGGCGAAGGCGTGGGCGACGACGGCGCCCTCGGTGGCCAGCGCCTCGGCGGCGCCGGCTACCTGGGCGAGATCAGAGATGACGACGCGGGTGGCCGCGGAGACGACGCTCATGGCCTGCAGGAGCGGCAACCCGAGGACGGTGATACGAGCTGGCGGCCACCGGCGACTAGCTCACCGTCGCCGTCGATGTCGGGCAGAGCCACCAACTACCAGGCCAACATAGGTCTTCGCCACGGGCCGGGCGGCCCTGACTTCGTTCCGCACCGCGCCCCGCTTAGCATCAGCCGGACACGGTCTTCTTTGCCAACTTCTTCTCCGAATGACTCTCGTCTACCATCCTTCGAGCCCCTCGGAGCGCATTTTCGCTGGTGAATCGGCTGCTGTCGGAGCTGGTCTAGCGCCCCTTAACCTCTAGCGTTGGCAAGGACCTCGAGGTCGTCAGTGATGCGGGGCATCTGCGGGAAGAGCGAGAGGTGACCCTGGTCGGCGTACAGGTGCAGCCGGGCACCCGGGATGTGGGTGGCGAGCCATCGGCCGTGCGCGAAGGGGACCATGCGGTCCTGCTGGCCTTGCCAGATCGACACTGGCGTCGTGATCGCCGACAGGTCGAATCCCCAGTCTTTGACGAATGCGAGGTCGTCGTCGCGCCACCCGGCGATGCCCCCCGAGACAGCGCGTCGAAACATTGCCGCCAGACTGTCCGCCAACTCACCGGTCACGGCGGAGCGGTCCACGTCGGACACCAGCCCGCCGAGCGCGGCGGTTACCTCGTCCCCGGTCACGTTGGCCAGTCCTGGCGCTTGCTTCTCGAGGTATGCGGTGAGTGCGTCCACTGATTCGACCGCCGCGCCGAACTCCTCCTGGTTCTCCCGTGCCATTCCGTCCAGCCAGTCCAGGCCCTCCGCGTCGTACGGCGCGACGCTCGCGAGGGTGGCCGCGGCTGAACACCGGCCCGGCAGCAAGGCTGCGCAGGCCAACGCGTGTGGTCCGCCGCCGGACCAGCCGAGGGCTACGAACCGGTTGATGCCGAGATGGTCCAGGACCGCGACCGTGTCCGCGGCCGCGTCGGCGACGGTCCGGTCAGGTTGGACCGTCGAGCCGGCGTACCCGGGGCGTGAGTAAGAAACCACCTGCCAGCCGCCCTCCGTCACCGCTCGCGAGACGTGTGGCGGAATCTCGGAACCCTCGGTGGGCGTGCCCCCGTACCAGACCAACGGGTTGGCATCCGGCTGCCCGCTCCGGACAACCTCGAGATCACGCCCGTCCTCAGTCCGTACAGTCAGCCAGTCAGCCATTCCTCCGCCTCCCCCTCGCGGCTATCCAGAAGCCTGACTCAGGATTGACCCCAGCCTCCGTCACGTCAACGGACTCGCCTGGAACGACCCTTTGCATGGCGAACCCGCACAACAGCGCTGCCGCCGGAGCGGCCGTCGGGGCGCTGGCTTCGCCCACATCGACACAGGCGGATGGCCGCGGCCGCGCTCTCAGTCGCGAGTCGGACGTCAGGTCCCGTTATGTCACTTGCCGGTCGGGAGGCCGGGTGGAGACGTACACGGACGGGTGGTCCTGGCCTGCTGCCGTTTTCGCGATGTATCCCGCAGCACGAGAGCGCGCTCGCCGCGGGCGGGTCAGTAGCCGGACGTCGACGTGTTCTCGGCGGTAGACGGGACGACGTCGGTGCGGTCCTGGGCCAGACCTGGGGTGCGGTCTGCCTGCTGCGCCTCCCCTGTGCGGGTGCGCTGCCAGGCGGCGTTGGCTTCGCGGGCGAGGACGGTGCAAGAGTGGCGGGCGTCTTTGACGTCGCCCCAGGCGTCCTTGGCTGCCTTCACCACGGCCGGGTCGGTGCGAACCTGGTTCGCCCGGTAGGCCAGGCCGCCAGCCTGCGCGCTGAACTCGTTGACGTTGATCCGAGCCATTTGTCTCTCCCACTGTGGATCCCGGGTGCCATCACCCAGGTTCGACGACGCTAGCCTGATTTAGTGACTTAGTCAATACGAGGCCTATTTAGCACGTTAGTTGGGGTCTGGCTGCTAGATTCGACGCTATGGACGACTCGCGTGGGGGGCTGGGTCGGGTGATCCGCGAGCTTCGCGAGGCGCATACCCCGAAGCTGACTCAGGAGCAGCTCGGCCGCAAAGCCGGCTACCGGGCCGGTGCCGGAGTGTCGATGTCCCGCGTCGAGAATGGAGTCACGCGTCCGGGACCCAGGCGGCTGGAAGGGATCGCGAGCGCACTGGGCTTGACCGTGCAGGAGCTCGAGAGCCGCAGCGCGCAGCAACACTCCCCCCAGCCACGTCCCGAGCCCGACCGGCCAGTTCGAGGGGCCGGCTCGGATCCCAGTCACACCGGAGCTGCGGTCCGGGGCCGGACCAGAGAGTCGACGAAGGACCAGATGAGGCGCATACAAGGCGACTTCAACCGGCGTCACGCCCTGGCCGTCACGAAAGGGCGTGAATTCAACGCCGTCCATGATCGCGCCCGCGACGACTTCTTCATGGCTCTGGTGCGGACCGCGACGACCATCACCGGCCTACCCAACCCGCCGCACGAGCCGGCCGCGTCCGCCGTTGCCCCTCGGGACGGCGCAAGCCTGGGCCCCAGCGCCCAGGCCGCGCTGAGACGCCAGGTGGCAGCACACGGCATCGCCGTCGCGCTCGCCTCCGGCGCCGGACCCGCGGCAGCGGACGAGGAGCCTGATCACGAGTCCGCCTACAGCGCCGTGCTGGCAGCCGCCCTGCTGACTCCCGCCCCCGCCGAGGCGGCACAGCATGATGCCCAGAGCGGGCCGAAGGCGCGCGCCACCCGAGCCCTGCTCGGCGGCGGCTCCGCCACTGGCCGGACCGGCATCCTGGCCGGGACGGTACTCCTGACCGGGTTTCTCGCTTCGGCGGCATCACCCCTGTTCGCCGCCGGCACGCTCGCCTGGCTGGCCCGCCGCAGCCGCCGGCAGAATGACCAGCTACGCATGGAACTGGACCAGGCGGAGGCGAACCTGGCGGCCACCGAGCGCGGCTTCGGCGCCGTCATGGATGTCCTGACGCGTGCGACCGAGACCCTCGGCTACATCGCGGTGCACGCCAGCCACGCCCAGCAACGGTGGCACGCGCAGCTCCCGGAGAGCCCGATCGACTGGTCCGATCTCAGCCAGGACCAACAGCGCCAATACGAAGCCTTCGTCGAAGTCGCCGGACGCCAAGTGCTCGTCGACAGCATCAACATGACCGAGCTCCTGGCCGCCCAAGGTGAGCAGCAGGCCAGACTCATTCAGGTCGCCGATGACATCCTCACCCTCGCGAAGCACGACGTCGAGCTCCTCGTGTAACGCCGAGCGCACGACTGCCGCTCCGACCGGCACCACCCGAAGCCCTGACGCCAGCCGCCTACATCCGTCAGCCCAAACCTCCGGTGGCCTCCGTGTCACCGCCTGCGCGGGATCGCCTCTGCGCAGACCGTGCGTCACACCGCCAAGCCGATATCAACGCGGTGATGCGTGGCGTCAATCTGGCGTGACGGATCCGACCGAATCTGCCGAATCGGTTTGGGGCAATGTGATTCGGCCGCTTCCGGCGCCGGAACCCGGTGCGGTTCAAGCCTTGAGGAAGCGGTTGACCGCGCGTCTCCGGACACAGCCAGACGACGGCCAGCCCGAGCAGGTAGATGCACGCGACGGTCGTGGCGGTCGCGCCGAACCCGCCGAGCGCCACGATGAGGCTGCCGGCGATGAGTGGGCGATGCCGGAAAGGGTGGAGATCAGAAACACGAAGGCGCTGCTTGGTGGAGGTGCTCTGGTGCTGACAACATCCGCGGAGGTCCTGGAAACGACTCACGCGGCCGCCGACCGGCCCTCGCGGATTGCCCCGGCAGGGCTGGCCTTAGTCGTAGGCGCGGGCGGCTTCGTGAGCGCAGACCAAATGCTTCACCGGAACATGCACCGATCGTCGTAATGGGCCGCGCCATCGTCGAAGCGCCGGGGAGCCGCGTCGACCGCCTTAACGCGGGAGGACCTGAACGATGGTGCTGACCGACCGTGGAGAGGTGACGAGCAACACCGGAGCGGTCCTCCTCTTCCGCGGCGACGACGGCCCTGCACCGGCGAATCTGTGGGCGCCGCTCGCCGACGGCCCGGTCACGGTCCCAAGGCTTCGTCAACGGGTGCACCGACCCGCTCATGGGATTCGTCCCGGAAGTCCTGGCGCGTCTGTGTGGCTCCATAACGCCGGGTCTCATCGAGATGACGACCCGAGGAAACTGTGAAGTCCGGACCGCGACCGCCGCCGCTCGTCCTGGCCAAGCGGATGGTCTCCGGCGGTCCGTACCGCTGTGGTCAGTGGCTGATTAGCCGCTAGGAGCGATCTCGCGGCCGGACACCACGTCGGGCCGCAGATGCACCCAGAACGTGGGAGTGTCCGAGGGGACCCACGGCTTCGGCAGCCGGGCGTGCAGCTCGTCGACCCTGTCCCGGTCCTCGACCATCGTCGCGGACCCCTGGAACAGGACGCTCCATCCAGTCCTGGTCTCCGGATCGGACTCGTCGACCTCAAAGGCCATTCGGCCTCCGTCGGCGGCCACTTGGAGCTTGGAGCCCCAGGTCGTTTGAAACGAGACGCCAAGGCCGTCGAGCAGGTAGGTGACCGGCAGGATCGTGACGTCACCATCCGAGGCGAACGCCACCCGGCCAACGGCGAGACGCCCCACTCTGGTGAGGCAGTCCTGGAGATCCAGGACGCGCAGTCCACGCCGGTCGGTCGGGCCGTCGTCCACCCGGGGCAGGGAACCGGTCATCGTGACTCCTTGATGTGGGGCATGCGCCCCGTCAGATGAATGGCAGCTAGGCGCTGTCGGTCTTGTCGATGAAGTCGCTGGCGCTGATTCAGCTCGTCGCTCAGCACGAAGCGCCCGACGTACTCGGCACCCACGTTCAGCGGGACTGTGATCACCTGCAGGTCGAACGGGAACTCGCGTTCGTCGAAGGACAGCAAGGACCGTCGCTCGTTGTCGAATCGCTCGCCGAGGAAGTCCGCCTCGAGGAGGATCTTGCGTTCGTCGAGCACCGAGGCGAGGCGTTGCCCCGCAACGAGCCTCGTGAAACGGTCCGGACAGCGGCTTGACGAAGACCAGCACCATCCAGTCGCGCCGCCCTTGGTCGCGCAGCGAGGCGACCGCGAGGAATGTGAACTCCAGCGGGGCCACCTGGCCGTTGATCGGCATGTCGGTGATGTGGACGACCAGCCGCCCGTGCTCGAGGCGCGGCAGCGCTTCGGCGAGAGGCAGCGTCCCCTCGAGAAAGTAGAAGTCGAAGTTGGTCCGCCGCGGTCGTCGAGCTGAGCGTGCTGTGACCACGTCAGCCGCCGCTGCGCATACGAGCCGAAGCGCAGGTAGAGAAAGTGCGGCTGGCAGGGGTGGATGTCATCACGGTCCACGACCGTGCTCTCCCAATCATCCACGTCGAGCTGGCGACGGAGGCGGTTGACGGTCGTGGTGCCCGCCGTGGCCGCTCCGAGGACCAGGAGCCGCTTCTTCGTGAAGGTCATTCCGCGCGTCCTCTCATGTGCCGTCACGGCGATCGTGTAACAGGCCTTGTCGACGAGGTAGTGACCATGGTCCTGGTCGTCGAACCAGCCCGGCGGGCCAAAAGTCCCTGTCCACGGTGAAGATTGCGCAGTTCTCTGGACCTATGTCCCCCCGCAGTGAGGCGCCCATTCACACTGAGCGCGACGCGCCGGGCGCGCTCATCGCTTTCGTGGCTCTCGCGTACCTGATCTCCTGGGCCTGGCTGCTCCCAGTCGCGATCAACGGGCCCGATGTTGTCCCCGGGGTCGGCTGGCCAACGCATGTCCCGGCACTACTCGGCCCCATGGCCGCCGCCCTGCTGGTTGTCGGTCACACCGAGGGACGCGCAGGCGTCCTGGACATGCTGCACCGGATGGTGTCGGTACGACATCCGCTGCGATGGTGGGCGGTGGCCCTTAGCCCGGTGCTGCTGTTGTCGGCGGTCGGCATGGCCGTCGTCGCGGGCTGGACTTCAACGGACCTGGCCGGACTAGCACAGTTCTCCGGGATCCCCTCGGGGTGGGGCGCCGCGGGAGTGGTGGCCACCGTCGTCCTGGTGAACGGATTCGGTGAGGAGACCGGCTGGCGGGGCTACGCCCAGCCGCTCCTGCAGCGCCATCACGGTCCGCTCCTGGCCACCCTGGGCGTGTCAGCGATCTGGGCCCTGTGGCACCTGCCCATGTTGGCGGTGCTCGCCTCGTTCCGGTCGTTCGGCCCGGCCACCCTGATGGGCTGGACGATCGGCCTGCTCAGTGGCGCGGTCGTCCTCGCCTGGCTCTACAACCGTAGCGGTGGCAGCATCCTGCTGGCGGCCGTCTGGCATGGCGGGTTCAACCTGGTTACCGCCACAGCGGTTGGCGCGGGTTTCTTGGAGGCCGCTGCGACGGTGCTGGTCATCGTCGGCGCTAGCGCCCTGGTCCTCACCGAGCTGGTCCGGACCCGCTCAGGCCACCCGTCCATCCTGCTTGCGACGCGTGCATCTTCCCCGCCCGGCCGCCTCACAACCCTGAGGAGCTCTCATGTCCCATGATGTGACCACTCACCCCGAAACCCAGGTGGATCTCCCCCCCTGGTGTTCTCGCTGCACGACGGCGACGCCGGGATGGCCGACCTGCTCGGCGGGAAGGGCGCCAACCTCGGCGAGATGACCCGTCTGGGGCTTCCGGTCCCCGAGGGGTTCGTCGTTAGCACGACGGCCTGCCGGGAGTACCTCGCTACCGGCCACTCCCCCGCGCGACTGGGCGACGAGGTGACCACCGAAATCACCCGGCTGGAGCGGCGTGCAGGACACCGGCTGGGCGACGCCGCCTCCCCTCTCCTCGTCTCCGTCCGCTCCGGTGCCCGCCTGTCGATGCCCGGCATGATGGAGACGGTCCTCAACGTAGGACTGGTCGACGACGTCGTTGAGGGACTCGCCCTGCGAGGTGGGGAGCGGTTCGCGTGGGACTGCTACCGCCGGTTGGTCCAGATGTACGGGCACACGGTGCTCGGTGTGGACGACGCCGTATTTCAGCAGGCGCTGGCGGCGGCGCGACGTGACAGCGGCGCGCGCGACGACACCGAGCTGGATGCCAGTGTCTTGCGCCGGCTGACGCTCGAGTTCCGGCGCCTCCTTATCGAGCACAGTGGCGAGGACCTACCCCAGAACCCGCGGGAGCAACTCGACCGCGCTGTGACCGCCGTCTTCAACTCGTGGAACGGAGACCGGGCCCGCACCTACCGTCGCCACGCGGGCATCGCAGACGACCTGGGGACCGCGGTGAGCGTGGTCGAGATGGTCTACGGCAACACCGGGCCACGGTCCGGCAGCGGCGTCTGCTTCACGCGCGACCCCGCCACCGGAGCACAGGGGCTCTACGGCGACTATTGGCCAACGCCCAGGGGGAGGACGTGGTCAACGGTAGCCGGACGACGGCGCACCTCAGCGTGCTGGAAACGATGATGCCGCAGGCATACCGCCAGCTGCAGCCCGACGCGGAGGCCTTGGAGCAGCGGTACCGGGACATGTGCGACATCGAGTTCACCATCGAGGACGGACGCTTGTGGGTGCTGCAGGTCCGCGTCGGAAACGCAGCGCCGCGGCTGCCTTCCGCATCGCGGCGGATCTCGTCGACGAGGGCCGCATCGACCTCGACGAGGCCCTGCGGAGCGTCGACGGTGCGCAGCTGCAGTCGTTAGTCCACCCCCAGTTCGCGGCAACCGATGGCGCCGACGTGCTCGGCCACGGACTAGCCGCCAGCCCTGGGGCAGCGGTGGGCGAGGTCGTGTTCGACGCCCTGACGGCGACCACATGGGCGGCGACGGGACGCGACGTGGTGCTGGTCCGGCCTGAGACCAGCGCCGACGACGTGGCGGGGATGATCGCGGCAGTGGCAGTCGTCACGGCTCGAGGCGGCCTCACGTCGCACGCCGCAGTCGTCGCTCGAGGCCTCGGACGAACCTGCGTCAGCGGGGTCGTCGGCCTAGACGTCGATGTCGACGGGCGATCCGGTGCCTGGCCCTCAGGCACCCAGCTCAGGGAACGAGACCTAGTCTCCGTCGACGGCACGACCGGCACCATCTCCCAGGGCCGGCTCACGGTGCGGCCCAGCGACGTGGCGGCCGCCCTGCGCGGCGAGCCGGACGAGGCCGCTCCCAGCTGGCCGTCGGTCGCCGCGGTCAGACGACTGCTGGCGCACGCCGACCGCCGGCGTGTCCTCGGTGTACGAGCGAACGCCGAGACCGGGCCCGACGCCCGCCTCGCGCGCACGTACGGCGCCGACGGCATCGGCCTGTGCAGGACCGAGCACATCCTTCTGGGCGAGCGTCGCGTGCTCGTCGAAAACCTCGTCACCGATGTCGACCGTGAGGCGACGCTCGACGCCATCGCGGCGGTCACCAGGAGCGAGCTGGCCTTGGTCCTGCGCGCGATGGATGGAGTCCCGGTGGTAGTGCGCCTCCTGGACCCTCCGCTGCACGAGTTCCTCCCAGACCTCGTCGAGCTCACCGCGCACGTCGCCGTCGCGGATGCGCTGGGCCACCCCGACGCCGACGCCGAAGCCCGGCTCGAGCACGTGCGGCACTGGCACGAGGCCAACCCGATGCTGGGTCTGCGAGGCGTCCGATTGCTGACGGTCATCCCCGAGCTCGTGGAGGCCCAGGTCCATGGGCTCTGCGAGGCCATCGCGGACCTTCGTGCCGACGGGCTCGACCCCCGCGCCGAGGTGATGGTCCCACTTGTCGCCGACGTTCGCGAGCTGGCGGCCGCCCGGCAGCACATCGAGGTGGCGGTTCACGACGTGGCGACCCGCCGCGGCACCCACATTGTGCTGCCCGTCGGCGTCATGATTGAACTGCCCCGAGCGGCGCTCACCGCCGACCGTTTGGCCGGGTCGGCTGCGTTCTTTTCCTTCGGCACCAACGACCTCACCCAGACCACGTGGGGAATCTCCCGCGACGACGCGGAGAGCAGCTTCCTAGCCGATTACCGCCGGGTCGGACTTGTGGAGGAGGACCCGTTCGCGGTCCTCGACCAGGCCGGCGTTGGACGTCTAGTGCAGATGGCCGTGACCGAGGGCCGCCGGGTGCGGCCGGACCTTGGGCTGGGCGCCTGCGGGGAGCACGCCGGTGACCCGCGGACTATCCACTACTTCGCCGGCCTTGGTCTGGATTACGTGTCGTGCTCGGCGCCGCGGGTCCCGGTTGCCCGGCTGGAAGCCGGCCGCGCGGCAATCCTGGCGCCAGCGTCTCTGGCGAACTGACTTAGGCGCCGCTTGTCCGGACGTGCTCTCTGAAGAGGTCCGCCGAACCAGTCGACCGCGCGGCGAGCGGCCCCCAGCGGACTCACCGGAGTGGCCCGCGGGCTTGCGAGCTGCGGCCTTGACACCGTCCGCGACCTTCTCTTTCGGACCCAGCCCCTTCAGTCCTCCACCGGCTCGGCACCGCGGGCATACGCTCCGGGCCGACCCGCGACGCAGCAGCTCCAGCGCGGTAGCCAGCCCCAGGGACAGCCATGCGTCACGGCGGGCCACCGCAGCTACGCATCCCAGACTGTTCTTCGGTCGCTCTTCGTCCGGAGTCGGACGGGTGGCCCAGCCGGAAGCGAGCGGCTGTCACGCCGCAGCCGTCGGTCACGGCGTGCGGGCCCAGGCAATTCCGGATGCTGCCGCTGCGCCAGGCGCTGTAGGTCGACGCCGCGCCGACCACCGTTGCTGCTGCGACGAACGGCCATCGACCACGGCTCGAGGGAAGGACGATCTGCGGCGCCAGGTGCCACATCGCAAAACCCAGCAGCGGCCAGAGGGCCCCTCGCACCACGTCGTCGGGGAACTCCGCGACGAACGCCTGACGCCAGAGGAGCTCTTCCCCCAGCGCGTTGACCAACCCGGTCGAGACCATCACCGCGGCAGTCGGGGGATCGACCAACGCCCGTTTGGGCCACAGTTCAGTGGCCAAGGCCCCGAGCGGTGGCACCACCAGAAGGGCGGCCTCGAGCCGCTGCGGATGCCGGCCGTGAACCATGCCGTGCAGCAGCCGCCGGGGACCGATGGCCCACAACGGGAACCCGAAGCACCAGGCCCCCCAGTACACGACGAACCCTGCGGTGTAGGCGGTGCGCGGGGAGCTGCGGTGACCCAGATACGCGAACACCGCACTCATCGACACCGGCACCAGCACCGGGACGGCCATGATGGCCGCGCGGCGCAGCCGGCGCCGCGAGTCTGGCGCCTGCCGCACCGCCTGCCCCGACCCGCTCGGACCTGAGTGACCCTCGACGCTGGGGAACCGTATGGGACTCATGTCAAGCCCACGCATGAGTTGCTCATGATGGCGACCGAACGGGTCGCACCGCGGAGCTGGCCCATATCGACCGAACCGAGCATGGGCGGGAGCGAGAAGCGGGCCGGTGGCAGTGGCGCCGGCAGCCGATGTGGATGATGTGCAGGCGCGGGTGCCGTCGACAAGCCTCCGGAGCGGCCCATTCCAGAGCCCGCAAGCTGGCGGCCGAACCGTCGACTCGGACCGCGACGGCATCCAGCAGTGATCGTGTCAAAGAGACATCCACCGAATTGCACCCACTCCGCGGGAATCGGCAGGCCCGTCGTCAGACCGGAACCAGCATCACGTCGCACGGCATCCGGTCCAGGACGGCCCGGGTCGACGACCCCCTTACGTGGCCGGCCAACCGTTCCCGGCCACGGTTACCGAGGACCAGGAGATCGTCCGCGTCGGCGTACCGCGACAAGCCCTCCGCCGCCTCACCGGAGGTCCAAACCAGACGCCAGTGCACCGACTTCTCGCGGCCCATCTCTCCCTCGACGATCGGGTTCGACTGCCTCCGGCCGGAACTGAAGACGCACAAGGGCATCGCCCGAGTCGCGGCCTCCCGGACGGCATGCCGGAGGACTGTCGGTATCTCACCCGTCACCTGGACCGCAGCGACCACCTGAGGGTGGCGCGGTGTCAGCTTCGACGACGTCGGGCGGGTCGACCGCTCGTCGCGGCACACGAGTACCGGGCAGCTGAAGATCTTGACCAGGTCGCCGCTCGTCGAGCCCATCCGGAACACGCCCTGACCGCTGGCCCCGCTTCGGCCGAGTACGAGTAAACCGGCGTGCGCCGCCACCGGGGCGAGGTCGTTGGCGCACGAAGCAACCACCCCCTCGACGGGTAGCCCGGGCCATGCGTCCCGGACGCGACGCCGTGCGGCGTCGTTGACCTCGCTGGCGTGATCCGCCGCATCGCGTTCTGCGTGTGCCCACGCCGCGTAGCCGGTGCGTTCGACCGGCGTCGTCGCCATGATGGTCACGACGACGAGGCCGACACCACGTAGGTCGGCCTCGCGGGCGGCCTGCTTCAACGCACGGC
>Ga0307288_10000306_pt1 | contig 17223 bp, 18 predicted proteins | sample ER_DNA_142_FD_194469 | JGI IMG/M metagenome (GOLD analysis project Ga0307288, IMG submission 194469) | Bulk soil microbial communities from the East River watershed near Crested Butte, Colorado, United States - ER_DNA_142 | ecosystem: Environmental > Terrestrial > Soil > Floodplain | place... | reverse complement strand
CCCCAGCATGACCGACCGCGGCCCTATCCACCAGCGCACCGGGTGGTCACAATTGAAGAGTCACCCGGCAGGAGCGCAGAGCAGCAACCCTCCGCGCCGCCGGCCTCCTCCGAACAAGCGCAGACCTGCACCGACCGGAGGACAAAGGAAAGGAAGGTCATGTCGGCCACCCGTGTCGGCACCCGACAGCGTCTCGACCTGCACAACGCCAGCATCGACTTTGCCGCGGCGACCGCCGGTCAATGCGGCTTCACCCACCTACCCAGTGGCGGGATCTGCCGACTGCCACACCGACACCTCGGCCCGTGCCGGCTGAAGCATCAAGCCGACCCCCGCTGCGGTGAGACGCCGGCTTAGGGCCCAGGGCACCTGATGGCCAGGACAAGCAGTCACAGGTCCACTCACCAAGATCACATCCCACCCGCCAGGAGAGCCAATGAGCACCCATCTGGAGGCCGCGCGGCCTGCAGCGTCCTCCGTGACCCCGGCACGCCTGAGGAAACTGCGGGCGGAGCTTCACCTTCAGCGACGCTTCCGAGTCGGTCAACTCGAGGACCTCGCCGCAGCCGTTGCCGAACCACCATCATCGACTGACGAGGCCGAACGGCAGGTCGCCCATGCACTGGCGGTCGCAGCCGAGTCGGCCCTGTCCGACATCGACGACGCGCTGCAACGATTCCACAGCGGTGGCTACGGCAAGTGCGAGCACTGTGCAGCGCGGATCCCGTTCGAACGTCTCGAGGCCCTGCCCATGGCGAGGTTCTGCATGCCCTGCCAGTACCGCAAGGAAACCTCCCGCCTGCCTCAACGGACCTGGAGCTCTGCGCAATGGCCGTCGTCCTGAGACCTGCCCGTGAACGTCATGTCGTGAAGGCAGCGGCCGCCGACTCCGTTCACGGGCACCAGCACATGATCCTGGAAGTGGGGAGGGCGGGATCGCGGCGGCGATCCTTGCCGGCCTCCAGAAGGGACCGATCCCCTCTGGGCAGTTCGAGCTGGCAAAACCGACGTGAGCGGTCGAGAGACGACGCGGCCGTGGACTTGCGTGGAGGCCTGACCAGGTCCGCGGATCGGGGTCGTTGACGTTATGGCGGACTTCAGGGTCGTTATCGTCGGCGCTGGCATTGCCGGCGTTGAGGGACTGTTGCGGCTGCGGCGGTTGGCTGGTGAAGCGGTCTCGGTCACGCTGCTTAGCCCCGCGGAGCATCTGGTGTACCGCCCATCGAGGGTGTTGGAGCCGTTCGCGCACGGCCAGCCGCCGACTAGGTACCCGGTTGAGAGGATCGCGGCCGACGCCAACGCTCGTTGGGTTCGAGACAGCCTGAGCTGGCTTGATACGGCTGCGCGCATTGTGCATACGACGGGTGGCCAAGAAGTGCCATACGACGCGCTACTCCTGGCGCTCGGGGGTCAGGAACGCAAGACGAACAGCGACGTCGTGGTCTTCACCGACCACACCTCCGAACACCTGTACCGGGAAATCATGCAGAGCATCGAATCCGGTTTGATGACCAGTTTGGCGCTCGTCGAGCCGTCGGGGCCGTCGTGGCCGCTGCCGTTGTACGAGTTAGCGCTGCTGACGGCCAAACAGGCCCGTGACGCCGACGCGCATCCCCAGATTTCGGTCATCACCGTAGACACTCGGCCACTGGACGCCTTCGGCGGGGACGTCAGCGATGCCGTCACACGTCTGCTGACCGAGGCCGGGATCACCCTCTACACCGGGTCTCACGCGCGGGTGCGCGGACCGCGACGGCTGCGTCTAGAGCCCACTGGCATCGAGCTGGAGCCCGACCGAATCGTGACCCTGCCGACGATCGCGGGTCCGAACGTGCGCGGCTTGACCGGAGGTGCTGACGACCGGTTCATCGAGGTCGATGAGTATTGCCGAGCCCGTGGCACGGGCGGACGGGTCTTCGCCGCTGGCGACGCCACCGACCTGCGTGTCAAACAAGGCGGCCTCGCGGCGCAGCAGGCCGATACCGCCGCCGCCGGTATCGCCCATCTGGCGGGTGCCGCACCACCACCAGTGCGACTTCGAGCCGCGATGCACGGAGCGCTTCTCACCGGAGGGAAGCCGCTCTATCTAACGGCGTACCTGATCGCGGGATCCGGCGTGCGGTCCGAGATCCACGATCAGCCGCCCTGGGGATCAACGCAGGCAATCGTCGCCGAGGAGCTCACTACCTACCTCGCCACCGTAGAACCGACGCCCACCCTGTCCCCCGAGGGCAAGTAGCGTCGACGGCCCACGTGTTCCAATCGGCAAATCCCGGGACGGACGAAAAGGGGCGACTGCGAAGGGAGAAACGCTGATGGGCTCTGCCGGGAGAAGTGACAACCGGCGGAGCCACTAAGAAATCCCCACGAGTGTTGCGCTTTCAGACGGGGCGGTGTAGGAGGAATGGTGAGAACTGTGGATGCCCCTGACCTGGTGCCGCGGTGGAGCGCACCTTCACGATGATCAGATGGCCAGTCTGATCGAGAGCCGGCGTTGACGCGCCGGCTCTGTCTGGTCCAGGCCTCACCCGAAATGCCGGTCGGACAGCGCGAACACCGACTCGGTCTGACCCAACGCGTCCAGATCCAACCCAATGGCGCGGAGGCACCAGAGTTCGCCCGTGAGGGCGGGGATTGGTCTATTACGGCTTGTCCAGCATGGCTGCGAGATCGGCGACGACAAGGTCGGCGCCGTGGTCTCGCAACGCCTCCGCCTGGCCGACCCGGTCGACGCCGACCACGAACCCGAACCCTCCCGCGCGGCCCGCCTGGACCCCCGCAAGGGCGTCCTCGAACACGGCGGCCTCACTGGGGTGCACCCCCACAGCAGCAGCCCCGGCTAGGAAGGTGTCCGGTGCCGGTTTGCCTCGCAACTGTCGCGCTTCGGCGACCACGCCGTCGATCCGCACCTCGAACAAGTCCTCGATGCCGGCGGCAATCAGCACGTCCCGACAGTTGGCACTGGAGGAGACCACGGCGCGGCGCAGCCCCGCGTCACGCGCCGCTTCCACGTACTTGACTGAACCGCTGTATGGGTCGACGCCGTCCTGGCGGATCCGGCGTAACAGAGTCGCATTCTTGCGGTTGCCGACCCCATGCACGGTCTCCGCGTCCGGCGAGTCGTCGGACGCGCCCTCGGGCAGCTCGATGCCCCTTGACGCTAGGAAGGAACGGGTCCCGTCGGCCCGCGACTTGCCGTCGACGAAGCGGTCGTAGTCGGCGACCGCATCGAAGGGGACCCAGCTTTCACCGGTCCGCTCGGCCCGTAGTCGTAGAAAGGTATCGAATGTCTGCTTCCAGGCCCTCGCGTGCACCGTCGCCGTCTTCGTCAGAACACCATCGAGATCGAACAGGCACGCCCGTACGCCAACAGGCAGACCCAGCACCACGGCCTCACCACTGATAGATACGTTGCAGGATGTGGTGTCTCGGCGCCCGATCAGGTCCGGGATAGGTCACCACGACAGGCACGTCGTCAGGCCCGCGGCCTTCAACCCAGGTAAAGCCGTCGACCGTCTGAGTGCCGACAAGAGCCGAGTGCCGCCGCAACACTCGTTCACACCGTTGAAGGTCTTCCTCACCGTCAGCAGTCCACACCACATACTGGATACCAACGAAGCCGAGAGGGTGTTGGGCCCCGGGCCCCATGCTCCGGAGGTACAGCTGGAACCCCTCCGGGCTGACCAAAAGCGCCGCGGGCTCATCCCGCAGCGCCACCTTCAACCCCAAGAGCTCTTGGTAGAACGTCACGGAACGATCGAGTTCCTGGACAAACATGACGGCCGATGACATCCGCAGACGAGGCGGAGCACCTCGAGGGTCGGCACCGGATCCGGCACTGCCGGCATCGTTCTCAGGGCGGGAACGCGCCGATGAATCGCTACGTGCCACGGTTTGACCATCTCCCGTCCAGGCGGTGCCGTCTCTGTCGCTCCAGAACATCGTAGGTGGGCACGCCCGGGCTGACCGCGATGAACCCACCCCGGGCAACATCGGGACGCCGCCGTCAGCTGTCAAATGCCATGCAGGTCTGCCCAAGCGCCGTCCAAGAGTCCTGCTTGGCGGGCCGTCAACGCCCCGAATCTCGCGGCCCTTGTCCGAGCCGGAGCGTAGTTCGAGAAGGGCAAGCTCATAGAGCGCGAGGCTCACGACCACGACGCCGAAGCGACCCTCGGTCACTGAGGCAGCCTGATCAAGATGTCTCATTCACAGGTCTTGACAATGCTCCACCGCGAAAGGCTTCCCCAAGCTTGCGGCCCTTGGTCAGTTGGTTGATGCGGTCGGGCTTGGTCCGGATCGCTCGGAGACGCATTAGCTGGCGTCGAAGACGACACAGCATCGGTCAGTTGCGGGGGCCATGCGGGCAGCGAGCCGGCCCTTTTCGACTCGGTCGGCAACAGCAGCCATGATGACGAGGTTCATGCCGCAGACGAGCTGGGTGTGTTCTCGCGCCAGTGTGTCGAAGGGGCAGTTGCGCAGCACGATAAGGCCGCCGGCGCGTGCTGGGGCGTACCCGTAGCGGGCCAGCGCTTCGCAGGTGCAGTCGACAAGCCGTTCGGAACTTGGCCGAGAACCGGCAGCCGTCCGGGCTTGGTCTCCGATTGCTCGCCCCCACCGGTCGGCGGCCGCGGTTACGGCGTCGGTGACGCGGGTTCCGTCAGTGGCGGCGCTGTCGATGGCGCCGGCCAGCAACTGGCCGGCGATGTCGTATCGGCGCTCGGGCAGAGTCACCGAGAGGTGCCGGCTGGACCGCGCGTACAGTTTGGTGGGCCGACCGGCACCCGGGCCCCGACGATCGGAGAGCCGCTTGAAGCTGGTGTCGAGCAATCCCTCCTCGGCCAGCTTGTCGAGATGGAACTTGGCGGTGTGCCGGGCTATGGCGAGACCGTCGGCGGCCTGGTCCCTGCTTACCGGCGCTGGCTGACCGCTCACGTAGAGGTACAGGTCGCGTCGGATCGGATCCGCGAGGACCGCGATGCCGGCCAGCCGCTCGGCGAGATCACTGTCGGTCATTGAATGCCACCTTTGTTCCCACACCAATTTCTTGACGACAGACTGCGACCTCGGGGACTACCCATCCCAGGCGGTCTGCCGTCGCCCTGAAACTGGACGACCTGCCGAGGCCCGCCCCCGGTGGTGTTCGATCCGCTCGACCAGGCCATCCCTTGTGCTTGCCCACCAATCCAAGCGGTAGATCGCGCCTGAGCTTGTTGATCCAACCCAACGGTTCCGTCCCGACCGGCCTTCCTGCTTCGCAATGCCTTGCCGATGCTCGGCAATGTTTCTTACCGTAGTTGGCTGGCGGCGACCCTGCCCCTTCCGGCGCCTCTGAGCCATGGTTAAGGGTGCCTCGAGAACCGCACCAGCCGCGGCGGCAAGCGCGGCATGGCGCGGCGGGAGACCTGGTCCTGTGGAAGGCGTGATGACGCCACCTTTCTAAAGAACATATCTCTTGACGAAAGAGGCTCGGCGGTCTAACGTAGACTATAGTGTCCTTTAGAGATGGAGTCAATCGTGACCTCACAGCCCTGCCGACCCTTACGTCAACACGAAGCGACGGCTTGGCTCTTCTCGCCGTCGGCTGCCGGGCGGGGATCATCGTGAGCCTGGTGCTCATCTCTGGCTTCGAAGATGTCGCGCTGCGCGACTCCGGGCTCTTCGTGGCCGCGCTGGCGCTAACCCGCCTGGCGCCCACCTTCCGCCGCGACACCGTGGGCGCCTCGAAGTGGTCGGCATCATGACCTCGGCGCCGCCGGCCGCGCACCGCCTAACGGGTGGCCGGCCAGCTCAAGCTGGCCGACGAGCGGTGTTGCGGGTGGTCCAGCCGTCGAGCGGAGTTGATCTTGTCGCCGCCGAGCAGGCAGCCGCCGCGTTCCTGGTCGCGCTCGGTGTCGACCTCGACTCCGAGAGACTGGGCGCCACCCCGGCTCGGATGGCCCGTGCCTACGCGGAGATGTTCAGTCCACGGCCGTTCGACTTGACCACCTTCCCCAACGACGCCGGATATGACGAGCTGATCATCGCCCGCTCGATCCCGGTGCAGTCGGTGTGTGAGCACCACCTGCTGCCGTTCGTTGGGGTGGCTCATGTCGGTTATCTTCCCGGAGACCGGATCCTCGGCCTGTCCAAGCTGGCGCGAGTTGTCGAGCTGTTTGCCCGCCGGCCCCAGGTGCAGGAGCGGCTCACCCAACAGATTGCCGACTGGCTCCAAGAGCAGGTCGCACCACGCGGTGTCGGTGTCGTCGTAGAGGCAGAGCACCTGTGCATGACGGTTCGCGGAGTCGGGGCGCCCGGCACCACGACGGTCACCTCGGCACTACACGGCCAATTCCGCGAGGCCGCCTCCCGGGCCGAGTTCTTCACTCTGATTGGCACCACCGGACATCCAGGAGCGCGCCGTGGCTGACCGACTCGAAGACCTGAGTGCAGCAGGAGTCTCCATCTGGCTGGACGACCTGAGCCGGAAGCTGCTCGCCACCGGTGGGTTGAAACGACTGGTCGATCACAGCCATGTCGTCGGGATCACCTCCAACCCGACGATCTTCGCGAACGCCATCGGCGGCAGCGCCGACTACGACGACCAGATCCGAGAACTCGCCCAGCGGGGAACGTCCACCGCCGAGGCGTTGCGGCAGCTCACCGTCGCCGATGTACGAAGTGCCTGCGACGTGCTCCGGCCCGTCTACAAGGCCACCGACAGCATCGACGGCCGCGTCTCCATCGAGGTCGACCCACGCCTCGCCCATGACACCGCCGACGCGATCACCGAAGCACGCCAGCTGTGGCAACTCGTCGACCGGCCCAACCTGTTCATCAAGATCCCGGCCACCGAGGCCGGCCTGCCCGCCATCGCGCAGTGTCTGGCGGAAGGGATTAGCGTCAACGTCACGTTGATCTTCTCCCTGCAGCGCTACGCCGCGGTGATCGACGCCTTCCTCGACGGCATGGAACGCGCCCTCACCGCCAGCCGCAACCTGTCCACCCTGACATCTGTGGCCTCGTTCTTCGTCAGCAGAGTCGACGCCGAGATCGACAACCGACTGGACACGATCGGCACCCCGGAAGCACTGGCGCTGAAAGGGAAAGCCGCGATCGCCAACGCCAGACTTGCGTACGAGCGCTACGAAATGGCCTTGTCCAGCAACCGGTGGCAAGCACTGCGAGCGGCCGGCGCGCTTCCACAGCGGCCGTTGTGGGCCTCGACCGGTGTCAAGGACCCGTCGTATGACGACACCAGATACGTCGTCAACCTTGTCGCCCGGGATGTGGTCAACACGATGCCGCAGGCCACCCTGACGGCGGTAGCCGATCACGGCACCATCCGGGCCGACACCATCCGGCGGTTCTACCCCGATGCGCATCAGGTGTTGCACGACCTTGCCGCTGTCGGAGTCGACTACGGGAGCGTGGTCGACCTGCTCGAGTACGAGGGACTGAGCAAGTTCGAAAGGTCATGGGCCACGGTCACGGACGAGCTCGGGGACCGGCTCCGTAGCACATCCCCGCACCCACCCGTATCCCCACGCAGCCGACGCTCCCTGCCCCCTGAAAGGGCTGACTCGTGACCACCGTCCCCAGGTTTCTCATCGTCGGCGGCGGCCTGGCCGGGGCCATCGCGGCGCAGACCCTCCGCGACGAAGGCTTCGACGGGAGGATCACCCTGCTCGGAGACGAGCGGCACCGTCCCTACGAACGCCCTCCCCTGTCCAAGGACTACCTCCAAGGAAACACCGACCGCGACAGCATCTTCGTCCATCCGGAGCCCTGGTACAGGGAGCACTCAGTCAAGCTGTGCCTGGGTACCGCGGTGACCTCGCTCACTCCGGCCTCGCGGACGGTCACCACCGCCACCGGTGAGCGGCTGAGCTACGACAAGCTGCTGCTGGCCACGGGTTCGACACCGCGACGTCTCAGCCTGCAGGGCTCCGACCTCGACGGCGTGCACTACCTGCGCAGCGTCGAGGACAGTGACCGCATCAAGACCAGCTTCACCCGCGCACAGCGGGTCGCCATCATCGGCGCCGGCTGGATCGGACTGGAGGCCGCTGCCGCCGCCCGCCACGCCGGACTGGACGTGACCCTGCTCGAGTCCGCCGAGATGCCGCTGCTACGAGTCCTTGGCCCGGAGGCTGCACCGATCTTTGCCGACCTGCACCGTGAGCACGGTGTGGACCTGCGCTGTGAGGTTGCGGCGAGTCAACTGACCGGTACCAACGGCTCAGTGACCGGTCTCCTGCTGAGTGACGGAAGCCGGATCGACGCCGACATGGTCCTGATCGGGATTGGGATCACGCCCAACACCGAACTAGCAGCTGCGGCCGGCCTCCAGGTGGGAAACGAGATCATGGTCGACGAGCACCTCCGGACCTCCGATCCGGACATCTACGCCGCCGGTGATGTCGCCAGCGCGTACAACCCACGCCTGGATCGGCACCTTCGCGTCGAGCACTGGGCCAACGCCCGGCGCCAAGGTGCCACCGCCGCCAAGGCGATGCTCGGCCAGGAAGCGGTCGACGCACGCGCGTCCTACTTCTACTCCGACCAGTACGACCTCGGCATGGAGTACACCGGCGACATCGGCCCGTCCGGCTACGACCAAGTCACCTTCCGCCGACACGCCGACCCTAGCCAGCAGATCGTCTTTTGGCTGCACGAGCATCGCGTCCTCGCCGACATGAACATCAACATCTGGGATGTTGCTGACGACATCGAACGTCTCATCCAATCAGCACACCCGGTCAACACCGACGACCTCGCCAAACCCTGCGTTCCGCTCACCAGTTTGCTCCAGCGGCCAGCCAGCCCCTCGCTCCACTGATGACGCCGTCCGCCACGTCAGCAAGACGCTCCCTCTTCGTCGCTTCTTCTCAGAACGACTGGGTGTACACCGTTCCTCTCCGCCGCAGTGTGCCGGGCCCGCGCGGACGCCTCGCGGGCATGAGTAGGACGTGGACATGTTCGACGACCTACCGGAAAAGTAGCCCCTGACATGATCGAGCATCCGGTATTCAGCACCGAGCCGTGGTGCCTTCGCGAGAGGGGCCTTGAGCTGGACGTGTTGGCCCAGACCGAATCGGTGTTCGCACTGTCTAATGGACACATAGGTTGGCGCGGCAACCTCGACGATGGTGAGCCGTACGGCCTGCCGGGTTCCTATCTCAATGGTGTCTTCGAAATCCGGCCGTTACCCTATGCGGAACGCGGCTACGGGAATCCCGAGTCGGGGCAGACCATCATCAACGTGACCAACGGCAAAGTCATCCGGCTCCTGGTCAACGACGAGCCGTTTGATATTCGCTTCGGCGAGCTGCGTTCCCATGAACGCTGCCTCGATTTCCAGGCCGGGGCCTTGGACCGACAGGCCGAGTGGGTCTCCCCGGCAGGCTGCGCGGTCAAGGTCCGGTCAACCCGAGTGGTGTCGTTGACGCAGCGGTCGATCGGGGCGATCTGTTATGAGGTGGAGCCGGTCGACCAGACGACTCGGATCGTGGTCCAGTCGGAGCTGGTTGCCAACGAGCAGCTTCCCCTGCCCGGGGGGGATCCGAGGGGGGCTGCGGCGTTGGAGGCGACCCTGGTCGAACAGGCCGATGCCTCTCGGGGTACACGTGCTGGCTTGGTGCATTCGACCCGGGATAGTGCATTAATCGTGGCTGCGGTGATGGACCACGTCGTCGATGGGCCGCTCGGCACGCTCGTGCAGTCCGAAAGCTTTCCGCATCTGGGCCGGACAATGGTGTCCACGATCCTTGAGCCTGGACAGCGGCTGCGACTGGTCAAGCTCGTCGCGTACGGGTGGTCCGGTTCCCGGTCTCTGCCGGCTGTTCGCGATCAGGCCGACGCGGCGTTGGCTGCTGCAATGCAGACCGGTTGGGAGGGGCTGCTGGCCGAGCAACGCGGCTACCTCGACGCGTTCTGGGCACGGGCTGATGTCGAGCTGGACGGGGACACGGCCATTCAGCAGGCGGTGCGTTTTGGCTTGTTTCATGTCTTGCAGGCCGGCGCACGCGCGGAAGGCATGGCGATCGCGGCGAAGGGGTTAACCGGGACCGGCTATGACGGGCACGCCTTCTGGGACACCGAGATCTTCGTGATCCCCGTGCTGACCTACACAGCACCGGGCGCCGCAGCTCAGGCCCTGCGGTGGCGGCATAGCACGCTGCCGCTGGCGATCGAGCGGGCCGAGCAGCTGAGGCTCAACGGTGCGGCGTTCCCGTGGCGCACCATCCGCGGGGAAGAATGTTCCGGCTACTGGCCGGCAGGTTCGGCCGCCTTCCATGTCAACGCAGATATTGCAGGGGCGACGGTTCGGTATGTTCGCGCGACCAACGACACCGCCTTTGAGCAGACGATCGGCTTGGACCTACTGGTGCACACGGCCCGGCTGTGGCGTTCCCTCGGCCACCAGGACAGCGAGGGCCGCTTCCGCATCGACGGAGTCACCGGCCCCGACGAATACAGCGCCGTCGCCGATAACAATGTGTACACGAACCTGATGGCGCAAGAGAACCTGGCCGCGGCCGCCGACGCTGCCGCACGGCACCGCGACCGTGCCGCCGAACTCGGCGTCGACGCCGAAGAGATGACCAGCTGGCGCGACGCAGCCGCGGGCATGTTCATTCCCTACGACCAGACGCTGGCAGTCCACCCCCAAGCCGAGGGGTTCACCGGGCACGAGATCTGGGACTTCGCCAACACCACCGCCAAGCAGTATCCGCTGCTGCTGCACTTCCCCTACTTTGACCTCTACCGCAAGCAGGTCGTCAAACAGGCGGATCTGGTGCTAGCCATGCAACTGCACCCCGGCGCATTCAGTGACGAGGAAAAGGCCCGCAACTTCGCCTACTACGAGCGTCTGACGGTCCGCGACTCGTCCCTATCCGCGTCCGTACAAGCGGTTATCGCAGCCGAGATCGGTCACCTCGACCTTGCCGAGGACTACCTCGCCGAAGCCGCCTTGATGGACCTCGACGACCTGGAACACAACACCACCAACGGCCTGCACATGGCATCGCTGGCCGGCGTCTGGACAGCGCTGGTAGCCGGCTACGGAGGGATGCGCCACACCGACGCCGCCCTCAGCTTCGCACCCCGACTGCCGCCCGGCCTGACGCGGCTCGCGTTCAGGTTGGTCCTGGCGGGGCGAACGCTGCGCGTTGAAATCAGTCGCGCGGCAGCCACGTATTCCATCGCTACCGGCAAACCGATGCAGCTCCTCCACCACGGTCGGCCAATCGAGGTGTCCGTGGATCAACCAGCAACATGTCCCATCCCCGACCTGCCGCCGTTAGGCGCCAAACCCACCCAACCCCCTGGGCGAGCTCCTCACCGCCGCCACCCGACGGAACACTGGACCACTACGGACACCCCTCGGAGGCTGCGGGCGCATCCCGATAGAGTCCGTCACCGCCGCTCGTAGTCCGTGACCCGGGCCAAAGGTTTCACCATCACAGCACGTTTCGTTCGCCAGGGCTTTACTCCCGTTGAGATCTATGGCCCTAGGGCTATGCCCTCGATCGCCCCACTAAGCTAAGCGGCCGTTCCGGCATCACCGTTTCAGTTCACGGTTCAAAATGGTGGCCAGCACGGCGGCCTCGCTGATATCGACAGCTTTACTGGCTGTCAACAGGATCAAGCGACGGTCAGCGGCCAAATCTCGCAAGCGTTGCAAGGCTCGAGCCGGCTCGCCCTGTTCAAGCTCAGCCCGGTAAAGCCGCGCGAACTTCTCGAACTTTGCAGGGTCGTGGCCGTACCACTTCCGTAGCTCACTGGAGGGCCCCACATCCTTGCGCCACTCGTCGAGTGCTGCCCTTGCCTTGGTCATTCCACGTGGCCAGATCCGGTCAACCAGCACCCGAACGCCGTCGTCGTCCTGGGGCTCGTCGTACACCCTGCCAATCCGCACCTCCGCCACGGTGGCCACGATCCCACCTTCGTGGCGATTCACGCCACAGACGACCATCCAAACCGCACAATTGTGAACGCCGATCGGGGACCGGACGTCCAGCAGCGCGTTCGCACCAGGCCTGGAGCGGCCCTGTAAGAGTCGTCGTCGGCTCCGTGCGCGGGGTCCGCTGCAACCATAACCCGGCTCTACAGCGGGCTGCGCAGGCGACGCGAGGATACGCGCCTCTGACGCAAAATCAGAGACGGCGACCGGTATCGCCCGTTCGATGGCAGCGATGCGCACGGCGTCGGACTCGCCAGGAGGCCGCAAGGTGGCGGGCGGGGGCGTGCATTTTGCCGGTGGCGCAGCCCTTCGGCTCACACGCCTCGAGGGGCTCCGGGCGGGCCAGCAGGCGCAGCCAGGGGGTCGGGTCCGCGGCCATGGTCACAGCTCGGCGCCAGGCCCGGTTGATCTTGTACTCGCCGGACGGGAACCGGCCGAGGCCGGAGTCTTTGGCGTGACGGATCGGGTCCTCGACGCCGGCGTGGGCGGGCGCCACCGGCCCGAGGACCTCGTCTTGATGGCGTAGGACGTCGATGTCGGCGATCAGGACCACCGTGAGGCAACGGCACCGCCATGGTCGACCAGCTCGCAACTACGGTCATGACCTAGACGGAACGAGCGCCGCGTCCACGCCGTCGGCAAGCCGCTGGTCAGGCCCACCCGGTCCGCGAACAACCGGACGCCCGCTGCCCGCGTGAGCCACCACGCCGGTTCCGTCAGCGGTAACGGAGAACCCCTTATTTCGGCCCCCGGACCGGTTGGTGCAGCCTTAAGCGGTGGGCGTCGGGCAGTGGGTCGAAAGGAAACACCCGGTGATCTGAGGAGTGAGTTGGCCGCCGGCCATCCCCTCGGAGGATGAAGGACACGGCCCGAACCGGCCTGGCTGACGGAGCTGCTCAGCGCAAGATAACGTTTCGGACCGAGTCGATGACCTTTTCCACGACCTTGTCCGACGCTGCTTCACGCTTGACGACGACCTCAAAACTCGCCTTCCCGTCCTTCCGGCTGAACTCAGCGTCGAATTTCGTCTGCAGGAAGACCACTAAGGCGCCCAGAACCACCGCCGCTGACACTGGGTCGACGAACATCTGCGACTCAGGCTGCAGTTGGTCAAGCTCGCGCTGCACGACCCTTCTGACGTCCGGATGCGACACAAGCACGTCTAGCGTCGCGGCGATGTCGTCCTCGATGTCCACAGAGAGTCGAAGTACGTCGTCTGCAGTGATCGAACGCTCAGGTTTGGAAACCAGCTCGGCCAGCAGTTCCCGCGCTGAATCCTCGTCCTTGACAATTAGCTCGCCTCGCTCCTCGACGAGGGTCTCCATAACGGCTTGTAGCAGACGCCCGTTCTGGCTTTCACCCAGTCGCTATCCGACCAACAATATCGGCTTCCACGATCCTATCTCCAATCTCCTGAAACTATGTATGGAGCCCAGTGGTAAAGGTGCGAATACGGCGGTCCCGACGCGATCAGCTCTCTTTGCGACGTGGCCATTGAGCGGTGACCGGAATGGTGGCTCTTCGAACTTGACCGGACCCACCGGCCTTTCGTGGTGACGCGATGGAGGTCCACTATGCGCTTACGCGCAGATGTAGCTTCTTGGGAGTTAGGGTGAGTGAAGAGACTTGTGGATGGGTTCCGCTGAGGGGCTCGAGTCTCCACCGGTCAACAAGGACCGTCAGCGCGAGTTTGGCTCCGACCCGGGCAAACTGTTTTCCGATGCATTGCCGGGCCCCGGCGCCGAAAGGGAAGTATGTTCTGCGGTCAGGCACTGCGTGGAGCCAGCGGTCGGGATTGAAGCGCCCCGGTTCTGCGTACAGGTCTTCGCGTCGGTGGATCAGGTACGCGCTGAGCGCGAGCATGGTGCCGACTGGTAGTACTACCCCACCCAGTTCCGTCTCATTGGTCACGGTTCGGGTCGTGAGCAACGGGGCCGGGTAGAGCCGCAGGGTTTCGGTGAGGACACGGTCGGCCATGGTCAGTTGTTCCACGTGCGCGAACGTGGGGGATGCGCTTGCCAATACCCGCGTCGTTTCCGCGCGGAGCTGGCGATCGACGTCTGGGTTAGCGGTGACGAAATGCAGTGACCAGGCCAGAGTGTTGGCGGTTGATTCCACCCCGGCCAGAAAGACTGTCATCACTTGATCGAATAGCTCGGATTCGGTCAGGCGCCCGCGCTCGTCCGGACTGTCGGCGTCACGGGCTGCCATCAGGGATGACAGGAAGTCACCGTGATCGCTGCTGTCGCGGCGGCGAGAGGCGATGACTTCTTCCACGATGTGCCGCAAGCGAGCGTGTGCCTGCTGGTAGGCCCGGCTTCCCAATATCGGAAACCGAGTTACCACTGATGGTGTGGCCATCTGGCGGATGAACCCAGAGAGAATGACATTGATATCTTCTACGACGACTTGTTCGGATTGGGGCGCCAAAGCGTCGGCGAACATGGTTCTCACCACGGCCTGAAGTGTCAAACGCGTCATTTCTTCTGTCGCGTCGATGACCTGGCCGTCACGCCAGGAATCAGCTGTTTCGTTGGCTGCGGCAATGAATTCCCGGGCGTAACCAGGAATTCGGTCGACGCGGAAGGACGGCTGGGCCAGGCGGCTCAGGCGCCGGTGGCTGCTGTGAGGGCACGTCGCTGCGCCGTCTCCCACCAGCTCGCGAGCACGCTCGATCACTGGTCCGCCCTTGTCGTAGGTGCAGTCGTCGAGCAGGACCTCCCGGTGGAGATCCGGCGTGCACACCACGATCACGTCCTGACGACCCAGACGGAGTTTCACCAGCTCACCATGGTCGGGCAAGGCGGATAGGAACCCCAAAGGGTCCCGCAGCAAGGCGGGCCCGTGGCCTAGCCAGGGCATCGCCTTGGGCGCCGATGGAAGTGTCTCGAGAAGGTCCATTGCCGGGATTCCCTTCCGCCGTAATGGAGCTACGCCTTGCCTGCCGTTTCGCCGCACCCCGTCATTTTGGGTTTTGCTCCAGCCAGACTAGCCCCGAGGCTTTCCCCGGTGACCTGAGAGTGCTGCCTCTTCAAAAGGGGAAACCCCAGATTGCCGAGCGGTCCCCCCGGAGGGCCAGAAAGCCCCCGCCCGGGGTTGCGTGGGGGGCTGGGTGGGGGGCGGGCACCTTTGGAAGGGCGCGGCTTGCCGCGACCACCCGCGTCTCCCCCCAGGAGTCCGAGCGCTTGCGCTCGGACTCCTTCCCGCTCGAGGACCACCCCAGAGAGAACTACAGCAGCGTGAAGCGCCCCCGGGCTTTGTGGAGGCTCGGTGATTTAAGAACCAGCCCCAGTCGAGACGGCTTTCTCAGGGTAGTGCTTCTCGTCGTGAAGCCTGCGGCGGTTGAACCAGTTGATGCATTCAGCGACGGCGAGTTCGACGTCAGCAAGGCCGGAGCCCTTCACAAACCGAACCGGCGGTCGCGGTGGGCGAACCAGTCAAGGGTCCTTCGGAGGTCCTCGCCAGTGAAGTCGGGCCAGTAGGTGTCGGTGAAGTACAGCTCGGCCTGCGTCGTCTGCCAGGGCATGAAGCCAGACAGGCGTCTCTCGCCCGAGGTGCGGATCACGAGGTCGACATCCGGCTGGCCCGCGGTGGAGAGGTAGCGGTCGATGGTTTGCTCGGTTATCGGTTCGTTGGTCCGGCGGCGATCGTCGGCTAACAGCGCCTGCATCGCCTCCACGATCTCGGCTCGGCCGTCGTAGGCCAGTGCCACGTTAAGGGTGACGTGACGTGCGGTGCGAGTCTCCTTCTCGAGAGCAGCCAGACGGACGGCTACCTCCGGGTCAAGAAGGTACACCGCGCCGATGGACCGGATGTGCCAGCGGCCGCAACGGGCCATCTGGCCCAGCCCGTCAAGGACTACATCCAGAATGCTGCCCGTGGTCGGCCGTCCGCGTCGCAGGTTGCCCCGGGACAGTGCCCATACCGTCACGTATGGGATGCCGGCGTCGTCGCAACCCTGAACTAGTTCAGACACCCGGCGGGCGCCGAGCCGGTACGCCTCGACGGCGGGCAGCTGATGTTCGGCCGCCCAGCGGCGGTTGCCGTCAAGAATCACCCCCACATGGCGGGGCAAGTGAAAGGAGGTGACGGACTGGACCGGCACCTCCGAGGTGGTCGAGGCGCCCCGCGCCACCAGGGATCCCTCGGTCATGCGGTTATCCTTCGGAGGCCCAATTCCAAGCATGCCAGACAAGTGCTTTGCAAAACCATGCTCGCAGGCGGCGGCCAACCAGTCCATCCCCAACGTGACGGCGAAGAGACAGCACGGGAATCGGGAGCCGCCAGCCGTCGGCACTTCGCCAGCCGCAATCGAGGCTGCTGCGACACCGGATTCTCGAGAGGTGGACATAACTGACCTGCACGAGGATGGTGAAAACATGCAGAGTCGACCTTACAGCCCAGCTCGGCGACGAGGGGGTAAGGGTGTTTGGCAGCGCAGCCGTACTACCTGCAGAAGGCGGCCACCGCCTCTCGGAAGACGATGGCGCTTGAGCTATGACCATGCTGGTTCCACCTCGTTGCAGGAGGCCTCATGACCGATGAGCCAATCGTGGTCGACATCCCGCCGGTGTACTGCCCGATCCCGCCTGCGGTGCATCCTCTCCTTCGAGATATCCAGCGGCGGTCGGAGGAATGGATAGGCCAGTTCGCCTTCTGGTCCGAGGGGGACGGTCCTCCGTCTGCCCGGGATTCAAACTACGGGGAAATGGCTGCCAGGATGGCCCCCGACGGAATCCTGGAGCGGCTGCAGCTGTGTTCCGACTGGTACCACCTGGGAGGGGTATGGGACGAGGGGTACGACCGGCTGCCTGCTGCCGAGGCCGCGCGCGGGCTCGGACAACTCGCCGAAATGACCGTGAAGATCATCCGGACTTTCCGCGTACCCGCCGCCGGGCTGCTGCCGCCCCCCGATCCTTTCAACGCGGCAATCGGTGATATCGCGGATCGCCTACACCGCATGACGACACCGGTGCAACGCCACCGCATCATCGACGGTCAGCTGGACTGGCTTGTCTCGATGGCGTGGGAAGCCGCCGGCAAGGCCCGTACCGAGCTGCCCTCACTCCCGGACTACACCGCTCAACGGTTGTATACAGTGGGGGGAACCGCGTTCACCGTCTGGCTGGAGGCCCTCAACGGCCTCGAGATGCCAGATAAGGAATGGGACTCCCCCTCTACGCGGGCCCTGACCGAAATCGCCGGCCTCATCGTCGCCTTCGACAACGACCTGTACTCCTACGCCAAGGATCTCTGGTTTCACCGCCACCGGGACG
>Ga0307288_10000305_pt1 | contig 17238 bp, 18 predicted proteins | sample ER_DNA_142_FD_194469 | JGI IMG/M metagenome (GOLD analysis project Ga0307288, IMG submission 194469) | Bulk soil microbial communities from the East River watershed near Crested Butte, Colorado, United States - ER_DNA_142 | ecosystem: Environmental > Terrestrial > Soil > Floodplain | place... | reverse complement strand
GTCGCAACCATTGCCAACCTATTGATCAAGAATGGCAAGGCGACCTATCCGGTGATCGGCGCCAGCGTGCAAGATGGCGCGGTGGGTGTCGAGTTGAGTGCTATCGACCCGGGAGGGCCGGCCAGCAAGGCTGGTCTGCGCGTCAAGGACTTGATCACCAGCGTCGATGGCCATCACGTCGACACCATGCAAGAGCTGATTGTCGATATCCGCACCCGACGGCCGGGCGACGTGGTGGTGCTGGACTACGCTCGCGGCTCGACGCGTAGTCAGGCCCGCATCACCCTGGGTGGCAGGGAGGGCTGAGCATGACTCCGCTACTTCTGGACATCAACGCGCCCGAGTTCGTGCTGCTGCTGGTCATCGCGATCATCTTGTTCGGGCCGGAACGCTTGCCTGATCTTGCGCGCAAGGCAGCTCGGCTGGTGCGCTACCTGAGGGTTGCGGCCGGCAACGCCCAGCAGCAGCTGAGCAAGGAACTGGGCCCGGAGTTCGAGAACGTCGATTTTCGCGACCTGAACCCCAAGGCCTTCGTGCAGAAGCACTTGCTCGACGACGTCGAGCCGATCATCGCTGATGTGAAATCTCAGGTGGCCGACGTCGGCAAAACGATCAACAGTTCCTCGGGAGAGGTCGCCGAAGCGATCAACTCCAACAAAGATCACAGTCCTGGTGGTCCGCAGGACGTTATTGATGGGGCCAACGGCCGGTCCCGGACCCTGACGCCTTTCGATCTTGAAGCGACTTGATTTGGTCTTGGCCGCTCGCGCGATGTTCGATCGCTCGCGACCTAACGACTGGCGGGTGTGACACTGAGTTGCTTGCCGAGTAGTCCACGGCCGCGTTTGGCGAGTGTTTCGGCCAATGAGCTGAGGACACGGCCGGCTGGCTGGTCCGGGTCGGTCTCGACCAGCGGCACGCCGGCGTCACCGGCAGCACGCAGCTGCGGGTCGAGTGGTATCTGGGCGAGCAGCGGCACCGCGTAACCGAGCCGGGTACTCAGCGTTTGTGCGACGTCGTCGCCGCCACCGGTACCAAAGACGTCGTAGCTATGTTCCTGGCCGCAGTGCGGGCACGTGACCGCCAGGTAGGACATGTTCTCGACGACACCAAGGACGTGCTGGTTCATCATCGAGGCCATCGTGCCGGCGCGCTCAGCCACTTCCGAAGCAGCGGCTTGCGGTGTGGTGACGACCAGTACCTCAGCGTTGGGCAACTTCTGGCCGAGCGAAATAGCCACATCGCCAGTGCCTGGTGGCAGATCAATCAGGAGGTAGTCCAGGTCGCCCCAATAGACGTCAGCGAGCATCTGGGTGAGGGCCCGATCCAGAATTGGACCGCGCCAGGCGACAACCTGGTCGCGGCGCGGCTTGAGCATGCCGATCGAGATCACCTTGAGGCCATGGGCCGGGACCGGCATGATCATGTCCTCCACGGCAGTGGGCCGCGAGTCGGCGATGCCGAGCATGGCCGGCACCGAGTGACCATAGATATCTGCATCAAGGACACCGACTTTCCGGCCTGCCGCCGCGAGCGCTCTCGCAAGGTTCACCGTGACCGATGACTTTCCGACGCCGCCCTTGCCGGAGGCCACGGCGATGACCTCGGTCAGGGAATCTGCCCTCGCGAACGGAATCTCTCGGTCCGCTTGGCCACCCTTGAGCACATCCCGCAACGCCGCGCGCTGCTCGTCGGACATCACGCCCAGGTCGACCTCCACCGCCGTCACTCCGGGCACGGCAACAACCGCGGCGGTGACATCGCGGCGCAGCGTGTCTCGTAGCGGGCACCCGGCAACAGTCAGCAGCACCCGTACGCGGGAGCGGCCTTCGGTGTCCACCGCGATGTCGTCGACCATGCCGAGGTCGGTGATCGGCCGGCGAATTTCCGGGTCCTCAACACGATGCAGCGCCTGACGGATCTGCGGTACCAAGGGATGTTCAGCGGTCGTCATTGCCGAGGCGGGGCTGGGCTGGTGGTCTGACACGCACCCAGCCTAGGTGAGGGTCAGGTCCGGCATTGACGCTCGCAGTTAGGCGACGTCTTCGCTGTCCAGCTCGGCGAGAATGGCACGTAGCTCGTTCCTGAGCTCGGAGCGCAAGTAATCACGGGTGGCTAACTCACCAACCGACATCCGCACACTGGCAATCTCTCGTGCCAGAAAGTCCATGTCCGCGCGGCTCTGTGCCGCCTGCGCGCGGTCCCGTTCTGCGATGACCCGGTCGCGGGCTTCCTGTCGATTCTGGGCAAGCAAGATCAGTGGTGCCGCGTAGGAGGCCTGCAGGGACAAGATCAAGGTCAAGAAGATGAAGGGGTACTGATCGAAGCGAGGGCGCGGTGGACCGTACGGCAGATTCCAGAGGATCCAGAACACGATGACAACTGTCATCCCGAACAGGAACCGTGCTGTCCCCATGAATCGCGCAAAGCCCTCAGCGAACTTGCCGAAGGCCTCCCGATCGACTCTGATGGAAGGGATGGTTGACCGCCGGCGGCGACCCGGTGTGTTCAGTCGCTCCGCTTCCCGCGCGGCCCTAGCCATGAGTGATCACTCCCGGGTCCGGCTTCGCCGACACCGCATCGAGCTCGGTGCCACGCCAGTCATCGGGCAACATGTGATCAAGGACGTCATCGACGGTGATAGCGCCGATCAAACGATGATCAGCATCGACCACCGGAGCGTTCACCAGGTTGTACGTCGCGAAGTAACGGCTGACTTCATGCACGTTCGCCTGGTCGGTGAGGGTCTCCAGCTCGGTGTCGATCAAGGCGGAGACGAGCGTCGAGGGGGGCTCGCGAAGCAACCGCTGGAAATGCACCGCGCCGACGAAACGTCCGGTTGGAGTATCGAGTGGTGACCGGCAGACATAGACCATGCAGGCCAGAGCGGGTGTCAGCTCAGCATCTCTGATCCGAGCGAGGGCGTCGGCGACAGTTGCATCGGGCGGCAAGATCACTGGCTCGGGTGTCATCATGCCGCCCGCCGTGGACTCGGCATAGCGGAGCAGTCGCCGTACGTCTTTGGCCTCCTCCGGCTCCATCCGTGCCAACAGCACCTCGGCCATCTCGGGGGCCAGCTCGGCGATCAAGTCGGCGGCGTCGTCAGGGTCCATCTCCTCCAAGATGTCTGCCGCGCGCTCGATATCGAGCTCAGAGATCAACTGCACCTGCTCGTCTTCGGGCAACTCCTCCAAAGCGTCTGCTAGCTTGCGATCATCAAGTGCGGAGGCGACTTCGGCTCTACGCTCGCGGGACATCTCGTGAAGTTCCCGGGCGATGTCGGCAGCCTTCATGTCCTCCATCGCGGCCAGCAGCTGGTCGGTGCCCTGGCCGCGGTCAAACGCCAAGATCTTGATCGCGGACCAGTCCACAATGGTGACGTGGCCGCGCCGACCAAATCGCCGACGGCTTCCCGCCTCCCGCAGCGCCACCTGCGTCAACTCCCAGTCATAGGAACGAACGGGCCGCATTGCTAGGTCGAAGATGACTGACGACCCCGGGTGGTCAGTTCGCTCCACAGTCAGGTCGAAGAGGTCGTCGATCACCAACATCTCCGACTCGCGGCGCTCGAAGCGACGGGTGTTGACTACGCCGCTGATGACGACCTGAAAGCCGTCGATGCTGCGTACCCGGGCCATCGGAATGAAGATTCGGTGACGTGCGAACAGCTCAACGACCAGGCCCTTGACTCGTGGTGGTCGCCCGGCGGCTCGTCGTTGCACGACGACGTCGCGCTCCTTCCCTACCTGATCCCCGGCGCTGTCGAGGACTGGCAGGCCCCGGATGCGTGAGATGAAAACCGAGGGTGTACTCGCTGCCACGCTTCGATTATCACAGTCGGTCGACTAGTCACATCGCAAGATCAGGTCGGCTAGTGTCGAAAACATGGCAGCAGCCGAGATGATCAGCTTCAAGGATCTCTGCATCGATGCCACCGATCCCGAGGTCCTAGCACGGTTCTGGGCTGCGGCGCTCGGTCTTCGCGCTGAGCCGACGGGTGGCGATTTCCGACTGGTGGGCGAGGCTCCCGAGCGCACGCTGTGGGTGAACAAGGTGCCGGAGCCGCGGAGTGTGAAACAGCGGGTACACATCGACGTGCACGTCGCGGCAGTCTCTGACCTCATCAAGCTTGGCGCGGTCATCGTCGACGCGGCCCAGCCGTGGACGGTGCTGGCCGACCCAGAGGGTGGGGAGCTGTGCGCCTTCGTACGGGACCCCGATGCGCTGCCTGATTACCGAATCTACGAGGTGGTCGTCGACGCTGCCGATCCAGTCACTATTGCGTCGTGGTGGGCCGAACGCTACAACGCGGATGCTTGTCATGATCAAGATCGGGGCTTCTCCTGGATCGACGAGGTCTCCGGCATGCCCTGGCCGATGGTTTTTCAATCGGTTCCTGAACCCAAGACCGTCAAGAATCGCATCCACTGGGATGTCTGGGGTGAGACCGCGACATTCCTCACAGCCGGTGCCACACTGCTCCGCGGCCGCGACGATGAAATCGGCTGGGATGTGCTGGCTGACCCGGAGGGTAACGAATTCTGTGTATTCACCCGGCCCGAGATCTGACGGCGGCGCTAGCAGCTGCTCGCGTCACAGCGATACGCACCTTTGCGCGTCATGACAGGAACGGACGTGCACGTACGCTCCTCCTGCGATACACAAGTTGCAACCTGTGCGTGGTGACAGGAACGGACGTGCACGTGCGTTCCTCGAGCCAGTCCCACGAGGTCGACGAGTAAATTGGGAGAGCGAACCCTCAGGAGGACACCATGGCTATTCCGCCGCGGCAGCTCGGCTCGCTCTTCGAGCTGCAGTTCCCCCAGTCGGTCGGGATCTACAGCAGCTACGAGGACGCCCAGAAAGCGGTCGACTTCCTGGCGGACTCCAAGTTTGAAGTGCAGAACCTGGCGATCGTGGGCACCGATCTCAAGTCAGTCGAGCGGGTCCTCGGCCGACGCAACTGGGGCACTGTGATTACTCAAGGCTTGCAATCAGGCATCTCCACCGGGCTTCTCGTCGGCTTGGTGATGTTGATCTTCACTCGACCCGCGAGCGTCATGCTGTTGTTGCTGGTCTCACTGGCGATCGGCGTCGCCCTGGGCATTGGATTCAGTGCTGCGGCGTACGCGATGAGCCGCGGGCAGCGGGATTTCACGTCGGTGACCCAGACGATCGCCACAAAGTATGAGGTGCTCTGCGAGCACAAGGTCGCTGCTCAGGCCCGGGAAATGCTGCAAGGCATGCCTGGCGCCCGCGCAGCCGCGTTCGAGTAGTCATCCGCTTCCCTGCGCGAAGTCGGGCACGGCGACCTGTGCGAGCCCTACAACCAATGGTTGCGTTTGAAGCCCGCAGCGCTTGAATTCGATCAACTCCCGGTTGAGCTGATACACCCGCTCCACTTCCCGCTGGCCGCCGCGTGCGAAGACCCGGCTCTCGATCTCGTCGACATCTTTCTCAAACTCGGCAACGACGTCGAGGTAGTCATCGATGATCTTGTCCGCGATGGCGTACAACACCTCGGAGGGCCCGCGTGCCAATCGCGCGGCATCGGCCTCCATGGTGCGGCGCAGCGCACTCAACTGGGCATGCTCGCCGCGCCGTACAGTGATCACGAAATGATCACCGAGGAAGACCATCACCTGACCAGTTGCCACGACCTCCGACGTATCGGTCAGTTCCTCGTGCTCCACGTAGGAGACGGTGGAAATAACCATGAAGAGGTCATCGCCGAACATCTCCAACTTGGAGCGTGTATGGCCGTGCGCCGCGTCTTCGACAGCTATTGGATGCAGATCAAACTCCGATGTCAGCGCCATCAGATCCCCATCATTCGGGGTCTTTGAGACCCAGCCAGACAAAGCCTTCTCCGGCGTTGGCGAGGTGTGCCGCCACGCTGAGGTTTTCGGCCGGCTTGCGTACGCCGTCGACGTACCACGCCCACGCGATGATCGAGCTGGGTGTCGATGATGACTCCGCTATGTCGTCGGTCTCTGAGCGCCGGCTCAGCGAGGAGATGGGTTGCAGGTAGCGACGATGTGATGCTGTCGTCATTGCCAACCTCCTCGGTGCTATTCGATGGCAGACTCCGGCGGCGTCCAGATGTTTGACATCCAGGCCTCGACATCGGCGCTACTTCGGGGAAGTGCCGCGGCCAGATTCTCATTGCCTGTCGAAGTAATCAAGATGTCGTCTTCTATCCGTACCCCGATGCCGCGCAGCGGTGGCGGAATCAGCTCGTCGTCCGGCTTGAAATACAGCCCCGGCTCGACGGTGATGATCATGCCGGGTTGCAAGACCCCTTCGCGGTAGTTTTCCAGCCGGGCCTGCGCGCAGTCATGGACGTCGATGCCGAGGTGATGTGAGGTGCCGTGGACCATCCAGCGGCGATACTGGCCGCCGTGCTCGCCGAGAGCCTCCGCGACGCTGACCGGCAACAGCCCCCAGTCGCCAAGATGCTGAGCGATCACTGCTACCGCCGCCTGGTGGACCTCAGCGAAGCGCGCACCTGGCCGCGCGGCGGCAATACCCGCCTGCTGTGCTTCGTAGACAGCGTCATAGACCATCCGCTGCTCGTCGCTGAAGCTGCCGTTGATCGGCACCGTGCGCGTGATGTCGGCCGTATAGAGAGAATCGAGCTCGATGCCGGCGTCCAGCAGTAGCAGCTGGCCGTCACGAAGATCACCATCGTTGCGGATCCAGTGCAGCGTACAAGCGTGATCACCAGCAGCTGCGATGGTGTCATAGCCGACGGCGTTGCCGAGATGCCGAGCATGCAAGCCGATGATGCCTTCGATCCAGCGTTCGCCTCGTCCTCGCCGAACGGCGTCTGGGATGCTTGCGACGACAGCCTCGAATGCCGCTGCGGTTTGCCGGCAGGCTTCCCGCATTTCATTGATTTCGTACTCGTCCTTGATCAACCGCAGCTCACTGAGCACAATGCCGAGTTCGCGATCTGATTCCGCAGTTGCTGCTCGTTGTTGATCATCGTCGGTGGTGCCGCGGATGTCTGAGATCAGCTGTTGGATTTCCGTATCGAGATCATTCGAAAGCACCCGGAGCGGCACTGTGTCGGCATTCTTGCGTAGGTGATCTCCTAGGTCGGAGATCGATGCGCACGGGATATCGCAGAGTGCACTCATCTCCTCAAGCGACGCCCGGCGCCCCACCCACAGCTCGCCAAAGCGGCTGTCGGCATAGAACTCTTCAGTATCTCGAGGGGCCCGTGGCCTGAAGTAAAGCGTGGCGTCATGGCCAGAGTCCGTGGGCTCCAGCACCAATACGGCGTCGGGCTCTCGGTCGGTGCCAAGACCGGTCAGGTGGGCGAAAGCCGATTGCGGGCGGAACCGGTAGTCGGTGTCATTGGCGCGTGTCTTGAGCCCGCCCGCGGGAATGACCAGCCGCTCACCAGGGAACCGCGCACTGACCCGCTGACGACGAGAATGGGCGGGAACAGCGGCCGGAAGCTGATTCGGAAGACCTTTCTCTTCGGATGCCCAGCCCTGGACGATGAAGGCCTTGAAGGCCTCGGAAAAGGGAATCTGGCGGTTCGGCAGATCGGGCCGACGATCGCTCATGTGGGCCATTCTTCCAGCGTCTGCTGTGCTGGTGTTCCTATGCTCTCCCGACGCTGAGCGATACCGTGAGCCGCATGCCAACGAGTCTGTTTCTGGTCCGGCATGGCGAGACCGAATGGAGTCTGTCCGGCCAGCACACCTCAATCACCGACTTGCCGCTCACCGAGCATGGCGAGCAGCAGGCGCGGGCGCTTCATGGCCGTTTGGCGCCGCAAGATTTCCAGCTGATTCTCAGCAGCCCGCGCGGCAGGGCTCGCAGGACTGCCGAGCTCGCTGGGTTTGTCGGCGAGTACGAGCCACAGGTCGACCCCGACCTCGCCGAGTGGTTCTACGGAAACTACGAGGGCAGGACCAGCGTGGAGATCTGGCAGACGGATCCGGGGTGGACGATCTGGAGCGGCAATGTGCCTGGGGGAGAATCGGCCGCCCAGGTTGGCGTCCGGCTCGATCGGGTGATCGCACGGGTACGTGGCTCAGGAGCCGAGCAGGCCATCTGCTTCGGGCACGGCCACGCGCTGCGAGCACTGACGATGCGTTGGCTAGGGCTCGACCTGCACCTGGGCGTGCACTTTCCACTGGATACGAGCACCGTCTCGGTGTTGGGGGAGGATCGAGGCGAGGCCGCCCTCGATCGGTGGAATGTCCAGCCCTAGCCGAGGTGAATGAGAGCAATTCGGTGATCTCAGCAGGTATCTGACGGCTGGCCGGCCGACTCCGCTATCGGGAATCTATGAAGTCGGCGAAAGGAAACCGATGGGCTTCGTTGAAGACACACTGGCAGCGCCCCGCCCCGATGAGCTCGCGAGCGTGGACCTGCCGCGCAGACTGCACTACCACCCTTCGCCCGACTCCTGGCAGGACGAAGTCGTCTACTTTCTGCTGGTCGATCGGTTCAGCGACGGCGCCGAGAGTACCCGGCCGCCACTCGATCGCACGCGGCTGGCAGACGCCCGTCCCGATCAGGCCAACGGCGAGCCCTGGCGTTGGGACAGCTGGGCGTCGTCCGGAAGCGATCGGTACCAGGGCGGAACCCTGTCCGGGGTGACCAGCAAGCTCGACTACCTTCAGGGCCTGGGCGTAACGACAGTGTGGCTGAGTCCAGTCTTTCGGCAGCGCGGGCATCTGGACACTTACCACGGGTACGGGGTTCAGGACTTCCTCGACGTCGATCCACGATTCGGCACTCGCGAGGACCTGGTTGAGCTCGTCACCCAGGCACACCAGCGGGGGCTTCGGGTGTTGCTCGATGTGATCTTCAACCACTCCGGCGCGAACTGGCTCTACCCGGGCGGAGAGCTCAAGCCGGCTTACACCAGCGGCCAGTACGCGTTCGGAGACTGGCGTGGGGATGAGGGCCAACCCATACCAGCGATCGTCAGCCGGGAGGACGGCGCGTGGCCGGGCGAATTCTCTGATCCAAACCGTTACACCCGCGCTGGCACAGGAAGCCTTGACGCGAGCAAGTTCCCCGACGTCGATGATGCGGAGTTCCGCCGCACCGACTTCGAAGATCTGCGCGACTTTGCGCTCGGCGCTCCAGGAACCTTGAGTCTGCTCGCCCGGGCGTACATGTACTGGATCGCACTCACCGACTGCGATGGTTTCCGGATCGACACGGTCAAGCATGTGAGCTACGAGCAGGCGCGAAATTTCTGTGGGGCGATCAAGGAGTTCGCCACCAACCTCGGCAAGCGGGATTTCTTCTTGGTTGCCGAAGTCCCAGACGATGACTTCGCCAATCGCTACCTCAATGCGGTCGGCCGAAACCTGAATGCAGCGTTGGACATCAGTGCCGGTCGGCTGGCGCTTCGTTATCTCTCCCGAGGGCTATCCGACCCGGCTCGCTACTTCAGCAGCTTCGACGTCGGTTCGGCACCGCTAGGCTCGCACCGCAATCTCGGCGACAAGCTGATGTCAGTGCTCGATGATCATGATCATGTCTACGGGGAGAAGCTGCGCTTTGCTGTGGGTGCCGCAAATGATCATGAGGCGACCGCCGCTACGGCCGTCCAGTTGCTTACCCTCGGGATCCCGTGCCTCTACTACGGAACCGAACAGGGCTTCGCCGGTCCCGAGGAGGCGGAGCGGCGCTGGCTGCCCGGTTGGGGCAGCAATGATCGCTACCTGCGAGAGGCGATGTTTGGGCCCCGCTCTCCGCGGGCATCCGGTCGGGCCGGAGTTCCAGATCTGGGCGCCGGCAACGGCCTCGATCATCAACTGCCGGGGTTTGGACCGTTTGGTACTGCCGGCGCTCACTGCTTCGACGCTGACTATCCCCTGTACCGGCGCATCGCGGCGATTACGGCCACCCGTGGCGACTTTCCGGTACTGCGCTCGGGTCGTCAGTACGTCCGGTCAGTCTCGATTTTCGGCGAGCCCTTCGGCCAGGCGCGGTCTGGCGAGTTGTTCGGCTGGTCCCGGATTCTCGTCGACGAGGAGGCGCTCTGTGTCGTCAACCCGAATGGGTCGGCTTCTCGCGGCGCAGATGTGCTGGTTGACGCCCAGCTCAACCCACCAGGCTCGGCGTTCACCGTGATCATGAACACAGTGGAGGCAGCCGGAGTAGCGGGTGCCAATCACCGGGTCGGCAGCCAGCTGCCGGTACGCCATGCCGCGTCCGGCGCCGCGTACCTGGAGATCCGGGACGTGTCTCCGAGCGAGGCCCTCGTGCTGGTCAACCGGCCCTGACCGAGGAATGAGCGATCACCTAAGGTGGTGCCCGCGGGCGTAGCAATGCTCGGGTTTTCGAGGAGGATGAGGGCGATTAGGGCCGACAATGGTGCGCAATTGCGCCTGCTGGATTTGCAGACCGTCGACACGAAGCTCGCCCAACTCGGCCATCGCCGCCAGACGCTGCCCGAGCATGGGGTGATTGCCAAACTGCAAACCCGGCGCTCGGCGCTGGCCTCGGATTTGATCGCCGCCGAGACCACGATCTCCGATCTCGAGCTAGAGCAAACCAAGGCTGAAACCGACCTCGAGCCGGTGCGCGAGCGGCTCAGCCGAAATCAGGTGCGGATTGCCAACGGCACCGTGGCCGACCCTAAGGCGCTGTCCTCGATGGTTGATGAGGTCAGCCATCTCAAGAAGCGGATCAGCGATCTGGAAGACGCTGAGCTCGATGTGATGGAGCAGCTGGAGGCCGCCGTCACTGATCGGGAGACGCTGCGCGGTCGAATGACGCAGGTCGACAACGACCTGGTGGAGACCACTGCCGAACGCGACCGGCAGCTCGCCGTTCTCGATGGCGAGATGGGCGGATTACGCGCAGAGCGAGCTGGCCTTGCGCCGCTGATACCGCCGGATCTGCTCACCTTGTACGACAGGATCGGTGCCAGCCATGGCGGGGTTGGCGCCGCCGAGCTCCGGCAGCGCCGCTGCACCGGCTGCCAGCTGGAGATCAACGCAGCTGACCTGCGGGCGTTTTCCGCCGCACCGAAGGACGAGGTGCTGCGCTGCGAGGAGTGCGGCCGCATCCTGATCCGCACCCCCCAGTCGGGATTGTGATGGCAGGACGACGACCGACCAACACCCAAGCGGGGCCGGGCTTCTTCGATGAGCCTGCAGGAGCTGCCGCACTGACGTCGGGCCGTCTGCTGATCGTCGAGGCGGACGGCGGATCCCGCGGCAACCCCGGACCAGCGGCGTACGGTGCCCTGGTCCGCGACGCACAGACCTTTAAAGTCCTGGCGGCCGAAGGTCTGCCCATCGGGCGGGCGACCAACAATGTTGCCGAGTACCGCGGCCTGATCGCCGGACTCGAGATGGCGCGCGAACTAGATCCGGAGGCGGCACTCGAGGTCCGGATGGACTCCAAGTTGGTGATCGAGCAGATGGCGGGCCGTTGGAAGATCAAGCATCCCGACATGAAGCCGCTAGCGCTGGAGGCAGCGCGACTGAGGCCGGCTTCGGTCACCTGGACGTGGGTGCCGCGGGAAGACAACAAGGCGGCCGACACCCTAGTGAACCGCGCCTTAGATGGGGATCCGGTCGTCCGGCAGTACGCGATCGAGCGGCCCAGCTGAAAGGGCTTCAAGCGCGATCCGCGCCGAGCGAAGCGAGCAATCAAACAGAGCGAGCGAGGCAATAAGCGCGCACCATTAAGCTGCGGTCATGCCTGCCCCCCAGCTCGGACTGCCGCCGGCCGTACCTGAGGAGTTGGCCAAAGGCCTAGCGGCTATCCGGGAAGCTGCGGAGGTGCCAGACGCCTTTCCCGTCGAGGTCCAGATTGCCGCCGAGAAGGCTGCCGCCGAACCAGAGCTTCCTGATCTTGATCGCACCGATCTGGAGTTGATCACCATCGATCCGGCCGGGTCTCGTGATCTTGATCAAGCGTTGCAGATCGCTCGCGGGCCAGGTGGTGAGTTCGTCGTCTCCTATGCGATCGCCGATGTCGCAGCATTCGTTCGATCAGGCGATCCAATCGATCGTGAGGCGCATCGGCGTGGCACCACGCTCTATGCGCCGGACTGTCGCACACCGCTGCATCCGCAAGTGCTCAGTGAGGGCGCTGCCAGCTTGCTGCCGAATGAGATCCGACCCGCACTCTTGTGGACGATCACGCTGAACCATCGCGGTCAGACGATGTCGGCCGAGGTGGCGCGGGCCAAAGTCCGCAGTCGGGGCCAGCTGAGCTATCGAGAAGCCCAGGCAGAGATCGACAGCGGCATGCCCCGCGAGACTCTGATGTTGCTGAAGCTGGTCGGCCAGTGGCGTGAGATCTGGGAACATGATCGTGGCGGAGTGAGCCTGAAGCTCCCACAACAGGAGATCCGGCCCCGCGGGGATGGCTGGACTCTCGGGTTTCGCGCCCCTGAGCCCGTCGAAGGGTGGAACGCGCAGATCTCGCTGCTCACTGGTATGGCGGCCGCACACATCATGTTGTATGGCCAGGTCGGCATTCTGCGGACCATGCCGCCAGCGGATGCCTACTCATTGAGCCGGCTCCGTCAGATCGCCAAGGCGCTCCGGATCGTCTGGCCGCCGGAGATGGACTATCCCGACTTCGTGCGTACCCTTAGCCCAAGTCGGCCAGACCAGGCAGCGATGCTCAATGCCGCCACCAGGCTGTTCAGGGGCGCCGGCTATCGCAGCTTCAGCGGCGGCATTCCCGAAGACGCCGACCACGCCGCACTTGCCAGCGAATACGCCCATACCACGGCGCCCTTGCGCCGGCTCGTTGATCGCTACTCCGGCGAGATCTGCGTCGCCCTGTGTGCCGACCAGCCGGTTCCGGAATGGGTCTTGCGTGATCTTGACGCCCTGCCGGAGCAGATGATGGCGGCTGAACGGCGAGCCAAGTCCTACGAGAAAGCGATCATCGATCTGCTCGAGGTCTACCTACTGGCCGATCGGGTGGGCCAGACATTCATGGGCACCGTGATCGATGTCGATCGCGGTAAGAACCGCGGCACGCTGATGATCACCGAACCGGCCATCGAAGCCCAACTGATGGGAGATCGGCTACGCCTTGGCCAGGAAGTGCTCGCCCGCTTGACATCCGCAAACTACGCAGGGGGTGCGCTGGTCTTTGAGGTCGTGCGGGATGATCAGCGGCCCATCTGATGCTTTGCCGCCGCTACCACCGCCTCGGGCGTAAAGCCGAACTTGGATTGCAGCGCCTTGAGCGGGGCCGAAGCACCGAAGGTGCTCATGGCGATGATCGCGCCGTTGTGGCCAGCCCAGCGATGCCACCCGAACGAGGAGGCTTGCTCGATCACCACGCGCGCATTCACATCGGGGGGTAACACGCTGTCGCGATACTCCTCGCTCTGCCGATCGAACAGCTCCCACGACGGCATGCTGACCACCCGTGCCTTGATCCCCTCATCCACCAGCTGCTCATACGCGGAGATTGCCAGCGAGACCTCACTGCCGCTGGCTATCAAGATCACCTCCGGCGTCTCGTCCGGATCGCCGGCGAGCACGTACGCTCCGTTGGCTACGCCGCTCGCCGGGGCGTATGTGCTGCGGTCCAGGGTAGGTAGCGCCTGCCGGGACAAGATCATCGCGACGGGGTCGTGTCGTAGCGGCATGATCACGCGGTAGGCCTCCACGAGCTCATTGGCGTCGGCCGGGCGCATATCGATCATGCCCGGCATCGCCCGCAGCGAAGCCAGCTGCTCGACCGGCTGGTGGGTGGGCCCGTCCTCGCCAACCCCGATCGAGTCGTGGGTGAACATGTGGATCACCGGCAGCTCCATGAGCGCGGAGAGTCGCAGCGCACCACGCTGGAAATCGGAGAAGATCAAGAATCCGGCCTGGTAGACCTTGATTTTGCTGAGCGCCAACCCGTTCGCAACAGCACCGGCGGCATGTTCGCGTACGCCGAAGTGCAGGTTGCGACCAGCACGGTTGTCCGGCTGGAAGTCTCCGGCGCCTTCGAATGTGAGCCGAGACTTGTTGGATGGCGCCAGATCAGAAGAGCCGCCGATCAGCCAGGGCACGCGCTGCGCGACGATATTGAGCACCTGCTGGTTGCTGTCCCGGCTGGCGACACCCTTGGGATCCGCAGGGTATTCGGGCAGGTCGGCATCCCAGTCCTCAGGTAGCTGGCGCGTCTGCATCTTGTCGAGTTGGTCGGCGAGCTCGGGAAACTCCTCTCCGTACTTGGCAAAGAGCTCGTCCCACGCCGCGCGTAGCTCGGCACCCCGCTTGCCGAGATCGGCGAAGTGGCTGCGCACCTTCTCCGGAACGAGGAAGCTCTCATCCTCAGGCCAGCCATAGTTCCGCTTCGCGCCGCGGACCTCCTCAACACCCAAGGGCTCACCGTGTGCGGAGTGGCTGCCCTGCTTGGTGGGCGCGCCGTAGCCGATGATGCTGTTGACGACGATCAAGGTCGGCCGATCTTGCTCGGCCTCGAACGCATCGAGCGCTTGAGCTAGCTGGTCAAGATCATTGGCATCATCGACGTGCTGCACGGCCCAGCCGTAGCCCTCGAACCGCGTCGCGACGTCCTCGGTGAAGGCCAGGTCGGTGCTGCCCTCGATGGTGATCTTGTTGCTGTCATAGAGCCAGCAGAGATTGGACAGCTTCTGATGTCCAGCCAGCGATGCTGCTTCCGACCCGATGCCTTCCATCATGCAGCCGTCACCAGCGATCGCATAGACGTTGTAGTTGAACAAGTCGTAGCCGGGTCGATTGAACGTGGCCGCCTGCCAGAGGCCAGCCATCGCCATGCCGACGCTGGTCGCGATTCCTGTGCCGAGTGGACCGGTGGTGCATTCAATCCCGGCAGTCCAGCGGTACTCCGGATGTCCAGGGCACTTGGAATCGAGCTGACGGAACTTCTTCAGGTCCTCCAGCGGAACGGCTAGCTCACCGAGCACCTCGTACTGGGGATTGACCGATTTGACGCCTGCCAGATGGAGCGTCGAATACAACAAGGTCGAGGCATGCCCGGCGGACAGCACAAACCGGTCGCGATCGCTCCAGATCGGATGGTCGGGGTCGAAGCGCAGCCTTTGCCAGACCGAGTACATCACCGGTGCAAGTGCCATTGGCGTACCGGGGTGGCCGGAATTGGCCGCCTGGACAGCATCGATGCACAAAGTACGGATGGTGTCGATGGCGAGCTTCTCGATGGGATCGCTGTCCAGAGCAGGGAACTCGGTGCTTGCGGTCTGGGTCATGGTCAACCTTCCTCGGTGCGCAGCTGCATACCTGACTGCACGCTATCGCCCACGACTCGTTGCCGGAAGAATGGCAGGCATCCTGATGGGAACCAGCTGCGAGCGTCGGAAAATCGCGCGCCGCCGTGCTGAGGAGGAGGGAGCAGACACGCTTCATCGTCTGCAAGCGACGACGAAGTAGGCGGATTCCACGCGCGATTGCGCGAGCAGCTCTCAAAAATATGCGGACGAGTCGGTCGATAAGCCGGATATCGGCTGCGGTCGGTTCGTGACTAGGGGAGATATCCACTAAACCCACTCTGACTAGGACTCTCACCTGTCATCACTGACCGTTGCTACCCGTCTCTGATCAACGTACTGCGGACTTTTTGCGGACTAACCGCGGACCAAACCAAGATCAACACCACTTACCACAAGTGGCCCGCCAGGAGAGGCAACTCCCAACGGGCCTGAGATCCCACTAACCAGGAGCGGAATCCCAATGACCTAGCTGAGGGGTTTTGACCAAGGGCAGCAGGTTGCGGACGAGCAGGTAGCCGAAGAGCATGTGGAACAGCAGCTGCTCGTTGGTCCAATTGGTGCCGTGTGTCGGCGCCCGGAGTTCTGCGCTGGTGGCAGTGTCGAGAAGTTGGTGGAAGTCGGCGCGGGCACGCTCCATCTCTGTGGTGATGTCGCGTCGCTCCATGCGGTCCTCCAGGGGAAACATGCGGCTGGTGTCAACCGTAGGCCGGATCAAGACGCCTGCGGGAGCGCTTCAGGCTCGTGTACGACCAGCACGGCCCGGTGCTGAAAGCGGTGATCCGAACATGCTCGCCCATGGCCACGTGCTCATGATTTTGGCGTCGAACGGGTACGCCTTCGTGTAAGGCGACTTGGAGGTCGTTGACCCGGACCGTGGCCCGCGGACTAGAAGCGCAGCACACATCCATGCCGAGTGCGTCATGCAGAGTCGCCCGGAGCTCGTGATCAACCGAGAAGGCTTGCCGCGTCGACGTGTTGGCGGCATTCCCGGGGCGCCGAAGAGCACGGCGGCCTAGTGCGAGCCGCCGGTCGAGTGGCAGGGCGTTGCGAGTAGGCGGAGTGTCCGACAACACGCGCGGTCATCACGGATACGGCATGGGCCGCCAAAAACACGGTGATCTTGCGGATGTTCGCGACACTCTCGATCCCTAGCGTTGAACCGAGTCAAGAACACTGCAATCTCCCGAAGGAACACCGTGATGATGAAGCGCCTCCGTCAAGCTCCTGGTCAGGGCGCCAAAGCGCTCGTCCTGCAGGACGAGCGCGTTGATCGGCTCGAGACCGCGCCGCTGGTGGACGGTTCGCCTCGCCGAGTCCGCGGCGCCGATGGACCTATTTCGATGACTGGCACCCGTGCGGCGGTTGGAGAGGACGGCATCCTTGCTAAGCCGCCGGTGGCGGCGAGTCGGCTCACCGAAGCGGCCGCGGCGGGAACGCGAAGGAGCACCAGAAGGCGGTTGCTTGCCCCCGCACGCGCCTGGGCGGCCGCGGGCCAGCTCGGACCCGATCGCGACACAACCGTTGGCCGTCACACCGGTGCCCGCTGCTAGCGGGTCGGGCTGGCGATCAGGCTGCGGTCAGTGACCGGCTTGGAGCGGTTCCCGGACACAGGCACCAAGACGCAGGTACCAAGGAGAACTGATGCAGTTCGACCCCACCGACATGGTCTCGGCCATCAACCGAATCAAGCGCGCCCAAGGTCAGCTGGGCGGCGTCCTGCGGATGCTGGGGGAGGGCCGCGACTGCGAGGACATCCTCACACCCAGCTTGCCGCCGTCTTCCGTGCACTCGATCGCGCCGGGTCCTCCATCGTGCCAACCGGGCTCTAGCAATGGCCAATGGCGACGACACCGGCCCGCATCGACATCAAGAAGATGGAGAAGCTCTCTTCCTGTCCTTGGCCCAATCGGTCCCGCCAGCCGAGGTTGATCCGCAGCATCAGGCTTCGCCGACCGGAGGCCGTCTGTCGCCCGATGGCTAGGCTGAATTTGTGCAGGGATCCGAGGGCG
>Ga0307288_10000303_pt1 | contig 17266 bp, 20 predicted proteins | sample ER_DNA_142_FD_194469 | JGI IMG/M metagenome (GOLD analysis project Ga0307288, IMG submission 194469) | Bulk soil microbial communities from the East River watershed near Crested Butte, Colorado, United States - ER_DNA_142 | ecosystem: Environmental > Terrestrial > Soil > Floodplain | place... | reverse complement strand
GAGGATCTCGAACCCCTGCCGCTGGTGGAACGACTCCTCCTTGCAGACCCGGATCATCGCCCGCGCGTACGGACCGTACGAGCACCGGCACAGCGGCACCTGGTTCATGATCGCGGCACCGTCGACGAGCCACCCGATCGCGCCGCAGTCGGCCCACGTCAGCGTCGGGTAGTTGAAGATCGACGAGTACTTCTGCGCGCCGCTGTGGAGCATGTTGAGGAGCTCGGCCCGGTCGATGCCGAGCGTCTCGGCGGCCGAGTAGAGGTACATCCCATGGCCCGCCTCGTCCTGCACCTTGGCGATGAGGATCGCCTTGCGCCGCAACGACGGTGCCCGGGTGATCCAGTTGCCCTCGGGCTGCATCCCGATGATCTCCGAGTGCGCGTGCTGCGCGATCTGCCGGATCAGGGTCTTTCGGTACGCCTCGGGCATCTCGTCCCGGGGCTCGACGCGCAGGTCCTTCGCGATGAGGGCGTCGAAGCTCGACTCACCCCCGCGAGCCTCCGCGGCCTCGCCGGCCGCGACCGCCTCGTCGAACTCGGGCGCCTCGGAGGCATTGAGGGCTTCCTCGGGGTCTACGACGTCGTTGCCGTACATAGGGCCAGTATCCCTCAGCCGACGACCGACCCTGCTACTGCTTCGAGTCGATGTACCAGCGTCCGTTGATGTTGATGAGGTCGATGTCGTTCTCGTAGCCGGCGGGAACGTTGGTGATCTGCTCCTTCGACACGGTCGCCTTGTCGCCCTTCACCGTCGCACCGGTCACCGTCGCCGACTTGAGCTTGGCGACCTCGCCCGGGTCGTCGAGGTCGGCCAGGACCTTCTGGAGTCCCTCCTTGCACTGCTCGTACCCCGCGTTGGTGAGCGGCTGTCCACCGGTCGACACCTGTGAGCACGCCGCGTCGGCGTTCTTGTCGCCCAGCGCGTGCATGAACGCCGCGACCGTCTCGGCCGGGCTGGCGCTACCCGCCGCGACGTCGGGCGCCCGGGTGCAGCCGGCCAGCACGAGCCCCAGAGCCGCCACGACGGTGAGGACCTTCACGGACTCCATCAGAGCACGTCCTGCTTGGATGTGTCGGTGAGCCATCCGCACGACCATCCCGTGGCGGACGCCAGCGTCCGGGTCGCGACGCCGTGGGACGTCGACGCCGTCGGTGCGGTCCAGTCCCTGGTGTGGCATGAGACGTATGCGTCGCTGTTGTCCTCGGAGGCGCTCGCTGCGGCGACACCGCAGGAGTTCGCCCAAGTCTGGAAGGAGTCCCTCGCCCACCCGCCATCGGGCGCGTATCGGCTGCTGGTCGCCTGCTCAGGCGAGGAGGTGGTGGGGTTCGCGGCGATCGGCCCCAACGCCGACCCGGACGCGACCCAGGTCGACGGCGAGCTGCTCGTCGGCGGCGTCAGCCCTCCGGAGCGGCGCGCCGGCCACGGCTCCCGCCTGCTCAACGCCGCCGTGGACACGGCGGGGGTCCTCGGCTTCGTTCGGGTCCGGACCTGGCTCCTCGAGCCGGACCGGGCGACGCGAACGTTCCTCGAGGCGGCCGGGTTCGCCCTCGACGGAGCTCGTCGTGAGCGCGTGACGGGTCCCGCCGACGGCGACGTCGCCGAAGAGGTCCGGCTCACCGCGGAGGTCCCGCAGTGACGTCGGCCGGCGTCCTCAGTCGCCGAACAGCTCGCTGAGGAACGACGCCTTCTTACGGGAGGCTGTGGGTAGCCGTACCGGCTAGCCGCGGCTGACCGGGTATGCGTCGGGACGGGTTGCCGAGCCGATGTCGGCGCAGGCCTCGCAGACCGAATCGGGCACCCAGCCGGCCCGCTGGAGGAGGCCGAAGATGGCGCAGCCGAGGCAGAACGCGGCGGCCGACTCCAGTATCGCGGCGAGGATGAGCAGCCCGACGAGCGTCCAGCCGACCGTGGTCGCGCCGAGGGTCACACAGACGGCCGCCGCGAGGGAGAAGGCAAGGCCGAGGCCCTGAGCGAACCGCTTCGGCGGCCCGGCGACGAGTGAGGGCGCCCCGAGGCGCGGTGCGACGACCTTGGTGGCCAGCAGTCCGAACGGGCTGAACCGCGGACCCGACAGCACGCGGAGCAAGAAGCCGACGGCGAGCAGCCAGAGCAGCCAACCGGCCTGAAGGGCAACGGCCGTCGCCGCGGTGAGGGCCACGAGACCGGCCACGACTCGGGCGGCCTTCTCGTTGACCGGGTTGGGAAACCCGAGGACTCGACTGCTTATGACTTGCATAACGCGAGGTTATCGTGCCTGGAAGCGCCAGTTCTCCGGCGTTCCCTCCGTGGACACCTCGGCGGGGGCGGCTCGGGCATTTGCCACCATGCCGCAATGGACGAGCGTGCGGAGGTCGAGGTCGACTCGGCGGCCACGACCGGGCCCGACCACCGCAAGGCCATGCGGGGCGTCACGCGGCAGGCCTGGTCGGTGGGCGTCGCGACCGGCGCCTACGGCGTCAGCTTCGGAGCGGTCTCCGTGGCCGCGGGCCTGAACATCTGGCAGACCGTCGCGTTGTCCGCGCTGATGTTCACGGGCGGCTCGCAGTTCGCGCTCGTGGGCGTTGTGGCGGCCGGGGGTAGCGGGGTCGCCGCGGTGGCGACGTCCACGCTCCTCGGCATCCGCAACGGCCTGTATGCGTTGCAGGTGGCCCGGATTCTCCACGTCCGTGGCCCGCGCCGCCTGGCGGCGGCACACCTGACGATCGACGAGTCGACGGCGGTGGCGATCGGGCAGACGGACCCGCGCGCGATGCGCCGCGGGTTCTGGCTCACCGGCCTGCTGGTCTTCGCCGGCTGGAACCTCACCACCCTGGCCGGCGCTGTGCTGGGGAACGCGATCGGCGACCCCAGGGTCTACGGCTTCGACGCCGCGGCGGGGGCGGCGTTCTGTGCGCTGCTGTGGCCGCGGCTGAAGACTGTGAACGCCGGTGCCACCGCGGCGTTGGCGGCCCTGCTGACCGTGGTGCTGGTGCCTGTTGTCCCGGCCGGCGTGCCGGTCCTCGTCGCCGCCTCGGCCGCGGTCGTCGTGGGGTTCTTCGGACGGTCGCGACCGGTCGACGGCGGCGCGGAGGACGGGTCGGCCGGAGCGGTAGAAGAGGAGCCGGAGTGAGCACCTGGGTGACTGTCCTGGTCGCGTGCGCGCTGGCATACCTGACGAAGCTCGCGGGCTACCTCGTGCCGGCGCACTGGTTGTCCGGGCCTCGGCTGTCTCGCGTGACCGCCCTGCTGCCCGTGGCGCTGCTCACCGGGCTGGTCGTCGTCCAGGCGTTCGCGACGGCGCCGCGAGGGCTGACCCTCGACGCGCGGGCGGCCGGGCTGGGCCTGGCGGTCGTGGCGCTTCTGCTCCGGGCGCCGTTCCTTGTCGTTGTGGTGCTCGCCGCGGCCACCGCTGCGGGGCTGAGATACCTCGGCTGGGGCTGAGCGGAGTTTCGCCCTCGCCGAGAGGGCACGGTTCGGGGGTCACTGGCCAGTGATGCCAGAGCTCAAGGAGGAGCCATGACCGATCAGACGGGTGCAGGACACCAGAGCGCATCGAGTAGCAGGACCGGCGACGTGGATGTCGCGGACCAGTCCCGGCCGGACGTCACCACCGACATCCAGACCGGCGGCGCCAGCGACGTCGGGGCCGGTGGCCCCGGCCTCTCCTCGGCCGGCGACGACGCGGCTGCCGCCGAAGACCGACAGAAGTCCGCTGAGGGGTTCGCCCGCGAGCACGACCCGGCGCAGCACGACGTCTCGGCCGGCGAGGAGTTCAGGCAGTCGGGCGACTGGACCGCCGACGAGGCGGGTGGCCCGCAAGTCTGGGACGCGGAGGGGAACCTCGTCGAGGGGTCCGCCACCGGGGAGGGCGGCTCGGAGCCCACACGGGCTAGGCGGCCAGCCCGAGAATCAGCGCGGGACCGGCAGCGACAGCGCCGACGCGCCGGACGCGAGATCCAGCGTCTGGCGCGTCGGCATCATGGCGGTGCCCTCGTTCCGGGCACCCGGCATACCGAGGTTGCGCGCGTAGCGAGGGAACGAGCCGCCGCCGACGAGCAGCCCGAGGCGTGACCCGGCTGCGAACCGGTGCGCGACCGGGTCCAGCTCGACGGTCGTTCGGCCGTCCATGCCGGCCGCCGGCGACGCGACGAAGCCCTCGGTGACGTTCTGTGAACGCCCGTCCGGGGCGACCTCGCTGATCCGGACCCAGACGTCGCCGCCGGCGGGGTCACTTCGGTGCGCGAGCGTCGCCTTGGGCACCCCGACGACGACCAGCGGCTCCGCGAGCGGTGCGGTGGCGAAGACCAGCGTGTCGGAGCGACGGGCCAGTGCCGAGTCCTCTCGGTACCCGGAGTCGCGGGCCAACAGCCGGCCCCCGAGCGTCGGCGTTGGATCGCTGGGGTCGTAGGTGAAGCCGACCGCCGCGGCCGAGGCCGGCGGGAGGTCGTCGACGAGCCGGCGGCCAGGGGCCAGGTACAGCGTGCGGTGGTCCACGGACGGCGGCCATTCCGACGCCGAGCGCCACTCGTCGGCGCCGGTGACCAGGTAGCTCACCGGTTCACGCTCGATCGTCGACGCCGGTCCTCCCAGGTGCACGTCGACCCAGTCGAGCGCCTCTCGCAGGATCCTGGGGCCGCCGCGCGTCAACACCTCGGCGTGGGTCCACGGCCCGACGGTGAGCGTCGCGGGCACCCCACGCTCCCCGAGGCGCTGGAACTGCTCCAGCGTCTGGCCGACAAACAGGTCCTGCCACCCGGAGATGATGTGCACGGGCACGTCGACCCGGTCCAGAGCCGCGCTCAGGTCGCGTCGTCGCCAGTACGGGTCCGTCGGGTCGGTACGCGTGGCCCACTCGCGGTACCAGTCGGACCCGGCGCCGACGTACTGTTCCTCCCCCTCGATCACCGGCAGCCCGGCGTATGCGCGGGTGAGCCGACGCTTCGTCCGTGGCCCGCCGACCAGCTCTCCGAGGAGGCTGGTACCTTCCTGCCGGGCCAGGCTGTCACACCAGTCGAGGCTGTCGTTCAGGGTGAACGCTCCGGTCCCGTGGACCACGCGGAAGAAGTCGTGGAAGCTCACGAACGACACGGCCGCGACCATCTCGGGTGGCGGGTCCATGAGCATCGACCACAGCGTGTAGCTGAGGTACGAGCCACCCACGCCGACGAAACGCCCGTCGAACCACGGCTGTTCGCGTACCCACGAAACGGTGTCCGCGCCGTCCTCGATCTCGTTCTCTCCCGGGACGAACCGGCCTTCGGAGCCGAAGGTCCCGCGGCAGCTCTGCACGACGACGTGGTAGCCCCGTGCCGAGAACAGGCCGACGAGGACGTGCGGCACGATTCCGGCCCGCTGGTACGGACTGCGCATCAGGACGGTTCCGTAGGCCGCGCCCTTCGGGGCGTAGTGGTCGGTCAAGAGGCGAACACCGTCACGCATGGGCACGGGAATGGACGACGTCACGGAGTACGGGACGCGCCGCGGAGGTAGCCGGAAACCCCGCGTGGCGACGGCGTCGACGAGACGCTCCGTACGGCTGGCGGACCGGGTCGTCGAGATCCGGGCCTCGATGGTCGGCACGGTTCTGCTCATCGCCGTGAGTGTGCCATGGAGCAGTGATCGCACTGACCGCGACAGCCTCCTATTCTGGTGGCAGGAGGTGGTGGCCATGCAGGCGCAGGTCGGTGCGCGACTTCTCTTCCATGGCAAGAAGGTGGGCTCGTCTGACCACACCGCCGAGGTGATCGAGGTCAGGGGCGCCGACGGCGCTCCGCCCTACGTCGTCCGGTTCGACGACGGCCACGAGACCTTGATCTTTCCCGGCACGGACTGCCAGGTGCTCCACGGTGACGACCCGCCGGCGGGGACGCGCGAGACCTGACCCGGTCGGCTACCCGTCCCGCCGAAGCCACACGTCGACGGTGACGTCACGCTGGGAGACGGCGACCTCACGCCGGGCCGGCGGGTAGCCGTCGGCCTGGACGACGAGGACGTACCGGCCCGGTCCGACGGTGCCGACGGCGAACCCGCCGTCCTCCCCGGTGAGGGCCGCGATGTCTGGCGTGGGCGCCGGGGCCTGCTCGATCATCACCCGGGCCAGGGCCACCGGTCCCTCCGGGCCGGTCACGACTCCCGAGATGACCGGCCGCAGGCCGGCGTCCACGTCCATCCCCCCTCGTCAGGCCTTCCAGGCCACCATGTTGTTGTACACCGGCGTCACGATGCGGGTTCCCGAGTTGGTCGTCGCGCCGCCGTATGCGTGGACCGCGAAGGCGTAGCGGTTGCCGTCGACGATCCGGTAGACGGCGCTGCCGCTCTGACCGCCGAAGGTGTCGATGTCGTAGTAGACCTTCCGGGCCGCGACCGAGGCGATGCGGCGCGCCGCGTACCACTGGGTGCCGGACGGCTTGTCACCCGGGTACCCGGAGATGTTGCCGACCGAGGACGTCAGCGTCGCGTCGTTGTAGACGCCGAAGCCCAACCAGCCCGTGGTCGCGCCGAGGTCGGTGCCGAGGATGATCGCTCCGTAGTCGTGCTCCTCGTCGCCGTTGTTCGCCCAGCCCTGCACGGTCCGCAGGTTGCTCGTCGTCACCGAACCGAAGGGCAGCGTCGTGCCGTTGCGGCCGGGCATGACCTTGATCGACCGGACGAAGCCGTCTCGGCCGTCAACTCCGCTGTTCTTGATGTAGACCACGTGGCCGGCGGTCATCAGGGTGTGCGGACCGATGAACCACCCGGTGCCGATCCACAGGGACCCGTCACGCGCGGTGATGAGCAGGGACGCGTGGGCGCGCCACGGGTAGACGTTGGTGGTCGTGATCTGGACTCGGTCGTCCGGGCCGTGGACGGTCTCCAAGACGGACCGAGGGACGTCGCGGGCTGCCGTCCCGAACGACGCCTCGGCGATGTCCGGGAGGTCGAGGTCGGCCGACAGCTCCTCTGTCACCGCCCGGGCGGAGCTCTTGGGAAGGCTGAAGCCCTGGACCTTCTCGATGCCCGACGCCAAGCCGGCGGCCACCTTGCCCTTGCCGGGCGATGCGTCCTGTTGCGCGACGCGGGCGGCGGCTTCACCCGCACTCTCCGTCTGGCTCGAGATGGGTGCGTCCAAGCCGGTGCCGACCTTAGGACTGGCCATAGGTGTGTCTCCTCACGTGCAGTGCTGTCCCGTGCTGGGACGGCGTGGTACTGCGTGGAGACGGGAACCGCGTGCAGTGATACGCAAAGATGCGGACATGGTCCACCGAATCCGGTTGACGGCGTTCGACGCCGGACCGTTCAGCCTCGACCGCAGCAACCTCATGATCGGGTTGTCGGGTCCGGTGACGGTGCCCTCCACGGTGGTTGTCATCGAGCATGAACAGCGGGGGATCGTTGTCTTCGACACCGGTGTCAACCACCGGGTAGCGGACCCTGAGCTGGCGGCGGAGCAGTGGGGACCTGGGCTGCGCGAGCGTTATGGCGCAACCGCATTCACTCGCCAGGACGCCGTCGACGCTCAGCTCGAGCGGCTGGGCTACCGGTGCGCCGACGTGACCCACGTGGTCTACTCGCACCTGCACATCGACCACGCCGGCGGGATGGAACACTTCCCCGACGCCCTCCATGTCGCGCAGCACGACGAGCTGAGGCACGCCTGGTGGCCCGACCGCTGGACGGCGCGTGGGTACGCGTTGGCCGACTACCTGCCGGGCCGCAGCTTCGAGTACCTCGAGCTGAACGGTGACGCGGACCTCTTCGAGGACGGCTCGTTGCGGGTCGTGCCGCTCGCCGGCCACACGCCGGGCAGCCAAGGACTCGTCGTAGACCTTCCGCATCGCGGCCGGGTGGCCTTCGTCGGCGACGCCGCACATATCCGGGAGCAGGTGACCGCCGACGTCCCGCAGCTGAGCGACTGGGATGTCGAGGCGAAACTGCTGTCCTACCAACGCTTGCGCGCCTGGCAGCGAGCTGGGATCGACATCTTCCTGTCGCACGACGTGGACGACTTCGCGGCTCTGCCGACGGGCGGGAGCTACTGGGAGTGAGCCAGCGGCGCGCGGTCGCCTCCTCAGGCCAGGCCCAGGTAGTGCTCCAGCCCCACAGTGAGTCCAGGATGGTCAGCGACGTGGCGGACCCCCATCAGCACGCCCGGCATGAATGAGTCGCGGTCGAATGAGTCGTGCCGGACGGTGAGCTGCTCGCCGGCGTTTCCCAGCAGCACCTCCTGGTGGGCCACGAGGCCGCGAAGCCGCACCGAGTGCACCGGGATGCCCTCCACCCGGCCGCCACGGGTGCCGAGGTCGTCGGACTGCGTCGCGTCCGGTACTGGGCCCGCCCCGGCGGCGGCCCTCGCGGCCGCCAGTAGGTGTGCGGTCCTCGCTGCCGTGCCGGATGGCGCGTCCACCTTGTCTGGGTGATGCAGCTCGATGACCTCGACCGACTCGTAGAACCGGGCCGCCTGCGCGGCGAAACCCATCATGAGGATGGCGCCGATCCCGAAGTTCGGCGCCACCAGCACCCCCACCCCGGCGCCCGAGCGCGATGGTGGAGCCGCGGAGATCTGCTCCTCGAGCGCGGCCAGCCGGGACTCCTCCCAGCCGGTCGTCCCGACAACGCAGTGCACGCCCTGCGCCACGCAGTAGGCCACGTTGTCCGGGGACGCGCCGGGCACGGAGAACTCCACGACGACGTCGGCTCCCCCGAGGTCCCCGAGGTCGTCGTCGAGGTCGTACGTGCCGACCAGGCGGAGGTCGGCGGCGGCCCCGACCGCAGCACAGACCCGGGAGCCCATCCGGCCCGACGCGCCGATGACCGACACGGCGAGTGCACGCGTGGTGTCGGTCACAGGCGGAGCCTAGCCAACGGGGACCGCCGCGCATGGCAACGGCGGTCAGGTCCTCGTCGCGGACGAGTGGCACCCTGGACGAATGACCGAAGCGACGGTCCGCACGGTGAACGTCGTCCACGCCCTGCGCGACGGCTACTTCCACCGGACCGCCATCGACAAGCGGCCGATCGAGGGCGCGGTGCGGGTCGGCCGGTTGGGCCTCATGGGCGACCAACAGGTCGACCGCAGCCACGGCGGACCCGACCGCGCCGTCTACGTGTATGCGGACGAGGACGCCGCCTGGTGGTCCGAGCGGCTCGTCCGTGAGATCCCTTCGGGTCTGTTCGGCGAGAACCTCCGCACGACCGGTCTCGACGTCACCGGTGCGCGGGTCGGCGAGCAGTGGCGGGTTGGCGACGAGGTCGTCCTCGAGGTGCGCCGGATCCGCACGCCCTGCGAGAACCTTGCGCTGCGGATGGGGATCGAGGGGTTCCACCTGGAGTTTCTCAGGTCCGGTCGGGTCGGTGCGATGTGCCGCGTGCTGGCGGAGGGCGAGGTGCACGCCGGAGACCGGGTACGCCGGGTGGTGCGGCCACCGCACCACGTGACCATCGCCCACCTCGCGCGGGACTCGGCCACGCCGGAGCAGATGCAGGAGCTGCTCGACAGCGGTGTCTCGCTCGCTCCGGGCGTGCGGCGGTCGGCGACTCGCCAGGCAGGGCGGCCGGCCGCATCCGTGTGATGCTGGCCCCGTGGATGTTGACCTCGACAGTGCGGTCGGCGAGCTCTACGGGCTGCACCCGGACGAGTTCCTCGGTGCTCGTCGCACCCTCGCGGCTCAGGCCAAGGCCGACAAGGAGACCGGGCTGGCCAAGGCCATCGACTCCATCCGCAAGCCGACGGCGGCGGCCTGGGCGATCAACCAGCTGGTCCGGGCCCGACCGGCGGACGTCGAGCGGCTGGTCGACCTGGCGGCCGGACTGCACGAGGCGCAGGAGAAGATGGACGGCGCCGCGTTGAAGACGCTGAGCCGCGAGCGCACCAAGCTCGTCGACGAGCTCGTGCGCTCCACGACGGAGGTGGCCAAAGCGGCCGGTGGGGCGATGTCCACGCCGGTGGCCAACCAGGTGCGGGAGACGTTCGTGGCGGCGTTGGCGACGACGGCCGCCGCGGAGGCGGTGGGCTCGGGCCAGCTGACCCGGGCCCTGTCCTATGCCGGCTTCGGTGACGTCGACCTGTCGGAGGCGACGGCGGCCCCCGCGCCCGCCCGGCGACCCGCGCTGCGGGTGATTGCCGGCGAGGGGAAAGGGTCGGGCCGCTCGGGCCGCGGCCGTGCGGCTGATCCGGAACCCGAACCGGAGAAGCCGGCCGAACCGGATCCGGCCCTGCTCAAGCGGCTGTCCGAGGCCGAGAAGCGATCGCGCGAGACGATGTCGGCGGCGGCCGAGGCCGGGGATGCGTTGAGCGAGGCGATCGACGCCCTGGAGGCGTTGGACGCCCGGATCGCCGATCTCGACGCCGACCTCAAGGCGGCGCGCGCCTCGCGCGACGGTCTGGCCAAGGCCCAGAAGGAAGCCGCCGCGGCAAACAAGGTGGCCGAGCGGACCCTGCGGGCGGCTCTCGCCGAGGTCGACCAGATCCGCGCGAAGCTGCCGGACACCGACGACGACTGACGCGCCCGTCGCCAGGAACGGCCCGGGTTGATACCGCCCGGAAATCCGGTCGGTATCACCCCGATTCGTGGATCAGGCGGTGGCGGTCTCCGCGGGCGCGGCGGCCGAAGAACCGTCCTGCCCGTCGCTGTCGGCGAGAACCGCGGCCAGCGAGAGCTTGCCGCGCGGGTCGATCTCCTTGAGCTCGACCTGGACCTTCTGACCGATCTTGAGGACATCGTCGACGTTGTCGATCCGCTTGCCGCCGACCAGCTTGCGCACCTCGGAGATGTGCAGCAAGCCGTCCTTGCCGGGCAGCAGCGAGATGAAGGCGCCGAACGTCGTCGTCTTGACGACGGTCCCCATGAACCGCTCGCCGACCTCGGGCATCTGCGGGTTGGCGATCGCGTTGATCGCGGCCCGCGCCGCCTCGGCCGACCGGCCGTCGACCGCGCCGATGAACACGGTGCCGTCGTCCTCGATGGAGATGTCAGCGCCGGTGTCGTCCTGGATCTGGTTGATCATCTTGCCCTTCGGGCCGATGACCTCGCCGATCTTGTCGACCGGCACCTTCACCGTGATGATCCGCGGGGCGTAGGGCGACATCTCGTCCGGGACGTCGATGGCCTCGGCCATGACGTCGAGGACGTGCAGCCGCGCCTCACGGGCCTGGGTCAGCGCACCAGCCAGCACGGACGCGGGGATGCCGTCGAGCTTCGTGTCCAGCTGGATCGCCGTGACGAAGTTCTTGGTTCCAGCGACCTTGAAGTCCATGTCGCCGAACGCGTCCTCGGCACCGAGGATGTCGGTCAGCGCGGCGTACCGCGCCTCACCATCGACCTCGTCTGAGACCAGCCCCATGGCGATGCCGGCGACCGGCGCCCGCAGCGGCACACCGGCGTTGAGCATCGAGAGCGTGGACGCGCAGACCGACCCCATCGAGGTGGAACCGTTGGAGCCCAACGCCTCCGAGACCTGACGGATCGCATACGGGAACTCCTCGCGCGTCGGCAGGACCGGCACGAGAGCCCGCTCGGCGAGCGCCCCGTGGCCGATCTCGCGGCGCTTGGGCGACCCGACCCGGCCGGTCTCACCGGTGCTGTAGGGCGGGAAGTTGTAGTTATGCATGTATCGCTTGCGCGTCACCGGCGAGAGGGTGTCGACCTGCTGCTCCATCTTGAGCATGTTCAGCGTCGTGACGCCCATAATCTGGGTCTCGCCGCGCTCGAATATCGCTGAGCCGTGCACCCGTGGGAGCACCTCGACCTCGGCCGACAGCGCGCGGATGTCCCGCAGGCCACGGCCGTCGATGCGGACGCCATCGGTGAGGATGCGCTTGCGGATGAGCTTCTTCTGCGCCGCGCGGTATGCGGCAGACAGCTCCTTCTCCCGACCCTCGAACCGCTCCTCGAGTGAGCCCTTCATCAGGGCCTTGATCTCGTCTATCCGGTCCTCGCGCTCCTGCTTGCCGGCCATCTGGAGTGCCTGCTCGAGGTCGTCCGAGACCTCGCTCTCGACCGCGTCGTAGGCGTCAGGCTCGTAGTCGAGGAAGTACGGGAACTCCTCCACCGGTTTCGAGGCGTTGGCGGCCAGCTCGGACTGCGCCTTGCAGAGCTGGGCGATGAACTTCTTGGACGCCTCCAGGCCCTCGGCGACGACCTCCTCGGTGGGAGCTCCGACGCCCTGGTTGGTGACGAGGTCCCAGGTGGACTCGGTGGCCTCGGCCTCGACCATCATGATCGCGACGTCTTCGGTCTCGTTACCAGAACCGTCCTGGTTCGTCACGACGCGCCCGGCCACGACCATGTCGAAGACGGACCGCTCGATGTCGGAGAAGTTGGGGAATGCGACCCACTGCCCCTCGATGAGCGAGACACGGACCCCGCCGACCGGGCCGGAGAACGGCAGGCCGGAGATCTGCGTGGACGCGCTCGCCGCGTTGATCGCGAGGACGTCGTACTGGTGGTCGGGGTTCAGCGCGAAGACGCTGATGATGACCTGGACCTCGTTGCGCAGTCCCTTCTTGAAGGTCGGGCGCAGCGGGCGGTCGATGAGCCGGCAGGTCAGCACGGCCTCGGTCGAGGGGCGACCCTCACGTCGGAAGAACGACCCCGGGATCTTGCCGATCGCATACATGCGCTCTTCGACGTCGACGGTCAGCGGGAAGAAGTCGAACTGGTCCTTGGGCTGTTTGCCCGCGGCGGTGGTGCTGAGCAGCATCGTGTCGTCATCGAGGTATGCGGTGACAGCACCGGCTGCCTGCTTGGCCAGCCGCCCGGTCTCGAACCGGACGGTGCGGGTGCCGAAGCGGCCGTTGTCGATGACAGCCTCGGCGAAGGTGATCTCTGGACCCTCCATGGGTCCTCCATTTCTCTCAGTCATCCGGGGCATCGTCGTTGTGCCCGGGTCTTTCTCATGCGACAGGGCGGCCACTCCGATGAACGGGTGGCCGCCCTGGTCACAGGCTCAGCGGCGCAGGCCGAGGCGCTTGATCAGCGAGCGGTAGCGCTCGATGTCGGTGGCCTCCAGGTAGCGCAGCAGCCGGCGGCGCCGGCCGACGAGCAGCAACAGGCCACGACGGCTGTGGTGGTCGTGCTTGTGCTCGCGGGAGTGCTCGGTGAGGTCTTTGATCCGCTGCGTCAGCAGCGCGATCTGCACCTCGGGGGAACCGGTGTCGCCCTCGGACGTGGCGTACTCGGTCATGATCTTCTTCTTGACGGCTGTGTCCAAGGACATGGGCCACCGACTCCTTCGTATGGTCTCGCTGCGCGGTGCACCAGGGCAGATTTCCCTGGGCGCTCTCAAACCCGCGGCCGTTACACGGCACCTACCAGGATATCAGCGCTGCGGTTCGCCCCCTAATCGCCGGGCGGGCGTCACGCGTTGCCCGCTCGGCTTGACTCACGGGCGAGGCTCGGCGCTCAGAGTCCGTAGGCAACCCGGTGCTTCGGCTCGTAGATCATGATCGAGTCGGCGCCGGGCACCTCGACGTCCACCACGATGCCGAAGCCGCGGTCCTGCGGCTCACCATGGATCACCGCTCCGCGATCCCGCAGCTCCGCCACCGTCGCCGCGATGTCGTCGCACATCAAGGACAGCTCGGTATGCCGGGTCGTGGACCCGCCCTCCCCGGACGTCGGATGCACCCCGAGCTCGCTGCGCCCGGACCGGAAGATCAGCCAGTTCGACGGGTCGTCGCCTCCGTCGCCGCCGGACGCCTCGTCGGACACGAACGGCCAGCGCAGGACGTCTTTGAAGAAGGCCCGCGTCGCGGCGGGGTCGTCGGAGTAGACGAGCGTGTGGACGGACGTGATCATGACGGCACCCTCCCTCGCGCCGCCCAGGCGGTCGCGTCCAGTGTGAACTGCCGGTCCGGGATCCGGGTTCGGCAGGCCGCGATCAGCCGGTCCCGGGTGGCGTCGTCGAGTGACCGGACGTAGTCGCCGGCCGGGCCGACGCCCAGCGTGTACGGCTCCCACCAGTCCTGGAACGACGTGTACGACCGCGTCGTCGTCACCTCGTCGCCGACCACATCATCCAGACCGCACGAGCCGAGCAGAGCCTCGAGCTGGCCCTGGGTCGACCCGACGAGCGAGGCCTCGTCACGGGCGCCCGGGTCGACCTCACCGACCGCCGCCCAGAACGCCGACAGCGGTCCCCTCCCTCCGGCGTGGTCCCAGACGCAGACCGCCACGACGCCGCCTGGCCGAGTCACTCTCGCCATCTCGCCGACACCGATCTCAGGATCGCGCATGAAGTGGACGACGAGCTGCGCCAGTGCGGCGTCGAACGCGTCGTCGTCGAACGGCAGCGCCTCCGCCGGCGCCTTCCGGATCTCGACGTCCGGCAGCCGCTCCCGCACCGCGTCCAGCAAGGTCTCCGACGGATCCACGCCGGCGACGGCCGGGGCGCCGAGCCGGTCGACGAGGAGCGACGTCAGCGCCCCCGGTCCGCACCCGACGTCGACGACACGCATACCCGATCCCGCGGTCACGCCGGCGAAGTCGGCGAACGGCGCCGACAGCGTCTCGGAGAACCGCCCCATGAACCGCTGGTAGGAACAGCCGGCGACGTCGAAGGCCATGCCGCCCAGTCTGGCCTGTCAGAGGTTGATCATGTGGCCCGCGATGCCCTCGACCGCTTCCTTCATCGCCTCGCTCAGCGTCGGGTGGGCGAAGACGTTGCGCGCCACCTCGTCAGCGGTGAGGTCCCACTGCTGAGCCAGGGTGAGCGCGGGAAGGAGCTCGGTGACCTCGGGCCCGATCAGATGGGCGCCCACGATCTCGTTGTGCTCGGCGTCGGCGACGATCTTGACGAAGCCGACGCCCTCGGCCATGCCGCGCGCCTTTCCGTTGGCGGAGAACGGGAACGAAGCGGTCTTGACGTCGTAGCCCCGCTCGCGCGCCTGTTCCTCGGTGTAGCCGAACGACGCGATCTGAGGCTGGCAGAACGTCGCCCGGGGGATCATGTCGAAGTTGATCTCCACGGTCTCTGCCCCCGCGATCGTCTCGGCCGCCACGACGCCCATCGCCTCGGCGGTATGCGCGAGCATCAGCTTCCCGGTGACGTCGCCGATCGCATACACTCCGTCGACGTTGGTCCGACCCCGTTCGTCGACGGCGATGGCCCCGCGGTCGGTCAGGGCGACGCCGATCGACTCCAGCCCGTAACCCTCCACGCGCGGCGCGAACCCGAACGCGGCGAGGAACCTGTCGGCCTCGAGTACCTGCTCGTCACCGCCCGCGGCGGGTGCGACGGTCACCCGCACGCCGGAACCGGTGTCCTCGACGTTCTTGACCGCCGTCGACAGCAGGACCTTGACGCCGAGCTTCTTGTACTGCCGGAGCAGCTCCTTCGACACCTCCGCATCCTCGGTCGGGACCATCCGGTCGAGGAACTCGACGATCGTGACGTCCACCCCGAAGTTCGTCATGACGTAGGCGAACTCGACGCCGATGGCGCCGGACCCGCCGATGATCACCGAGCTCGGCAGGTTCCCATCGAGGATCTGCTCCTCGTAGGTGACGACCTTCTGGCTCAGCTCCATGCCTGGCAGCATCCGCACGGTCGCGCCGGTCGCGATGATGAGGTTGTCGAAGGTGACGGTCCGGCGCGACGTGTCGGCCAGGGTCACGTCCAGCGAGGTGGGCGACGTGATGACGCCCCAGCCGTCGATCTCGTCGATCGCGTTCTTCTTCATCAGGTAGTGGACGCCCTTGGCACTGGCGTCGGCGACGGCGCGGCTGCGCGTGAAGGTCGGCCCGAAGGCCATCGAGGCGTCGCCCTCGATGCCGAAGGTCTTCTTCTCCTTGGTGATGATGTGGGCGATCTCGGCGTTGCGCAGCAACGCCTTGGACGGGATGCACCCGACGTTGAGGCATACCCCGCCCCAGTACTTCAGCTCGACGACGGCGACCTTCTTGCCGAGCTGTGCGGCGCGGATCGCCGCGACGTACCCACCCGGACCGGCACCGAGGACCACGACGTCGTAATCAGCCATGCGGTCACCCTATGGGGCCGCGTGCTGCCGTTCGCGACCGACCGTTCACGTCACAGGTCGGTCTACTTGGCGCTCCGGGCGAGCCGGATCTCGACCACCGGAGTACCTTCCCCCACGGGAGGTCGCACGGGAGCGGCCCGACACATGGAGGTGCGCATGTCGAACGAGGCTCCATCCGACACCCGGCGGCACTTCCCGGCGCCACCGGCCAACACCGGACTGATGGTCCTGGCCGGGGTGCTGGTAGCGATCCCGATCGTCGCCCTGATGCTCGTCAACACGTATGCGAAGAAGGAGCCGGTCCTAGGCGGCTTCCCCTTCTTCTTCTGGTACCAGTTCCTGTGGGTCTTCCTCTGCTCGGGCTTCACGTACGCGGCGTACGTCGTCGTGCGCAAGGCCCGCCCGCACCGGCCGATGAACCCGGAGGGCGACGAATACCTCATGGACTCCCCTGAGTCCGGAGACGAGGAGGGCCGATGACCGACGTGAACTGGGTCGCCCTGACGATCCTCGTCCTGCTCTTCGCCATGGTGGCCGTGATGGGGTTCTGGGCCTCACGCTGGCGGCGGCCGGAGAGCATGGAGAGCCTGGACGAGTGGGGGCTCGGCGGGCGCACCTTCGGGACCTGGATCACCTGGTTCCTGCTCGGCGGCGATCTCTACACCGCCTACACCTTCGTCGCGGTGCCCGCGGCGATGTTCAGTGCGGGCGCGGTCAGCGGCTTCTTCGCGGTGCCCTACACGATCGTGCTGTACCCGATCATCTTCATCTTCATGTCGCGGCTGTGGTCGGTCAGCCACCGGCACGGCTACGTCACCCCGGCCGACTTCGTGTCCGGGCGGCACGGCTCGCGCGGTCTGTCGCTCGCGGTGGCGATCACCGGATTCGTCGCGACGATGCCCTACATCGCCCTGCAGCTGGTCGGCATCCAGGCTGTCCTCGAGGTGACCGGGGTCGGCGGGTCGGGCAACGTCCTCGCCGCCGACCTCCCGCTGTTCATCGCCTTCCTCGTCCTGGCGCTCTACACCTACACGTCGGGTCTGCGAGCCCCGGCGATGATCGCGTTCGTCAAGGACATCCTCATCTACCTCGTCATCATCGTCGCCATCATCTACCTGCCCTCGAGGTTCGGCGGCTGGGAGGCGATCTTCGGCGCCGCCGAGAAGAAGATGGCCACGCCCAACCCCACCACCGGCGCAGCGACCGGGGTCTTCATCCCGTCCAGCGCACAGTACTGGGCATACGCCTCGCTCGCGCTCGGCTCGGCGATGGCCCTGTTCATGTACCCGCACTCGATCACCGGGGCGCTGGCGTCCAGGAGCCGCA
>Ga0307288_10000301_pt1 | contig 17302 bp, 13 predicted proteins | sample ER_DNA_142_FD_194469 | JGI IMG/M metagenome (GOLD analysis project Ga0307288, IMG submission 194469) | Bulk soil microbial communities from the East River watershed near Crested Butte, Colorado, United States - ER_DNA_142 | ecosystem: Environmental > Terrestrial > Soil > Floodplain | place... | reverse complement strand
ACCCCATGGGGCCACGCGCCTTGCGCTGGCTGGCGGGGAGGCCGCAACCGCATCGTTACCGACCTGCAACCCCACGGTGCCCGAAAGTGGTGAGAATACTTTTCAGCAACTCATCGCCGAGCTGAGATGGATTTTCAGGCCAGTGACGACGACCGCGGCACCGCCCCTGGGTGTACGCACGCGTATCCAGGCGAACGTTCCCCAGATGTCGGAGGCGATGACCAAGCTGGCCACCCTCCTGCTCGACGAGCCGCTGGCGCCGCTCGAGCTGTCCATCACCGAGCTGGCGGCGCGGGCGGGCACCTCCGCGGCGACGGTGACCCGGTTCTGCCGGCTCATCGGGTATGCGGGATATCTCCCGTTCCGGGTCGGGGTCGCCGCGGACGCCGGACGGCTGCGGGCCGACGAGACCTGGCGGGTGGACATCGGCCGGGCCTTCGACCCGGAGGACACCCCGGAGCAGGTGCTGCGCACGCTCTCGCAGTCCCATCAGGCCGCCCTGCAGGCCACGGCCGAGTCGATCGACATCGACGAGGTGGTCCGGATCGCCGAGGCCATCGCCACCCGGGCGCGGGTCGACATCTACGGCATCGGCGGCAGCGCGGTCATGGCGCGCGAGATGCAGCTGCGCCTCTACCGGATCGGGATCAACGCCCAGCACTGGGGCGAGGTCCACGACGGGCTCACGAGTGCTGCGCTCCTGGACGATGACTCGGTGGCGATCGCCATCTCCAACACCGGCCGGACCGTCGAGACGATCGAGATGCTCGCGCAGGCCAAGTCGTCCGGGGCGTTGACCCTGGCCATCACCAGCAACGCCGACTCGCCGCTGGCCGCGCTCGCGGACGTCCACCTGGTCACCGTCGCTCCAGACGTGTACCTCCAGCCGGACGACCTGTCGGCCAAGCACGCCCAGCTCTTCGCGCTGGACCTCCTCTATCTCATCGTCGCCCAGCGGAACTTCCCGCGGACCGCGACGACCCTCGCCGCGTCGGCCGCCGCCGTCGCCCCTCACCGGCGCGCTCCCACGCGCGACCGCCGCCCGACACGGCGCCGACGCTCCGCCCACTCGACCCAGGAAGCCGGCCGATGACCACGAGCACCGTCCCCGCGGCGACCGTCGAGGAGGCCTTCTCGATCTTCCGCGAGCAGGTCGCCTCACGGCTCCAAGCCGTAGCGGACGACGCCGCGCGTGGAGGTCTCGACCCGGCGATCGACCTCGTCGTGGCGTCGATCCGGGGCGGGGGAGTGCTCCAGGCATTCGGAACCGGCCACTCGCAGGCGTTCGCCATGGAGATCGCCGGTCGGGCCGGCGGGTTCATCCCGACGACGGCGATGGCCCTGCGTGACGTCGTACTGCACGGGTCCCGCGACGTCTCCGCCCTCACCGGTTCCACGTTGGAGCGGGACGCCAGCGTCGTCGACGAGCTCTTCGCGCTCTCGCCGGCCGACCCCGCCGACGTGTTCCTCATCGCGTCGAACTCCGGCGTGAACGGGTCGATCGTGGGCGTAGCGCTTCGGGCGAAGGCCGACGGTCATCCCGTCATCGCCGTGACCAGCCTCGAGCACACCAATGCCGTAACGCCCAAGCACCCCAGCGGCCGGCGGCTCAGTGAGATCGCCGACGTCGTCATCGACAACCGAGCACCCTACGGCGACACGACGATCGAGCTACCCGGCGGCATCGGCGTCGGGGCGGTGTCCTCCCTCACCGCCGCCTACATCGCGCAGCTCATCACTATCGGGGCGGCGGCGCGGATCGCCGCGCTGGGGGAGACGCCGCCGATCTACCTCTCTGCCAACATCCCCGGCGGAGACGACCACAACCACGCTCTCGAGGCCCGGTACGGCGACCGGATCCGCCGGACCGCCTGACCAGCCCCTGCCACGACCACACCTGACATCACGATCTCGCCACTGATTTCGCCCCACACCGACAAATCCCCTCGAGAAGCACGCCACACGCATACCGTCCCTCGCACCGATCACCACCCGGAAAGGCAGTACCTCACGATGACCTCTCACGAGACAGGTAGCACTCCCCGTTCGACGTTCGACCGTCGGACCTTCATGCGCGGCTCGCTGGCCGCTGCCGCTCTGGTCCCGATCGGCGGGGCGCTGGCATCCTGCGCGTCGTCGGGCACGGGAACGAGCACCGGCGGCGGCGCGGCGACCACCGCGGCCGGCGCGGCGAACAACCCGTTCGGCGTGGCGAGCGGCTCCTCCGTTGATGCCGTGATCTTCAACGGCGGCTACGGCTACGACTACGTGACCTTTGCCGCCGACCTCATGCAGAAGAACCAGTCCGGCGTCACGGTCAAGGTCACCCCCTCGACGCAGATCGCCCAGCAGCTCCAGCCGCGCTTCGTGGGTGGCAACCCACCGGACCTCGTGGACAACTCGGGAGCCGGCTCGATCGGGTTCAACACGATCCTTGACCAGCTGTCGACCCTCGATGACGTCTTCGCGGCCAACAACCTCGAGGGCACGAAGATCGAGTCGACCCTCTACGACGGCGTCCGCGAGCCGGGCACCTACAACGGCCAGTTCCTCGCCATCAACTACGTCCTGACCCTCTACGGCGTGTGGTACTCGCAGAGCCTGTTCGCCGAGAACAGCTGGACCCCGCCGAAGACGTGGGACGAGGCCAAGGACCTCGGCGCCAAGGCCAAGGCCAAGGGCAAGTACCTCTTCGTCTGGGGCAAGGAGGCGGCGACGTACTACCAGACCCTCGCCGTCGACTCGGCCATCAAGGAGGGCGGCACCGACGTCCGGCTCGCGTTCGAAAACCTCGACCCGAAGTGCTGGTCGCAGCCGCAGATCCAGGCCGTGTTCGCGGCCATGGGCGAGTGCGTCAAAAACGGGTACTTCGTGCCCGGCGGCGCCGGCACCCAGTTCACGGCGGCCCAGGCCCAATGGAGCAACGACCAGCAGGCGCTGCTCTACCCCTCGGGCTCCTGGATCGAGAACGAGATGAAGAAGGCCACCAAGGACGGCTTCAAGATGACCGGCGTCCCCGAGATGGTCCTCTCCAGCAGCCCGAAGCTGCCCTACGAGTCGCTGCGCAGCGCCTCCGGCGAGCCGTTCATCGTCCCCAAGGCGGGCAAGAACGTCGCGGGCGGCAAGGAGCTGCTGCGGGTCATGCTGTCCAAGGACGCGGCGACCAACTTCACGAAGACGAAGCTGGCCCCGACCATCGTCAAGGGGCTGGTCCCGGCCGACGGCTTCGGCTCGACCGCCCTGCAGTCGCAGGCGAAGATGCTCGACGCCGCCGGAAAGAACGTCTTCGACTACAAGTTCGTCACCCGTTACGGCACGAACAAGGACATGCTGGTCGTCTGGAACGCGTTCCTGTCCGGTCAGACCGACGTCGCCGGGCTGACCAGCGGTCTCCAGCAGATCACCGACAAGGTGGCGAACGACTCGTCGATCCAGAAGGAGAAGGTCACCAAGTGACCACCCCCGCCGTGGCGGCCCCGGGCCCTGGGCGCAAGCCCAAGGCCCGGGGTCCGCGCGGTCGGATGACGTTCGACCGCGTCAGCTTCATGGTGGTGTTCCTCGGCGTCCCACTGGCTCTGTTCCTGGTGTTCGTCATCTCACCGTTCCTCCAGGCGCTGTACTACGGAATGACCGACTGGTCGGGCTTCTCGCCGAACTTCAACTTCGTCGGCTTCGACAACTACGTGAAGCTGGCGCAGGACGACATCTTCCGCAGGTCGGTGTTCAACAGCGTGCTGCTGGCGATCGTCGTGCCGTTCGCGACCATCGTCATCGCGCTGCTGTTCGCCAGTCTGGTCACCGTCGCGGGCGGCGCCAGCGGAGGGGTTCGTGGTCTGCGAGGTTCGTCGTTCTACCGGATCGTCTCGTTCTTCCCCTACACCGTGCCGGCCATCGTCATCGGCATCATCTGGGCGCAGGTCTACGATCCGCAGGCCGGTCTGCTGAACGGGATCCTCACCGGCATCGGACTGGAGAAGTTCAAGTCGTTCGCCTGGCTCGGTGAGGTCGCGACCGCGATGCCGGCCTCGATGTTCGTCATGGTCTGGGCCCTGGTCGGGTTCTACACCGTGCTGTTCGTCGCGGCGATCAAGGGCGTGCCGGCCGAGATCTACGAGGCGGCACGCCTCGACGGGGCCGGCCGGATTCGCACGATCTGGTCGGTCACCCTCCCGCTGATCCGCGACAACGTCCAGACCGCGTGGATCTACCTCGGCATCGCCGCGCTCGACGCGTTCGTCTGGATGCAGGCCCTGAACCCGTTCGGTGGCCCGAACAACAGCACCCTGGTCATGCCGCAGGAGCTGTTCAACACCGCCTTCGGCAAGGGCCAGTTCGGGTATGCGACAGCGATGGGTGTCGTCCTTGCTCTCGTCACGCTGCTCTTCGCCGCGGCGGTGTTCATCGGCTTCCGGCTCGCCGGTGGACGTGACTCCGGGGGGCGCCTGTGACCGCCGAGGCGACGACGGCCACGGCCGGCGGCCGCGACGAGGTCGCCACCCAGACCGTCGGGAAGTCCAGCCCCGGTGACCGGCGCGCGGCGGCGATCTCCCACGTGGTGCTCGTTCTCTGGTCCATCGTCGTCCTGGTGCCCCTGCTCTGGGCCTTGGTGTCGTCGTTCAAGACGACCAACGAGATCCTCGGCTCGCCCTTCACGCTGCCGAAGTCGCTCAGCTTCGCGAACTACGTCTCCGCGTGGGACACCGCCGGCATCGGCACGTCGTTCTTCAACACCATCGTCGTGGTCGGCTGTTCGCTCGTCCTCGTCATGGTGCTCGGCGCGATGTGCTCCTACGTCCTGGCGCGGTTCCAGTTCTTCGGCAACCGGGCCATCTACTACCTCATGCTCGCGGGACTCACCTTCCCGGTGTTCCTCGCGATCGTGCCGCTGTTCTTCATCCTGCGCAGCCTGGGCCTGCTCAACACGCTGCAGGGCCTCATCACTGTTTACGTCGCGTTCGCGCTGCCGTTCACGGTGTTCTTCCTCTTCGCCTTCTTCCGGGCGCTGCCGGAGGAGATCTACGAGGCGGCCCAGCTCGACGGTGCGGGGGAGTGGCGCACCTTCTTCCAGGTGATGCTCCCGATGGCCCGCCCGGGCATGGCGTCGGTGGCGATCATGAACTTCCTCGGCCTGTGGAACCAGTTCATCCTGCCGGTCGCCCTCAACACCGACCAGTCGAAGTACGTGCTGTCGCAAGGGATGGCATCGTTCGCCTCGCAAGCCGGCTACTCGGTCGACTACGGCGCGCTCTTCGCCGCGGTCGTCATCACCGTGCTGCCGGTGCTCATCGTCTACATCATCTTCCAGCGGCAGCTGCAGGGTTCGGTCGCGCAGGGCACCAGCCGATAAGTCACCCCACGAAGTTCTCCGCTCCGCTCCGATACTTCGCGGGGAGACAGCGCTCAGGCCGTGGGCGTCTCCTCCGGCGCGGAGCCGAACCGCCGGAGGAACCGCTCGCGGTCGATCACCGCGCGCTGGACCTCGCCGACGGCGACCTCCTCGCCGGAGTCGTCGAGCACGCGGACGTGGAAGATCAGCCGGCGGCCGTCGCTCACCGGCCGGGAGCTCTTGACGTGGACCGTCGTCCCGATCGGCGCGGCCTTGATGTGCTCGACCTTCACCATGGTGCCGACCGTCGTCTGGCCGGCCTCGAGGTTCTCGGCCGCGGTGCCGAAGGCGGCGCGTTCGATCCAGTTGATGAGCCGGGGAGTCGCGAGGACCGGCATGTCGCCGCTGCCGAGCACCTGAGCCGTGTCCTGTTCGGTCACGGTGTGATGGTTGACCTCCATTACACGAGGATAGGCGCGCCGCGACGTACCTGCGTCCTGCCGTCTGCCACAGTTCGACGCGGTGAACATGTATGCGTGGGTGCTGCTCGCGGCCGCGGCCGCCGCGGCCGTCGCCGACTGGTTCGCCGTGGCGACCCGGCGCCGCGCGCTCGAGCAGGTGGCCAAGCCCGCATACGTCGTCCTGCTGGGTGCCTTCACCTGGCTGCTGCACGCCGAACAGAGCATGTCAGGAATGTGGGTCCTCATCGCGCTGGCGCTGTGCCTGCTGGGTGACGTGCTCCTGCTCTCGGACTCCGACCAGGCCTTCGGCTTCGGGCTGGTGACGTTCCTCCTCGCCCATGTCGCGTTCATCGGGGCGGTCCTGGCGATGGAGCGGCGGGCGCCGATCTGGGCCGGTGTCGCCGCGACAGTGGTCGTCGTTCTCCTCCTCGTGGCGTTCGTCGTCTGGCCGCTGGCCCGACGCGACATGGCGGAAGGGTTGCCGCCCACCCTCTACGCACTGGTCCTGGGCACCTTCGTGGCGGTGGCATGGTGGTCCGGACACGTCCTGGTCGGAGTCGGCGCCTCGCTCTTCCTCGTCAGCGACGGGGTGCTCGCGGCGCGGCGGTTCTGGCGCGATCTTCGTGGGAGCGCGGTCGTCGTGATGGTCACCTACCACGCGGCTCTCCTTCTCCTCGTGCTCGGGATCCTCCGTCCCGACCTCGTGCGGACCTGACGAGGGTCGCTGCGCTAACCTGGCTCCGTGGCCCACCAGCTCCTTCTTCCCCGGCCGCGCTGAGCACACCCGACCAGCGCGGCGCCCCTCCTGTGCGGGGGGCTTTTCTGTGTCTGCAGCAGTCCGGAACCGTGCACCACACCAAGGACGAACGATGACCCCTGACGAGAAGCACGACGAGACCTCCGACGAGACTCCGTTCCGTTACACCGCGGCGATGGCGCGCGACATCGAGCTCGCGTGGCAGGACCGGTGGGAGGAGGAGGGCACCTTCCAGGCACCGAACCCCGCTGGGCCCTGGGCCGAGCCCGAGAAGGTCGCCGGCCGGGGGAAGAAGCTCGTCGTCCTCGACATGTTCCCGTACCCGAGCGGCGCGGGCCTGCACGTCGGTCACCCTCTGGGGTACATCGGCACCGACGTGTATGCGCGCTACCACCGCATGCTGGGCCTCAACGTCCTGCACTGCCTGGGATACGACGCGTTCGGTCTGCCGGCCGAGCAGTATGCGGTCCAGACCGGTCAGCACCCGCGAAAGACGACCGAGGAGAACATGGTCGTCATGCGCCGCCAGCTGCGGCGGCTGGGTCTGGGTTTCGACGAGCGGCGCACCTACGCGACGATTGACGAGGACTACTTCCGCTGGACCCAGTGGATCTTCCTGCAGATCTACAACTCGTGGTACGACCCGGACGCCGTGCGCGCCGACGGAGGGCGCGGCGCGGCCCGGCCCATCGAGACGCTTGCCGAAGCGTACGCGTCTGGTCGCCGTCAGCTTCCCGGCGGCGGCCGTCGCTCCTGGGCCGAGCTGTCCGACGCCGAGCAGGAAGCGGTGCTGGCCGAGGCGCGGTTGGCCTACACGTCCGAGGCGCCGGTCAACTGGTCGCCCGGCTTGGGCACGGTGCTGTCCAACGAGGAAGTGACCAACGAGGGCCGCTCCGAGCGCGGCAACTTCCCGGTCTTCCGGCGCAACCTGCGGCAGTGGATGATGCGGATCACCGCCTACGCGGACCGGCTCGCCGACGACCTGGACCGCGTGGACTGGCCGGAGAAGGTGAAAGTGATGCAGCGCAACTGGATCGGCCGGTCCAGCGGCGCTCGGATCACCTTCCCGGTTGCGGCAACGTCCGGCGGGGACGCGGGCATCGAGGTGTTCACGACGCGCCCGGATACGGTGTTCGGCGCCACGTTCATGGTGTTGGCTCCGGAGCACCCATTGGTCGACGAGATCCTGCCCGCCGAGGGATGGCCCGAGGGGACCAAGCCAGCCTGGACCGGGGGCGCCGCCGATCCCCGGTCGGCGATCGACGCATACCGGCAGGCGACGTCGCGGAAGAGCGAGGTCGAGCGACAGATGGACGACCGGTCGAAGACCGGAGTCTTCACGGGCGCGTATGCGACGAATCCCCTGACGGGACAGCCCATCCCGGTATTCGTGGCGGACTACGTCCTGATGGGGTACGGAACGGGCGCCATCATGGGTGTGCCGGGCCAGGACGAGCGCGACTGGGCGTACGCGCTGGCCTTCGACCTGCCGATCGTCCGCACGGTACAGCCGGCCGAGGGACACCCCGACGACGAGGCGTACATGGGTGACGGCCCGGCGATCAACTCGGCCAACGACGAGGTCTCGCTGAACGGCCTCGGTGTCGACGACGCGAAGTCGCGAATCATCGAGTTCCTCGAGTTGCGCGGGATCGGCCACGGGACGGTCAACTACCGACTGCGCGACTGGCTGTTCAGCCGGCAGCGGTACTGGGGTGAGCCGTTCCCGATCGTCTACGACGAGGCCGGCACTGCGCACGCGCTGCCGGACTCGATGCTTCCGCTGGCCCTGCCCGACGTACCCGACTACGCGCCGAAGACCTTCGACCCGGACGACGCGGAGAGCTCGCCCGAGCCGCCGTTGTCGCGGGTGCCTGAGTGGGTCGAGGTGGAGCTGGATATCGGTGACGGGCTGGGCAAGTACCGCCGCGAAACCAATACGATGCCCAACTGGGCCGGATCGTGTTGGTACTACTTGCGATACCTGGACCCCGCGAACCACCAGACGTTCTGTGACCCCGAGAACGAGCGGTACTGGATGGCCAAGCACGCGCATACCGTCGAGGGGGCGCCGCCCGGCGTCACCGACCCCGGCGGGGTCGACCTCTACATCGGTGGCGTCGAGCACGCCGTTCTGCACCTGTTGTACGCGCGCTTCTGGCACAAGGTGCTGTTCGACCTGGGGCTGGTCTCGAGCGAGGAACCGTTCCGGAAGTACTTCTCCCAGGGGATGATCCAGGCGTACGCCTACGCCGACGTGCGCGGTCAGTACGTTCCCGCGGAGGAGGTGGAGGAAACGCCCGGCGGACACGGGGAAGAGTCGACCTTCACCTGGCGCGGTCAGCAGGTCGTCCGTGAGTACGGCAAGATCGGCAAGTCGTTGAAGAACGTCGTCAGCCCCGACGACATGTACGACGCGTACGGCGCCGACACGTTCCGGGTGTACGAGATGTCCATGGGGCCGCTGGAACTGGGCCGTCCGTGGGAGACCCGGGCGGTCGTGGGGAGCCAGCGTTTCCTGCAGCGGTTGTGGCGCAACGTGATCGACGAAACCACCGGCGCCGTGGTGGTGTCGGACGAGGCGCCCGACGCGGCGACGTTAACGGCCATGCACCGGACCATTGCGGGGGTGCGCGAGGACTACGAGCACCTGCGATTCAACACGGCGATCGCCAAGCTGATCGAGCTGAACAACGCGCTGACCAAGCTGGATGCGGCACCTCGCGCGGTGGTCGAGGCCTTGGTACTGATGGTCGCGCCGGTCGCCCCGCACATCGCCGAGGAGCTGTGGCGGCGGCTCGGTCATGAGGGAGGCGTGACCTACGTTCCGTTCCCCCAGGCCGAACCATCCTTGCTGGTCGAGGAGACGGTCACCTGCGTGATCCAGGTGCGCGGGAAGGTGCGCGACCGGGTCGAGGTGTCGTCGACGATCGGCGAGGACGAGCTCCGGTCCCTCGTGCTGGCGCGCGACAAGGTGGTGGCCGCGACGCCTGACGGCGTTCGGACCGTGATCGTGCGCGCGCCGAAGCTCGTCAATGTGGTGCCCGCCTGACCGTTCGGCGTGAGCGCGCCACCGTTCGGGCGACGGTGCGCCGTCACCGGAGGCACTAGCGTTCCAGACGTGAGCGTCGCGATCGTGACGGACTCGACCGCCTATCTACCGGCGGACCTGGTCCGCGCTGGTTCGGTGCCGATCACCGTTGTGCCGCTCCACGTGGTGGTGGGCGGCAAGCAGCATCGTGAGGGCGTCGACGTGACGATCGAGTCGCTGTCGGAGGCGTTGCGGTCGTTCACGCCACTGAGCACGTCCCGGCCGTCGCCCCAAGAGTTCGTGGAGGCGTACGAGGCCGCCGCCGCGGCGGGTGCGTCGGCGGTCGTGTCGGTCCACATCTCGTCCGAGATGTCCGGGACGTGTCAGTCGGCGAGGCTGGCGGCGGAGCAGTCGCCGATTCCCGTCGAGGTCGTCGACTCTCGGTCCCTCGGTATGGCCATGGGCTTCGGGGTGCTATCGGCGGCCGAGGCGGCCGGCCACGGGCAGCCGGCGGCCGAGGTGGCGGAGGTCGCCAGGATTCGCGCGGGGGCGGCCAAGGTGGCGTTCTACGTCGACACGCTGGAGTATCTGCGCCGCGGCGGTCGCATCGGCTCGGCATCGGCGTTGCTCGGGTCCGCATTCGCCATCAAGCCGATCCTGACGTTGGTCGACGGGGCGATCCGGCCGCTCGAGCGGGTTCGGACATCGAGCCGGGCGTTGGCGCGGCTCTCGGATCTGACGGCGACGGCGGCGTTGGAGGTCCTGGCGGCCGGGGGTCAGGTCGACATTGCCATTCAGCACCTGGACTCGGCGCCGCGAGCGGAGTCGCTGGCGGCGACGTTGCGAGAGCGGGTTCCCCAGGCGGGTCATGTCATCGTGGCCGAGCTCGGGGCGGTCGTCGGAGCGCACGTGGGGCCCGGGACCCTGGCGGCCGTCGCTTCTCCCCGGCCGGGCTGATCCACATGGTCTGAGCGGTTCGTCCCGCGGTCCACAACTCGGCCGCTCGTGGTCGCTCGGCCACGGTCGACTTTCATACGGTCGCTCGTATGCGTCGCCATCCACCACCCGAGGTCGACCCCGAACGCGTGCGCACCTTGCTGGCGTCGGCGCGGACACGTCCGGATCCACCTCCGCGCCACGGCTGGATTCCGGAGGAGGAGCCGCCGACAGCCGATCTGAGCTGGCTCGACGAGTCATCGGTCTGGGACGTCGGACCGTCCGACGTGGAGGAGGAGGGCCACCGGATCACGCGGGCGACGACAGCCGGCCGACGCGTGCGGTCCCCTCGAAGGAGGCGACCGCACAGAGAACGGCAGGGGGGTGCAACGGGAGCGCCGGACGACGTCGAGCCGTGGCCTGACCTTGAGCCATCGGCCGGCGTGGCGCGGTCGGATGCAAGCGAGCCGTCTGGGGGAGGGAGGCATCGACCACATCCGCGGATCCTGACGGTGCCGGTCGCGTTCCGCGGCGCTCGGGTGACGGTGTCGGTGCGCGCGGTGGTGGCCTTCCTCGTTGTGCTCGTGGTCGCGGTGGTCTTCTTCGCGGTTCGGGTGGCTCGGGCGCAGCAGGCGGCCGCCCCACAGCCGGTGCCTGCCGGCGAAGGCGTGGTCGGTCGAGCGTCGGTTCCGTCCGCCTTTACGTCCTCGAGCACCGAATCCTCGGGTGGGACGGCGAGTCCCGCGGGCGCTGCGGGGAACGCATCCTCGACCGGTGGAGGCACGGCTCGAGGCTCGCCGGGCCGGCTCCTCGTGGTGGACGTCGTCGGACACGTCGCTCGCCCGGGCGTCGTCACTGTCCCCGACGGCTCGCGGGTCGTCGATGTGCTGGCGGCGGCCGGTGGAGCCCTCGCCGGGGCGGACATGCAACGGCTCAACCTCGCTCGTCTGGTCGTCGACGGCGAGCAGGTCTTCGTCCCCAACCCGGGAGAGACGGCTCCGATCCTGATCGGCGGACTGGGAGGTTCTGGTGCTGGGTCCGGCCCCAGTCCGCCTGGAGCTGGGGCGGGCTCCGGTAGCGGGACGGCTTCGGTCCCTCTCGTCGACCTCAACACCGCGACGCTGGCGGCTCTCGACACGCTGCCCGGAGTCGGACCCGTTCTGGCTCAACGAATTCTCGACTGGCGGGCTCAACACGGCCGGTTCACATCGGTGGACGAGCTCGGTGAGGTCAGTGGCATCGGTGACAAGCTGCTCGAGCAGATCCGTCCCAAGGTGACGGTGTGATGTCCCCCCCACCGTCCCGGTGGGAAAGGATCCGGCCGAGGGAATCGCCGCCCAGCGCGCGAACTGCTGTACACGCAAACGGCCAGCCCAAGCTCGAGTCGGCTGGGTCAGGCACGTCATCGGCGACGCGACCGGCCGATCTGCGGCTTCTCGTTCCCGCCATCAGCGCATGGGCGTCGGTGGCCCTGTTGCTCGGTTCATCCCCGGTGTGCGTCGCCATGGTCGCCGCGGGATCATGCTTGATCGCGGGTGGGTTCGCGACGGCCTGGTGGCATCGTCGCCGCCTCAACCCGGACGAGGGACCACCGACTTCGGGCGGCCTCGACCGCCTGAGGATGTCGCCCGTCCGCGCGTTCCGTGGCTCCCAGCAGCCGCTGCCATTGCTCGGGACGGTCACGCTCGCGGCGCTCGCGACGTCACTGGCGCTGAGCGCTCTCGCCGCGTCATCGAGCGTTCGCGGCGCCGGACCCCTTCGCGACCTGGCCGACCAGCGCGCCACCGTCGCCGTCGTCGGTGTCGTGGCCTCGGACCCACGGGCGGTCGACCCGCCGCGCGGGCGCCCGAACGACGCCGGCGAGGTCGTGCTGCGCCTCGACGTGGAGCAGGTCGACCGCCGCGGAATCCGGTCCGCGGTCGCCTCGCCGGTTCTCGTCTTCGCCGACGCCTCTTGGCTCGGCGTCTCGTGGCGGTCTCGAGTGATGGCCAGCGGCCGGCTTGCCCCAGCTCAAGATCCGGCCGACGACGTCGTCGCCGTTCTGGCTCCGCGAGGACCACCGCGCATCCTCGACGGGCCCGAGGCCATCGCGACGGCAGCGGAGGTCGTTCGCAGCCGGTTCGCCGCGGCGACCGAGGGTCTTCCGTCGGACGCGCGCGGGCTGCTACCCGGGCTCGTCATCGGTGACACGTCCCGCACACCGGAGGATCTCGACGAGGCCATGCTCGTGACCGGCATGACTCATCTCTCGGCGGTGAGCGGGTCCAACGTGGCCATCGTGCTGGCCGCGGCCCTCGGTCTGGCGGCGTTCCTAGGCCTGCGCCGTCGCTGGCGTCCACCTGTGGCCGCGGTGCTCCTTATTCTCTTCGTCGTCCTCGTGCGGCCCGAACCGAGCGTCGTCCGAGCCGCAGCGATGGGCGCCGTAGGCCTGGTGGGTCTTGGCACGTCGCGGCGGAGAGCGGGCATACCCGCCTTGTCCGTGGCGGTGCTGACGCTGCTCGTGTGGGACCCCTGGCTGGCGCGGTCCGCCGGGTTCTCCCTGTCCACTCTCGCCACCCTCGGCTTGCTGCTCTTCGCCGGCCCATGGGGCGCGGCGGTCGGACGGCTGCTCCCGACACGCATCCGGAGCTGGGGTCCCGCGCTCGCGGTACCGGTCGCGGCGCAGTTGATGTGCGCGCCCGTCGTTGTCCTGCTGCAGAGCTCGGTGTCCGTTGTCGGCGTCGTCGCGAATCTCCTCGCAGCACCGTTCGTCGCGCCCGCCACCGTGCTCGGCGTCGCAACGGCTCTGGTCTCTGTCGTGTCCACGACGGTCGCGGGATGGATCGGCTGGCTGGCCGCCGTGCCGACCCTGGCCATCGCCCAGATCGCGCGCATCGCCGCGGGCGCACCGGTGGCCACCGTCCCATGGCCTGGAACCGGCGTAGGTGCTGCGGTGCTGGCCCTGATCGGAGCCCTCCTCGTTGTCGGCGGACCCTGGCTCGTGCATCAGGCGCGACGCCGACCGCTGCTGCCCGTCGGCGCCGCCCTACTCGGCATCGGCGCCGCCGTGCCCACCCAGGTCGTGACCTGGCCCCTCCCCGGCTGGGGTTTCGTCGCCTGCGACGTCGGTCAAGGCGACGGACTGGTGCTCGCCACCGGCGTTGGGCGGGCGGTCGTCGTCGACGCCGGACCAGACCCCGCGAGCATCGACGCCTGCTTGCGCCGGCTCCGGATCGACGTCGTCGAGGCCGTCGTCCTCACCCACTTCCACGCCGATCACGTCGATGGCTTACCCGGCGTGCTGCGCGGCCGCACCGTGCGCCAGATCCTCACCACGCCGGTGCGAGACCCGCCGTACCAATGGCAGGAGGTGTCGGAGTGGGCCGCGTCAGCGGGCGTCCCGATCGGTGTCGTCTTCGCGGGCGACGACCTGGCGTGGCCCGGACTAACCGCCCATGTCTGGTGGCCGGCGCGCGTCATCCACGACGGCTCTGTTCCCAACAACGCGTCCGTCGTGCTCACCGTCGAGGTTGGGGGGCTGCGGTTGCTGCTCCTCGGTGACGTCGAACGCGAGGCGGCCCGTCAAGTGCTGCTGAGCCTCCAGCACCAAGCGCGAGCACCGCCTGCCTTCGACGTGGTCAAGGTGGCTCACCACGGCTCTGCGAACCGTGACGCGGCCCTGCTCGCCTACGCGCGTGCGCCGGTGGCCGTGGTGAGCGTGGGTGTCGACAACGACTACGGCCACCCGGCCTCGTCCACTCTGCGGGCGCTGCTCGACGATGGGTACCAGGTGTACCGGACCGACGTCAGCGGCGACGTGGCCGTCCGGAAGGGCGAGAGCGGCGCGGTCGAGGTCGCCACGCTGCGGTAGCGAAGCGTTATCTCACCGGTCAGGTGAGCTGCCGGATCACGCGGGGACGAACGAATGGCTGCGAGCGCTTTCCGCCAGCGCCTCGAGGGTGGCCTTGACCGCGGGCACTCGTTGGAGATCGTCTGTCGTGACCGCGTGGATCTGCCGGCGCGAGGCCGGCGTGAGGGAGAGGGTGGCGACGTCGCTCGTGTGAGCCGCGGCCAGGATGAGGTCTGGCACCAGGGCGACGCCCAGGCCGGCACTGACCAGTCCGAGCACGGCGATGTAGTCCTCTGTCTCGAACGAGACCGTAGGAGCGAAGCCGGCCCGCCGGGTCAGGGCCAGCAGGTGACCACGACATCGGGGACAGCCGGCGATCCAGCTCTCGTCCTGGAAGTCGACAAGCTCGACCTCGTCCCGACCCGCGAGGGGATGATTGAGCGGCACGGCCAGCCGCACTTCGTCGTCGAGGAGCTTCAGGGTCACGAAGTCGTCGAGATCCTCACCGCGGCCGATGTCCGTGCCCTCGTAGGCGAACGCCACGGCGATGTCGCACTCCCCGGCACGGAGGGCGGCTAGCGACTCCGGTGGCTCACCCTCGCTGAACGTCACGGTGACGTCAGGAAAGCGCTCCTTGACCAGGGCCAGCGCCTGTGGCACGAGGGACGCCGAGGAGGAGGGAAAGGCCATCAACCGCACGCGTCCCGCGCGCAGTCCGGCGATTGCGGCGACCTCCTCCTCCGCCGCATCGAGCGCGGTGAGCACGCCGACGGCGTGCCGGGCCAGCACCTGGCCGGCCTCCGTCAGCCGGACGTTCCGACCGACGCGTTCGACCAGGACCGTGCCCGTGCGCTGCTCCAGGCGGCGGACCATCTGTGACACGGCGGGCTGTGAGTACCCGAGCGCGACGGCAGCGCCGGTGAAGCTGCCCTCCTCGGCGATGGCCCGCATCACGCGAAGGCCGGCGGCGTCGATCATCGAGCCAGTCTATAACGTCCTGTTATCGATTTCGGTAAAAGGCCAACACCAGGCCGTGGTCGCGCCACCTCCAGACGCCGCACACGCAGCCCACTGGTGACCCGGCAGACGGCTCCGCCGAGCCAGGACCGGGCGTACACGCATACTGGATCCATGTCCCTCCCGGCGGCGCCTTCCGCAGCGCCGCCGGCCCCTCTCTCGACGCAGTCCGCGATCGCCGAGCTGGCTCGTCTCGTCGCCGTAGGCGGTGTCGTCGTCCTCAGTGGCGCGGGCCTGTCGACGGAGTCGGGCATCCCCGACTACCGCGGGCCTGACGGTACCCGCCGGGTGACTCCGATGCAGTTCGCGGAGTTCACCGGTTCGAGCGATGCGCGGCGCCGGTACTGGGCGCGCAGCTTCATCGGCTGGCAGCGGTTCTCGCGGGCCGGACCCAACCGGGGTCATCGCGTGGTCGTCCGGCTTCAGCAGGCGGGACTCATCGACGCCGTCCTCACTCAGAACGTCGACGGACTGCACCAAGCCGCCGGCGCTCGCGACGTCGTCGAGCTCCACGGCGACCTCGACCACGTCGTCTGCCTCACCTGTGGTGACCTCACCGATCGGGTGGCCCTCCACGGTCGTCTGGCCGAGGCGAATCCCGGGTTTCTCGACCTGGTCCTCGGCGTGGCGCCGGACGGGTCGCGGGTAACGAGTCAGATCCGGCCGGACGGCGACATCGTGCTCGACGACTCGGTTACCAGCCGGTTCCACCTGCCGTACTGCGTGGTCTGCGGCGCGGACACCCTGAAGCCCGATGTCGTGTTCTTCGGTGAGTCCGTGCCGAAGCCCAAGGTGGAGCGGTGCTTCGAGCTCGTGGACCGCGCCAGCTCGCTCCTGGTCCTCGGGTCCTCTCTGGCGGTCATGAGCGGCTACCGGTTCGTGCGCCGGGCGGCGCGCAACCGCATACCCGTGGCCATCCTCACGGCCAGTGCGAGCCGCGGAGATCCCGAGGCCACGCTCCGGCTCCACTCGCCACTGGGCGACACCCTCGATGCCCTGCTCGTCGAACTAGCCCCGCTCACCGATGCAGGAGCGCGCATCTCGAGCGATGTCGGCGTAAGCCGATGACGACGTCTCGTACCGACCTGATCGACCGTTACGCCGAGCTCGTCGTTCGCGTCGGGGTGAACGTCCAACCCGGCCAGGTCGTGGCGATCAGGTGCCTCATCGAGCACGTCGAGCTGGCGCGTGCGGTGACCGAACAGGCGTACCGGGCCGGCGCGAGCAGGGTCGTGGTGGAGTATCTGGACAACCATGTGCGCCGGTCGATGGTCGTCCACGCGGCCGCGGAGACGCTGAGGACGTCCCTGCCCTTGCAGTACCAGCTCATGCGCGATCTCGGCGACGCCGGGGCGGCCTTCATCCAGGTCACGGGCAGGCCGGAGCCCGACCTCTTCCACGGTCTCGACCCCAGGCGGGTCACCGCGAAGGACAAGGAGCTCACCGCGTTGACGCAGCGGGTGGTGTTCGGGGGTGACCTCGCCTGGACGATCGTCGCGGCGCCGACCGCGGGCTGGGACACGCAGATCTTCGGCGAACCGGATCTCGACCGGCTGTGGGACGCGGTGGCTACGGCTCTGCGACGAGGAGGATCCCGTCCAAGCCTGGTGGCAGCATTCGGCGCTGCTCCAGTCCCGAGCCGCGACGCTGACCGCCCGCGAGTTCGACGCCGTGCACTACGTCGGCGGCGGTACGGATCTCATGGTCGGTCTCGACCCGCAGCGTAGGTGGGTCGACGGAGCAACCGAGCCCGACGGCGCCGCTCCCTTTGTTCCCAACCTGCCTACCGAAGAGGTCTTCACCAGTCCCGACCGTCGCCGGGCCGAAGGGGTGATGCGCCTGACTCGGCCGTTGGTGATGCAAGCCGCCCAGACGGTGGTCGAGGACCTCGTCGTGACGCTGGAAAACGGTCGCATCGTCCACGCGACCGCCAGCCGGGGGCTCG
>Ga0307288_10000300_pt1 | contig 17322 bp, 18 predicted proteins | sample ER_DNA_142_FD_194469 | JGI IMG/M metagenome (GOLD analysis project Ga0307288, IMG submission 194469) | Bulk soil microbial communities from the East River watershed near Crested Butte, Colorado, United States - ER_DNA_142 | ecosystem: Environmental > Terrestrial > Soil > Floodplain | place... | reverse complement strand
GACGTAGCCGACGACCTGAACGACGAACGCGTTGTCCCCGAGACCGACGCGTTCGGCGATCCATCCGGACGCCGCCGCGAGCATGCTGGTGAGAGCGGCCGAGACGATGAACGCCAGGCCCTGCAGCGCGAACACGCCGAGGTCGCGCAGCTTGTCGGTCAGGAAGTTGCCGGGCGAGCCCTCCGCCCCGAGCGCCGCACGGATGCCGTCGCGATAGGACGCGATCCAGCCGAGCGCCGACAGCACCAGGGTGACTACGGCGACGATGCCGCTGAGCGTCAGCAACGACAGGTTCGGCGCTTCGAGGGTGATCAGCCCGGTGGGGTTGTCGGGCGTCTTGACGAACCCCGGGAGGGCGTTGTTCAGCGCGGCGCCGACCTGGTTCAGCAGCTCCGGGTTGCCGCGGAGGACGAATCCGAAGACGACGGCAGCGATGGCGAAGGCCGGGAAGACCGAGAAGAACGCGTAGTAGGCGATCCCGGCCGAGAGGACGTTGCCGCGGACCTCGTTGTACCGCTGGTTTGCGCGGTACGGCTTCAGCCGCTGAATCCTCTCCCAGAGCCGCTTCACCCGGCGGCCTCGTGCGGGTCGGCTCCCAGGCCGAAGTCGCGCACCGGCCGCCACGTTCCCCCGCCGTCCCGGATGTAGAGCTGGAAGCTGCGCACCTCGAAGGTGGCGGCGAAGTGAGCGAGGTCGTCGAACGCCCGGTCCAGCTGGGCCTCCCCGACGTCGTGGGCAACGGTCACGTGCGGGTGGTAGGGAAAGGCCGTCTCGGCGCCCCAACGCCCCTTCCGGATGGCGTGCTCCAGCTGCTCGCAGGCCGAGATGCCCCTGGCCACCTGGACGAACACAACGTCCGAAACCGGCCGAAACGTCCCCGTTCCCCGGAGGACGACGATGAAGGGTTCGACCTTCCGCGCGGCCTCGTGAAGATGTTCGACGAGCTCCCCCAGCTCTTCGTCCGCCACGTCGGTCGGGCCGAGCAGCGTGATGTGCGCCGGCGTCATGTCGGCCTGGGGATCGCCGTAGGACACCCGCCGTTCCTGCAGCTGGAGGCCGTACGGCGCAGGGATCGGGATGGCAACTCCGACCATCGTCAGGTCGAGCGAAGCGCTGGCCGGAGCCGCGAGGGACATGGCCCGCATTGTGGCAGGGTGGGCCGTCGTGGACGCCGCCACCACCCTCTTCACCGGCACGTTCGGCGCGCAACCGACCGGAGTGTGGTCGGCACCGGGGCGGGTCAACCTCATCGGCGAGCACACCGACTACAACGGTGGCCTCGCACTGCCGATCGCGTTGCCGCAGCGCACGTATGCGGCCGTGCGGCTGAGCGACACCGACCTCCTCCGGGCGGTCAGCGCCTCGGTCGCCGGAGGGGTCGTCGAGGTGCCCCTCCACGGCATCGAGCCGGGCGGCCCGACGGGCTGGGCGGCCTACCTCGCCGGCGTCTGCTGGGTGCTGCGGCAGGAGGGGTATGCGGTTCCCGGGCTCGACGTCGCGGTCGCCAGTGACGTACCGGTCGGCGCCGGCCTGTCGAGCTCCGCGGCCCTCGAGTGTGCGCTCGTCGCCGCCCTGTCGGACCTCCTCGCCCTGGGCCTGCTCGACGACGACGCGGGCCGCGCCCAGGCCGCCGGCTGGTGCCAGCGGGCCGAGAACCAGATCGCCGGTGCGCCGACGGGCGGGATGGACCAGGCCGCGTCGATGCGGGCGACGGCGGACCACGCACTGCTGCTCGACTGCCGCTCGGGGGCCGTCGAACAGGTCCCGTTCGATCCGCGCGCCCAGGGGCTGGTCCTGCTCGTCGTCGACACCCGCGCGGAGCACGCGCTGGTCGACGGCCAGTACGCCGCTCGCCGCGCCGTGTGCGAGGCGGCCGCGGCCTCCCTCGGGGTCGCCGCCCTCCGGGACGTCGCGCCGACGGACCTGGAGGCGGCGCTGGACCGGCTGCCGGACGACGTCTCGCGGGCTCGGGTCCGCCACGTGGTCACCGAGATCCAGCGCGTTCGGGACTGCGTCGATGCCTTGCGTCGCAACGACTTCGACGAGGTGGGACGGCTCTTCGTCGCGTCCCATACGTCGCTGCGGGACGACTACGAGGTCTCCTGCCGTGAGCTCGACCTCGTCGTCGACACCGCTCTGCGCTCTGGGGCGCTCGGTGCCCGGATGACCGGCGGTGGCTTCGGCGGTTCGGCTGTCGCGCTGGTGCCCGCGGACCAGGCCGAGGCCGTCGAACGGCGCATAGCCGAGGTGTTCGACGCCGCGGATCTCGTTGCGCCCCAGGCGTTCACTGCCACGGCGGGACCACCGGCTCGCCGAGACGTCTGACCCCTGCTGGCTATGGTGACCGTATGCCCGACGATCCTGCCCCAGAAGTCCGCTCCGCAGCTGCGGGTGGATCCCGAGTCCCAGACCACGACCGAGACCGTCACCGAGGTGACCAAGCGGCCGGCCGAGCCGACCGACGACCTCGTCACCACGTCGCATACCCTCCGGATCGGGCGGCGGACGCTGCGCTACACCGCCGTCGCGGGACGGCTGGTTCTCCGTGAAGAGCTGTACGAGGACGGCGTCTTCAAGGGGTTGAGGCCCAGGGCCCAGGTCTCGGTCACGACCTACACCCTCGATGACGCCAAGCCGGCTCAGCGGCCGGTCACCTTCGCGTTCAACGGCGGTCCGGGCTCGTCAAGTGTCTGGCTGCACATGGGGCTGTTCGGGCCGCGCCGCGTCCTCATGGGCGACGTCGGCGACCTCATCTCGCCGCCCTACGGGTTGGCTGACAACCCGGAGTCGCTGCTCGCCGTGAGCGACCTCGTCTTCATCGACCCCGTGTCGACGGGCCACTCGCGGGCGGTCGAAGGTGGGAAACCCGGGACGTACCACGGGTTCCAGGGCGACCTCGAGTCCGTCGCCGAGGTCATCCGGTTGTGGATCGCGCGCAACAACCGCTGGATGTCGCCGAAGTTCCTCGCCGGCGAGTCATACGGCACGCTGCGCGCCGCGGCCCTGGCCGAGTTCCTGCAGGAGCGGTACGGCCTCTACCTCAACGGGATCATGCTCATCTCCAGCGTTCTCGACCTGAGCTCGATCGACTTCGAGAACCAGCGCAACGATCGCGCCCACGCTCTCTACCTGCCCACGTACGCGGCGGCATCGCACTACCACGGACGGCAGGGCCGACGGGGACTCGCGTCGCTGCTCACCGAAGCTGACGCGTATGCGTCGCGCGACTACCCGTGGGTGCTGTCACGCGGGGACCGACTCACGTCGGCCGAGCGGGCCGACGCGGTGGCGACGGTCGCCAGGCTGACCGGGCTCACCGAGGACTACGTCGACCGGGCCGAGCTGCGCATCGAGCACCTGCGCTTCTTCACAGAGCTGCTGCGGGACCGGCGGCTGGTCGTCGGTCGGCTCGACTGCCGGTTCGCCGGGCCGGCCGAGAGCGGCATCGCCGAGCTATCGGAGAAGGACCCGTCGTTCGACGCGATCGTCGGGCCGTACGCGGCGGCCTTCAACGCATACATCCGTGACGAGCTCGAATACCGCAACGACCTGCACTACGAGCAGATCTCGTCGCGAGTGCAGCCATGGTCCTACAAAGACTTCGAGGGCCGGCCGGTCGACGTGTCGCCGAACCTCGAGCGGGCCATGCGGCAGAACCCGCACCTCAAGGTGCACGTCGCCCACGGTCGATACGACGGCGCCACACCCTACTTTGCCGCCCAGGACGTCGTCGCACACCTGCGGATCCCGGATTCGCTGCGCGCCAATATCGAGCATCGCTACTACGACGCGGGCCACATGATGTACGTCCACGAGCCGTCCCGGCTGCAGCAGAGCGCCGACCTGGCCGACTTCGTGGTGCGCGCAGCACAGGGCTGAAGCGGCCATCAAGGCACGATGGTCACTGGTCCTGGAGGCGCATCAGCCGGTTCCCGTTCTCCCACAACACTGCTCGCAGCCAGTCGTCGCCGAGCTCCCACCGGTCGAGCGCCTCGATCTGGTGCGCGTACGCATACGGGATGTTCGGAAAGTCGCTGCCGAGCACGACCTTGCCGCGGAGGGCAGCGAGCCGCGGCAGGTACCCCGGCGGAAGCGGCGCGAAGCGCTCGGTGAAGTCGGTACCGGCCATGGTCGTGTCGAGGTGCACGCCGTCGTAGGCCTCGGCGAGGTCCGCGAAGGCGTGGTACTCGCTCATTCCCAGATGGGCGATGACGAGCACCAGCCCGGGGTGGCGCCGGAGCAGTTCAGCGACCGGTCGGGGACCCGTGTGCTCGCCGGGCCGCGGTGCGGATCCGGCGTGGATGACCACCGGCACGCGGGCTTCCTCGAGCACGCCCCACGCCTCGTCGAGCAGCGGGTCGACCGGGCTGAAGACGCCCACTTGGACGTGGACCTTGAACAACCGGGCGCCGGCTGCGAGGGCGTCGCGGACGTCAGTGGCCGCGGACGGTTCGGCAAAGAACGTCGCGGAGTGAACGGCGTCGGGCACCCGCGCGGCGAACGCAGCGCACCACTCGTTCAGCCAGCGCGCCATGCCAGGGCGGTGGGCGTAGGTCAGTGACGGGATCGCGCGAACACCGAGCCGCCGCAACGTTTCCAGCCGCTCTGCCTCGCCGGCTCGATACTGGACCGGCCAGGCCATCCCGTAGATCTGTTCCGCCGCGTCGAAGTACGCCCAGACCTTCGCCAGCATCTGCGGTGGCAGGAAGTGAATGTGGATGTCGGCCAGTCCGGGCAGCCCCAGATCCCGCCAGCATGCGGGTACTTCGGCGTCGGTCGCGGGTCTGGTCACTCCGACTCAGGCGCCCGCCGGCGTGGGCGCCGTGGGATCGTCCTCGGCCCGGCGGTCCGCGGCATACCCCTCGATGTACTGGATGTCATCCTTGGCACGCGTCACCACAGTGAGCAGATCGCTGATTGCCGCGACTTCCTCGACCTGCTCCTTGATGAACCACTGCATGAACTGCTCGGCGGCGAAGTCGTTCTCGTCCCTGGCGATTCGCGTCAGATTGTGGATCTGCGTGGTGACCCGCTTCTCCTGCTCCAGCGCGAGCGCGACCGGCGCCATGATGTCGGCAAAGCGGCTCTGCGGGGCGTCGCTGCCGGGGATGGTCACCTCGCGGTCGGTGTCGATGAGGAAGCGGACCATCATCATCGCGTGGTCCCGCTCCTCGATGGCCTGCTGGTAGAAGTATGCGGCCAAGGCAGGCATGGTCAGCGCGTCGTAATGGACAGCGATCGCGACGTACTGCTGGTGGGCCGCGAACTCGTTGCCGATCTGGGCGTTGAGCTGCTCCGCGAACCGGGACGTCGACATGCCGCCGATGGTATCGACGGTCAGTTGCGGGCGAGCTCGTCGACGAGGGAAACGACGTCGGCTATGGAGTCGAAGATCCGGGTGGGCCGGTAGGGGAAGGTCTCGACCTGTTCACGCTGCGTGGAGCCCGTGAGAACGAGGACGGTGCGCAGGCCTGCTTCCAGTCCGCTGATGACGTCGGTGTCCATCCGGTCGCCCACCATGACCGTCGTCTCGGAGTGCGCGTCGATCCTGTTGAGCGCGCTGCGCATCATGATCGGGTTGGGCTTGCCGATGAAGTATGGGTGTCGTCCGGTGGCCTTGGTGATGAGGGCGGCCACCGACCCAGTGCCGAGCATGAGTCCCTCGCGCGACGGACCGGACGGGTCGGGGTTTGTCGCGATGAACCGAGCCCCTCCGGCCACGAACCGGATCGCCTTGGTGATCGACTCGAGGGACAGGGTGCGGTTCTCACCCAGGACCACATAGTCGGGGTCGATCTCGGTGAGGGTGTAACCAATGTCGTAGAGGGCCGTAGTCAGGCCGGCCTCGCCCAGCGCATACGCCGTCCCACCGGGACCTTGGTCAGCAAGAAAGGCCGCCGTCGCCAGGGCCGAGGTCCAGATGACCTCCTCGGGCACGTGGATCCCGCTGCGCGACAATCGGGCTCGGAGGTCTCGGGGTGTGTAGATCGAATTGTTGGTGAGCAGGAGGAAGCGCCGCTCCATGGCGACGAGACGCTCGATGAACTCGGACGCGCCCGGGATCGCCTGCTCCTCGTGGACGAGGACCCCGTCCATGTCGGTCAGCCAGCACTCGACGGGCTTGCGCTCGGTCATGAGCGAATCCTCCCAGTCCGGCCGGGTGGTTCGGAGGGCGTCGTCAGGCCTTGGACCAGGTCTTCAAGCCGTCCGACGAGCGCCACGTGCTGCCTCCCACGAGCAGCCAGCCGGTGTCGGGGGTCGGCGCCGCAAGAGTGACCTTGCCCGGACCCGCCTCGGCGCCCGTCGGCGTGCATCCAAGGTCGCTGACCTGGCCGTCCACCACTTTGCTGACCTGCACGCCCTCGCAGCCGTTCTTGGTCCACGCCACGTAGGCCGTGACGGTCGTCCCAACCAGCCTGCTGTCCAGTGCCAGTCCCGACGTGATCTTGGCGGTCTCGGGCCAGGTCTTGCCGTCGTCGGTCGACGAGCGGATGGTGCCGTCGGCGCACATCACCTGAGCGGCGGTGCTCGAGCTTCGGGCCAGGTCGACCACCGGTGCCGCTTCGCATGGGGCCACCGTGAGGTTTCCCGGAGCGTGAACCTTCGTCGGGTCCTTGGCGTCGCGTGCGAGCGTGTCGGCGAGCGGCGCCGTTCCGGGCCAGGTGCCGCCGGCGTCGCTAGTCGTTCGGACCCCCATCGAGCACGCAGCATCGCCACCCACGACGAAGCCCTTCGTCGCATCCGTGGCCGATATGCGTGTCACCACGGGAAACGGGCTGGTGCGGTTGCGCCACGTCTTGCCGCCGTCGGTGGTGACGTCAACCGCCCCACCACCAGGGCCACAGCTGCCGACGGTGGCCCGCCAGGCGACGTCGCCGTTGACGACGCTGAGGACGACGGTCGTCGGCACCCCAGGCACACTCGCAGGGCCGATGGCTGGTGCGGTAGATGAAGCCGGACCGGTCTGTGTGGTCGCCGTCTCCGTACGCGTCGGTGCTGGCTCGGAGGTCGTGGGTGCGGCGGTGACGGCGGTAGCTGGCTCTGCCGCCGACGAGCGACCGGTGATCCGGAGGGCGGCGAAGACGAGCGCGGCGTCGATGATGACGAGGACGAGGAGGCCCAGGGTCGCGGCGAGATGCCTCCGCCGTTCCATCGTTCACCATCCGCATAGTCGTCGCGCCGACAAGGTCCTCGGCGTCCGGGTGCACACGGTACCCCGTTCAGCGGCTCGCACTGACCGGCTCCCAGGACCGCCGATATCGTGCGCGGGCAGGATCGGAAGCGGACGCTGACGAGAGGAAGCTGGGCCAGATGGCTGGACAGCGAAGGATCATGATCACCGGAGGCGCCGGATTCATCGGTTCGCACCTCACCCGACGGCTTCTCGACGAGGGCCAAGAGGTTCTTGTCGTCGACAACTTCTACTCCGGCTCGCGCGCCAACCTCCGTGACGTCATGGGCCACTCGCGACTAGAGCTGATGCGCCACGACGTCACCTTCCCTCTCTATGTCGAGGTGGACGAGATCTATCACCTCGCGTGCCCCGCCTCGCCGGTCTTCTATCAACGCGATCCGGTGCAGACGACGAAGACCTCGGTCATGGGGTCGATCAACATGCTGGGTCTGGCCAAGCGCACCAAGGCGAGGATCCTGCTGTCCTCGACGTCGGAGGTCTACGGCGACCCCGTGGTCCACCCGCAGCCCGAGTCGTACTGGGGCAACGTGAACCCGATCGGGATCCGCTCCTGCTACGACGAGGGAAAGCGGTGCGCCGAGACGTTGTTTTTCGACTACCGGCGGCAGCACGACATGCCGGTGAAGGTCGCCCGGATCTTCAACACCTACGGGCCCGGTATGCGGCCGGACGACGGCCGGGTGGTTTCGAACTTCATCGTCTCGGCCCTCAACGGCGAACCGCTCACCGTCTTCGGTGATGCTCACAGACCCGGTCGTTCTGCTACGTGGACGACCTGGTGGACGGCCTAGTCAAGCTGATGGCCACCCGTGATGAGGTCACTGGGCCGATCAACATCGGGAATCCAAACGAGTTCACGATGACGGAGCTCGCCGAGCTGGTGAGCGAGATCGTCGGCAGCTCCGCGGGCGTGGAGTACCGCCCGCTGCCCGCCGACGATCCCACCCAGCGCCAACCCGACATCTCCTTGGCGAGGTCCACGCTGGGGTGGCAGCCCACCATCGAGCTGCGCGAAGGGCTCGGCGCGACGGTCGAGTACTTCCGGACCCTGATCAAGGCGGCCGGATGACTCCGGTGTAGCAGGTAGCGTTTCCCGGAGGACGGGCCGATCGTCGCTCTAGGCTCAGGGGCCTGTCTGCCGGCGTTCTCTTCACTTACCGGATGTTGTCTCTGGCGCGCGTCGCCACGGTGAGCGGGTTGTCGGGCTCTGCCGGCGACGCTGCCCGGGATCGTTACCTCGTGATCGGTGTCCACGAGCAGGCGGGACCATCATCATCGCGTGGTCACGCTCCTCGAGCCCCTGCTGGTAGAAGTACGTCGCCACGACCGGCATAGTGAGCGCGTCGTCGTGAACGGCGATCGCGACGAATTGCTGGCGGGCGGCGAAGTCGCTGCCGGTCTGTGTGTTGAGCCGCTCGGCGAACCGGGACGTCGACAGGGCGACGATGCTGGCGAGGCCGCTCAGACCAGCACGCCGACGTCGTCGTCGGTGGAGGGCAGCATTCCCTCTGGGTCCGACACCGTCCACTGCAGCGGGCGAGCGGTCAGGTCCAGGCTCGCGCCGGTCCACCCGATCGGCGGCACTGGTTCGCCGGCCCGCATGCGGTGCCAGGTCGCCTCGGCCTCGTCCACGCTCCACTGGCTGCCGGCGCGCCAGTGCCAGGCGAACTCTGGCACGATGTCGGTGGCCTCCAGCGCCTTGGTGCTTTCTTGGAACTTCCCGAGGAGCTGCCGCGGTCCGCGATAGGGCACGTGCACGACGTGTAGCCCCGAGGACAGCCGACCCACTCGCGCCACGCCGTGGTTCCCGGGGGCGACGAGGGCCAGTGGATGGGTCCGGAAGGCGACCTTCGGCAGCAACGGCCTCGGGCAGAACGCCATGCGCGTCTGGGCGGTGAGCCCGTCCTCGAGCGGTATCGCATTGAAGCGGTCGGCGTGGACGATGTCGGCGGTCTGGCCGCGGAGGAAGTCCCCCACGGTCTGTCCATCGGCGTACCAGAATTCGTCGGCGTCTACGGGTACGACCCAGGCGGCCCCCTGGCGCCAGGCGACGCGCGCCAGGATGGTCATGAGGTCGCTCTGGTAAAAGCCGGTCAGTCCGAACTGCGCGACGGCGACACGGGGGTCGGCGGCGGCCAGCTCGGCGAGCAGAGGCCCCGTCCCGTCGGTGGAGGCATGGTCGACCAGGAGCAGCCGGTGGAAGCCCTCTGCCCAAAGATGGTCGACGCAGAGCCGCATGACGTCATCCTCGTTCCGCACTGTCCCGACCGCCCAGACCGCCCGGTCGCCCGGCGGAGTGCGATGCACAGACAGGTCGGCGGGGAGCGAGAGGTGCCGCGCTACATACCGGCGACGCCGCGCGCGGTGGTGGCCGTTGAGGTGCTCCTTGACGAATACCCGCAGCGGCATGCCGAGGCCGGTCAGCCGTCCCATCACGACGCCACCGGCACCGAGCGAGCCCACTCGTCGACGAGCGGGACGACGTCGGCGATCCGGGTCGGCCGGTAGGGGAAGGTCTCAGCCTCTTCTCGCCGGGTCGACCGGGTGAGGACGAGCACGGTTCGAAGGCCGCACTCAAGTCCGCTGATGACATCCGTATCCATGCGGTCACCGATCATCGCGGCGGTCTCCCAGTCGGCGTCAATCCGGTTCAGGACGCTACGCATCGTCAGCGGCCCCGTCACGCCTGGACCTCGGGCCGCCATCGCACCCACCGCAGGGCCGCGCCCGCCCCGGTCTGCAGGCGCCCGGGAAGGACGCGCACGATGCCCCGAAGGTCACCATCGGTGAGCCCGGAACGCAGCACCCCCAGCAGGAGCACGACGGCGGCCAATCCGATCAGGCCAGCGACGATCGCGGCGAGCAGGACCGACGAGATGGGCCGCCCGGCCAGCCACGCACCCACCGCCACGACCGCGCCGACCAGCGCGGGGACGGCGTCTCGGAGGACGACGCCCCAGGAGAGACCGAGGGCTCTGAGCTCCGCGACGAGCAGGACGAGCATCTGGGTCGCGGCCGCACTGACGTTCGCCACTACGGCGCCCCACGCGCCCCAGAACGGGATGAGACCGACGGCCAGGGCGACGTCGACCGCGAGCGCGACGAGGCTGGCCAGCAGCACCCGGCTCCCGGACAGCCGGGCCATGACGAAGGCCGCGACCGGTCCACCGACGATGAGGAACCCGTTCGCCACGCCGAGCGCGAGAAGGATGGGCGGAACCCCCTCGAAGGATGCGCCGTAGAAGGCAGGGACCAACAGCGTGACAACCGGGAGGCCGACGCCGGTCAGGAGCGCGACCACAGTGGAGGTGGCTCGCACGGTCCGGCCGAAGGCCGCGGCCACCGCCGCCACGTCGACCTCGCGCAGTCCCGATATCGCCGGCACCAGCGGACCGACGACCGCCTGTGCCGGCGCGAAGAGGTGGCCGGCCAGCCCGAAAGCCAGGGCGAACACTCCGACCGAGGTCGCATCAGACAGCCAGGTCAGGGCGACGACCTCGGTCCGTGACACCACGAGGTTTGACACCAAGGCGGCGGCCCCCGCCGGAAGGGCGAAGGGCCAGAACCCGGCCGGCAGGCCACTCGGTAGCCGCGGCCGCAGGACGGCTCGCCGGTATGCGGCGGCGAGTGGCACGAGCGCCAGCAGCACCGTGACGCTGAGCATGATCAGTCGTACCGCCCAGACGACGTCGGCCCGGGCGACGACAAGCACCGCCCCGAGCACGGCCGCCTGGGTCAGGAGGCTGCTGACCAGGACGACCTTGGCGCCGGCGGCTGTCTTGTTCTCGATGGCCAGACCGGCTGGCGCGCCGTCCAGCGCCGCGGGCAGGAGCACGCCGAAGACGACGGCGATGAGCTTGAACCACGGGTCCACGTCCGAGACGAGGAGGAGGACCACCACGGTCAGAACCGGTGCCGCGACGAGCACGCGGAACCCCTGAACCTTCGACATCAGCGCGGCCACCTCGTCCCGGCGGCCGGCCGCATGCGCCTTGGAGCCGAACTGCACGAGCGCCGGCGTCGCGCCCATCATGACGATGCCGCTGACGACGTCCATGACGACGGTCAGGTACGCCAGCCGCCCGTAGTCGACGACGCCCAGCACGCGAGCGACGACAAGGTTGACGAGAAACCCGACCGGTAGCGCCACCGCGACGTTGATGACCGTCCACGTGACCCCGCGCACGGCGCGATCCTGAAGCTCGCCCTTGCCGAGGGCGGCGTCGTCCGGGGGCGGCGAGGACTCGTCGGCTCCGCCGCCGTCAAACCCCCGGCTCACCGACGCATACTCGCACGCGTGCGACGGGCCGCCTGCCGCTCCAGCCAGGCCGGCGCTCGGCCGTAGCGGCCGGTGGCATGGTCGGCCACGGCCAGGGTGAGGACGGCCTGCCGGTCGAGCGCGCCCCGCCGGTCACCTCGTCTCCACGCACCCGTCACCTCGGGCAGCACATGGCGACGCAGGAACCGCGCCGCCATGAGCGCGTCGCCGCCTCCGGTGTGCCGCCGCCAGCGGCCGCCGAACAACAGCCCGTTGCGCGCGTAGTAGTAGAGGCCGAGCAGGGCACGGTGCCCGCTGAACGACGCCGAGACCGCGTGCTCGATCTGCACACCAGCGTCCACGAAGAGGTCGACGCCCCGGGCCCGGGCCCGCATGCTCCAGTCGGCATCCTCGAAGATGAGGAAGTATCGCTCGTCGAAGCCGCCGACGTGGCGCCACACCGCCGCCGACGCCGTGACGCAGCACCCCGCGAGGGTCTCGACCGACCGCACGCCGTCCGAGGGGAAGCGCCGCGCGATCTCCCGCTCCGAGAGATGCCGGGCGAGGCCGGTCTCGGGGTCGACCACTCCCCCGCCGAACCAGACCTGGCCGTCCGAGGCATACCGGACCTCGGGGCTGACGGCGACATCGGCAGCAGCCGTGTGGGCCAGGGAGTCGAGCACGCCGGAAGGCACCACCGTGTCGTTGTTGAGCACCGTGATGGTGGCTGCGGCGCGCCCGAGGGCCCAGTCGATCCCGCGGTTCATCCCGCCGGCGAACCCGAGGTTGTCCGGGCTCTGGGACACCGCGATCTTAGGCCAGCGCTGCCGGACCGCTTCGAGCGTCTGGTCGAAGGATCCGTTGTCGACGACGAGGACGGTCACCTCCGGGTTCCCGTCGACGAGGGACGCGACACACCTCAGCGTGTCGTCGTGACCGTGGTAGTTGAGCACGACGACGACATGGGGTCCCATCGTGCCTACGCCTTCGTCGCCGGGAGCCGAGGACGCCTCGGCTAGGTTCGGACCCTAGCGCCCGGGCGGTTCCGCTCCGAGCCATCCGTTTCGCTCGCAGGAGACTCGTTGCGCTCGACCACACGCGAGAAGCTCAAGGCGTATGCCCCTGAGTCCGTGCTCCGGCTCAGCCATTGGCGGCGGGACTTGTGGTCCGACCTGCGCCTCCGGCTGCTCGCCGACGTCGGCTACCTCCCGTCGCATCGGGTCCGCAACGCCGCCTATCGGCGAGCCGGCCTGACCTTGCCGTCCACGTCGAGCGTCCACTGGCGCGCGGAGTTCTACGCGCCCGAGCGCATCGTCGTCGGCGAGCACTGCACGATCGGGGACTCGTGTTACCTCGACGGCCGCTCGGGACTGGAGATCGGCGACGACGTCAACCTCGGCAGCCACGTGACGATCTACACCCGCCAGCACGACGTCGACTCCCCCGACTTCGCGGAGGTCGGCGCCCCGGTGCGAATCGGGCGCTACGCGTGGGTCGCGAGCCACGCCATCGTCCTCCCGGGCGTCACCATCGGGGAGGGCGCGGTGGTCGCCGCCGGAGCGGTAGTCACCAAGGATGTCGAGCCGTACGTCCTCGTCGGCGGTAACCCGGCGCAACCGATCCGCAGTCGCTCCCGCGACCTGCGTTACCACCTCGGCTACGCGAAACACTTCGTCTGAGCGCCGCGGTAGATCTCCTCGTAGCGGTCGACGACCCTCTCGAGTGAGAGGTCAAGGGCGCGGGCCAGCCCGGCGGTCCGCATCCGCTCCCGACGCCTTTCGTCGCCCAGCAGCTCGACCAGTGCGGGCCCCAGGTACGGGAAGTCCACGAGGGCACCGGCCCGACCGTCGTCCAGGACGTAGCGCGCCCCCGGGTTCGGCGTCGCGACGACCGGCGTCCCGCTGGCGAGCGCCTCCGCATACGGGATCCCGAAGCCCTCGTACTCGGAGGGCAGGCAGAAGATCCAGGCCCGCCGGTATGCGTCGGCGAGGGCCGTGTCGTCGAGTCGCCCGAGGACCTGGATTCCCGGGCCCGGGTCGGGCGGTGCGTCCTGCGTCACCATCAGCAGCTCAGCCTCGGGGAGCGCCGCGCGAACCTCGGTGACGAAGGCGCTGGCGAGGGCGGCACCGCGTTTGCGGCCGTGCCACGTGCCCACGAAGAGGACGGTCGGGCGGTCGGACCGGGCCGCGGGGTCAGGGTGGTACCGACGCGTGTCGACGCCGTTGGGGATGACGCGATGGACCCACGGCACCCATCGCCGGGTCGCGGGGGAGACGACGACGGTCGTGTCGGCGGCGATCGAGGCGAGCACCTCGGAGAACCCGAGCGCCACCATGCGCAGCTTCTCCTTGAGTCCGGGCACCGTGCGCGCCTCCTCGAAACAGGAGCCGTGGAGCGTGCGGACGTGGACCGGCACGCGGCGCCGCCACATCCAGTAGTCGTCGCCGTGGGCGTGCAGCGCGTCGTAGCTCGAGAAGTCCACCCGGCGTAGATGGGTGGCGAACCGGAACGTGCGCATCGGTCCCGTGAGCCGGATCCGGTGGTGTCCGTACACCGCCCCGGCGACCGGCGGGCACTCGCTGAAGACGTCCACACTGTGGCCGCGCCGGACCAGCTCCGTGGCGAGTTCGTGCACCTGATAGCCCACGCCGATCTTGCTGCCACTCGGCAGGTAGTACGAGATCATCGCGATCCGCAGCGGGCGCTCACTCATCCGCCGTGAGTCCCTCGCGCAAGGCCTCCAGCCAGCCCCGGCCGGTGCGGGCATCCGGTTCGAGGTGGTTGCCCTCGGCCCACTCGTTCCACGACTTGATCCAGAGGAGGCGCTCCTCGGCTGGGCGGTCGCGCACCGTCCTGACCGCCTCGACGACGTTGCGTCGGAACTTCTCGGGGGTGGCGCCGACGATGGTGAGCCCGCTGCGTCCGGACCGTGGCGTGTTGTCCCAGTTGGGGTAGACGCATGGCTGGATGTGCGGGCCGCGGCGCGACTGCGCCATGACGGTGTCGGAGTACGAGTAGATCTCGGGTCCGCCCCGCATGGCCTTGCGGAGCAGGCGCATCCTCAGCACGCTGCTCGGAGTCACCCCGGCCGGAAGCCGCATGTAGACGGCCGCGTCGAACCCGTCGCCCATCGACGCCGTGTATGCCGGTCCGCGCCCGAGCAGGTCGCTCATCTCGGCGACGAGGTAAAGGCCGGACAGCCCAGCCTCGATCGCCATCGCCTGCCAGCGTTCGACGAAGTCGGCGGCGTTGGGAAGCTCCTCCGGCCGAAAGACGTAGAACACTGGGCGCCCGTCGACGGTCAGGTAGCGGGGGTCGGCAAAGGCGGGGAGCAGCTCAGCGAAGTGCCGGCGCTCGTCATCGGCTCCGGGGTACCGCTGCTGCTTGAGCACCCGGTCCTTGGCGCCATGCCAGATGCCGGTCCATGTCTGGTTGGCCCAGGCCAAGCAGAAGGAGTGGTCCGGTTCCCCCGAGGCGAGCACCTCATGGAACGGCCGGTCCAGGATCCGGTCCCCGTCGCCGAACCAGTAGTGCCAGTACACAAACGCCTCCACGCCGTACTGTTTGGCGAGCTCGGCCTGGGCGGCCCGCGTCTCCGGCACGCGTAAGTCGTAGAAGCCGAGCTCCGACGGCAAGGTCGGCTGCTGGTGGCCGGGGAAGAGCCTGCGTGCGCTCGCGACGTTGGTCCACTCGGTGAACCCGCGACCCCACCACTCGTCATTCTCCGGGATCGGAAAGTACTGCGGCAGGTAGAACGCGACAGCGCGCGCGTTGGTCTGCACGGGACGGATGCTAACGGCGCTCCCAGGGTGCCCGACCACCGCTACGGCGGCCGCGCCGACGCTCCCTACGAGCAGAAACGACGCGGCGACGTCGCTCGGCCGGTGCGCCTGGCTGAGGATATTGCCCAGAGCGACGAGCAGGAGCACCACCGCCGCCGTGTTGGGCAGCCACCACGGGCGGCGCCCTGGCCACAACAGCAGCAGCGCCGCGACCAGCGCTCCGGCGGCTACCGCGTGCGTCGACGGCATGCTGTTCTGCGGGAACGCCTCTGCGGTGAAGCCGGGACGTTCCAGCACCTCGTCGCGCAGCCAGCGCCCGAGCCACACGGACGCGGCGACGGTGAGGGACGCGACGACCAAGGCGCGCCACGACCGCCGCCCGACGGCGGCGACACCGAGGCCCACAGCGATCGCGGCAAGGGCGACGATCGAGGCGGCTCGCGCGAACCCCGACACCAGCACCGCCGGCCAGCCGTCAGGCACCAGCCCGAAGAGCACCCGGAAGGCCAGGACATCGCCCGCCTGCCCCGCGGCGGTGCCGACCATGAGGAAGTAGCAGGCAGCGAACCCGAGCGAAAGGCCGACAGCGGTCAGCGCCGCGGCGGCGCGGGTCACGTTGCGTGGAAGGGGACGGCCAGGCGCAGGATCTGTTCCAGCGCCTCACGGATCTGCTGGAAACTCTGCGCATAGATCGTCTTGGAGCGGCCGTACGGGTCGACGATGTCCTCGTCGGGATCGACGCCCGGAGTCCGGTTCCGCTTGGCGATCGTGACGAGCGCGCGCAGCCGCTCGGCCGTAGAGGTCGCCGGCCCGCTCTCGGCCGACACGTCGTCGGGTTCCACGCCGTGGAGCATGTGCGCAAGCTCACCAAGGACGAAGGTCCGCTGCACCGCGGCGGGCACCATGGCAACGGTGTCGCTGCGGTGTCGGTTCGTCATGGTGACGACCAGGTCGGCGTCGCGGACGATCGCGGGAGACAGCTGGCGCGCGAGGAAGTGGTCGGCATCCGCGCCCTCGGCGGCGATCAAGGCGGCCATCGGCGGGCTGATTGGCTCACCGACAAGCGCCCCCGTGCCGGCACTCGAGACGTTGACACCGCTGAGTCCTGCGATGCCTCCCACAGCGACGTCCAAGTGTCGGCGCACTAGGCGTTCGGCGGCGGGCGATCGGCAGACGTTGCCGGTGCAGACGAACAGCACCTCGTATGCCATTCGATGGTCCCCTACCTCGTACGCATGCGGTGGCCGGTACGTCGCGTCGGCCGCCATTCCTCGGACGGTTCGTCAGGGCGCCTTCGCCGGCCTCTACCCTAGCTGGGCCGCTTCGGGAGGGTCGGTTTCGGGGCCGAACGGGGGACTGCGGGACCGGACACTCCGTTGCCAAAATGTAGCCAATCCGCCCCGTACTACCGATATGGTTTCGGTCGTCCGGGGGACAGGGCGCGAGGGCGCGCCGTCGTACATGTCCAGAATGCGCGGGGGCGCGTTCCCAGCGTGGGGAGTATCAGGGTGACCAGTAAGTCTGAAGCGACGAAGGACAAGAAGGGCATCTCCCGGCGGACGGTTGTGGCGGGCACCGCCTGGGCCGTTCCGGCGATCGTCGTGGCATCCGCCGCGCCGGCGATTGCGGTATCCGGTCCGGTAGTTCTTTCCGGGACGGCCTGCAAGGGGCCCGGCCAGAGCGGCGGCTTCGCGTTCGCCTACTACTTCCAGGTCACCCTGACCAACAACACAAATTCAAGCCAGACCTATACGTTCAACTCCATCACGATCAACGGCAGTCAGCCGCCGCTGACGAGCATCACCCCCTCCTCGGTGACGGTGGCTCCCCAGACGGTGACGGTGGTGACGTTGCTGGCCCAGGGTTCGACGAACAGTGCCAATGGCACAGCTGTGCTCGCCTACATGATCGGTGGGGTGCCAGGGACCACGCAGGCCACCATCGCGGACTTCCCCCCGATTCAGGGTGCCCAGTGCCAGTTGACCTACCCATCGCGGACCGATACGCCCATCACCCCTTGAGGTCAGGCGTCGATCGAGCCGCCGAAAGGCGCGAGCCCCTTGCGAGGCCCGCAAGCGACATGGGGT
>Ga0307288_10000299_pt1 | contig 17380 bp, 20 predicted proteins | sample ER_DNA_142_FD_194469 | JGI IMG/M metagenome (GOLD analysis project Ga0307288, IMG submission 194469) | Bulk soil microbial communities from the East River watershed near Crested Butte, Colorado, United States - ER_DNA_142 | ecosystem: Environmental > Terrestrial > Soil > Floodplain | place... | reverse complement strand
GGCGCTCGGGTGTCCCGGCGTCAGGTGCGTCGTCGTCGTGGCGCCCTCATCGCACCTCGCCGAGGGCGAGCGGGAGACCGCCGGGTATCCGGACGCCCCGGTTCGGGTGATAGCCGGCGGGATCGAGCGCCATGACTCGGTGGCGGCCGGACTGGCCGTGCTTCCCGCCGAGCTGGACGTCGTCCTAGTCCACGACGCCGCCCGAGCCATGACGCCGTCGTCGTTGTTCGCCGCGGTGGCCGCCGCGGTCGCCGACGGCGCACCAGCCGTCGTGCCGGGGCTACCGGTTGTCGACACCATCAAGCGGGTCGACGAGGCGGGCACCGTGGTGGCGACTCCGCCGCGGGCCGCCCTCCGGGCCATCCAGACCCCACAGGGGTTCCGCCGGGACGTGCTCGAACGCGCCCACGCCGCAACGAGATCGGGGCCGGTGACTGACGACGCGGCGCTCGTCGAGGCGCTCGGGCAGCCGGTGCTGGTGATCCCTGGTGATCCGCTCGCGCACAAGATCACCACGCCGGCGGACCTGGACCGGGCCGTCGCTTTGGTCGACAGCGGAGGCGCCGATGCCGAGTGACCCGACCAGACCCGTTGCGGTCGTCACTGGTGGCGGATCCGGAATCGGCGCCGCCACAGCCAGACGGCTGCACGCGGAGGGCTTCGACGTCGTGGTCACGGGGCGACGCCGTGAGCGACTCGACGCCGTCGTCGAGGCCCTGGGCGACCACGCTCGCGGCGTAGCTATGGACGTCACCGACCCGGTGAGCGTCAGAGCGGCCGCCGAGGACATAGGCGACTGCGACGTGCTGATCAACAATGCCGGCGGTGCGCTAGGGACCGATCCGGTCGAGCATGGCGACCCCGCCGAGTGGCGGGACATGTTCGACAGCAACGTCGTCGGCACCCTTCAGGTCACCCAGGCCTTGCTTCCTGCCCTGCGCCGGTCGCCTCGGGGCACGCTGGTGGTCGTGACCTCGCTCGCCGCCGAGGTCGTCTACCCGGGCGGCGCGGGCTACACGGCGGCCAAGCACGCCGAGCGCGCACTGGCCGAAACCCTGCGCCTGGAGCTCAACGGTGAGCGGATCCGGGTCGTCGAGATCTGCCCGGGCATGGTGCATACCGAGGGGTTCTCGCTGGTCCGTTACCACGGCGACCAGAGCAAGGCGGACGCCGTCTACGAAGGCGTGGACCGGCCGCTCACCGCTGAGGATGTTGCCGAGTGCATCGCGTTCTGCGTCAACCTGCCGCAGCACGTCAACGTCGACCGGCTCGTTGTGAAGCCGGTCGCCCAGGCGGCCCCACATCTCCTGCACCGCGGCCCGATCGACTGGGACGACGGTGCCTGACCTCCCGCGCGTCGGGATCGGTGTCGACGTGCACGCCTTGGCCGCTGAGGGCAGCGACCGGCCGCTCTGGCTGGCCGGGCTGCACTGGCTTGGCGAGCGAGGACTCGACGGACATTCGGACGGTGACGTCGCCGCGCACGCCGCCTGCGATGCGCTGTTCTCGGCCGCGGGAATCGGCGATCTCGGCGCCCACTTCGGCACGAGCCGGCCGGAGTATGAGGGGGCCTCCGGGGTCGCGCTCCTCGCCGAGGCGGCACGGCTGGTTCGGGAGGCGGGCTGGCAGATCGGCAACGTCGCCGTCCAGGTCGTCGGCAACCGGCCCAAGGTCGGGACACGGCGGGCCGAGGCCGAGGGCGTGCTGAGTCAGGCGGCCGGCGCGCCGGTCTCGGTGAGCGGAACCACGACCGACGGTCTCGGGCTGACGGGCCGCGGTGGGGGAGTCGCCGCCGTCGCGACCGCGCTGGTGGTCCGGCGGCCACGCGACTGAGACCCGGTTCCACCCACCGAACGGCTGCTCAACCGCCTGGCTCGACTGGCATTCGGGCGGCTTGACTGCCTGAATACCGGCAGCCAAGCGCCTCGACTGGCAGCCGAGCCGAACGGTGACCGGTGACTCAGCCGAGCCGGTGACCGGAGACTGTGGCCGGCACTCAGGTATGCGCCGGTGAGGGATCACTCTGCCGTTCGGCGACGTGGGTGGCGAGGAAGTTCTCCCAGGTCTCGCGGCCGTCGGCATGGTCCGGCGCCAGGTTCGCGCCGTCCCGGATGGCGCGGGCGGCCCGACCGGGCATCCGAACGGGAATCAGCCACCGCCGACGACCGGCGGTCCGCACGAACCCGCGCAGCATCTCCTCCATCCCGAGAATGTGCGGGCCGGCGAAGTCGGACACCAGCCCGGACGGCCGGCCCAGCGTCAGCTCGACGAGCCGGTCCGCCACCTCGGCCGCGGCGACCGGCTGGAACCGGGTGCGGCTGGGCACCGGGATCACCGGCAACCGGGACATCGCCGAAAGGGTGGTCAGCGCCAGCTCGTGGAACTGGGTCGCCCGCAGCGTGGTGTACGGGATCCCCGAGTTCTCCACGACCCGTTCGGCAGCCCGCTTCGACGCGAAGTACCCGAACATCGCGCGGTCGACCGGGCTGACGACCGGAACCCGGTCGGCGCCGACGACGGAGATGAAGACGAGGTGCCCGACGCCCGCGGCGGCGGCCGACCGCGTCAGCGTCAGCGCCTTGACGTCGTCCGCCGTGGCGGTCCCGGCACAGTGGACGACTGTCTCTACTCCCGCGACCGCCCGGTCCGCGCCGGCACCGGTCAGAAGATCGCCGACGACGACCTCGATCCCCGGACCGAGCCGACCGGATGTCCGGCTCAGCACCCGGACCTCGCGCCCGGCGTCGCGGAGTCGTGCGACGACGAGACGGCCGAGGGTTCCGGTACCGCCGGTGACGAGGACGGGTGAGGACATGGTCTGCTCCTTGGGTGAGGTGGCTTGGTGGACCGCGACCGGTCACAACGGGAACCTCTTGCGGGTCTACTGCTACGACCCGGCAGACGGAAGGAACGTGACACCGTGCCCGAGAACGACCAGGACTGGCTCGCTGACCGCTTTGAGCGAGAGCGCGGACGGCTGGCTGCCGTGGCGTACCGCATGCTCGGGTCCGCCACCGACGCGGAGGACGCCGTGCAGGAGACCTGGCTCCGGCTGAACCGCACAAACTCCGCCGAGGTCGACAACCTGTCGGCGTGGCTGACCACCGTCGTCGCGCGGGTGAGTCTCAACATGCTCCGGTCGCGGCGAACCCGGCGCGAGCAGCCGCTCGAGGCGGCGGAGGTAGTGGACACTTCCCTCGACGAGGGGTCCGACGCTCAGCCGGAGCCGCAGGCCGTCCTCGCCGACTCGGTGGGACTGGCCCTCCTCGTCGTCCTCGACACTCTGAGTCCCGCGGAGCGCCTGGCCTTCGTCCTGCACGACATGTTCGACCTGCCGTTCGAGGAGATCGCGCCGCTCGTCGACCGGACGCCCACGGCGACCCGCCAGCTGGCGAGCCGGGCGCGGCGGCGGGTCCGCGGCAGCGGCCACCTGTCCGGTCGCGACGTCGTCCGGCAGCGCCGGCTGGTCGAGGCCTATCTGTCTGCGGTCCGCACCGGTGACTTCGAGGGGTTGGTCGCGGTCCTCGACCCGGACGTGGTCCTCCACGCCGACCGCACGGCGGCATCCACCTCCACCCCCCGGGTGCTGCAGGGTGCGAGAGCCGTGGCGCACGGCGCTGTTGCGTCCGCGGTCCGGGCACCGCACACCGCCGTCGCGCTGGTCGACGGGTCGGTGGGGCTGGTGATGGCGGTGGAGGGACGGTTGGCCGTGGCCCTGGCGTTCCGGACGGCTGGAGAACACATCACCGCCATCGACGTCATCGCCGACCCGGAGCGCCTACAGGAACTGGCGGTGTCCGTCCTCGACTAGCCGCGCTCGCGCGAACCTGATCCGCGAAGCCCGTCGCCAGCGGCCGCCACGCCGCTTCCAGCTCCCTGCGGGCCCCCGTGACCGCAGCGAGCGCCCGGTCGACCACGGCCGCCTCGGCGTCGGACGTCGCGAGCGCCCGGTCCTTGGTCGCCCAGCCTCTGACGATCTCCGGCCGGGCCTCGGGGTGGCACTGCACACCCCAGACGGTGGGCGCGTACCGCGCGGCCACCAGCTCTCCGGTTTGCGCGCGGGCCAGCACCCGGGTGCCCTCGGGCAGGCGCGTGACGACGTCGCGGTGCCAGAAGACCGCCCTCGGGCCGCACGCACCGAGCACGTCGTCGTCGGCCACGTCGTCGGCCCAGCTGGTGTCGAGGACGCCCCGGCGCTTGCCGGTCGCGTTGACGACGACCTCGCCGCCCAGCGCGACCGCCGCCAGCTGGTGACCGAGACAGATGCCGAGCACCGGAACGCCGAACTCGGCTCCGCATCGGATGAGGTCTTTGGTCGGGGACAGCCAGGCGTATGCATCGTCGTCGTTCGCGCTCATCTGGCCGCCGAGGACGAGGAGTCCGTCGTGCTCACGCAGGTCGTCGGGAAGGGGCTCGTTCGCATACGGGTGCCGGACGTCTAGCCGCAGGCCTTCCTCGGTGAGCCACTCACCGACCCAGCCCGGGGGGCACAGCTGCTGGTGCTGGACGACGAGGACCACCGGCGTCATGACCTCGAGGCTACGTGACCTCAGAGCGGGTCCGAGCAGGGCCGTCGGCTCGCCGACGGCCCCGCTCGAGCTCCAGACCCTTAGCGACCGTCCTGCCCGTGGTGGCGCGGATCGCCCAGCCGAACGGCGGCGGTCAGGTCCTTGACTATCGCGTCACGGGTGTCGACCGGAGCCAGGTCGTAGCTCCGCTCGATGGTTGCCATGATCGACGTAGTGTCGTACTGGGTGTGGTCGACGCCGGACTTGACCATCCCGGCCGAGAGCACGAGCGCGGGGATCCGGGTTCCAGGTCCCCACTTGTCGACGACCGGCGGCGAGACGTGGTCCCACTGACCGCCGAACTCGTCGTAGGTCACGACGACGAGCGTGTCCTTGGCCTGCGGCCCGGACGTGACCGCCTGGAGCAGGTCGACGAGGTGGTCGCTGCCGTTCGGCTCACTCGCATACCCCGGGTGCTCGTTCTCGGCGCCATACGGCTTGACGAACGAGACCTGCGGCAGCGTGCCGTTCTTGGCCGCCGTGAAGAACGTGGTCTCGTCCTTCAGATGGGTGCGTCCCGGCGTTCCTGGGGCGTAGTAGGCGAAGTAGTTGAACGGCTGGTGGTGGTACTGGAACAGGGGCCCGGGGTGTCCGGCCTCCGCGTCGTCCCAGCCGCCCGAGTACCAGTTCCACGTGATGCCGCGCGCGGTCATCCGGTCGCCGATGTTCGGGTAGACGGAGTCGTCGACCAACGGCATCGCCGCGCCACTGCTGTGCGGTGGGCTGGCCGGCTGGATGGTGTTGACCGCGATGTTGCCGCAGGCGTTTACGTAGTCGAACGTCGCGCTGTTGGCGCACTTCACCGTCAGGGCGCCGTCCGTCACCGCGGTGGTCGGGTGGTAGAGCGGGTACGTGCTGTTCGGGAAACCAGCCTCGTCGAGGATCGAGTTCACCACGGTCGTTGGCACGGTGGTGACCACGGGCGCTCGCGCGGCGATGAGGTACTGGTGGTTGAGGAACGAGCCGCCGAACGCCGCCTGGAAGAAGTTGTCCGCGACGACGTAGTTCGGCGCGCCCTTGCTGTGCAGGTAGCGGTAGATCGGGAGGGCCTTGGTGTCGTAGCGGCCCATGACCAGTCCGACCGCGTCGGACCCGGTGACGTAGCGGTTCTGCCGGCCGTCGTTGATCTGGTACTGCTCCTGGTAGAAGCGGTGGACGATGTCACGGGTGCAGCCGCCGGGCAGGCCCTGGCCCTTCAGGACGCCGAAGGGCGCCGAGGCGCCGGGCGCCGGACACGTCGTGTCCGTGGGCTTGATGTAGTCGTCGATGGTGAACCACCAGTTGCGGAAGTGGCTGTCCGGGACAGCGTGCGCCGGGTCGTGGCAGATGCTCGAGAGCGGCGGCGAGGTGAGGTTGACGTCGTTCTGCAGCAGGCATCGGTATGCGGTGCCGTCCTGAGCGACCTGGATCGTCTTGGCGGCGGTCGCGTTCTGCAGGCCGTTGACGACCTGCCCGCCGACCCGGCCCCAGGCGCCGTAGAGGTTGTCGAACGAGTGGTTCTCCTCGTAGATGACGACGAGGTTCTTGTATCCGCCGGGCAACGATCCGGTCGGTTTGCCCGCCGGCGCAGCGGCGCTCGCCGGCACGGCGGCGACCAGCACGAGGCCCGCTGCGCCGGCCAGGAGTTCGGCGGCCGCGAGTCGGGAGCGGTGTCGGGTCGAGCGGAGTCGGGTCGAAGTGAGGGGTGCGGTCATGGTTCCTTCTTCCGTTCAGCGCCAGCGGCGCACCCGGTTCCGGGTCGGGGTCCCGGGACCACCGAACGACCCTGGCACGCACAAGGGGGAAGCACAAGGAACCCTGGGCGAACTCCCAGGAACCGCTGCTCGGTCAGATGAACGGGGGCTGGAGCTCCGGCTCGGTCGGCGGGACGTAGAGGATCGACCGCCGGGCGGCCGACACGGTCAGCGTCCCGATCGCGATGCCGATCGCCGCGTTGATGAGCGCGGTCGCCACTTTGGCGCCGATGTCCCCGGGGACGGTTAACGGGAGCACTGCGGCGACGGCCGTCACCAGCCCGACGATCCACCCGAAGTAGGTGATGGGCGACGGCGTCGTCCGCAGCAGGAGGAACAGCAGGCCCGTCGCCAGCACGCCGCAGAGAAACGCGGAGAAGGCGTAGCCGATGACCGCCCCGCTGCCCCAGACCCCGGACTGCGGCGTGCCGTAGAGGGGAATGCCGAAGACGCCGCGCGCGATGACGACGCCGACGACGGCGATCAGGGCGGCCACGATGGAGGTGGCTAGCCCCGCCGCGCGAAACCGCCTCTCGTCCAGCTGGGGACGCGGCGCCGAACGGTCGTGCGGCGCCCCCCGATTAGGGACTGCTGGCATCCGTTCTCCTTCGTGCCGCGTGTGTCCAACACGGTACCCGTCGCGACGGCACGGCTCACCACCACCGCCAACACTTCACCACTGGCGCTGGGCCGGTCGAGCGTCCAGAGGGGCCGGTCCGCATCGGTAAACTCGGCCGGTGCCCCTGCGCCTCTACGACACGGCCGCGCGTGCCCTGCGCGACTTCGAACCGCTGGAACCCGGACGCGTGGGCATCTACATCTGCGGCCTGACCACGCAGGGGGCGCCCCACATCGGGCATGTTCGCTTCGCCGTGGCCTTCGACGTGCTGCGCCGATGGCTGGAGATCGGCCACGGCTACCAGGTCACCGTCGTCCGCAACGTCACCGACATCGACGACAAGATCCTGCGCAAGAGCGCCGAGGCGGGTGAGCCCTGGTATGCGTTGTCCTACCGCAACGAGCGCCTCACCACCGCGGCGCTGGACTCGCTCGGCGTCCTCCCGGTGACCTACGAGCCGCGGGCCACCGGCCACATCCCCGAGATGATCGAGCTGATGGACGCCCTCGTCGAGCGCGGACACGCATACCCATCTCCGGACGACTCCGGCGACGTCTACTTCGACGTCATGTCGTGGCCGGAGTACGGCTCGCTCAGCCACCAGTCGCCGGACGACATGGCGGCCGCCGAGGACGCCGACCCGCGTGGCAAGAAGGACATCCGTGACTTCGCCCTGTGGAAGGGACACAAGGACGACGAGCCGCTGACCGCGTCGTGGACCACGCCGTACGGGTCCGGGCGGCCCGGCTGGCACCTCGAGTGCTCCGCCATGGCGCGGCGCTACCTCGGTGACACCTTTGACATCCACGGCGGGGGCATCGACCTCCGCTTCCCGCACCATGAGAACGAGCAAGCCCAGTCCCACGCGGCGGGCCTCGGGTTCGCGCGGTACTGGCTCCACAACGCGTGGGTGACCGTCAAGGGTCAGAAGATGGGGAAGTCCCTCGGCAACGCCTTGGAGGTAAACCGGATCGTCGAGGTGGCCACACCCCTCGCGGTCCGCTACTACCTCACCGCCGCGCACTACCGGTCGACCATCGAGTACCACGAGGGCTCGCTGATCGAGGCCCGAGCCACCGTCGAGCGGATCGCCGGCTTCCTGGAGCGCGCCGACCGGATGAAGTCCCTGGATGGCGTGAATGGCGTTCTGCCGCAGGCTTTTCGGGACGCGATGGACGACGACCTCAACGTCTCCGGTGCGCTGGCCGTCGTCCACGACACGGTGCGCGCCGGCAACACCGCCTTGGACGACGGTGACGACGAGACCGCGCACGAGGCCGCGGCGTCCGTGGTCGCGATGACCGAGGTCCTCGGTGTGAACCCGCTCTCACCCGTCTGGGACAACGCCGGCGCGGGCGGCTCCGACGACGCGCTCGCCGCGTTGGGCTCCCTGGTTTCCGACCAGCTCGCCGCGCGCCAAGCGGCCCGGGCAGCACGGGAGTTCGACGCCGCCGACGCGATCCGCGACCGGCTCGCCGCGGCGGGCATCGCCATCGAGGACACGCCGTCCGGCGCGCGCTGGTCGCTCGCGCGCCGGGACGGAACCTGACGTGCCGGGCAACTCGCAGCGCCGCGGCGCGGTGCGCAAGTCCGGCAAGGGTGCCACCGTCGGTTCCGGAGGTCAGCGCCGAAAAGGCTTGGAGGGCAAGGGACCGACCCCCAAGGCCACCGACCGTGAGTACCACCCGGCAGCCAATAGGGTCCGTGCCGCCTCCAAGCCGAGCGGCGGCAAGGCAGGGTATGCGACCGGCTCACGCCCGCAGGGCCGTCCCGCTCACGGGTCGGGCCGGTCCGCCGGCAAGCCGTCGTCCGAGATCGTCGCGGGACGGAACGCGGTCATCGAAGCCCTGAGGGCGGAGGTCCCGGTCACGACGATGTACGTGGTGTCCAAGTCGGGTCGGATCGACGCCGACGACCGCGTCCGCGAGGCGCTCAAGACCGCGAGCGGACGCGGCATCCCGGTCCTGGAGACGCCTCGCGGAGAGCTCGACCGGCTGACCGACGGGGCCGTCCACCAGGGCCTCGCGGTCCAGGTGCCGCCGTACTCCTACGTCGACGCAGCCAACCTCGTCGACCCTGAGGCGCCGGGCATCCCCCTCGTGGTCGCCCTCGACGGGGTCACGGACCCGCGCAACCTCGGGGCGGTGATCCGGTCGGTCGCCGCGTTCGGCGGGCACGGGGTGGTGCTGCCGGAGCGGCGTTCGGCGGGCATGACGGCCAGCGCGTGGAAGACCTCTGCGGGGGCGGCCGCGCGCGTACCGGTCGCTCGGGTCCCGAACCTCACCCGTGCGCTCGAGAAGTTCCAAAAGGCGGGGTTCTTCGTCCTCGGCCTCGACATGGAGGGCGACGTGCAGCTGCCCGGCCTGGAGCTCGCGACCGAACCCGTGGTCGTCGTGGTCGGGTCCGAGGGCAAGGGCCTCTCCCGCCTGGTGCGTGAGACGTGCGACCAGGTGGTCTCGATTCCGATGTCGTCGGCGGTCGAGTCGCTGAACGCCGGCGTCGCCGCAGGCGTGACGCTCTACGAGATCGCCCGGCAGCGCGCGGCGGCGCGCTGACCCGCATACCGCAGGGACGCGTGTTCGAGTCGGTCTGGAACACAGTCCGACCGGTTACCGTTGCGCCGTGGCCAAGAGCGCACGGACGAACAACGTTCGACTGAACCAGCTCCGGGCGCAGCAGCAGGCGGCCGGGCGACGCCGACGGCTCGCCATCGCCATCGCCGCGGTGGCCGCGATCCTCCTCGTTGTCGCGGTGCTGATCGGGGTGGCGCTCTTCGGCCCGAAGCAGCAGGCGGTCGCGAGCGGCCCGTTGGACCCCGCGGTCTACACGACGCTGAGCACGGTCCCCGTCACGACGTTCGACCGGGTCGGGCTCGGGGAGGGCGTGTCCAATCCGCCGAAGCAGGTATCGGCCCCCGCGTTGACGACGGACGGCAAGCCCGGCGTCCTCTACGTCGGCGCCGAGTACTGCCCGTTCTGCGCAGCCGAGCGATGGCCGTTCGTCGTGGCCATGACCCGGTTCGGCCAGTTCGCGAACCTTCAGGCGACCGCCAGCGGAGCTCCGCCCGAGGCATACCCGAACACCGCGACCGTCAGCTTTCACGGCGCGACGTACACCAGCCAGTACCTGGGCTTCACCGGCATCGAGACCCAGACCAACACCCAGCAGCCGCTCGACCAGCTGACCGGCGACAACAAGACGATCTTCGACACCTACAACCCCGGCGGCTCGATCCCCTTCATCGACTATGGCGGCAAGGCGACCGCCACCGGGGCGTCCGTGGACCCGTCGATCTTCGCCGGGAAGACGCAGCAGCAGATCTCCGACGACATCGCCAACCCGTCGACCACGATCGGCAAGGCCGTGCTCGGCAGCGCCAACGTCATCAGTGCGCAGCTATGCCTGCTGACCAACAACCAGCCGGCCGACGTCTGCACCTCCCCCGGAGTCACCGGCGCGGCGGCCACGCTCAAGTAGCTGGACGATGACCAGCGACACGACCACCGGCCGGCCCCAACGCACCATCCCCGGCTGGCTCGCGCCGCTCTCGCTCACCTGGTGCGTGCTCGGCCTCGTCGTCGCCGCATACCTCACCTACGAGCACTACACCGGCAGCACGACGCTCGCCTGCCCCGCGTCCGGGGCCGTCGACTGCGCGAAGGTCACGTCGTCGGCGTGGTCGAGCATCCTCGGCATCCCGGTCGCACCCCTGGGGCTGGTGTTCTTCGCGGTCATGTTCGTGTTGTGCCTGCCTGGCCTGCTGCGCCGCCGGTCGGCCGCGCTGGACGTCGCTCGGCTCGGGCTCTGCGGCATCGGGTTGTTCATCGCGCTCTACCTGCTCTGGGCCGAGCTCTTCCAAATCCACGCGATCTGCCTGTGGTGCACGGGAGTGCACGTCCTGACGTTCCTGCTGTTCGTGACCCTGCTGTTCGGCCCGGTCCTCAGCGAGCCGGAGTCGTAGCCCCGGGTGGCCGGCCATGGGCGCGGAGCGTCGCACGTTGTTGCCCCGCGTCCGACCACATGCCCGGCCAGGTGATGACGGCGAGCGCTGACGTCTTCATCGGGAAGGGCTGACCGGTCAGGGTGAAGACACACTCTTCGACTCCTGGGTTGTGGCCGACCAGTGCCACCGTGTCGATGTCCGCCGTCAGGTCTCGTACCACCGCCAGAAGTCGTCGGTCTGATGCCCCGTAGACGCGCTCGTCGATGCGGGTGGGGGGTGGCGCGGGGAGCTCGGCGGCGACGAGCTCCCAGGTTTGCTGTGCCGGGGTGGCCGGAGACAGGACCGCCAGGTCGATGCTGTCGACGTTCGCGACAAGCCAGCGCCCAGCCTTGGGAGCTTGACGTCGTCCGCGTTGGGCCAGCGGTCGGCGGATGTCGGCCTCCATGCCGGACCAGTCCGACTTGGCATGCCGGAGCAGGATCAGCGTCCGCTCAGGCATCGGTCAGCGTCGCAAGACACGGGGACGTGAAGCTCGGCGTCATGCCAAGAGTCTGGCGCTATCCAGACAGCGGGTCGGTCAGGATGCGTGACGGGCCCGGCGGTCGACCGTCGTCGACCGCCCAGAGTCCCGAGCCGGCAACAGCAGGAGCGCGCCGACGACGATGCACACGATCTCGGCCGCGGCCGCTGCGAAGACGTAGAACCCCTCCCAGCTGCTGTGCACACCGAGCAGGCCCACCGTGGTCGAGATGACGAACGCGCCCAAGGTGGCGGCGCCGAAGCCGAGGGCTAGGAACGCCGGCACCCAGTGCTGCCACCAGATGAGGAGAGCGGCGATCACCACGCCGGCGACGACATTCACCAGGAACAGCGGCCCGATCGACTGGTTTCGCACCCCGCTGAACCACTCGATGAGGTGAACCGCCGCCGAGACCAGCAACGCTGCCGCACCGAGAATCCGCAGTCTCATTGGTTCCTCCCAACTGCTCGGCGACACCATGGCAGTGCCGCCGCACTATGGAGGACGAGCCCGGTGACCAATCGGTTCAAACGGCACAGCATTCCCCGGGAAAGTCACGCGTCAGACGACGCGGCCCCCTTCGAACGGGACCTCCCCCTCTTCGAACTTCTCCCCGGTCGCGAGCAGGCTGTGATTTCGGCTGTATGTGAAGTAGATGACGAAGCCCAAAGCCAGCCACACCAGGAACCGGATCCATGTCTCAACACTGAGACCGAGCATCAGGTAGACGCAGATCCCCCACGCGACCAGGGCGGTGAGCACCGCGACGAGGACGAACGCGGGCAGGTCGAAGTGGCTGCCCGGACCGACGACCTCAGGCCACGTGAAGCCGAGGTTGCCCAGCAGTGTCGTGAAGTACGTCGACCACCCTTGGGCGACCACGCTTGCTCCGAGCATCAGCTCCAGGAGCAGGTCCCAGCCGATGATCCAGGCGATGAGCTCACCGAGCGTCGCGTACGAGAACGTGTATGCGGATCCGCTGACCGGGACGGTCGACGCGAACTCCGCGTAGCACAGAGCGGCGAGCGCGCAGCACACTGCCCCGAGCACGAACGACAGAACGATCGAGGGTCCGGCATACTGCCCGGCCGCTCTGCCGGTCACCGTGAAGATGCCGGCGCCGATGATGACGCCGACACCGAAGACGATGAGGTCGAACCGGGCCGAGCCGCCGGTGGAGCCGGTGTTGGGAGTCCTCGGTGTGATTGATCGAGGCCTCGACTGACTTCGTCCGAAACACACTCACGAGTCCTCCTGCGTCCGGGGGCGTTGGTGACCGGTGACGTACCGAGGCTCACGCGAGCGGGAAACGCCCACCACAGGCCCACAAACCGGGACAAATCGGGCCGTCGAACGCCTAGTCGTCGCGTCCGGCTCGACTCGTCGTCAGCTCGGACGGCGGGGGTGATCCGTCGGCCAGCCGCCGTCGGGCACGGTGAGGATCTCCAGGTTGTTGCCGTCCGGGTCGTCCCAGTAGAGCCCACGGCCACCGTCGGCTCGGGCCTCGTCGACGCCCTCCTCTCGATGCGCCGGGTCGGTGTACGTGGTGATGCCGCGGTCGGCCAAGCGGCCCCGGATCTGCTCGAACTCCGCCGGCTCCACCAGGAAGGCGAAGTGTGCGGCGCGGGGCCGGCCCAGGGTGTCGGCGAACGCCAGGACTGCCTGGTTGCCCAGCCGGACCATCGCGAACGGGCCGTAGTCCACTGCCGGATCCAGGTCGAGCATCTCGACGACGTGGTCGGCGGCCGCACGCCGGTTCCGGACGTGCACGATGGTGTGATCGAGGTCGGCGGACATTCGCTGCTCCCTTCCCGACGTGAGCCTACGAAGCACAGCCGTCCCGGGCCAGGCCTTCAACTACGCTCGCAACGACAGACGGGCAGGATGCAGCGGATCGGGTGACGACGTGGCCGGTGCCGGCAAGTCAACCAGCGCCCCTGGCGCCATCGCCCAGGCGCTGAAGGACGACCTGCTGGACGGCGCCATCGCGCCGGGGACCCGTCTGACCGAAGAGGCCCTGAGTACGCGATTTGGCTGCGGACGGCATACCGTGCGGTCCGGATTGCAGATCCTCGTGTCGGAGGGGCTCCTGGCGCACGAGCGGAACAAGGGCATCATCGTCCCGCCGGTGACCGAGGAGCGCGTGGACGCCATGTGTTCCTACCGGTTGATCCTCGCGATGGGCGCCTTGCGGCTGGCGCTCGTTGTCGGCGCCGACTTCAGCGAGGTGTCCCGGGCCGTGGAGCACCTGGTATCCCTCACCGAGGAGACCGCCTGGCGTCATGTGATCGAGGCGCACAGCGCGGTGCACCGGCGATCGTCGAGGCCAGCGGCAACGCGCGCCTGGTCTCCGCACATCGGTCCTGTCAGGACGAGCTCAACGTGATGTTGGCCACGATCAGGGGTGACTTCTCGGCCCGGCGGCTCGCCATCCTCCACCGCGACCTCCTCGAGCAGCTCTACATCGGTAACGACGTGGCTCTAAGAGCCCTGGAGAGCGACCTCGAGCTCGGGGGGCGGGCCGGGATGCTCCTCGCGCTGCACCGACAGCGCGGCACGACGACTCCAGCGATTGCGTAACAATCGATCGGTCCGACGAAGGAGCGACGTGGGAACGACCGCTGACCACCACGAGGACCCTCTGCGTGCCGTGCGTTCCGTGCCGCGGCGGCTGCCTCGGCCAGCCGAGCTGCGGCCGCTGCTGAGGTTCCAGCGTCCGCACCTGGACCCTCGACGCCGAACCCTGGCACGGGCATACACCATCGAGGACCTGCGGACCATCGCGCGGCGTCGCGTTCCGCGCTCGGTCTTCGACTACGTCGACGGCGCGGCGGAGCAGGAGATCAGCCTGGCCCGGGCCCGAGCCGCCTTCGAGAGCGTGGAGTTCCACCCGCGGGTGCTCCGTGACGTCTCCAGGGTCGACACGAGTGCCGAGGTTCTCGGCGTGCGCTCAGCGCTTCCGCTCGTCCTGGCACCCACCGGCTTCACGCGCATGATGCACCACGAGGGCGAGATCGCCGTGGCCCGGGCGGCGGCTCGAGCCAATCTCCCCTACGTGCTGTCGACCATGGGAACGACCGACCTGGAGCAGGTCCGGGCCTGCGCCCCCACCGCGCGCCAGTGGTTCCAGCTCTACCTCTGGAAGGACCGCGCCGCGAGCGAGGCTCTGATCGAGAGAGCGGCCAAGGCCGACTACGAGGCGCTGGTCCTGACCGTGGACACTCCCGTGGGCGGGGCGAGGATGCGGGACGTCCGGAACGGACTGACCATCCCGCCGGCGCTGACCGTCCGCACCCTGGCCGGCATGGCGATGCGCCCGGCGTGGTGGATGAACATCCTGACGACCGAGCCGTTGACCTTCGCAGCGATGAACAGCTTCGACGGCACCGTCGCCGAGCTCATCGCCCACATGTTCGACCCGGCCGCCACGATTGAAGACCTCCGGTGGTTGCGGGAGCACTGGCCGCGCAAGCTCCTCGTCAAGGGCATCATGGACGTCGAGGACGCCCGGGCGGTCGTGGACCTCGGCGCCGACGCGATCGTCGTGTCGAACCACGGTGGGCGTCAGCTCGACCGGACATCGGCCCCGCTCGCCCTCCTGCCTCGCGTCGTGGACGCGGTGGGTGATCGGTGCGAGGTGCTGGTCGACACTGGGGTGAGGACCGGCGCCGATCTCGCCGCCGCCCGCGCTCTCGGTGCCTCCGCGGCCATGGTGGGACGGGCATACCTTTACGGGCTGATGGCGGCGGGGGAACCCGGTGTCGACCGCGCGATCGATATCCTCCGCACGGAGTACACGCGGACCCTGCAGCTGCTGGGCGTCACCAGCTCCGACGACGTGGGAGCCGAGCACGCCTCTCTGGGCTCTGGCTGATCGGCGGGTCAGGCCCGCGAAGTATCGGAGCGCAGCGGAGAACTTCGTGGGGTGATTTAGCCCTGCTGCAGGATCCGGATGGGGTTACCGAAGGGGTCCCGAACGCCCATGTCGGTGCCGTAGAAGTGCTCGGTGGGCTCCTGGGTGAAGTCGGTGACGCCGCGCTCGCGGAGCGAGTCGTACAGGGCGCGAACGTCGTCGCTGAGAAAGACCAGGCCGCCCAGGGCGCCCTTGGTGACAAGGTCGCGGAGGCGCTCGGCGGTCGCTTCGTCGTGGAGCGGCGGGCCCGGCTGCTCGAGCGAGATCTCCGTGGGCTCGTCGCCGGGAGCCCGAACCGTCAGCCAGCGGTAGTCGCCCTGCTGCACGTCGTTGCCCTTCTCGAGCCCGAGCTTGTTGACGTAGAAGTCGAGCGCCTCCTCCTTGTCCAGGACATAGATGGAGGCGACATTCAACCTGCGAATCATCTGCGTTCTCCCGCGCCGTTCCAGTGGGACGAGCCGACTCTACGGAGCCGTCATCGACGCGCCTTCTCCAAAACTGCTGCGTTGTGCTGTCCGCCCGGCGCTGCTCTGAGGCCGCATGGCGGCGAGCTGGACGCAGTGCGGCGCCACGATCGGGCCGTGTCCCAGCCGATAGGCGCTCGGCGTCTCGCCGACGATCGCGCGGAAGGTTCGGCTGAAGGTTCCAAGGCTGGTGAACCCGACGTCGAAGCAGATCTCAGTGACGGTGCGGTCGGTCTCCCGCAGCAGGAACATGGAGCGCTCGACCCTCCGCCGCTGCAGATAGCGGTGGGGCGTCTCGCCGAAGACCGCGCGGAAGCAGCGGCTGAAATGGGCCGGGGAGATGTGGGCCACCGTGGCCACGGCGCGCACATCGAGTGGCTCGGCGTACGCCCGGTCCATCGCGTCGCGGGCGCGCAGCAGGCGCCGGTTGAGGTCCTCGGCCTCGGCGGTCATCGGATGATGGCCTCTAGTCGTCGAACATCGCCACGACGGGCATCTCGACGGTGTCCACGCCGAGGACCGACTGCTCGTCCGGTTTGGCGGGCAGCACCTGGTCGATGTAGTCGCGGACGGCCAGCCGGATCGGGACGTCCGTCCTGGCCCGCTCGGACATGTACCACCGGTGCTCGAGCACCTCGTGGAAGACCTCGGCCGGCTCGAGCTTTCCCGCGAACTCGCGCGGAACGGCGCGCACGGTCGGCTCGTAGACCGACACCAGCCAGTCGTGGGCGACGAGCTCCTCGGCCTCGTTCTGCCGGTCCGTCGCGGCCCGGTAGGAGTCCAGGTCGTTGAGCAACCGACGAGCCTGGTTCTCCTCGACGTCGAGACCGGTCAGGCGCAACAGCCGCCGGGAATGGTGGCCCGCGTCGACGACCTTGGGTTGGATCTGGATCGTCGTCCCGTCGAGATCGGTCGACATGGCCAGCTCGTCGAGGTCGAACCCGAGGTCGTTGAGCCGCCGGATCCGCTCCTCGACCCGCCACCGGTCACCGGTCTCGAACCGCTCCGACTCGGTGAGCGCGAACCACAGCTCGCGGTAGCGGTCGACGATGCGCTCCGACACCTCGATCGGGTCGGCCACTTCCTCCAAGAAGCCGCCGGCCTCCAGATCCATGAGCTCGCCGGCGATGTTGACCCGGGCGATCTCCAGGTCGTGCTCCCGCTGACCCGTGCTAAGGCTAGGCCTCAGCTCCCCGGTCTCCGCGTCGACGAGGTATGCGGCGAAAGCGCCGGCGTCGCGGCGGAACAGCGTGTTGGAGAGGGACACGTCGCCCCACCAGAAACCGGCGAGGTGCAGTCGCACGAGGAGCACCGCGAGCGCGTCGATCAGCCGTTGCGACGTGTCCGGGCGCAGCGTCTGGCTGTAGAGCGCGCGATACGGCAGCGAGTACTGCAGGTGCCGGGTGATGAGGCACGCGTCGAGCGGCATACCCTCCGGGGTCTGCCGACCGCTCACGACCCCGAACGGTTCGACGCAGGGCAGGTCCATCCGCTCGAGGTTGCGCAGCATCGCATACTCCCGGCGGGCCAGGTCGACCTTGATCTCCTTGATCGCCAGGACGCGGTGCGACAGTCGGACGAACCGTACTGTGTGCCGGGAGATGCCCCGGGGTAGGGCGG
>Ga0307288_10000298_pt1 | contig 17396 bp, 19 predicted proteins | sample ER_DNA_142_FD_194469 | JGI IMG/M metagenome (GOLD analysis project Ga0307288, IMG submission 194469) | Bulk soil microbial communities from the East River watershed near Crested Butte, Colorado, United States - ER_DNA_142 | ecosystem: Environmental > Terrestrial > Soil > Floodplain | place... | reverse complement strand
CGACCGGCTGGGTAACCAACCCCTGTGGGGACCAGCGTTCCACTGGTACGGCATCCAGGCGGCCATCCTCACCAACCGGCCGCACGCGATGGCGCCGCACGCGGCCGCCCTCCTCTCGGCCGCGCCGACGAGTCCGTTCGCGGCGGCGCTGGCGCGGGCCGGACGCAGCTGGGTGGCGGTCCTCGGCGGCGACGTCGACCCGCCGGCCGTGGAGAGCGCCGCCCGCGGCCTCGGCACGGTCGGGCAACGGTGGGAGGGAGCGCGGCTGGCCGGACACGCGGCCGCCCGCGCGATCGACCGCCGGACGACGGCGTCGCTCATGGAGTGCGCTCGCGACCTGCTCTCCGCGACCTCGGATGACGCGACCGGGTACGGCACGCCGTCGCCGGCCGAGACCAAGGCGGGCGCCGTCCCGCTCAGCGCTCGTGAGCGCGAGGTCGTCGAGCTGGTCCTGGCCGGCATGACGTACCGGCAGATCGGCGAGTCCCTCTACCTGTCGGCCAAGACAGTGGAGCACCACATGGCGCGGATCAAGCGCCGCAGCGGAGTCACCTCCCGATCCGAGCTGTTGGAGCGGCTCTCGGTGACCGTGTCGTAGTCAGCCGTTGATGTCCGGCGCTCGCAACCGAGCGCGGTCGGCGGACTCGTCGTCGGGCATGGTCTGCGACGTGCGTTCCGCCTCGACCCGCTGGCGGTAGTGCTCGACCTCGTTGTCGATGGTGGCGGCATCCCAACCGAGGATCGGCGCGACGATCTCGGCGGCCGGCCGGGATGCCCCGATCCCGCGGTCGAAGGTCTCGATCGACACGCGGGTCCGCCGGGCGAGAACGTCGTCGAGGTGGAGAGCGCCCTCGTGCGAGGCGGCGTAGACGATCTCGGCCCGCAGGTAGTCCTCACCGCAGGGAAGCGGCTCGCCGAGCGAGTGGTCAGCCGCGATGAGGTCGAGGATCTCAGTCGTGAGGATGCCGTGCCGCATGAGCATCTTCTCGATCCGCTCGACGTGCAGGCCGGACTCCTCGGCGAGTGCGGCCCGCCGGTTCCACATGGCGTGATACCCCACGGCGCCGACCATGGGGATGTCCTGCGTCGTCGACTCGGGCACCGATCCGCCGAGGGTGCGGGCCGCCTCGTCGATGGCGTCGCGGGCCATGATCCGGTACGTCGTGTACTTGCCACCGGCGACGACGATGAGCCCGGGTGTTGGATGGGCGACGACGTGCTCGCGGGAGAGCTTGGAGGTCTGCTCGCTCTCGCCGGCGAGCAGCGGCCGCAGGCCCGCATACACCCCTTCGACGTCGGCCTGGGTCAGCCGTGTGGTGAGGAACTTGTTGACGTGGTCGAGCAGGTACTCGATGTCGGCCGAGGTGGCGGCCGGGTGGGCCTTGTCGAGGTCCCACTGGGTGTCGGTCGTGCCGATAATCCAGTGCCGACCCCACGGGATGACGAAGAGGACCGACTTCTCGGTGCGCAGGATGATGCCCGAGCGCGAATGGATCCGGTCGCGGGGGACGACGAGGTGGATGCCCTTGGACGCCCGAACGTGGAACTGGCCGCGCTCGCCGACCATCGCCTGCGTGTCGTCGGTCCAGACGCCGGTGGCGTTGACCACCTGGCGTGCGTGCACGTCGAACTCACCACCGGTCAGCTTGTCCAGGGCCCGGATGCCGGTGACCCGCTCGCCCTGCCGGAGGAACCCGACCGCGGCGACGCGCGAGGCGACGTGCGCGCCGTACGTGGCGGCCGTTCGGGCCACCTCCATGGTGTGTCTCGCGTCGTCGACCTTCGCGTCGTAGTACTGGACGGCGCCGATGAGCTCGGACTTCTTCAAGGCCGGAGCGATCCGCAGCGTGGCCCGTCGGCTCAGGTGCTTGTGCCAAGGCAGGCCGCCGTCGTTGCCGGTGCTCCGGGCCAGGCCGTCGTAGAGCGTGAGGCCGGCCTCCACGTAGCCGCGCTCCCAGCCGAGGTGCGTCAGCGGGTAGAGGAACGGCACCGGCCGGACCAGGTGCGGGGCCAGCCGGGTGAGCAGCAGGCCGCGTTCGATGAGCGCCTCGTGGACGAGCCGGAAGTCGAGCATCTCGAGGTAGCGCAGCCCGCCGTGCACGAGCTTGCTCGACCGGCTGGACGTGCCCGATGCGAAGTCGCGGGCCTCGACCAGCCCGGTCGTCAGGCCGCGGGTGACCGCGTCGAGAGCGCATCCGGTACCGACCACACCGCCCCCGACGACGAGGACGTCGAGCTCCTCACCGGACGCGAGCCGTTCGATCGCGGCCGCGCGGGTCTCAGGGGAAAGGGGACGCGGGTTCACGAGATCTCCACCCAGTCGAGAGTCCGTTCGACGGCCTTGCGCCAGCCGGCGTACCCGGCCGCCCGCTGCTCGTCGGTCCACTGCGGCGTCCAGCGACGGTCCTCGTGCCAGTTGGCGGCGAGCTCGTCGGTGTCACGCCAGAATCCGGTCGCCAGACCGGCCGCGTATGCGGCGCCGAGGGCGGTCGTCTCGGCCACCACCGGGCGGCTCACCTCGACCCCGAGGACATCGGCCTGGATCTGCATACACAGGTCGTTCGCGGTGACGCCCCCGTCGACCTTGAGGACCCGCAGGTCAAGCGGCCTGCCGGCGTCGGCGCTGTCCTCGCACATCGCGTCGGCAACGTCCTTGGTCTGGTAGCAGATCGCCTCGAGCGTGGCGCGAGCCAGGTGGGAAGCGGTGTTGAACCGGGACAGCCCGACGACGGCTCCTCGGGCGTCGGACCGCCAGTAGGGCGCGAACAGGCCGGAGAACGCCGGCACGAAGTAGACGCCCCCGTTGTCCGGGACCTGGCGGGCGAACGTCTCGACGTCCTCGGAGCTGCGGATCACCCCGAGCTGGTCGCGCAGCCACTGCACGGCGGAGCCGGTGACCGCGATGGAGCCCTCCAACGCATACACCGGCTTGGCCTCGCCGAACTGGTAGGCGACGGTGGTCAGCAGTCCGTGCTGCGACCGGACGAGATCCTCACCGGTGTTGAGGATCATGAAGTTGCCGGTGCCGTAGGTGTTCTTGGCGTCGCCGGGCGTGAAGCAGACCTGACCGACGGTGGCCGCCTGTTGGTCGCCGAGGGCACCCCCGATGGCGATCTCGCCGTTCCAGGGGCCGTTCGGGGAGGTGTGGCCGTAGAGCGACGGGTCGCTGGACGGGCGGATCTCCGGCAGCATCGAGCGGGGGATCCCGAAGAAGCCGAGCAGCTCCTCGTCCCACTGGAGCGTCTCGAGGTCCATGAGCATGGTCCGGCTGGCGTTCGTGACGTCGGTGACATGGCGACCGCCGCGGGTCCCTCCGGTGAGCTGCCACACCACCCACGAGTCGACGGTGCCGAAGAGCGCGTCGCCGCGGTCGGCGGCCTCGCGGAGCCCGGCGACGTTCTCGAGCAGCCACTGGAGCTTGCCGCCGGAGAAGTAGGGCGCTGGTACCAGGCCGGCCCGCTGCCGGATGGTGTCGCCGCGGCCGTCGGCGTCGAGCGCCTTGACGATCCGGTCGGTACGGGTGTCCTGCCAGACGATCGCGTTGGAGTAGGGCCGGCCGGTGTTCTTGTCCCAGACGACGGTGGTCTCGCGCTGGTTGGTGATGCCGATGCTGTCGATGTCGGCGGCGGTGAGGTGGAGCTGGGTGAGACACGAGCCGATGACGGTCTTGGTCCGCTCCCAGATCTCCAGCGGGTCGTGCTCCACCCAGCCGGCCCGCGGCAGGATCTGCTCGTGCTCGAGCTGGTGGCGGCCCACCTCGGTCCCGTCGTGGTCGAACACCATGAAGCGGGTACTGGTGGTCCCCTGGTCGACCGCACCGACGAAGTCCGCCATGGCGTCAGGCTTTCACATCGGGGTCGACCGGCTGGCCGTTGGTTCCTGTCGATCGGTCGCGGTTCGGCGCCCAGCGGAGACGCTCGGGATCGGTCTGCTTGGCTGGTCCCGTGCCCGACGCTCCACCGCCCCGGCGACCGTCCCGGTCGCGGCGGGGCCGGGTGGCCGCGGGCAACGCGCTGCGCCGCCGGACCCGCGACGTCGTCCGTGCCACCGACCCGCCGACCGACCCGATCCCTGTCTGGACCCAGCCTGACGGCGTCGACGTCGCCACCGGCCGGGCCGTGGTCGAGCTGGCCGTCCGCGTCGGGGTGGCCCTGATGGCCACCGGCGCCGAGGCGTCGGACGTCGTCAGCAGCGTCCTGAAGCTGACCGCCGTCTACGGGCTGAGGTCGCTGCACGTCGACGTGACGTTCAGCGCGCTGACCGTGTCCTACAACCGCGGCCCCAACGCCGACCCGTTGGGCGTGACCCGAGTGGTCCGGGCCCGGAACCAGGACTACACCCGCCTCCAGCGTCTGCACGACGTCGTCGACTCGATAGCCGCCGAGCCGATCCCCGTGTCCGAAGCTCGGGAGCGGTTCGACATGGTGGTCCGCGCCCCGCATCCTTACCGCCGCTGGGTGACCACGGCGGCCGCGGGAGCCATGGGGGCCGGGACCTCGCTGCTCCTCGGCGGCGGCTGGGTCATCGTGGCGACGAGCATCCTCAGCGCCGCCGTGATCTTCCGGGTGCTGACGGCGCTCGGACGCCGCGGTGTGCCAGGGTTCTTCACACAGGCCATCGGCGCGGCGGTTCCCACGGTCTTCGCCGTCGCACTGGCGGTGGTCCAGTCCTCGACCGGGCGCCTCCAGGGTGTGCTGCCCTCGGTCGTCGTGGCCTCCGGGATCGTCGTGCTCCTCGCCGGGCTGTCGCTGGTGGGTGCCGCGCAGGACGCCATCGAGGGGTTCTACGTCACCGCCGGCGCCCGGATCTTCCAGGTCATCGTGCTGACTCTGGGCATCGTCGTCGGCATCGTCGTCGTGCTCGGCGTTGCCAACCGCCTCGGCGTCGTCCTGGCCATCTCACCGGACACCGAGAACGTGGCCGGACGGTTCGTCCAGGTGGTCGCCGCCGCGCTCATCGCGGCGGGCTGGGCGGTCTCGACGTATACCGGCGTCCGTAGCACCCTGGTCGCGGCCGGTGTCGGGGCCGTGGGGTGGGCGGTCAACCTGCTCGTCTCCGAGGCCGGGACGAGCTCAGGCTTCGCCGCGGCACTGGCGGCGTCGGTGATCGGCTTCGTGACACAACTGGCCCTGGGCCGGATTCGCTTCTCGGCGCTGGCCGTCACGACGGCGGCCATCGTGCCACTGCTGCCGGGCCGGGCGGTCTACCGCGGTCTGTTCGAGATCGTCTCCGGCGAGAGCGGGTCAGGCCTCTACCAGGGCCTCGGGACCTTGCTCGGCGCGGTCGGTGTCGGCATGGGGCTGGCGGCGGGGGTCTCACTCGGCACGTATGCGGCCCGCGTCAGCGTCCAGGCGATTCGCGCGGCAGTCGACCGGCTGACCCGGTCCTGACCGTGAGCAACGGCACGCATCGGTGGAGTACCCGCATACCGGACCGTCGGGCAGGATGCGGGCCATGCAGTTCGGGCGCACGTACGAGGAGTTCGAGATCGGGGCCGTGTACAAGCACTGGCCTGGCAAGACGGTCACCGAGTACGACGACCACCTCTTCTGCCTGCTGACGATGAACCACCACCCCCTGCACCTGGACGCGCACTACGCCGAGGGCTCGACCCAGTTCGGGCGCAACGTCGTCGTCGGGAACTACGTGTACTCGCTCCTCATCGGCATGTCCGTGCCGGACGTGTCGGGCCAGGCGATCGCCAACCTCGAGATCGAGTCATTGCGCCATGTGGCGCCGACCTTCCACGGCGACACGATCTACGGCGAGACGACGGTCCTGGATAAGTGGGAGTCGACGAGCAAGGACGACCGCGGGATCGTCCACGTCGAGACGCGGGGGTACAACCAGGACGGCGTCCTCGTCTGCATCTTCCGGCGCAAGGTGATGGTGCCGAAGCGGTCCTACCTCGACGCGCGTGGTGGCGACCACCCCGGTCGGCCGGTGCCCGCGGACGTCGACCAGCGCTAGGTCATCCCACGAAGTTCTCCCCCCAACGCTCTTCGCTTCGCTCTGAACGTTGCGGGGACCCCGCGCTCCGCTCCGATCCTTCGCGGGGACCCCGACTGCCGGCACACGCGTCGCTACGCTGGCGCGCGTGAGTGGGGGGACACCATCCGGCCGCCCGAGGCCGGATATCGCGATCGGCGCGATGGGCCGGTCCGCGACCGCGGAGGCGGCCGGCCAGTCGGTCGAACGGCTCGCCTTCTTCTCGGACGCCGTCGTGGCGATCGCCATGACGCTGCTGGCCCTCGATCTCCCGGTGCCCGATGCCGACTCGGCTTCTGGGCTGGGCGAATTCGTTGCCGACCACTTCGGCGAGTACCTCGCCTTTCTGATCAGCTTCTTCGTCATCGCCCAGTACTGGCGCGGTCACCACCGCGTGTACCGGTACGTCACCGACGCACCACCGCGCCTCGTCTCGCTCAACATCCTCTGGCTCCTGACGGTCGTCGTCACGCCGTTTGCGACGCGGGTCATCTACGGCGGTGAGGACATCTCGCACAGCGACTTCCCGTGGCGGTTCGGTTTCTACGCACTGGTCCAGGCGTGTGCGGCGCTGACCTTCTTCCTGGCCCAGCGTTACCTCGAACGAGAGGGGCTGCTCGCACCGGAGACCCCGCCGGGCCTGCTGCAGCGGGGGCGGACCCGCAACCTCGTGCTCATGGGCCTCTTCGGGGTCTCCATTCCCCTCGCTTTTGTGATTCACGGGTGGGCGTTCGTCGCCTGGAGCCTCATCCCTGTCGTCATGGCCGCCGTTACGAGGGTGGTCCGGCGCCGACACCCCGAGGCCAGGTGAGCGGCGCTGGCCGGCATCGACCTGCATACCCACTCGACGGCGAGTGACGGCACGGAGGCGCCAGCCGACGTGGTCGGGGCCGCGCGCCGGGCCGGCCTTGACGTCGTCGCGCTGACCGACCACGACACGGCGCACGGGTGGGACGAAGCCGCTGAGGCGGCCACCCAGCACGGCGTCGCCCTGGTCCGCGGCATCGAGATCTCCTGCTCGCGCTACGGCCGGTCGATCCACCTGCTCGGGTACCTCGTCGACCCGGACCACCCTCGGCTCGCCGGGGAGATCGGCCACGCTCGTGAGGCGCGGGTCAGCCGGTTGCGCCGGATGGTCGAGCGGATGGCCGTCGACGGCATCCCCATCTCGTATGCGGACGTCGTCGCCCAGGTGCCTCCGGGGGCGACCGAGGGCCGCCCCCACATCGCCGACGCGTTGGTGGCCAACGGGACGGTGCAGACCCGTGACGAGGCGTTCCTCCGCTGGCTCGGTAACGACAGCCCCTACTACGTGCGCCACTACGCCCCCGACCCGGTCGACGCAGTCCGACTGGTGGTCGAGGCGGGCGGCGTCGCCGTCCAGGCCCACCCGTTCGGGCGCGGCCGAGGTGCCGGCGCCGGTGACGCGGTGATCGAGGAGATGGTGGCGGTGGGGCTGTCCGGTCTCGAGGTGGACCACCGCGACCACGACGAGGCGGCGCGCGCGCACGGCCGTGAGCTGGCTGCGCGGTTCGGCCTCCTCGTCACCGGGTCCAGCGACTACCACGGCGCCGGCAAGGAGAACCGGCTCGGCGAGAACACCACGGCCACTGAGGTGCTGGCCGAGATCGAGGCCCGCTCCAGTGGAGTGATTCCGGTGCTGCGGTGAACCGGCATGACTGAGAGCCTCTCCGCCTCGGTGACCCTCTTCATCTCCACGCTCATCACCCTCATCGTCATCATGGACCCACCGGGCGCGGTGCCGATCTTCCTCGCGCTCACCGCGCGAATGACGTCGGGCGAGCGGTCTGCAGCAGCCCGGCGGGCCTCACTCGTCGCGTTCGGCGTCATCGCGCTCTTTGCCCTGTTCGGGCAACGCATCCTCGACTACCTCCACGTCTCGATCGCCGCCCTGCAGGGTGCCGGGGGCCTGCTCCTGCTCCTCGTCGCCCTGCAGCTGCTCACCGGCCAGGAGTCGGACGCCATGGCCGACGCCGGGGTCAACGTCGCTATGGTCCCGTTGGGCACGCCCCTCCTCGCGGGCCCTGGGGCCATCGTGGCGATGATGCTCGCGGTCCAGCAGGCGGGCGCAGGGCCAGGAGTGCCTGGATACATCGCCGTGGGTCTCGCGCTGCTGGGGACGATGCTCGTCGTGTACCTCTTCCTCCGTTTCGCGACGGTCGTTCGCCGGGTCCTCGGCGAGTCCGGCACCGTCCTGGCCACTCGCATCGCCGGCCTTCTGCTCTCGGCGATCGCCGTGCAGATGGTCGCCAGCGCCGTCCGGTCGTTCGTGACCCAAGAAGTCTGAGGCCCGGACCATGACGACAACGTAACTTGGTGCAGCTGATCTCCCAGGCCCGGGTAGCTCTGGACATCCTCGAGGCCCAGGCGGTGCACGAGCTGCGGACCACCCTGCCGCAGACGAGCTACGGCGACATCGGCGCAGCTCAAGGCATCAGCAAACAGGCCAGCCGGATCCGGCACTCGAAGCTCGAGCAGGTGCTCAAGGTGCACCAGTTCGACGGCCAGCGGCACAGCTTGTCCAAGGCCGCGGTGAGCGCTCGTCACCGGCGCGCCGCAAGGCCGGCACGCGCAGCACGACGCACCCAGCAGTGAGAACCCGAAAGGACGGAACGTCATGTCACAGCCGCAGCAGGTTCAGCCGCATACCGCCGCCTTCTTCGGGACGGCGCTCCTCTTCCTCGCCATCACCGGCGTCTGGAACTTCGTCAACCTCTGGCTCCTCGACGTCAGCGTGCAGCAACGCTGGACGATGGGGATGAGCATCCTCTGCGCGATGTTCGCCGTCGTCGTGGTCTCCAAGGTCGTCCGCGACCGCGAGGAGGCGAACCGGCCGCCTGCCGGCCAGTACGACCGGCTCTGAGCCACTCGGCGACAGGCTCCCGGCTCTGTGGATCAATGCCGGGGGTCGTCGCCGTGTCTCGGTACGTTTGCGGATATGACGATGCGGGCGGCGGCGCGGCAGGGCATGTTCGACGGCATGCCCACGCCGTTGTATGCGGCATCGCCGAGTCGCCTGCTGGCCTACCTCGAGTGCCCGCGCCGCTACCGGTTCCAGTACCTCGACCGCCCACGGCCGACCGCGCGCCCGCCTCGCGCGCACACGTCGGTCGGCATCGCCACCCACAACGCGCTCCGGGACTGGTGGGACCTGCCTCGTCGCGAGCGGACGGCGGCGGCTGGCGCGGAGCTCTTGCGGAGGGCCTGGATCGAGACCGGGTTCCGCGACGACGAGCAGAGTGCCCGGTGGCGCGTGAAGGTCGGCGGCGAGGTGGAGGCCTACCTCGGCGACGTCGACCCCGACACGCAGCCGCGCGGCATCGAGCGGGTGGTCTCCATGCGCACCGCCAGCCTGGTGCTGACCGGTCGCGTCGACCGGATCGACGAGCGGGAGGGGCCCGACGGGATGGAGCTCGTCGTCGTCGACTACAAGACCAGTCGGCGTCCCTCCACGGTGGAGGAGGCGCGGACCTCCCTGCCCCTGGCCCTGTATGCGGCGGCCGCCTGGCGGATGTTCCGGCGCCGGTGCGTCCGGGTCGAGCTCCACCACGTGCCCACCGGCACGGTGGCGGTGCACACGCATACCGGCGAGTCGCTGGCCCGCAAGCTGGACGAGGCCGACTCGCTCGCCCGCGACGCCCGGGCCGCGGACGCGTCGTTCGCCGACCTCGGCGCCGAGTCGCCGTCCTTCCCACCCCTGCCGTCCGCGCTGTGCGCGTGGTGCGACTACCGTGCGTCGTGTCCGGAGGGACAGCGGATGGGGCCGGAGAAATCCTCCTGGGCAGCCCTCGAAGCCGGTGACGAGAGGCGTGCGCATGGCCAGTCGTACCCCGAGGAGGAGCTCCTCCAGCCCCTCGGCGGGCCGGTCCGCCTGGGTGGTCGCGGTGGCGAACCAGAAGGGCGGCGTGGCGAAGACGACGTCGGTCGCGAGCCTTGGGGCGGCGTTCGCCGAACGGGGTGAACGCGTCCTGCTGGTCGACCTCGACGCGCAGGCTTGTCTGACCTTCTCGCTCGGCGTCGACCCGTACGCCGTCGAGACGTCGATCAACGAGGTGCTCGGCGGGCGCACGCCGGTGGCCGACGCCGTCGTGACGAGCGTCGACGGCGTGGACCTGGTGCCGTCGGTGATCGAGCTGGCCGGTGCCGAGGCGCAGCTGCTGGCCCGGCCCGGCCGCGAGTACGTGCTGCGCACTGCGCTCGAGCCGGTCCTCGACTCCTACGACGTCGTGGTCCTCGACTGCTCGCCGTCGCTCGGCGTCCTCACCCTCAACGCCCTCACCGCGGCCGACGGCCTGCTGATCCCGATGCCCTGCGAGATGCTCAGCCACCGCGGCGTCGGGCAGCTGCTCGACACGGTCTCCGACGTCCAGCGCATTCTCAACCCAGACCTCGAGATCCTCGGCATCCTGCCGACGCTGTTCGACGGGCGGAGCAACCACGCCCGCGCCGTGCTGGCCGACGTGGGTGAACGGTACGACCTGCCGGTGCTCTCGCCGCCGATCCCCAAGACGGTCCGGTTCGCCGAGGCGCCCGCCGTGGGTCGCTCGATCCTTTCGACGTCGCGGTCGTCGAAGGGCGCGGCGGCCTACCGGGAGGTGGCCGAGGCCCTGCTGGCTCGGCGGACGTCATGGCGCACCCGCTCGTCACACCAGGGACACGGTCGAACCTGAGCGCGCGGTGACGACCGTGCTCGGACGTGGTGACGGCCCAGCGACGAGCCGGCGCTCAGCCCTCGGTCGAGGCCGGCGCCGTGTCGGCGCTGCTGCCTCCCCGACGGCGCCGCCGTCGCGGGCGACGTGGCGCGTCCTCGGTCGAGCCCGACGCCTCGCTCGCCTCAGACCGACCCGCGGAGCTCGAGGCCGCGGCCGACGTGGCAGGCGCGGTTGCCACGTCGCCGTCGTTCGCGTGGGTACGGACGGTGCGCCGGCGGTTGCGGTTGCGGCGGGGCCGCTCCTGGGTGGTGGTGGCCTCGCTTCGCCGCTCGGGGCCCTTGCCGCGGCGGCCCGAGGCCTTGCCGGTCTCCCCGAGGTCCTCCAGCTCCTCCGCCTCGAGGCCGGCCCGGGTCTGCTGCGCCGTGCCGAGGCGCCCCGTGACGTCCGTGGGGATGTCGAGCTCCGCATACAGGTGGTCCGAGGAGGAGTAGGACTCCTCCGGCTCCGGGATCCCCAGGTCGAGCTGGCGGTTGATGAGCCCCCAGCGCGGCATGTCGTCCCAGTCGACGAACGTGATGGCGATGCCGGTGTTGCCGGCCCGAGCGGTGCGGCCGATCCGGTGGACGTAGGTCTTCTCGTCCTCTGGGCACTGGAGGTTGACCACGTGGGTGACGTTCTCGACGTCGATGCCGCGGGCTGCGACGTCGGTCGCCACCAGCACGTCGACGTTGCCGTGCCGGAACGCCCGCAGCGCCTGCTCGCGGGCGCCCTGGCCGAGGTCGCCGTGGATCGCCGCGGCGGCGAACCCGCGCTCGGACAGGTCCTCGGCAACCTTGGCGGCGGTCCGCTTGGTGCGGCTGAACACGAGGGTCAACCCGCGTCCGCGCGCCTGCAGGATGCGCGACAGCATCTCCACCTTGTCCATGGCGTGGGCGCGGTAGACGAACTGCTCGATCGCCTTGACGGTATGCGCGTTCTCGCTGGGGTCGCCCATCGCACGGATGTGGGTCGGCTGGCGCATGTAGCGGCGGGCCAGCGCGACGATCGCTCCGGGCATGGTCGCCGAGAAGAGCATGGTCTGCCGGTTCGGCGAGGTGAGCGACATCAAGGTCTCGACGTCCGGGAGGAAGCCGAGGTCGAGCATCTCGTCCGCCTCGTCGAGCACCACGGTGCGGGCCTGGGAGAGGTCGAGGTGGCCCTGCTTGGACAGGTCGATGAGCCGGCCGGGCGTACCCACGACGACCTCGACGCCCTTGCGGAGCGCCTCGATCTGCGGCTCGTAGGCGCGCCCGCCGTAGACGGTGATGACGCGCGCGCCGCGGTTCGCACCGGCCCGTTCGAGGTCGCCGGCGACCTGGACGGCCAGCTCGCGGGTCGGGGTGACGACGAGGGCCTGGGGCTTGCCCGGCTTGGCCAGCGACGCATGCCCCTCGTCGGTGGGGGAGAGCACGCGCTGGAGGATCGGGACCCCGAAGCCCAGCGTCTTGCCGGTGCCGGTCTTGGCCTGGCCGATGATGTCGTGGCCGCCGAGCGCGACCGGCAGGGTCATCGCCTGGATGGGGAACGGGTGGACGATGTCGACGGCGGCGAGCGCCTCAACGATCTCGGGCCGGACGTCGAAGTCGGCGAAGGTGGGTTGCGACGCGGGGGCGGCCGCGTCGGCCTCGGCGACATGGTCGATGCCATGGTCAATGGACGTGTCGGTCATGCGGTTCTCTCGATCGAGCCGCACGCGCGTCGAAAGCGCTGGGCGGCGGTGTAGCGGGCCGATCGGAGGTCTGTCGTCGCCGTGTCAGGCGGGGGGAGTCACTCCCCGGGGTCTCGATTCGTGCCGACCGGGCACCGAAGGTATGCGTCAGTCTACCGGGTCACGAGGACGGGCTTCGCTCGGCGGTGACCAGGACCGTCGTGTACTGCACGAGGAAGGCGCCGCCGTAGGCGTCGATGGCCGCGCCGAGGTTCGCTAGGAGGGCTCGGGCGCGGTCGGCGTCGATCTGGGCGAAGAACCCGCTGGTCGGCACCTGGTCGAGCCAGTCGTCCGTCGTGTAGCGCTGTTCCCAGGTGTACCGCCGCTGCTCCGGCTCGCCGAAGCCGGCGGTACGCCGCATCCCGTCCTCCGCCGCGTCGAGGAAGCGGCGGTAGTCCTCGACCGCGGACCCGACGGCGAAGAGGGCCGGGAGCTCGGGCAGATACCGGCGGTTGCCCTCGGCGAACGCCCCGGCCAGCTCGGCCGGCGGGTCACCCGCGTTCCAGAAGACGGCGAGCCGCCCGCGGGGTCGCAGGACCTCCGCCGCCTTGCCGGTGCCCGCGACGGGATCCACCCAGTGCCAGGTCTGACCGGCGACCACCGCGTCGGACGTCCGCCCTCTGGTCTCCCAGGTCTCGAACGCGGCGACCTCGACCTCGACTCCGCGTCGTCGCGCAGCGTCGGCCATCCGGGCGTCCACGTCGACGCCCAGTACGCGACAACCGGCGGTCTGAAGCTGCCGAGCGACGATGCCGGTACCGCAGCCGACGTCCAGCACGTCGCGCCCAGGGATCTCGTCGACCAGGTCCCGGACGAGCTCGGCCGGGTAGCGCGGGCGGGTCCGGTCGGTACCGCTCCGGGTCGGTCCCGAACGACTCCGCCCACTCACGACGGCGGCGCGGCTCCTCGTCGCGGTCGATCCCCGTCACGGACCCACTCTGCCGCTACGGTGACCGCATGGGCGACCCGGCGACCGAGCCCGCGGCCAGCGACGCTCCTGACGTCTGGAGCGACGACTTCCGCGCCGCCGTCGTCGACCTCCTGGGCGCCCTGGCCTACGGAGAGCTGATGGCCTTCAGCCAGCTCGCCGCCGACGCCGAGTCGGCGCCGAGCCCGAGCGACAAGGCGGAGGTGGCCCGCCTCGCGGTCACCGAGTTCCACCACTACGAGCAGATCGTCGCCCGTCTCGAGCAGCTGGGGACGGACCCGCAAGAGGCCATCGCGCCGTTCGTGCAGGCCATCGACGCGTTCCATGAGCGCACCGCCCCGAACGACTGGCTGGAGGGTCTCGTCAAGGCCTACGTGGGGGACGGGATCGCGCAGGACTTCTACCGCGAGATCTCGGCCTACGTCGACGCCGACACGCGCGCGCTGGTCGAGTCCGTCATCGAGGACATGGGTCGTGACGAGTACGTCGTGCGGGCGGTCCGGCAGGCGATCGCCGACGACCCGCGCATCGGCGGCCGGCTGGCACTCTGGGGGCGTCGCCTGGTCGGTGAGGCGCTGACCCAGGCGCAACGCGTCGGGGTCGAGCGCGACGCCCTCGCGTCGTTGCTGGTCGGCGCTCCCGGCCGCCCGGGCGCGGATCTGGCCGAGCTGGGCCGGATGTTCGCCCGGCTCACCGACGAGCACACGCGGAGGATGACGCGGCTGGGCCTGGCGGCCTGAGCCATCGAGAGAGCCTCAGAATGCGGAAAGCATGAGAGAGCCCGGCCGCTCGCGGCCGGGCTCTCTCGTCAGCGCGCGGTCAGACTGCGCGGCGGTTTGTCATTCTCCCGTAGAGGACGATGATGATCGCGGCCACGATCGCCCCGAGGATCAACGGGATCCATGCGATGCCGCTCTGGTTCTGGTAGCCCAGGGCAGTCACGATCCACGTGACGACCACGTTGGCGACGATGCCGATGATGATCGTGACGATGATCGAGATGTTCTGCTTGCCCGGTACGAGAAGCCGTCCGAGCGCCCCGATGATGGCTCCCAGAATGATGGCGCCGATGATGGTGGAGATCACACTGCACTCCCTACTGGCCGCTTCCGGGCGGCCCTGTGGCCCGTCTCCGGGCGGAACCTACGATGACGCACCACCCAACGTCTCACTTCGTGGGGGTCGGATGGGGAACTGACGCGATGCAATTGGTTGCGATGTGGTGACGATCACCCGTGGCGACGTCTCCTGCAGAGGGAAGTATTCCCGGGTCAGACCGTCCCGAAACCGACGCGACTCTTCTCTGTCTCGCCGATGTGGACGTATCCGAGCGCGCCGACGGGGACCACGTACCGGCGGCCCTTCTCGTCCCTCAGGGCGAGGGTCCCGCCCTTCTTGAGGGCCTCGTCGACGACCGCGGTCACCTCGTCGACGCTCTGGTTGGACTCGAACGCCAGCTCTCGAGCGACGTTCTGGACGCCGATCCTGACCTCCACTGTGGTGCCTTTCTGGGGAAGCCGACGGCACCTGGCCGTCAGCGGTCGGGGGCGACTCGCATACCGGCGCCCGTCTGCTACCGCACAGTCAACTGCGGCTGAGGACCGCGTGTTCCGCCTGTTCGCTCTTGGGGAAACCGCCGATCCCGCGCCAGGCCAGCTGCCCGATGACCCGGGCCGCCTCCTCGCGCGGCACCTGGTCGCCGAGGGAGAGCCAGTGCCGGGCCGCCACCTGGGCCATGCCGGTCAGCGCCATGCCGAGCAGGTGCGCGTCGGCGTCGGAGAGGTCGGTGTCGGCAGCGATGACCTCGGCGAGAGCCTCGCCGCAGGTCAGGGCCAGCCCCTCGATTCGCTCGGCCACGGCCGGTTCGTTGGTGAGGTCGGACTCGAAGAGCAGCCGGAACGGCGCCCCCTGACGAGAGACGAACTCGAAGTAGGCGCCGACGCAGGCGAGCACGCGTTGCTTGTTGTCCGTGGTGCTGGCCAGGGCCGCCCGGACGGCGTCCTCGAGGAGCCGACGGTGGTGGTCGAGAAGGGCGAGGTAGAGGTCGAGCTTGCCGGGGAAGTGCTGGTAGAGAACGGGCTTGCTGACCCCGGCCCGGTCGGCGATCTCGTCCATCGCGGCGGCGTGGTAGCCGTACTCGACGAACGCGGCCTGCGCCGCCTCGAGCAGCTGCGCGCGACGCGCGGACCGCGGCAGCCGCTGGCCCCGCGCCGGGCCCTCCGCCGCAGCCGTCATCGGGTCGTCCTCCGTTTCCGGTCCCTGGGTCGGCCGCCTCTCCTCGACCGGCCCCGGCCATCCTACGCACGGGTAGCTTCCCGGTCGGCGGCCTCGAGTGCCGCAGGCGTACGGTCGTGATGTGCCGCTTCAGCCGCTCGCCTCCGTGGGTCGGCCTCTGGACCGTCCGGCCGTCGAGCGGTATGCGCGTCACATCCTGCTTCCGCAGGTCGGCATGGCTGGGCAGGAGCGCCTGACCGCCGCCCGCGTGCTCGTCGTGGGCGCCGGTGGACTGGGGTCGCCGGCGCTGCTGTACCTCGCAGCCGCCGGGGTCGGGACCCTCGGGGTCGTCGACGCTGACACCGTCGAGGCGAGCAACCTGCAGCGGCAGCTCATCCACTCGGACGCCGACGTTGGGCGCCGAAAGACGGAGTCGGCCGCTGAGGCGGTGACCCGGGTGAACCCGTCGGTGAACGTGATTCGGCATGACGTGCGGCTCGACTCGTCGAACGCCCTGGAGGTCCTGCGGGACTACGACGTCGTGGTGGACGGGACGGACAACTTCCCGACGCGGTACCTCCTCAACGACGCCTGTGTCCTCTTGGGGAAGCCGCACGTCTGGGGGTCGATCTACCGGTTCGACGGGCAGGTGGCGGTGTGGTGGGCGGAGCACGGACCGTGTTACCGGTGCGTCTTCCCCTCGCCACCGCCACCGGGCGTGGTCCCCTCGTGCGCCGAGGGCGGCGTGCTCGGGGCCCTCTGCGGGGCGATCGGGTCGGTCCAGGCGACGGAGACCGTGAAGCTGCTGCTGGGGACCGGGGAGCCGCTGGTCGGGCGGCTGCTGGTCCACGACGCCCTCGCGATGACGTGGAACACCCTGCCGGTCCGCAAGGACCCGGGCTGTCCGGTATGCGGCGAGTCGCCGACGGTCACCGCGCTGGTCGACTACGACGAGCTCTGCAGTCGGCCGGGGGTGTCTGCTCGGGCCGACACTGCGAATTCGGGGATGGGTGTGCCGGTCGTGACCGCGCCGGAGCTGGCCGCCGAGCTGGGGTCCGACGCGCCGCCGCTCGTCGTGGACGTGCGTGGGCCGGACGAGCGGTCGATCGCCTCGATTCCCGGGGCGCTGGCGATCCATCTCGACGAGTTCCGCGACGGGTCGTTCACCTCGCACGATGAGCTGGCGGCCCACGGCCGGCGGATCGTGGTGCACTGCAAGGTCGGCAGCCGCTCGGCCGAGGCGGTCCGGCTCGCGCAAGCGGCGGGGTACACCGACGTCGTCAGCCTCGACGGGGGTGTGCTTGCCTGGGTCCACGAGGTCGACCCCACCCAGCCCGTGTATTGAGATGTCAACTCAGGGAGAGCCGTGACCTCGATATTGCCCAGCCATTTGCAGCGCCAGGTGGACCGGTGGGCTGCGGCGGAGCTGGCTGGTGATCCTGTGGAGCTCGAGGCGATCCTGCACGATGACTTCGTCTTCGCCGGGCCCTTCGGCTATCTCCTCGATCGCCAACAGTGGCTCGCCCGCTTCGTCCCAGGTGAGTCCCACTACACGACGTTCTCTGCGTTCACGTTCACCGCCGACATCCCGGCGCGGGTCATTGGCGACACCGCCTTGGTCGTGGGCACGCAGCGGCAGACCGGCACCCATCAGGGACAAGCGGTCGACGGTCACTACCGCGGAACCCTTGTCCTGGTTCGCGACCCGGACTGGCTCGTTGCCGGCTTGCACTTGAGTCTGCCCGAGCCGCCGGGCGCGGGATGACCGGCTACGCCGGGACGCCTGGCCGCGTGACGACGGCCGCAACGAGTGACGACGTCGTCAGCACTGGTGGAGGTTCGCCCG